>Ga0102832_1002138_pt1 | contig 12817 bp, 7 predicted proteins | sample EBPBio282013_DNA_FD_88942 | JGI IMG/M metagenome (GOLD analysis project Ga0102832, IMG submission 88942) | Wastewater treatment Type I Accumulibacter community from EBPR Bioreactor in Madison, WI, USA - Reactor 2_5/28/2013_ DNA (Illumina Assembly) | ecosystem: Engineered > Bioreactor > EBPR >...
GTCGGCCTCGGGCGAGGCGAGGAACGCCGACATCTCGTCCCGTTGGCGGCGCAGGGCGGCGAGCACGGCGTCGCGCGAGGCGTCGCGGTGCGCCTCGCGCACGTGGTCGACCAGGGCGCCCTGGTCGTGGTCGCCGACGACGCCGCGGCGCGCCTCGTCGAGCAGCTGCGGCAGCGGCCGGTTGTCGGGCCAGGCGCCCAGCGGGGTCAGCACCTCGCGGACGGTCAGGCCGCGGGCCCGGGTGACGGCGTCGAGATCGAGCGGCTCGGCGAGGCCGACGAACAGGTCCCACGCGGTGCGGACACGGCGCGCGAGGTCCTCGCGGTCGTCGGTCGCCAGGCCGCGGGAGCCGGGGCTCGGGATGAGGGCCTCGGGGAGCTGTGCCACGATCGCATCCTGCCCTGGACGGCCGTCCTCGGCGCATCCGACGTACGCGAGGGGGACCGCATGGCGGTCGAGGTGGGCCAGGAGGCCCCCGACTTCGAGCTCAGCGACCACACCGGCCAGAAGGTCCGGCTGTCGTCGTTCCGGGGCGAGAAGAACGTGGTGGTCGTCTTCTTCCCGAAGGCGTTCACGGGCATCTGCACCGGCGAGCTGTGCGAGATCCGCGATCTCGGCACCGTGTTCGAGGACGAGGGCACCGTCGTCCTCGGCGTCTCCTGCGACACCACGGCGACGCTCGCCAAGTTCGCCGAGCTCGAGGGCTACCAGTTCCAGCTGCTCAGCGACTTCTGGCCGCACGGCGAGGTCGCGCAGCGCTACGGCGTCTTCCTCGACGCCGCGGGCATCGCCACGCGGGCGACCTTCATCATCGACAAGGACGGCGTCGTGCGCTGGTCGGTCGTGAACGGCCCCGGCGACGCGCGGCGAACGTCGGAGTACCGCGAGGCGCTCGCCGCGCTGTAAGAGCCGCCCCGCCGCACCGCGCGCGATCAGTAGGGCGCCTGCGAGCAGGCCTCGAGCCCGGCCCGCGCGGCACGACGGGCGCGCTCGAGCCGAGGCGGCAGGCTCTCGTGCAGCAGCACGAGCGATCCCGACACCATCGCCAGCGGCTGGCCGCGGGTGGCCACCACGCGCTCGAACCAGCCCACGAGCGACACGATGAGCCGCTCGTCGCCGACCAGCACCGTGGCCGCGACGGTGCGCAGCAGCATCTCGAGGTCCTCGCGCACCTGCACGGTCGCGTCGACGTCGTGCCAGAAGGCCGGCCAGCGGTGGGTGACCCCCTGGAGGGCGTGCTCGACGAACTGCGGCCCGTCGCGCCGCAGCTGGGCGAGCTCGAGCCGGACGACGTCGTCGCCCGTGGGCGTCCGTCGCGAGGCGGGCGGCTCGTCGAGGAGGCGGACGGCGGCCGAGGCCCCGGAGCGCAGGTCGGCCGCGTACTCGTCCCCGCCCGCGGCGGCGACCCAGGCGCCGGCATCGCCGTAGCCGCGGCCGCCGCACAGCACGTGGGCGCCGACGTCGCGCAGGGCGCTGATGGTGCGCCACGCGCCGACGAGGTTCCAGGGCAGGGCGCAGGGCACGGCCACGACGTAGGCGGGGTCGTCGGCGAGGAACGCGCGGATCTCGCCGCTGGGCAGCGACGGCGTGACCAGGGTGGCGTCGGTGCCGCTCAGGCGCATGACCTCGGCGGCGAGCCGGGCCTGCAGGGTGTGCCACTCGTCCTCGGGGCTGAGCACCAGCACGCGGCCGTGCGGGTGGATGTCGTAGGCCTGCGGTCCTGCAGCTGCGACGACGGCGCTGATGGCGGTGTCGGCGATCGCCGTCGCGCGGTGCTCGCGCGCGACGCTCCAGCGGCCGAGCTCCCAGTCCAGCCCGACCCGGCTCTGCGAGGCGGCCACGTCGTCGACGAGCACGTCGGCCGCGGGGACGCCGTCGGCCAGCAGCCGCAGGCACACCTCGACGGCGTGCGCCCGGGAGCCGTGCCGGACGGCGTCGAGGTAGTCCTCGCGCGCCTGGTCGGGCACGGCCGGGCCGTCGAGCACCGTCATGCGAAGCTCCTGCTGAGCCAGGCGGCCGTCGTGGCCGCGTCCTGGGGCCGCCCGAGCAGGTAGCCCTGGAGGAGGTCGACGCCGAGCTCGACGAGCACCGAGTGCTGCTCCCCGGTCTCGACGCCCTCCGCCACCGTGCGTGCTCCGAGCGCGTGCGCCATCGCGAGCATGGCCTCGAGCAGCGCCCGCCCCTCGGGGTCGGTCGCCCTGCTGACGAACGCCCGGTCGATCTTGAGCTCGTCGAAGCCGTAGTCGCGCAGGTGCAGCACGCTCGAGTACCCGGTGCCGAAGTCGTCGAGCGACACCGAGGCGCCCGCGGCCTGCAGCTGCGCGACGGCGTCGTGCACCGCGGCCGGCTCGGTGAAGGCGGCGTCCTCGGTGACCTCCACGACCCAGCCTTCGAGAGTGGGTCCGGCGGCCTCGAGCAGAGCCGCGAGCACCTGCGGCCGCACGAGCTGCGGCACGGCGAGGTTGAGCGACACCGTGAGCCCCGGCACCACGGTGCGCAGCTTCGGCAGGTCGTCGACCACCTGGGCGACGAGGTGCTCCGTGAGCGCGTCGAGCAGATGGAACTCCTCGGCCTGCGCGAGGAAGTCGACCGGGTCGAGCACCCCGCGGTCGGGGTGCTGCCACCGGGCGAGCACTTCGACGCCGTGGGGCCGCAGCCCGTCGGCGGCGTAGATCGGCTGGTACCAGGGCACCACGAGGCCCGACTCCACGGCGGACGAGAGCTCCGCCCGCGCAGCGCTGCGCATGCGCTCGCTGTCCTGCAGCCGCGAGCTGTAGAAGCGCACCTGGTCGCCGCCGCGCTGCTTGGCCGAGTACATCGCGGTGTCGGCCCGCCGCACGAGCTCGTCGGCGTCCTCGCCGTCGGCCGGGTACTGGGCGACGCCGACGCTGGCGCACAGGCGCAGCCATGTGGTGGAGCCGTTCTCGCCGACCTGCACGGGCTGGGCGCACGCGCTGATGATGCGCTCCGCGAGGCGCATGCCCTCGTGCGCCGACTGGCCCTGGTCGTGCGGCGCCACCACGAGGAACTCGTCGCCGCCCAGGCGCGCCACCGAGTCGCTGTCGCGGACGCTGCCCCGGATGCGGTCGGCCACGATGCGCAGCACCGTGTCGCCGGCCTCGTGCCCGAGCCGGTCGTTGATGCCCTTGAAGCCGTCGAGGTCGATGAACAGGACGCTGACGAGCCCGCCGGTGCGGTGCGCGCGGTGGAGCTCCTGCTCGAGGCGGTCGAAGACGAGCAGGCGGTTGGCCAGCCCGGTGAGCGGGTCGGAGCGCGACAGGCGAAGGGCATCGGCCTCGCGCCGCCGCTCCTCGCTGACATCGAGCAGCGTCATGATGACGAGGTCGTCGGGCGTCGGGCCACCGGTCGTGCGGGCTGCCGACACGATGACGCGCGCCCACACCGGCTGGCCGTCGGAGCGCACGAACCGCTTCTCCACCTGGTACGACGAGCGCTCGGCCCGCACGAGCTCGGCGAACAGCTGGAGGTCGTTTCCGACATCCTCGGGGTGGGTGAGGTCGGTCGTGCGACGGCCGACCACCTCGTCGTCCTCGCGTCCGAGCAGCTCGCCGAAGGCCCTGTTGCAGCGGGAGATCCGGCCGTCGGTGCTCAGCACCGCCATCGCCGCGCCGGTGTGGTTGAACACCGCCTCGAACTGGGCGCGGCGTGCCTCGCTCGATCGCCGCGACAGCTCGAGGTCGGTGAGGTCGTGCAGCGATGCGACGAGGAAGGCGTCGTCCGGATCGGGCCCGTCGAGATCCACGCGCGCGAGATGGACGACCACCTGCAGCTCGCGGCCGTCGCCCGACATCAGCCGCACCTGGTCGTGGGCGCTCCCTTCGCGCTGGGCCGTCCTCGCAAGCTCGGCGAGGCGGGCGGCGTCGACGGTGGCCAGGTCGGCGACCGCGGTGCCCTCGAGCTCGTCGTGCGTGCGCCCGAGCAGCGTGCAGGCGACGTCGTTGGCGTCGTGGATCCGGCCGTGCACGGACACGAGCAGCATCGCGCCGCCGCCGAGGCGGTAGATGCCCTCGGAGCGCCGCCGGTGGCGCTCGGCCTCGTCGAGCGCCTCGCTCAGGTCGGTGATGTCGATGAGGGTTCCGATGCGTGCGGTGCCCATGCCGGACGGCACGACACGACTCACCTCGCGGAGCACCTGGTGCGTGCCGTCGGGCCGGACGAGCCGGTAGTCCATGGCGGTGTCGGCGCCGAACATGCGGGCCCGCTGCTCGTCGAGCACCGCGGCGTCGGCGGGCAGCAGCTGGCCGGTGAGCAGCCCCATGTCCGCGAGCAGGGCCTCGGGCTCGATGCCCAGCAGCAGCCGCGACGACGGCGACACGTAGGTGAATCGCGTCATGGCGACGTCGGCGCGGAAGAGCATGTGCGGCAGGGCCTCGGCGAGGACCTGCACCTCCTCGGCGCGCCCGGCGAGGTCGCGGCGGGCCTCGTCGAGCTCGGTGATGTCGCTGAGCGCGAGGATCGCGCCGCCCACTCGGTCGTGCGGCCGGTACGCCGCGACCTGCAGGAGGTACGTCGTCGTGCCGGTGCGGACCTCCTCCACCACGGGGTCGTCGTCGAGCAGCATCCGCTCGACGAGCTCGCGCAGATGGCTCACGTCGAGGTGCGAGGGCAGGCGGCTGAGATCGGTGCCGAGGTCCGCGCGGGTCAGGCCGAAGACCTTGACGGCCAGAGGCGAGAAGCTGAGCACCCGCATCTCGGTATCGACGATGACGATCGCCGTGTGGACCGAGTCCTGGATGCTCTGGAGCACCGCGTTGGTCTCGGTGAGCTCGGTCGAGCGGACCTCGAGGGTCTCGTTGACGGTGGTGAGCTCCTCGTTGGTGGCCTGGAGCTCCTCGTTCGTGGTCTCGAGCTCCTCGTTGGTGGCCTGCAGCTCCTCGCTCGAGGCCTGCAGCTCCTCGTTCATCGCCTGGAGCTCCTCGTTGGAGGCCTCCAGCTCCTCGACGACGGCATGCAGGTGCTCGCGCGTGCCGGCGAGCTCGTTCTCCAGCTCGCCCACCGGCCGCGGCTCGGCACCTGCGCCGCCGTCCGACGCGGGCTCCTCGCCCGACACGGGGAGGAACGAGACCAGGAAGTGCGGCTCGTCGCCGCGCAGCGCAGAGGCGCGTGTGACCTGGACGGTGACGCGCTCGGACGTGCCGTCGGGGTGGCGGGCCAGCAGCGACGCCGAGCGGACGCCCGCCTCGCCGTGCACGACGCGGCCGAGCAGCGTCAGCACCTCGGTGCGCAGCGACGGCAGGACCATGTCGCCGAGGACGAAGTCGCCGCCCTGCGGCGGAAGCCCGAGGAACCGGGCGACGTCGCCGACCTGGTGCACGGGCGTGTACGACGAGTCGACGAGCACCGACGGCGGCCCGTACACGGCGAGCAGGCGGTCGCGCACAAGGTCGCGCAGGTCGTCGCGCGGAGCCCGTCGGCTCTCCGGCACCGGCGCCGGGGGGACGGACGTCGGCACGAGCGTGCGGAACGACGGGACGCGGATCCGCTCGCCGCGGCGGTAGATGCGGTGCGAGGCGCTCACGGGGATGAACCCCGACGTCTCGGCCGGCCCTGCCTCGGAGCGCCCGAGGAAGAGCAGCCCGTCGATCGCGAGCGAGGCGCCGATGTTGTTCATGACGCGCGCCTGGACGGTGGGCACGAGGTAGATGAGCAGGTTGCGGCACGTGACCAGGTCCATGCGCACCAGCGGCGGGTCGCGCGTGAGGTCCTGCCGCGCGAACACGACGAGCTCGCGCAGGCCCTTGCGCACGACGACGGCGTCGCCGTCCTGGTCGAGCCAGCGCTGGCGCCAGTCCTCCGGGATGTCCTCGGCCGACGAGGCGGGGTAGCGCCCTCGGCGCGCGACATCCATCGCGCGGTCGCTGATGTCGGTCGCGAACACCTTCAGAGTCAGGTCGTTGCCGCGCGCCTCGATCGCATCGAGCAGCAGCATCGCGACGCTGTAGGCCTCCTCGCCCGTGGCGCAGCCGGCGACCCAGGCGCGCACGTCGTCGCCCGGCGCCTTCGCGGCGACCAGCGCGCGCACCTGCTCCCTCAGCGCGTCGAAGCTGGCCCGGTCGCGGAGGAACCCGGTGACGGTGATGAGCATGGAGTCGCGCAGCTCGACCAGCTCGGCCTGGTCGGCGAGCGCGTGGGCGACGTACTCCTCGCGCGTCTGCAGCCCCAGCGCGTGCATGCGCTTGGTGAGCTGCCGAGTCACCGTGCCGTCCTTGTACGCCGCGAGGTCCCATCCGGTCGCCTTGCGCGTCTCGCGCGCCAGCGACGCCATCAGCGCGTCGTCGGACCAGCGCGAGGCTCCCTGCACGGGGTCGCCGGCCAGCAGCGACGACAGCGCGCTGCCGATGCGCTCAGGCGGCAGGAGCAGGTCGACGACGCCGGAGTCGAGCGCGGCCACCGGCATGTCGCGGTAGGCGGCGCTGTCGGGGTCCTGCACGAGGACGTACCCGCCCGCCTCCTTGACCGCCGCGACGCCGAGGGCGCCGTCGGTGCCCGTGCCCGAGAGCACGATAGCCACGGCCTTAGGGCCCCAGGACGACGCGAGCGACGTGAGCAGCGCGTCGATGCTGGGCTGCGGGCTGATGCGCGGTGTGGCCTGCCGGATGAGCAGGTTCTCGCCCGACACCGTGACGTCGCGGTTGGGAGGCACCACGTGCAGCGCCCCGGCGCGCAGCGGCTGGCCGTCGACGACCTCGACGACGTCGAGCGAGGTCTCGCGCGCGAGCACCTGCATGAGCAGCGACGGGTGCACCGGAGACATGTGCTGGGCGACGACGAAGGCGGCGCCCGCCTGGGGGAGATGGGGGACCAGTTCGCGAAGCGCCTCGACGCCGCCGGCGGAAGCACCGATCCCGACGACCCACAGGTCCTGTGCCATGACCGGCTCCCACCCGGGCTCCCCGAGCCCCCTCAGCGGCCATCCTCGACCGGCACCCCGGGGGAGTCCTGCCGACAAGGTCCCCCGCGCAGGGGACGCAGACTGCGGCGTTCGTGGGCGCAAAGTCCCCTACTTGCCATCGTTCGGCTTGGTCTCGGGTGTTCCGCTGGCGCTCAGATGGCCAGCGGGGGCCCACACCCGTTGCGCCCGAAGACCGCTCAGGGGCGGGCACCGGCTTCGCCGTGTGCCCGCCCCGGAGCGGTCGTGGGCGCAAAGGGACTCGAACCCCTGACCGCCTGCTTGTAAGGCAGGTGCTCTAACCAGCTGAGCTATGCGCCCGCGGGGACATGTGCTCGCGTTGTGAAGCAAGGCGTCCCGCCGAGCGGCGAGGGTACCCCGACGGGGCAGCGGCCTTCGAACTGCGCGGGTGCCGCCGAGGCGCGCGGGTGGGCCGGGACACGGAGCAGCCGCGCCGGCGGGTTCTCGGGCCACCTCCGGCGCGGCTGCCGGGACCATCCTGCGGTGCCTGCGCGGAGGCCGCATCTCGAGGCCGGCGGGCGCGTCCGAGGACCTCCGCGCGAGGCGTGAGCGCGGGCTCCGCCACTGCCCTGCATCGGCGCCGGCGTCGTCGCGACTTGACCGCCGGCCGTGTCTGCCTCGTCACGGCCCGGCGGCGACGGTCCGCGCGCCCCGGGGCCGAAGCCTTCACCCGGAAGGAGGCACACACGCCATGCCCAGCGCTCTCCACTCTGCAGCAACGATCACCATCGTCGCTCTGACCTGCGGCACCTTGGTCGCCGGAGGTACGGGCACCGTCGAGAACGGTCTGCTCCCCGCAGCCGCGCAGCCCCGCGTCTCCGCCCCGGAGGCGCCGAGCACCACGGCCGCAGGCGCGGTCGACGCAGAGTCCGCGGGCCTGGCCGCGGGTGCCACCAGCACCACCCGTACGGCGCAGCCGGCGTCCTCAACCGCGGCTCACAAGATCCTCGCGGTGAAGATCCCCAACGTCATGCGCGGCGACTTCCCGCAGGTCGGCCTGCCCAACGCCGACCTCGTCTACACCGAGCTCGTCGAGGGCGGCCTCACCCGCCACGTCGCCATCTTCTCGTCGTCGGTCCCGCCGAAGGTCCGCCCCATGCGCTCCCTGCGCGAGACCGACCTGCAGCTGCTGCCCCAGTTCGGGCGCATCGGCGTTGCGTTCTCCGGCATGGCCGGATCGGTGAAGAAGGCAGCGGGCACCTCCGGCCTCAAGCTCTTCTCCGAGCAGGTGGCCGCGCCCGAGGTGTACCGCGACGGGCCTCGCTGCGAGAAGGTCGGCAGCATCTACTGCGTCGCGCTGTCCGCGCGCCAGGCCATGAAGAAGCTCTCCGGCACCGGCGGGGCGAGCGTCGTGCGCTCGCTGGCCGGCCTCCAGACCGGCCGGCTGCAGCGCGCGGCGGGCAAGGGCACGCCGGTCTCGAAGGCGATCCTGCGCTACCCGGCCCGCCTCACCGTGCGCTGGGAGAGCGGCCGCTACCGCGTCTCCACCGCCGGGCTGCCCAGCCAGGGCCTGCAGTGGGACAGCTACCACAAGCGCTGGAACCGTGTGCCGCTCACCGCGACCAACGTGATCATCCAGTCGGTGTCCCTCGACGTCGCGCGGCTGGCGTACCGCTGCCGCCCCGACTGGAAGGGCGGAGCCTCCGTCGTCTACCAGAGCCAGACCGTCGGGTCGGGCAGCGCGCTGCTGCTGCGCGGCGGGCGCGCCTACCCCGTGCTGTGGAGCCGCTCCGCGCTGACCGGCCGCACCTCGTACCGCTTCGCGACTCCGGGGCGCCCGCAGATGCGCGTGGCCGACGGCCGCACCTGGATCTTCCTGCTCCCCGAGACCGGCTCGGCCGTGGTCGGCGGCAGCACCTGGAAGCACCCGCTCCCTCAGCCGCGCCTGCACCTGTCCTCCGACGAGCGCGGCGACTGCCGCCACCCCGTGGCCACCTCGAGCCGGCAGACCGATGACGGAGCTGTGATCACCTTCCTCGACGAGTGGCCGTCGCTGGCCGGTCGTCCCGTGCAGGGCGTCAAGGTGTGGCTCACCGACGCCGCCAAGAAGGTCACGAGCGCGACCACCGACGGCAACGGCTCGGTGCTCGTGCCGGCGGCGAGGCTGGAGACCGGCTGGGTCCGGGTCACCATGCCCGGGACCGACGCGCGCGTCGGCGCCGGCACGACCGTGCTGAGGTCGCTGTCGCAGCGGACCGCAGTGAACTCCGACGTCGCCGGCTTCACGCCGTTCATCGACACCTGGCAGCGCACCAACGACGGCACCCGGTCGCTCTACCTGCGCATCACCGCCCTCTACGCCGGCGCCCCGGTGGCGTGGCAGGTGCAGCGGCGCCCGGCGTGGTCCGACGCCGAGTGGACCGCGGTCACCCCGGCCCAGCTGACCCGCTCGATCGAGGGCAGCCTCCCCGTGCGCTTCGTCGAGCGCCAGGACGTGCCTGCCTCGGCCGGCTACGAGTGGCGGGTCGTGGTGCGCGACGGCGGCGGGCTGCAGAAGTCGAGCAACGTCATCCGCGTCGGCGGGTAGAGCACGAGGGGCAGACCCCGGCGCAGAGGGGGGACGCCTGGCGCCGGGGCCTGCATGGCCTCGTGCGAGGCACGCCGCGCCCTTCCGGTCCCCCCGGCGGTGCGTCGCGCAGACAGTACAGCCGGAGTCCCTCGACGAGGGGACAAGGGTCCGCAGGCCGGGCAGCCGTGTCGCGGGGTCCGGCCGCACACAGGGCGAGGGCACGCCGTCCCCCAGTAGACGGCGCGCCCTCGCACGTACGGACCCCTCCAGCACCGCTCCCGACGAGCGGTCCGGCTCGCTGGCGGTCCGAGCCTTGACCCGGTCGCTCGTTCCGACCGGGCATGAGAAGCATCGCCCGGCGATGTGAACGGTCCGTTTCGCCGAGGGGACCGTCGTGTCAACGTTTCCGGCGGCTCCTGCGGGCCTACCGCCGCGGAGAGGCCGGGCCGAGACGGGGCGAGCCCGCCGTCCACGGGGGAGAGGACGACGGGCCCGCGTCAGGGGCGCCGGTGGCGCTGGTGCTCGTAGGGCATCCGCCTCAGGCGGTGCCCGCCTCGGCGGCCTTCTGCTCGGCGATCTTGGCGTGCACCTCGGCCATGTCGACGTTCTTCACGGCCTGGATGAGCTGCTCGAGCTGCGGGCCCCCGAGGGCACCCGGCTGACTGTAGAGCAGAACGCCCTCGCGGAAGGCCATGAGCGTCGGGATCGAGGTGATCTGGGCGGCGGCGGCCAGCTGCTGCTCGGCCTCGGTGTCGACCTTGCCGAACACGACGTCGCCGTGGGTCTCGGACGCGCCCTCGAAGACGGGGGCGAACATCCGGCACGGGCCGCACCAGGCGGCCCAGAAGTCGACGAGCACGATGTCGTTGCCGGTGACGGTGTCGTCGAAGGTGGACGCGGTCAGCTCGATGGTGGGCACGGGAGCCTCTCCAGGTCGGGTCGGTGGGCGGGGCCTCGGTCGTCGGCCCTCGCCGTCTCAACAGTACCCCGGGGGGTATTTGTTCCAGGGCCGCGCGAGCCGTTCGGTCCTTCAACGGTCCCACGCCGGCGGAGATTCCACGAGGGTCGCGGCCGCTGCGGGGCGGCCGCAGTGCGGTGACGGCGCTGCTCGTAGAGTCGCCCGCATGGACGAGCGGGCGCAGGGCATCGGCACCGTGGCGGACGTCGTGGCCGCCCTCCACCGCCGCTACGACCCGGCCGGTGCAGAGCCCTGGGACGCCGTCGGGCTCGTGTGCGGCGACCCTGCCGCCCCGGTGCGGCGGATCCACCTCGCCGTCGACCCTGTGGAGCAGGTGGTCGGCGAGGCACTGGCGGCCGACGCCGATCTGCTCATCACCCACCACCCGCTGCTCCTGAGGCCGGTGTCGTCGGTGGCCGCCACGACGCCCTCCGGCCGCGTCGTGCAGCGGCTGGTCCGAGGCGGCTGCGCGCTGCTCGCCGCGCATACCAACGCGGATGTGGCGCGCGACGGCGTCTCCGACGCCCTGGCGGAGGTGCTCGGTGTCACGGCTGCCGTGCCGCTCGCCCCGTCCGTGATGGACGCAGGCGCCGGGCTCGGCCGTATCGGCGACGTCGGGCCGGGCCTGTCGCTGCGTTCGTTCGCGGAGCGCGTCGCCTCCGCGCTGCCCGCCACCGCCCACGGCGTGCGCATCGCCGGCGACCTCGACCGCCCGGTCGAGCGGGTCGCGGTCTGCGGGGGCTCGGGCTCGGACCTGCTCGATGCGGCCAGCGCCGCGGGCGCCGACGTGCTGGTGACCGCCGATCTCAAGCACCACGTGGCCCTCGACCACCTGTCGGCGGGCGGCTGCGCGATCGTCGACGTCTCGCACTGGGCCTCCGAGTGGCCGTGGCTGGCGAGGGCTGCGGCCCTGCTCGTGCCCGACCTGGCCGCCGTCGGCGTTACGGTGGACACCCACGTGTCGCGGATCGTCACCGATCCGTGGACGGCGCGGCTCTAGGACGCGTGGCGGCCGACCGCGCTGCCCTGCGGCACCAGCCCGACCAGCCCGACCAGCACGGCCATTCGAGAAGATCGAGGAGACCGGTGAACGCCGAGCCCGCAGTCCAGCTCCGCCTGCTCGACCTCCAGGCGCTCGACGTCCGCCTCGACCAGATCGAGCACCGTCGCCGCACCCTGCCGCAGCTCGCGCAGATCGCCGAGCTCGAGGGCCGCGTCAACGCCGTCCGGGACCGCGTCGTCGCCGCCGAGACCGAGGTGAGCGACCTCGAGCGCGCCATGGCCAAGGCCGAGACCGACGTCGAGCAGGTGCGCGCCCGCGCCCGCAAGGACCAGGAGCTGCTCGACTCCGGCCGCATCGGCTCGGCCAAGGAGCTCGAGAACCTCCAGCGCGAGATCGAGTCGCTGGCCCGCCGGCAGGGCGACCTCGAGGACGCCGAGCTCGAGGTCATGGAGAAGCTCGAGGACGCGCGGTCGGCGCTGGCGTCGCTGACCGCCGAGCGCGACGCCGTGGCGGCCGACCTCGACCGCCTCGCCGCCGAGCGCGACGCGGCCCTGGCCGACGCCGACAAGGACGCAGGATGGGTGCGCCAGGAGCGCGCCGTCGTCGTGCCCGACATCCCCGCCGACCTCATCGCGCTCTACGACCGGCTGCGCGCCGACCACGGCGGAGTCGGTGCCGCGGCGCTGCACCAGCGGCGGTGCGAGGGCTGCCGGATGGAGCTGACCCCGACCGACCTCGTGCGCATCCGCGACGCCGCTCCCGACGCCCTGCTGCGGTGCGAGGAGTGCCGGCGGATCCTGGTGCGCACGCCGGAGTCCGGTCTGTGAACCGGCGCCTCGTCGTCGAGGCCGACGGCGGGTCGCGCGGCAACCCCGGGCCCGCCGCCTACGGCGCGGTCGTGCGCGAGGAGGCGACCGGCGAGGCCCTCGTCGAGCTCGCGGGCCATCTCGGCGTCACCACCAACAACGTCGCGGAGTACACCGGTCTGCTCGAGGGCCTGCGCGCTGCGATGGAGGTCGACCCCGATGCGCACGTCGAGGCGCGGCTCGACAGCAAGCTGGTGGTCGAGCAGATGAGCGGCCGCTGGGCGATCAAGAACGACGCCCTGCGCCGCCTCGCGCTGCAGGCGCGCGAGGTGGTGCCGCGCGAGCGCGTCTCGTTCACCTGGGTGCCGCGCGAGCGCAACAAGGCCGCCGACGCGCTCGCCAACGAGAGCATGGACGCCGTCGAGCGCGGCCGCGACGGCACGATCCGCCGGTCGGCCACCGATGCGTACGAGACCGAGACCGAGCAGGACCCGGTCCCGCCCGGCCCGCGGCCCGCGGTCGTGGGCTGGGGCCCGGACATCGGCGCCCCGACCGTCACCCTGCTCGTGCGCCACGGCGTCACCCAGCACTCGCTCGAGCGGCGCTTCTC
>Ga0102832_1002139_pt1 | contig 12809 bp, 8 predicted proteins | sample EBPBio282013_DNA_FD_88942 | JGI IMG/M metagenome (GOLD analysis project Ga0102832, IMG submission 88942) | Wastewater treatment Type I Accumulibacter community from EBPR Bioreactor in Madison, WI, USA - Reactor 2_5/28/2013_ DNA (Illumina Assembly) | ecosystem: Engineered > Bioreactor > EBPR >...
TCGAGGCCACTCGCATCCATGTTCGCGCCGAAGGCGAGCACACGCTCGACACGCTCGGGCGCCTTCATCGCCATCACCAGCCCGATGATCGCGCCATCGCTCCATCCAACGATCGGGGCCCTGCGGACATGCAGCGCATCCATCACCGCCAGCACATCCTCCGCCATCAATTCATAGGTGAAGGGGCGTGCATCGCGCGAGCTTCGTCCATGGCCGCGACTGTCGATGACGATGACGCGCCGTTTCTTCGACAGCGCTTCGATCTGGTTCGCCCAATATTCGCCATTCCCCATCCCCCCATGCAACAGGATGACAGGCGTCCCCTTGCCATAGATCGCATAATGGATCCGCGCACCATTGATCGAGACCGAGCCGGATGCGGCGGACGCCGGCATCGCAGGCAGGTCCGGAAGCGTCTCCCAGCGCTCCGCCGCCGCCACAGGCCCCATGCCAAGCGCCGACAAACCGAGTGCCGCCGCCATGAACATTACCCTGATCATCTTTTGTCCCCGCAATAGATCTGGAGGCTTGCATATGGGGAGACGCGCGGCAACGCTTGGCCAAAGCGGCGGGCAGGATAGCATCCCGCGACGAGGGCGTCCGTGCTAACCGATGGCCGGCGCAAGTTTACCATCGAATGGCCGATGCGCGAACGCGGTCACCGGACTGGACAAGCCGGGCACTTGCGATAGGCTCACCGCCTCAACCGGGGGCGGCGATGGCGCGGCAAATCTGGACGGGCGATCGCGGAACGCGCTTCTATACCGGCTTCGCGCTGATGGCGGCGCAGCGCCATGCCCGCGTCATCGGCGTCTTCGTCCGGCTCTTGAAGCGCGACCGCAAGCCGGTTTACCTGCATCACCTGCCGCGCGTGTGGCGGCTGTTCGAACAGGCGCTGCGCCACGACGCGCTGCAACCGCTACGCGCCTGGGTCGACCGCCTGCTGCCGCCCGCAACGCGGCGCTTTGGAGCTCCATGATCGATACCGCCATGATCCTCGCCGCGGGCCGCGGCGAACGGATGCGCCCGCTGACCGACACCGTGCCCAAGCCGCTGATCCCGGTGGCCGGGCGCTCGATGATCGAGCGCAGCCTCGACCGGCTGTTCACGTTCGGCGTGCGCAACATCGTGGTCAACGTCCACCATCTCGGCCAGCAGATCGCCGACCGGATCGGCGATCGCGTGCGCATCGTCGTCGAGGACCGGCTGCTCGACACCGGCGGCAGCGTGCTGAACGCCCTGCCGCTGCTCGGCGACAAGCCGTTCCTGGTGCTAAACGGCGACGGGCTGTGGCGCGACGCCGGCGAGTCCTTCCTCGGCCGCCTGATGGGCCGCTGGGACGCCGAGCGCATGGACGCGCTGCTGCTGCTGCACCCGCTGCACAAGATGATCGGCCGCGAGGCCCGCGACCGCGGCGACTACTTCCTCGAGCCGCGCGGCCGCATCCGCCACCGCGGCCAGGCGCCGCTGTCGCCCTACGTCTTCGCCAGCGCCTCGCTGTGCCACCCGCGGCTGTTCCGCGACGCCCCGGCCGCGCCGTTCTCGCTGGTCCAGCTGTGGCACCGCGCCGAGGCCGAGGGCCGGCTGCACGGCATGATCAACGAGGGCGAGTGGTTCCACGTCGGCACGCCGCAGGCGCTGGCCGAGACCGAGCGCCTGCTGGCGCCCGCGGCGGCATGAGCGGCGTCTCCTCGATCGCGATCGACCGGCGCTTCGCCGACGCGCTGGCGGCCGGCGTGCTGGCCCGCCACGGCGGCGACCCGCTGGCGCTGGCCGACGTGCTGATCCTGCTGCCGACCCGGCGCTCGGTGCGGGCGCTGCGCGAGGCCTTCCTGCGCGCCACCGGCGGCACGCCGACGCTGCTGCCGCAGATGGCGCCGCTGGGCGATGTCGACGACGGCGAGTGGCAGCTGGCGAGCGGCGACGACGGCGCGCTCACCCTGCCGCCGGCGATCGAGCCGGCCGAGCGCGACGCCCTGCTCGCCCGGCTGGTCGCCGGCTTCACCGATGGCGAGCAGCCGATCGCCACCTCGACGGCGCAGGCGCTGGCGCTGGCGCGCGAGCTCGGCCGCCTGCTCGACGAGCTGGCGATCGAGGGCGTGCCGTTCGAGCGGCTGGAGGGACTGGTCGAGGGCAGCTACGCCAGCCACTGGCAGCGCACCCTGAAGTTCCTCGCCATCGTCGGCGAGGCATGGCCGCGCGTGCTGGCCGAGCGCGGCCGGATCGACGCCATCGACCGCCGCACCCGCGCCATCCGCGCCCGCGCCGAGCGCTGGCGCCGCGAGCCGCCGTCGACGCCGGTGATCGCCGCCGGGTCGACCGGCTCGCAGCCGGCGACGCGCGAGCTGCTGGCCGCGATCGCCCGCCTGCCGCAGGGCCAGGTCGTGCTGCCGGGGCTCGACCGCGACATGGACGCGCGCAGCTGGGAGACGCTCGACGAGACCCACCCGCAGTTCGGCCTGCGCGAGCTCCTGAAGGCGCTCGACTGCGATCGCGCCGACGTCGCGGAGTGGCCGGGCACCGACGGCGGCCCGCGTCACCTGCTGGTCAGCGAGCTGATGCGGCCGGCCGACACCAGCGAGGACTGGAAGCGGCCACCGGAGTCGACGCTCGAGCACGTGACGCGCGCCGACGGCGCGACGCCGCACCAGGAAGCGCTGGTCGTGGCGCTGGCGCTGCGCGAGGCGCTGGAGAAGCCCGGCCGCACCGCCGCGCTGGTGACGCCCGACCGCACGCTGGCCCGCCGCGTCGCCGCCGAGTTGCGGCGCTGGAACATCGACATCGACGATTCGGCCGGCCTGGCGCTGGCCGACACGCCGCCGGCCGGGCTGCTGCGCCTGCTGGTCGCCGCGGTCGACGAGGGCTTCGCGCCGGTCGCCCTGCTCGCCCTGCTCAAGCACCCGCTGTGCACGCTGGGGCTGGCGCGCGGCGCGCTGCTGGCCGCGACGCGCCGCCTCGACGCCCGCGTGCTGCGCGGCCTCAAGCCGGCGCCCGGCCTCGCGCCGATCCGCGAGCGGGTCGCCGCGGCCAAGGGCGGCAACGAGGACGCGCGGCGCGCCATGGCCGATCTCGTCGAGCGGCTCGACACGGCGACCGCGCCGCTGGCCGCGGCGATGGCCGAGGGCGCGCCGCCGGTCGCCCTGATCGACGCCACCGTGGCGGCGGCCGAGGCGATCGCCGGCGGCGACGCGCTGTGGAGCGGCGAGGCCGGCGAGGCGCTGGCCGAGGCGCTGGCGCGCCTGCGCGAGGCATGGGCCGGCAGCCCGGCGATCGCCGGCGGCGAGTGGCCGGCGCTGCTCGAGGCGCTGATCGAGCCGGAGATCGTGCGGCCGGGCTTCGGCCGTCACCCGCGGCTGGCGATCTGGGGCCCGCTCGAGGCCCGCCTGCAACGCGCCGATCTCCTGGTGATGGGCGGCCTCAACGAGGGCACCTGGCCGCCCGCCGTCGACACCGGCCCGTGGCTCAACCGGCCGATGCGCGCGGCGCTCGGCCTGCCGCAGCCGGAGCGCCGCATCGGCCTGTCGGCGCACGACTTCGTCGCCGGCCTCGGCGCCGGCCACGTGCTGCTGACCCGCGCCGAGCGCGAGGGCGGCGCACCGACCGTGCCGGCACGCTGGCTGGCCCGCCTCGACGCGCTGTTCGGCCACGATCCCGGCAAGGGCCGCGTGCCCGAGTACATGCAGCGGGCGCGGCGCAGCTACCTCGCGTGGGCGGCGGAGATCGACGATCCGAAGACCTACGCGCCGTGCGACCGGCCGGCGCCGCGGCCACCGCTCGAGGCGCGGCCGACGACGCTGTCGGTGTCGGGCATCGAGCGCCTGCGGCGCGATCCCTACGGCGTCTACGCGCGCTACATCCTGCGGCTCTACCCGCTCGACCCGCTGGAGCAGGAGCTGGGCGCGGTCGATCGCGGCAACGCCCTGCACGAGGCGCTGCAGGAATTCATGGACAGCCACCCGTCGGGCACGCTGCCCGAGGGCGCGGTGGCGGAGTTCGAGGCGCTGGGCGAGCGTCACCTCGCCAAGCTGCTGGCGGCGCCGGCCGAGCGCGCCTTCTGGTGGCCGCGCTTCCAGCGGCTGGCGCGCTGGCTGGTGGCGACCGAGAACGAGCGCCGCGCCGGCGGCACGCGCGTGCTCAAGACCGAGACCGACGGCACGCTGAGCGTCGGGCCCGAGAGCCGCCCGCTGGTCATCACCGCCCGCGCCGATCGCATCGACCGGATCGATGCCGAGACCTGGGAAGTGATCGACTACAAGACCGGCCGCGCCCCCAGCAAGGACGAGCTCGACGCGCTGTTCGCGCCGCAGCTGCTGCTCGAGGCGGCGATGGCCGAGCGCGGCGGCTTCGCCGGGATCAAGGCGCCGCGGCCGAAGACGGCGACGCTGTCCTACTGGCAGGCCAACGGGCTCGACGAGGGCGGCAAGATCGTCGGCGTCAAGGACAGCGACCGGCTGATCGCCCGCATGGTCGACCTCGCGGCCAAGATGGCCGAGCATTTCGGCACCGCCGGCACCGCCTACCCCGCCATCCCGTGGCCGGCCTACGGTCCCTACTTCAACGACTACGCGCACCTCGAGCGCGTCGCCGAGTGGTCGACCGGCGGAGGCCGCGAATGAGCGCGCCCACGACCCTGCTCGATCCGATCCTCGACGCGACGCTGCGCCAGCGCCGGGCGACCACGCCCGACCGCTCGGCCTGGGTCGAGGCCAATGCCGGCACCGGCAAGACCAAGGTGCTGACCGACCGCGTGACGCGGCTGCTGCTCGAGCGGGTGCGGCCGGAGCGCATCCTGTGCCTGACCTTCACCAAGGCCGCCGCCGCCGAGATGCGCAACCGGCTGTCGGCCCAGCTCGGCCGCTGGGCGATGGCCAGCGACGCCGACCTCGACCGGGCGATCTTCGACCTGGTGAACCGCGCGCCGACGCCGGACGAGCGCATCGTGGCGCGCCGCCTGTTCGCCCGCGTGCTCGACGCGCCCGGCGGCATCAACATCCTGACCATTCACGCCTTCTGCCAGTCGCTCTTGAAGCGCTTCCCGCTCGAGGCCGGCGTCGCGCCGGGCTTCGAGGTGCTGGACGAAGCCGAAGCGCAGGCGCTCTTGCGCCAGGCGCAGGACGAGCAGCTCGACCTGCTGGCCCGCCCCGGGGCGCCGGCCGAGCTGGTCGACGCGCTGGCGGCGATCGCCCACCGCGTGTCGATCGGCGACTACGACGCCCTGATGAAGAGCCTGCTGGGCGAGCGCGCGTGGCTGCTGGCCCGCATCGGCAGCGAGAGCGGCCTGCAGAAGCTGCGGGCCGCGATGGCCCAGGCGATGGGCTGCGGGATGGAGGACACTGCCGGCGGCCTCCTGAGCGCCGGCTGCGCCGACGACGCCTTCGACGGCGCCGCGCTCCGCGCCGCGGCCACCGCCCTGCAGGCCGGCGGCAAGACCGACAAGGAGCGCGGCGCGCTGATCGCGGAATGGCTGGCGAGCGATGCGCGCGAGCCGTTGCTGCCCGCGTATCGCAAGGCCTTCCTCACCCAGAAGGGCGAGCTCCAGAAGCGTCTCGCCAGCAACCCCGCCAAGGCGGCGATGCCCGGCATCGAGGACGTGCTGGCGGCCGAGGGCACGCGGCTGATCGCGCTGCAGGACCGCATCAACGGCGCCGCGCTGGTCGAGCGCACGATCGCCCTGCTGCGGCTCGGGCTCGACATCACCGGGCGCTATGCCCGCGCCAAGCGGCGGCGCGGCACGCTCGACTACGACGACCTGATCGTCGCGACGCGCCGCCTGCTCGAGACCGCGGAGGGCGCCTCGTGGGTGCTCTACAAGCTCGACGGCGGCATCGACCACGTGCTGGTCGACGAGGCGCAGGACACCAACCCCGACCAGTGGGAGGTGATCCGCAGCCTGACCGCCGAGTTCTTCGTCGGCGAAGGCGCGGTCGAGCGGTCGCGCACGGTGTTCGCCGTGGGCGACACCAAGCAGTCGATCTTCGGCTTCCAGCGCGCCGACCCGCGCAAGCTGGCCGAGATGCGCGACTGGTTCCGGCAACGCATCGAGGAGGCCGGGCGCGGCTTCGAGCCGGTCGACCTCACCGTGTCGTTCCGCTCGACCGCGGCGGTGCTCGACGCCGTCGACTGGGTGTTCGACCGGGCAGAGGCGGTGAAGGGCGTCGCGGCCCCGGGCAACGTCACGCACGAGCCGAGCCGCACCGAGGCGCCGGGCACCGTCGAGCTGTGGCCGATCGTCAGCAACGACGAGGCCGACGAGGATGGCGAGGAGGACGGCCTGCCGCCGCTCGAGCCGGCCTCGGACCGCGCCGGCGCCGCCGCCTCGCCGAGCGAGCGGCTGGCGCGCCTGGTCGCGCTGCACGCCAAGCGCCTGATCGACGGCGGCGAACGGCGCGCCACCACCGGCGAGCCGCTGCATGCCGGCCACTTCATGGTGCTGGTGCGGCGGCGCAACGCCTTCGTCAACGACCTGGTGCGCGCGCTCAAGCACGCCGGCATCGAGGTCGCCGGCGTCGACCGCCTCGACCTCGCCGAGGAACTGGCGATCCAGGACCTGATGGCGATGGCGCGCTTCGCGCTGCTGCCGCAGGACGACCTCAATCTCGCCGCCCTGCTGAAGTCGCCGCTGGTCGGGCTCGACGACGACGCGCTGTTCGCTCTCGCGTGGAAGCGGCCGGGCGCGCTGTGGTCGGCGCTGCGCGCCCGCGCGGGCGAGCCGCCGTTCGCCGCCGGCGTGGCGACGCTCACGACGTGGCTGCAACGCGCCGACCGCACCAGCCCGTTCGATTTCTTCGCCGCCGTGCTCGGCCCCGAGGGCGGCCGGCGCCGGCTGCTCGAGCGGCTGGGCCAGCAGTCGGCCGACCCGATCGACGAGCTGCTGGCGCGCGCGCTGCAGTACCAGCAGGCCGAGGGCAACTCGCTGCAGGGCTTCGTGCGCTGGTTCGAGGAAGGCGGCGGCGAGGTCAAGCGCGACCTCGACGCCAACCGGCGCCGCGAGGTCCGCATCCTGACGGTGCACGCGTCGAAGGGCCTGCAGGCGCCGATCGTCTACCTGCCGGACACGACGCGCGTGCCGGCCCAGGTCGATCGCCTGGTCGCCTCGCCGGAGGGCGATGCGCGGCTGTGGCTGCCGCGGGTCGACGACGCCAACAGCGCCGCCCGGGCGTGGCGCGACGTCGCGCGCGAGCGCGTGCTCGAGGAACAGAATCGCCTGCTCTACGTCGCCATGACGCGCGCCGAGGACCGGCTCTACGTCGGCGGCTGGGTCGGCAACAAGGCGCCCGACAAGGGCTGCTGGCACCAGCGCATCGAGGAAGGACTGCGCGGCAGCCTCGACGCCGACATCGCCGAGAACGTCCCCTTCCCGCGCCGCCGCGCCGTCACCACCGAGTTCGACTTCCGGCCGCTGCTGGGCGAACGCGACGGCTGGGCCGGCGAGGGCTTCGTGCTCAGCAATCCCGGCACCACGGCGCCGGCGCAGGCCGAGCTGCCGCTGCCGCCGTCCGATGGGCCGCCGGCCTGGATCGCCGCGCCGGCGCCGGTCGAGCCCGACCCGCCGACGCCGCTCGCGCCGTCGCAGCCGCTGCCCGACGAGGCCGCCGCCGCCGGCCCGCGCGCCTTCAGCCCGCTGGCGCCCGACGACCCGCAGCGCTGGAAGCGCGGCACGTTGCTGCACGACCTGCTGCGCCACCTGCCGGCGCTGCCGGCGGCGCAGCGCGCCGAGGCGGCTCGCGCCTTCCTCGCCCAGCCGGCCCACGGGCTCACGCCGCAGCAGGTCGCCGACTGGTCGGCCGAGGTGCTGGCGGTGACCGAGGCGCCGGCCCATGCCGCGCTGTTCGCCGCCGCGTCGCGCGCCGAGGTGCCGCTGATCGGCACCGTCGCCACGCCGCGCGGCAGCTTCACGGTCAGCGGCCAGGTCGACCGACTGGCGGTGTCGGACGACGAGGTGCTGATCGTCGACTACAAGACCAACCGGCCGCCGCCGGCCGACGTGTCGGGCGTGGCGCTGGTCTACCGCCGCCAGCTCGCGCTCTACCGGGCGCTCCTGCAGCAGGTCTATCCGGGCCGCCGGGTGCGCGCCTTCCTGCTCTGGACGGCGACCCCGCGGCTGATGGAGATCGACGCGAAAATCCTCGACAAATCAATGCCTTACGCAGCCGCATCTTGACTCGGCGGCGGCCGGTTCCTAGCTTGGCTGTCCAAGGGCGGCGCCGGTCCCTCGACCGGCCTCACGCGTATTTCAGGAGAACCTACAGATGACCGTCAAAGCCACCGACGCCTCCTTCGAGCAGGAAGTCCTGAAGTCCGAGACCCCCGTCCTGGTCGACTTCTGGGCCGAGTGGTGCGGCCCCTGCCGCATGATCGGCCCGTCGCTCGAGGACATCTCGAAGGAGATGGACGGCAAGCTCAAGGTCGTGAAGGTCAACATCGACGAGAACCCGTCGACCCCGACCCGCTACAACGTCCGCTCGATCCCGACGCTGCTGCTGTTCAAGAACGGCCAGGTCGCGGCGACCAAGATCGGCGCCGAGCCGAAGCAGAAGCTGGTGAGCTGGATCAACACCGTCGTCAGCTGACGTCGACGGCTCAGCCGTTGCGGGCGAGAACCTCGCCCGCCAGGTAGAGCGATCCACAGATGAGAATGCGCATCGGCGCGGGCTGGGTGACCAACAGGTCCTCCAGCGCCGCGCCGATGTCGTTTGCGGGCTGGCAGTCGATGCCGACCTCGACGGCGTAGGCCGAAGCCTCGCGCGGCGTGTAGGCGGCGTGGTCGGCGATCGGCACGGCGCGCGCGCTGCGGGCATGCCGCGCCAGCGGCCGCAGGAAGCCCGAGGCGTCCTTGGTGGTCAGCATGCCGAACACCAGATGCAGCGGCAGCGGCGCCGGCTCGCGCGCCCACTCGGCGGCCTGGCGCGCCAGCACCAACCCGCAATCCTCGTTGTGACCGCCGTCGAGCCACAGCTCGCAGGCCGGCGGCAGGGCCTCGACCAGCGGGCCGCGCGTCAGGCGCTGCAGCCGGGCCGGCCACTCGACCGTCGCGAGGCCGCGCCGCACCGCGTCGTCGTCGATCGCGAAGCGCGCGGCGCGCAGCCGCTCGACACAGGCGACGGCGGTGGCGGCATTGTCGAGCTGGTGGGCGCCGAGCAGCGCCGGCGCCGGCAGGTCGAGGCCGGCCTGGTCGCTGTCGTAGCGGAAGCCGGTCGCGGTCGGCGTGACCTGCCATTCGCGGCCCATGCGGAACAGCGGCACGCCGAGCTCGGCCGCGCGATGGGCGATCACGCCGGCCGCCGCCTCGCGCTGGCGGCCGATCACCGCCGGCGCGCCGCGCTTCAGGATGCCGGCCTTCTCGGCCGCGATCTTCTCCAGCGTGTCGCCGAGGAACTGGGTGTGGTCGTAGCCGATCGGCGTGATCGCCGTCAGCATCGGGTCGACGACGTTGGTGGTGTCGAGCCGGCCGCCCATGCCGACCTCGATCAGCGCCAGGTCGGCCGGGACGCGCGCGAAGGCGAGGAAGGCCGCGACCGTGGTGATCTCGAAGAAGGTGATCGGCTGGCCGTCGTTGGCCTGCTCGCAATCGACCAGCACGTCCTCCAGCATGTCGTCGTCGATCAGACGGCCGGCGACGCGGATGCGCTCGTTGAACGAGACGAGGTGCGGCGAGGTGTAGACGTGGACGCGGTAGCCGGCCGCCTCGCTCATCGCCCGCAGGGTGGCGACCAGCGAGCCCTTGCCGTTGGTGCCGGCGACATGGACGACCGGCGGCAGCTTCCTGTGCGGCGAGCCGACCGCGGCCAGCAGCCGCTCGATGCGCTCCAGCCCGAGGTCGATCAGCTTGGGATGCAGCCGCATCAGCCGCTGCAGGATCGCGTCGGTCATCGTCCCGTCATCCCGACCGGAGCCGAGCGCAGCGAGGCGGAGCGGAGGGACCTTCTCTCGGACGACGACATCCGGAAAATCAGGCCGTCGCGGCGACCGGGCTGTTCGTGTCGACGACCAGCGGGTCCATCAGCAGCGAGACCAGGCGGACCAGCGTCTCGCGCAGCTTGTGGCGGTGCACGACGGCATCGACCATGCCGTGCTCGAGCAGGTACTCGGCGCGCTGGAAGCCGGCCGGCAGTTCCTGGCGGATGGTGTCCTGGATGACGCGCGGGCCGGCGAAGCCGATCAGCGCGTCGGGCTCGGCGATGTGGATGTCGCCCAGCATGGCGAACGAGGCCGACACGCCGCCGGTGGTCGGGTCGGTCAGCACGACGATGTAGGGCAGGCCGGCTTCCTTGACCTTGCGCACCGCGATGGTGGTGCGGGTCAGCTGCATCAGCGACAGGATGCCTTCCTGCATGCGCGCGCCGCCGGAGGCCGAGAACACGATCAGCGGCGCCTTGCGCGCCACGGCCAGCTCGGCGGCCATCACCAGGCCCTCGCCGACCGCGGTGCCCATCGAGCCGCCCATGAAGTCGAAGTCGAGCAGCGCCACCACGGTGGTGCGGTTGCCCATCAGGCCGCTGGCCACGACCAGCGCGTCGGAGCGGCCCTCGGACTTCGACTGGGCTTCCTTGAGCTTGGCGTCGTAGCGCTTGGTGTCGCGGAACTTCAGCGGGTCGACCGGCACCTTGGGCAGCGCGTGCTGCTCGAAGCGGCCCTCGTCGAACAGGTGCGGCAGGCGCTTCATCGGCTTGATGCGCATGTGGTGGCCGCAGTGGGTGCAGACCTGCTGGTTGGCCTCCCAGTCGCGCATGAACAGCATCTGCTCGCACTTGGGGCACTTCAGCCAGAGGGTCTCCGGCGTCTCCTTGCGCGAGATCAGCGCCTTGAGCTTGGGTCGGACGAAGTTCGTCAGCCAGTTCATGGGGGTGGTATGGCACGGCGGACAGCCCCGAAAAAGGGGCTGTCATCCCGAGCGCAGCGAGGGACCTTTCGCTAGCGCCAGAAACCGCTGAACGGGGCCGTCATGTCAGTGGATTTCTTCACTTGGCAGAACAATTTCCGGCCCTGGTAGTCGGCGCACAGCTTCTCGGCGACGCCCGGCTCGAGGTCGGCGATGACGGCGGCCTGCTTGGTCACCTTGTTGGAACTGACCGGCAGGATCCACTCCTTGCCCAGCCGGGTGACGCCCAGCCGCGCGAGGTCGGCCTGGCCGACGTCGAAGGCGTGCTTGGCGGCGCGCCAGTCGCCGAACGTGCCGAGCCAGGCGGCCTCGCCCGGGTAGTCGTAGCGCAGGGGATGGCAGTCGGCCTGCTCGAACACCGTGGTCGGGGTCGAGGGGGTGTTCTTCAACTGCCAGATCTTCGGCCGGTTGCCGCCGGTCTTGAGCGCGTAGGCCTCGTCGAACAGGCGGACCAGGAACTCGTCGCGCAGGTCGGCGCGGCGGAAGCCGAAGGCGACGGCGACCAGGCGGCGACCGTCGCGCATCGCGCTGCCCACGATGTTGAAGCCGGACGAGCACACGAAGCCGGTCTTCAGGCCCTCGGCGTAGGGCGCGTAGAGCTCGAGGAACTTGATGCCCGGGCCGACCCGGGTCTTGCCCAGCATGAACTCCTGGGTGCGGAAGTAGCCGTAGTAGTCGGGGAACTCCTTGACCAGGGCGAGCGCCAGGATCGCCATGTCGCGCGCCGTCGTCACCTGGCCGGGATCGGGCAGGCCGGAGGCGTTGCGGAAGGTCGTCGCCGTCATGCCGAGGCGATGCGCCGTCTCGGTCATGCGCTGGGCGAAGGCGGGCTCGGAACCGGCGACCAGCTCGGCGAAGCCGTGCGCGACGTCGTTGGCGGAGCGCGCGACCAGCGCCTGCAGCCCCTGCTCGACCGTGATCGACTGGCCCGGCCCGAGGCCGAGCTTGGACGGCGGCCGGGCGCGCGCCGCCTCGGACAGGCTGAACGGCGTCTCGAGCTTCAGCCGGCCCGACTTCAGCTGCTCGAAGACCAGGTAGATCGTCATCATCTTGGTCAGCGACGCGGGGTACCACGACGACCCGGCGTTGCGTTCCAGGAGCGTCTCGCCGGTGGCGGCGTCGACCACGACGTAGGGACCGGCCAGCACCGGACCGGACGGCGAGGCCACCGCCGCCATCTGGGCGGCGGCGGGAAGGGAGAAGCCCAGCAGGGCCAGCAGGCAGGTCAGGAACCGGGAAATCATTGCAGCCGACGCATCGAGAGCCCGAGCATACGCCCTTCCCCGCGTCGGCGGGAGGCATTAGATCGGTCGCATGCTCAAGGTCATGATCGCCCCCGTCACCCCGTTCCAGCAGAACTGCTCCGTCGCCTGGTGCGACGAGACCATGGAAGGCACCGCCGTCGATCCCGGCGGCGACCTCGACCGGCTGAAGGAGGTCATCGACGGGCAGGGCATCAAGCTGACCAAGGTGCTGCTGACCCACGGCCACGTCGACCACGCCTCGGCGGCCGGCACGCTGGCCGAGCAGTACGGCGTGAAGATCGAGGGGCCGCACCGCGACGACCTGTTCCTGATCGAGGAGCTGCCCAACTCGGGCGCCAAGTACAACTTCCCGAAGTACAAGCCGTTCGTGCCGGATCGCTGGCTGGAGAACGGCGACACCGTCACGATCGGCAACCAGACGCTCGACGTCGTGCACTGCCCCGGCCACACGCCGGGCCATGTCGTGTTCGTCGACAAGCCGGCCAAGGTGGCGTTCGTCGGCGACGTGCTGTTCCGGGGCTCGATCGGCCGCACGGACTTTCCGCGCGGCAACCACGAGCAGCTGCTGTCGTCGATCCGTCAGCGCCTGTGGCCGCTCGGCGACGACATCACCTTCGTCCCAGGCCACGGCCAGACCTCGACCTTCGGCTGGGAACGCAAGACCA
>Ga0102832_1002142_pt1 | contig 12770 bp, 9 predicted proteins | sample EBPBio282013_DNA_FD_88942 | JGI IMG/M metagenome (GOLD analysis project Ga0102832, IMG submission 88942) | Wastewater treatment Type I Accumulibacter community from EBPR Bioreactor in Madison, WI, USA - Reactor 2_5/28/2013_ DNA (Illumina Assembly) | ecosystem: Engineered > Bioreactor > EBPR >...
AGGCGTGCCAAGGCGACGGTGTCATCAAGATCGAGATGCACTTCCTGCCCGATGTTTATGTCACTTGCGACGTCTGCAAGGGCAAGCGCTATAACCGCGAAACGCTCGAGGTCCATTTCAAGGGCAAGAGCATCGCAGACGTGCTCGACATGACCATCGAAGAAGCCGTCGACTTCTTCAAAGCCGTGCCGGTGATCCGCGAGAAAATGGAGCTCTTGAAGAAGGTGGGCCTTGGCTACATCCACCTGGGCCAGCAAGCCACCACGCTCTCCGGCGGTGAGGCGCAACGCGTGAAACTGGCGAAGGAGCTGTCGAAGCGCGCCACGGGACGCACGCTCTATATCCTCGACGAACCGACGACGGGCTTGCACTTCGAAGACGTGCGTAAGCTGCTTGAAGTCGTTCACACATTGGTCGACCAGGGCAACAGCGTGGTGGTGATCGAGCACAATCTCGAGGTCATCAAGACGGCCGATTGGATCATCGATCTCGGGCCCGAGGGCGGTTCCGGCGGTGGCCGGATCGTCGCCACGGGGACACCCGAGGATGTGGTGAAGGTGAAAGAAAGCTACACCGGGCAGTTCCTGAAGCAGGCGCTGGACGCGACGCCGAAGCCGGCAGCGAAGAAGCGGGCGTAAGGCCGCGGCATTTTTTTGTTGCGACACTTGCGACAGCGACACGCTCCGGATTTCGCAAGAAACACAGCCGGTTAGAGAAAAACCATTCGTTTGCGACACTTTGCGACACTTGCGACACTTCGCGCGTTTTGCATAACACGTCCGTGAGCCATGCGTTTAAGCGCGGCCACGACCGACCCGTGAAACCACGACGGGCCGCATCGCGCGTATTTGTCAGCGATTCACAATGTCAAACAGCCCGCGCGCCAAAGTAAAATGCGCGCAGATCAAGCATGCGCCTTCCGGACCATATTTTGGGATTTAAATTCGCGGACGCAGCAAATTTAAATCCCAAATGAATTCGGATTTATGCCTCGCGCGAGTCGCATATGAATGCGAAATGGCGCCGGCTACGCCGGCTCCAGCCGCACGACCGACGTCAGACCGCCACCCGCGCGGTCATCGATGGCAAGGTAGATAAATCCATCCGGACCTTGGCGCACCTCGCGAATACGCGCGTAGCCGGGCAGCAATGCCGGCCGCTCCAGGCCGCCGACCTGATAGCGTTCGCCCTGGCGTTCGAGCGTGAGGCGCGCGACATGTTTCGCGGCGAGCGCGCCCAGGAACACATGCCCTTTCCATTTGGGGAATTTATCGCCGGTGTAGATCATCAGGCCCGAAGCACCGATGGCCGGCACCCAATATTGCAGCGGCTGCTCCATCCCGGCCTTCTCGCGCGCTTCGTGGATCGGTTTACCGCCGTACTGGACACCGTAACCGATCACCGGCCAGCCGTAGTTCTTACCGGGCTGGATAAGATTGAGCTCGTCGCCGCCTTGTGGACCATGTTCCGTCTCGAACAATTCGCCGGACTCCATGTTCATCACGAGCCCTTGCGGATTGCGATGGCCATAGCTCCAAATTTCCGGCAGCGCGTCCTTACGCCCGACGAAGGGATTGTCTTTCGGCACCGAGCCATCCTCGTTCAGGCGGATGACTTTGCCTTGATGCGACATCAGACTCTGCGCGGGATGCGCCGCGCCCGCGAAGGGATCGTGCCCGCGGTCTCCGACCGTCAGAAAAAGGTGGCCTTTGCCGTCGAACAGCATCTTGCCCGCGTAGTGCGGTCCCGCCGCACTCCAAGCCTTGGCTTCGAAAATTTCTTTCACATCCGAGAGAGACTTACCGTCGAACTTGCCACGCACAACCGCGGTCGTTCCCTGGCTGCCGTCCGCGTTGGGCTTCGAGAAGCTGAGGTAGATCAGTTGGTTTTTCGCGAAATCGGGATGCGGCAAGACCTCGAGCAAGCCCCCCTGCCCCGCGTAGCGTACTTTGGGTGTTCCGGGAATCGGCGCCGGATCGAGCTTGCCAGCCCGTACAATGCGCAAGTTGCCGGTCTTCTCGGTGACCAACATATCGCCGCTCGGCAGGAAGGCTACGGACCATGGGTCCTTCAAGCCATCAGCGACAGCGACGACCTTGAAGTCATGCAGCTCCGACTTGACGACCTGAGCGTGCGCGGCACTCACAACGCCGAGGCAGGCGGCGATGGCAAGAATGGAAGTACGCATATGGATGCCCCCAATTGTGCGAGGCACCAAGTATGTCGGCGCCCCGCGCGAAAGCAAAGGCGCAAGCGTTGTTACAATTGGCGCGGATCAGATGGTTGGGACGTCGCCTGCCCCACGCAGGAAGCCCCGGCCGTCGATACGGCCAGGGTATGGTCCTGTTAGTCCAAAGCGGCGATGACGTTGATCTCGACCATGAAGTCCGGCGACGCGAGTTCGCTGACCTGAAGGGCCGTGCTGGCGGGCACGGCGGCGCCGAAATACTCCAAACGCACATCCGAGGCTTTGCGATATTCCGCCCAGCTTGTGACGAAGGTCTGCATCTGGACGACGTCGGCGAAAGTCGCACCGACGGCGGCGAGCGCCGCCTTGATGTTCTCGCATACCTGACGGACCTGCGCGCGCATATCGCCCTTGCCGACGACATTACCCTGCGCATCCCGCGCAAGCTGACCGGCGATATAAATGGTCCGTCGACGTGTCGTGACGACGACATGCGCATAGGTGTCCTTGCCGTTCGCCTGAGGCCGCTGAAGGCCTGGTGGGTCAGGGATCCGTTGGATTGTCCCCGCCTGCGCGCCCTGCGAGGGCGAAGGCGCCGCGACGGCCGCCGCGGCGGCCCCAACCGCGAGCGTGGAGATCAACTGACGGCGTGAGGGAGATTCGTCCTCCCCGGCGGCAACGGTTTTTTGATCGTGCATAAAGAACCCCTTTCTCTGTAAGAGCCCCAACATAGCCCGCGTAAAACTCAACCCCATATACCGAAAGCAAATCTCCGCCTGAAGTTAACCTGGGATAAGTTCAATGCCGCCACACCCTGAAATTCCCTTTCCGGTTGCGAACGCTCTCTCTATTCTGCCCCCGGGGCGAGAATTTTGGGGGATAAACATGCGTCGGGTTGGTCCGGCGGCGATTGCCGCTGCGTTCGTGTTTTCAAGTTTCACGCTCACCGCGCATAGCGCCCACGCACAGCAACAAAATGCAGCGCTCGGTCTCACGGTCAAACCCGTCGCCGGCGGTACCGAGCGCGCCCAGATCGTGAGCGTCGCGCCGGGAAGCATGGCGGAGCGGGCAGGCCTTAAGGCCGGAGACGTCCTGCTTTACGCCGCCTCCGCCGACGGCGAACGTACGTCCTTTGCCACGCAAGACGCCCTCGAGCGCTGGACGGCGGCACAACAACCAGATTCGTCTCAAGCTCTGACGTATCTGCGCGGCCAGGAAATCTTGACCGCGAACGTGCGATTGGGCGGCCAAGCCGCGGCGACACCGGGTGCGCCGTCGCAGGCTGCCGCCGAAGTTGAGACGGCGAGCGCGCGACTGCTGGGTCTGACGGTGAAAGCCGGTGCTGACGGCAATAGCGTTGAGATCATCACGCTCAAACCAGGAAGCGCCGCAGCGGCGGCGGGCCTTCAGGTTGGCGACATCCTTTTTAGTGGTCAGACCGGCACCGCGAACGCGGACTCCCTTATCAGCCAAGAGGCGCTTGACGCTTTTGCGACGAAGAGCGCCGGACAAACGCGCGACCTGATCTATACGCGCAACAAACAATTCCTAACGGCGAAGGTCGCGGTTCCGAACGTACAGCCGCAAACGGCGCAGGCCATGTCTCAAACGCCGGCCGGCGCGCCCATCGGCCTCGGCATTACGGTGAAGGAAGACGTTTTCGCGCTCGCGCTTACGGCGGTCGGGCGCATCACCGCGATCGTGCCGGGCGGCGATGCGGACCTTGCCGGTTTGAAAGTCGGCGATTCAATCCGAGAAGTAAGATACGCGGATGTGGAGTATGGCTCCATCGCCGGGCAGATGGTTGCCGATTCACTTGCTTACAGCACGCCGCCTGGCACGATCGCGCAATTCTCCATCCGGCGCGACGGCCAAGACATGGTTATTCCGGTGAAGATGACGGGCCCCGTCGCCACGACGGCATTCGTGGGCATGGAGGTCCGCGACACGGTCCAGCAAGGCGAAGCCGAGGTCACGGCGGTTCAAGCAGGCAGCCCCGCAGAGGCGGCCGGCTTACAGCAAGGCGACCATATCCTGGGCTTCGGCGCGATGAACGATCGCAAATTTCTTGGCGTGCGCGGCCTGCATTCGCTGATCGTGCAGTATCGCGGCGATTGGCTCACGGTCAATTACACCCGCAACGGCGAGAAGAAGGTCTCAAAGCTTACGATTCCCAAAGAACCGGCCTACGCCGCCGCACAAGTGTTGACCGCTTCCGCAGGCCAGTCGACCGCGGGACAAACATCTGGCGGGCAAAAACAGAATGTCGAGAATTACGGCGCCCTGGGCGCGGCGATCGCAGGCGTGGCCGCCGCACCGGCCGGCACACAAGCCGCGGTTCAGAACACCGGCGGGGACCCGTTCGGCCAAACCGTCACAACCTTGAACGGACGCAGCACCCAGCTTCCACCATTCAAACTGCGCGCGGGGCAAATCCTGGAAGCGCAGGTCAGCGCGAACGGCGCGCCGCTGATGCCGAAACTCTGCTTCGAGGAGGACGACGTATTCAATGTCGATCCTCAGCGCTGCTACGAGAACATAAATCAGTCCGGTCAATCGGTGGTGCGCTTCCGCCATGTTGCGGTAGAGCCGGAGATCGTCACCCTGTCGGTCGCTTCGACCGACGCAAGCGCGGGCACCTACACGATCACAACCCGCAACGGCAATCGCGGGCCGGAAGGCGCGGCGGCCTTGGCGGTGCTCGAGGGCCTGGCAGGAAAACCCTACATCATCGACACCGTCGACCAAGGCCTCGCCGTCAAAGCGGCGGTGAACTACATCATTGATGAGCCGGGCAAACGTGGACGGCTCCGCTACCAGATCGAAAGCGGTAATGTCGCCGACTTCACGTATGCGCTTGATAATAACGGACAGCTTACCTGGGCCTCGCCCACGAATAGCGGTGTCGTTTATCTCGGCATCGACGGCCTGCTGTATCAGCAGGCGGGCGATACCGTCGGTGTGCGCGGCCGCTCGCCGAACGGCGAATTCCTGAACGTCACCGAACGCCGCCTCATGCGCGGCGACAACGCCGAACAGATGCATATCGGCGTCTTCGGACGTTCGCAGCGCCTGGCGGCGGGACAGCCCGTCACGGACGACCAGGTCACCACCATGATGCTCGACGGACCGGCCCACATCGCTCAGGCGCAGCAGCAGCGGGCTGACGATTGGGCGGCGCTGGGGCAGCTCGCGGGCCGCTTCTTCTATTTCGTTCAGGGCCAATACGAGTATGTCGCCACCTTCCAGTGGGAAGCGCCGGGCGAAGTGCTGCTGGCGAAGTTCTGGGGGGCCGACGAGATCGGCACAACGCCGAACCCCTTGCGACGCATGGTCTACAACCCGGCAACGCGCACCATCGCAACCGAAGTCACCCATACCAACGGCGCGAAGGTTCAAACCACCTTCAAGCGTGGCCCGAACGGCGAGAGTATCGAGGCGCAGCCCGACGGCTCGACCTGGATGCTGTCGGGGGCGGGTAACGAGTGGACGTCGCTGTTCACCGCCGCCAACAAGCAGCAGACGAAGATCAGCTATCGCCCGGTGGACGACAACATGCTGAAGATCTTCGCCGACCGCACACAGGCCAAACAAGCGCGCCTCGCGCAAGAGCGGGCCGAAGCCGCCGCCCGGCAGGCGGAGGAAGATTCCGGTCCAAGCCTGTTCGACGTGCTGAACTTCGCGAACACCATTCAGGGCGCGATGTCGAGTCCTCAAGCCTATATCGCGGCCGTCTCGCAAGCCGCGCCCGAACTCGCGCCGATCCTGAACGGGGTCGCGGCCGCGCAATCCGGAGGCAATCCGGTGGCTGCCGGCCTTGGGCTTGGCGGCGGAAATCCGCTTGGCGCGATCCCGGGCGGCGTGAACCCCTACACCGGTCTCGGCGGCGGTGGTGTCGGCGGCTTAGGCGGCGGTCCGACGGGTGTACGCGGCAGCTATCCAACGCGGCCAAACCTCGCCGAGGGGCCGCAGTGCCCAGGCTTCACCGTCGGCAACTATCGCACCCACGCGTTTGAAGGCGGCGCCAACAAGCAGCTCTATACCCACTGCGGGCTCGCGTTCGAATACTACACGATGTACCTGAGAGCGATCGAACAGGGTTACAGCGAAGCCGACGCCAACCGCACCTATAACGCCCACGAAGGCGCGGTGCGGGTCCTGAACTCGATGTGATTGGGGACGGACATGCGTATCCTCCTATCCCTCGCCGCTGCGCTTGTGACCGTGGCCGGCATGGCCGCGATCGCTCAGGCGCAAGCGCCGCAGTACTTCTATTGCTATGTGCCCAATGCGGCGACCAGCACCGTGTACATGACGCAGACGCTGCCGGTGGGGCCCGTGAGCGAGCGCGCCACGTATGGCGCGGCCTACGCCGCGTATCTTCGCGGCGAAGGTCTGGTGAGCGCGTCGGCGCGCGGTTACTGCACCATGCGGCCGACCACGGGAGAGATCGCGGTCGCGCGTCAGGATCTGCAGAGCTACTGCCCCGAGTGCAACGGCGCGACACGATTCACCACGGCGCCCTGGTCACGTCCCGGGATGCAGGCTGCGCCGGAGCAAAAGACGGCCGGCGCCGCGATCCAAGCCGTCATTCCACAGCCGCCGCCCCAGACTGTTCCCCTGGCGCCGGAGAAAGCGCCGGACCTGCGCCTCGCGGTGATGGGCAACGACGTGACCGGAGAAATCCTGGTCGTCACCGGGCCGAATGCCGAGAAGGCCGCCGAAGACGCCGCAGCGAACGCCTTTCCGTCGACCGGATGGCAGAAGCTGGCCATGTCGGAGGCTTCGGGCTACGGCATCGCGATCTGTGTCGATGGTCCGCCGATCACCTTCTTTGTCTCCGAGGGTAAAAAACTGCTGTCCGACGCCATCGCCGAAGCCCTGCCGCAGGCGAGGGCCTACGCCAAGCAGACAGGAAAACGCCCATATATGTGCCGGCATTGGCATATCAAGGAGCCCGGCTACGTCGAGCCGGTGTGGGAGACCTCGGTGGTCGACCTCGTGAAGGGTCATCTTCGCGCCTACCTCACCTGCAAGTCGGCGGAATCGGACTGCCTGAAGGAAGCCATCTCACGCATGGCGACGTTCGCGGTGCGCGGCTAGGGCGAACCGGCTTCCACTTCGCCGGAACGCGCTCTAGAGGCCGGCTTTTTCGATCGTCTGTGCGTGTCCGCGCGCGAAGGGTAAGATTCTCACGACATCGGCCGCCGCGACTGCATCCCTTGCCTCCGTCAGACGGTGACGACGTCCGGCCCCTAGCGCATTCTCGAAGGGCGCGGGCGGCATGACCTTGAACCGGGCGACCGGCTGGAATCCGGCCGCGCACCCCCCTGACCTATCGCAACGGGACCCGCAAATCCTGCCTATATCTCACGGCTTTGCGGCGCACCGGATGCCCGGCCTTTACTTCCGGGCGAATATCGCTATGTTCCGCGCCATGCGTATGACGCCGAAAACGACCCCGACGACGAAAACGACCACCTCCGGTGGGGCGTCGAGGGCGTGCGCGTAAGCAAAGCAAGATAAAGCACACACTCAACAAAGGCCCCGCCGGATCGGACGGGGCCTTTGTTGTTTCTAACGCCCAGCCCGAACTGGTCCAAACAGGAGAAGAAAGATGTCCGCCTCTAAATCCCCCACGAACGCCAACCCCAAAAATGTAGGCGTCGTTGGCGCGACCGGCCTCGTGGGAGAGTTCATGCTGTCGATCCTCGCCGAACGCAACTTCCCGATCAACACGCTGCGCCTGTTCGCGTCCGAACGTTCGGTGGGCAAGAAGCTGCGTTGGAAGGACCGCGAGATCGCCGTGGAAGACGCCGCAACCGCGGACTTCAAGGGTCTGGACATCGTGTTCTTCTCGGCTGGTGGATCTACGTCGAAGGCGCTGGCGCCGAAAGTGGCCGCCGCGGGCGCCATCGTGATCGATAACTCCTCGGCCTGGCGCAAGGACCCGGACGTTCCTCTCATCGTCTCGGAAGTGAACCCGCACGCCCTCAAGAACCTTCCGAAGGGCATCATCGCGAACCCGAATTGCACGACCATGGCGGCGATGCCGGTCTTGAAGCCGCTGCATGAAGCCGCAGGTCTGACACGCATCATCGCCAGCACCTATCAGGCGGTGTCAGGCGGCGGACTGGCCGGAATTCAGGAACTGGAAGCACAAATCCTGGCCGCCGGTCCGCAGTCGGCGGCCCTGTCGCGCAAGGGCGACGCGGTTGATCTTGGGCCACACAAGAAGAAGTGGCCGCAGGGTATCGCGTTCAACGTCTCGCCGCTGAATTACGTGTACGTGGAGGACGGCTATACCGAAGAAGAGCTGAAGCTGCGCGATGAAAGCCGCAGGATCCTGGAAATCCCCGGCCTGCAGGTGTCCGGCACCTGCGTTCGCGTACCGGTGTACACGGGACATTCCCTGTCCATGAACCTGGAATTCGAGCGTCCGATTTCCGTGGAACAAGCCCTCGCCCTTCTCGAAAAGGCGCCGGGCGTCGTCGTGACCGAGGTCCCGAACCCGCTGGAAGCCACTGGCGCGGATCCCGTGTTCGTGGGCCGCGTGCGCAAGGACCCGACCGTGAAGCATGGCCTCGCGTTGTTCGTCGTTGGCGACAACCTGCGCAAGGGCGCGGCACTGAACGCCATTCAAATCGGTGAACTGCTTTAGCCCCGGCCTCTGAATCCACGAAAAGCGGGCGGCGCAACACGCGCCGCCCGCCAAGCCGGAAACGCGCGGTCGCCGGTCCCGCGCGCTACGATGGAAACTTTGGCGGCCGACGGTGCTTCGTGGCCCGTTCGAAAGCATGGGCGATCCCGATCAGCATGCCTTCGCTCCATTCGCGGCCGAGAAATTCCACACCGACCGGAATCCCGAGCGGCGCATCATCCGTCGCGCTCGAAAAGCCGCCGGGAATCGTGATGACGGGCATGCCGCTGGCGTTGGCAAGAACGCCATTCCGTTCCAACTGCTCGTCGCCGACCTTCGCCACCAGGCGCTTCTGGTGGGGATAGACGAACGCATCCAGCCGATGTTCCGACATGGCCGCATGAAGCGCTTTGCGTAGATTGCCGCGCTTGATGAAGATGGCGGCGTAGTCCGGATCGCGCATGCCGCGGCGCCGCGCGGCTTCCACCTGCGCGGCGACAACCGAGGGATAGGCGCCGTGCGCCACGTAGTCGTCGAATGACTTCGTCGACCCGCCGATATGCGCAAGATATTTATCGAGCCCCGCCTTCAGCTCGTAGTCCGCGAGACCGACATCCGTGGTCAAACCCTCGAGATCGAGGATCTCGACATCGAAAACAATCGCGCCGAGCTCCAGGAGTTTATCAAGCACTCGCGTCATAACGCGATTCACCTCGGCGTGCACAACGTCATTCCCGAAGACTTGACGCAAGACACCGAGGCGTTTGCCCTTAAGAGCACCGGGATCGAGAAAGGCCGTGTAGCTCTTGGGCATATGGCCCACGGCGCCGTCCGTGACGGGATCGGAGGGATCGAACCCGGCCATAACATCGAGCGCGCGGGCAAGATCGGCGGCGCTACGCGCAATGGGGCCAGCTTCGTCCTGGGTGAACGAAAATGGAATGAGTCCCGAGCGGCTCACGAGGCCGCGAGTTCCGCGCAGGCCTACGAGCGCGCACGCCGAAGATGGGGAGCGGATGGACTGATATGTATCGCTGCCGGTGCCGAACACCGCGTAGTTCGCGGCGATCCCGGCGCCCGTACCACCGCTGGAACCGCCCGGCGTGCGGGTCACGTCGTAGGGATTGAGCGTTTGGCCATGCAAGGACCCGGTTGTCGTTCCGCCCATGGCGAGTTCGGTGAGCGTCGTTTTAGCCAAAACGAGCGCCCCCGCGGCCCTCAGCCGCGCCACGGTGAACGCATCCTTCTTGGGCCGTGAGTCCTTGAGCGCAAGCGCCGAACCGGTCGTCGGCATGTCGGCGGTGTCGAAATTGTCCTTGAGCAGGATCGGGATGCCGTGAAGCGGGCCGCATGCGGCACGGTTCTCGCGCCACATCCTATCCAAGGCCTCCGCGGTTTCGAGCGCCTTTGGATTCACCGCGATGACGGCGTTGAGCTTGGGTCCCTGCCGATCCAAAGCCGCGATACGGCCGAGGTATGCCTGCGTCAACTTTACGCACGTCAGGGCGCCGTCGGCGAAAGCCTTGTGGACCGACGCCACGGTCGCTTCTTCATGTTCGAACGCACGGGACATACTTACTCAAGTGGCGATTCCGCCGATCACGACAGCTTGACCGAGATTGGTTCGCGCGCCGCCTTGTTCTCATGCCCAGGGTAATCTTCCCGCGGCCCGCGTGCGAGGTGAAATCGCTGAACGCCGGCTACTTGCGCTTTGGTTTCTTGTCCGATTTCGACTTTTTCGCCGCCGGCTTTTTGATCTTGAGATTTGCCTTTGGGCGTTTGGGCTTTGGAGATTTCGGCGCCGGCAGCTCGTTCGCGGTGGCGCGGATGAGATCGGCCATCCAGTCGGCGTCCTCCCATAGGTCGCCGTCAATCAGAAGATGAGGCTTGGCGCCTGGATAAGGATGGCCCTCGCGCGGTGTATCGAGAAGCCCACGGCCGGCCACCGTGGGTTTCACGAAAAGCTGATCATCGCACACGAACGCGACCACCTTACCGCCGCAGTAAATGGCGTATTCGCCGAACATCTTCCTGGCGGTCATCCGGCCCGCCCGGGCGATCTGGTCCAAAAGGTAATCGACGGTATCCTGACGCGAGGCCATGCCCTACACCTTCTGAGAGGGGCCGATCAGATCCCACAAATTTCCGTAGAGGTCCTCGAACACGGCCACAACGCCATAAGCCTCACGGCGGGGCGAGCGTACAAAACGCACGCCCCGCGCGGCGTAGCGCTCATAATCGCGATCGAAGTCATCGGTATGGAGGAACATGAATACGCGACCGCCGGTTTGATCGCCGACGCGTGCGGCTTGCGCCTTATCGGCAGCGCGCGCCAAAAGGAGACGCGCGCCCTCGCCCGCCGGCGATTCAAGCACGACCCAGCGTTTTTCACCGTGCGGCGTATCCTCCACAAGGCGAAACCCGATCTTGTCGCGGTAAAATGCAATTGCCTCGTCGTACTCGCGCACGACGACGGTGACCAGGGCTATGGTGGGCACGTTATTGAGAGATCCCCTTGAACAGCCACTTCTGAATCTTCCCGCCGTTCGCCTCGGAGGTATAGATGTTGCCCTTGGTGTCGGACGCCAGTAGATGCAGGCGCAGGAACTGGCCCGGGTAAGGCCCCGCATGGCCGAAGGCGGCTTCGGGGATGATCTCCAGGCTCTTGCGATCGAGCACCGTCACGCGGAAGTTGGCGAGATCGGCGACATAGAGGAAGCGCTGGTCCTTGTCGGCGGACAGGGCGAGACTGAAGGACGTGCCGAAGCTGGAGCGCGTCGCGCGGTCGATGAAGACCTCCTTCTGGAACTTGCCTTGCAGGTCGAAGACCTGGATGCGGTTGTTCTGACGGTCATTGACGTAAACAAGACCGTCATTGGCGATCTCGATGCCGTGCACGTTGTTGAACTGCTGCGGCGGCGGGCCATCGAAGGTGCGCTCGCGCGGCGCGCTGTCGTCCGGTTTATTTCCATAGGCGCCCCACATGCGCTTGAACTTGCCTGAGTCCGCGTCGACCACGATCACACGGCGGTTCACATAACCGTCCGAGATGAAGGCCTCGTTGGTCTTGGGCCATACGACGACTTTGGTCGCGTGATTGAGATTTTCGGTATCCAGGCTGCCTTTGCTCATGTTCGGTTTGCCGATCTGCAAGAGGAACCGGCCGTCCTTCGAGAACTTGAGGCAGTGATTGTCGTCCTTCTTAGCTTCGCGGTTGTTCACATAACCGCAGATCCAGACATTGCCTTTATAGTCGACCGTGATGCCGTGTTCGCCCTCGGGCCAATCGTAGGCGCCGGCGTCGGCGGTGGGCGTGAAGGGCCCGCCCCAGCCCTGGATGTAGTTTCCATCCGCGTCGAACTCGGCAACGGCGGGCATATAAGTGCAGCACACGGAGGTCGGCGGCGACTTGGTGAGGCCAAGCCATTCCGGGTTCACGTTGCGCTGACGGGACAGCACCCAGACGTGATCGTTGGCGGGATCAACCGCCACACCGGCGGGATCGCCCATGATCATGTTGCCCGGGAACTGCTTGGGCCAGGTGGGATCGAGCTCGTGTTTGGGGTAAGGCCGCTTCGGCGCATCGGCGGCGAGCGACGCCAGCGCCGTCAGTGAAAACGCGGCCGCAAGAACGGTCGCAAGTACCTTCTTCATGAGCCCCTCCCCTGGAATAGGGGAAAGACTAGCCTCGAAACCAACCCGCCGACAATATTTGTCAGGCCGCCACGGCGGCCGGCTTTGCCGGTAGGAATGGATCGGCGAAGATGTACTTGGAAGAGAGACCCGCCAGAAACGCCTTCCGGCGCATGCCGTTCACGAATTCAGGCGCACCGCACAGAAACAGGCGTGTCGAGGCTTTCTCGACCGGCACCGCCGTCATGACCGCCGTTTCGATCTCACCGGCGAAGTAGCCCGCGCCATCGATGCCGTTCAGGACACAGG
>Ga0102832_1002143_pt1 | contig 12759 bp, 12 predicted proteins | sample EBPBio282013_DNA_FD_88942 | JGI IMG/M metagenome (GOLD analysis project Ga0102832, IMG submission 88942) | Wastewater treatment Type I Accumulibacter community from EBPR Bioreactor in Madison, WI, USA - Reactor 2_5/28/2013_ DNA (Illumina Assembly) | ecosystem: Engineered > Bioreactor > EBPR >...
GATCCTGAAGTAGCCCTCATCGTCGCGGTGAACCAAGTCGCCCGTAGCGAGCCATCCGCCGCGCAGCGCGCCAGCCGTCGCATCCGGAGCCCTGAAGTAGCCGGCGAAGACTCCCGGTCCGCGCACCAGCAACTCCCCGGTGCCGGGCCCGACGAGGTGCTCGCCCGTGACCGGGTCGGCAACAGAAACTTCGACGTGAGGGTACGGCTTGCCCGCCGATCCGACTCGCCGACGAGCGTCTTCATCGGGGAGACAGAGCACGTTCGGGGATGCCTCGGTCAGCCCGTATCCCTGCGTGAGCGCGACTCCGCGCCCGTGCCACACTCGCAGCAGCGGCTCGGGCATGGGCGCGCCGCCCACGATCGCGTGAGCGAGGCTCGACAGGTCGGCGGTAGCGAAAGCGGGATGTTGCGCGAGGAGAAGGTAGTTCGCCGGAACGCCCATCATCGTCGTGATCCGCCGATCCTCGATGAGCTGGAGCACACGTCCCGGGTCGAACGTGCGCTCCAGCACCACCGACGCCCCCATCCACCAGGCCAGAAGCGGCTGGATGTTCCAGCCGCCCACGTGGTACTGGGGCATGACGGCGAGCACGGTGTCGGAGCTCGTGATCTCGGCGATCCGCGAGAGCGACGCCAGCGCGAGGTCGGGGTCGGGCGCCAGACCGAGGTCCTCGACCGCGTCCTGGCCGAGGCCCACGAGGCCGGGGTCGCTGAGCAGCCGGACGCCGCGTGCGGCGTCGACGAAGCCGAGCCGCGCCAGCCGTCCCTGGAGGCTGCCGGCACGCGCGTCCGGCGCGCCGTCGCCGGTCATCGCTCGCTCATGACATGCACCGACGTGTCAGACGCGGGCGCCGCGCACGACGTCGCCGAAGGCATGGGCGAAGGGGCGCCACGCGTCGCGCATCTCCTGCCCCCGGTCGTGCAGGACCGCCATCACCGCCTCCGGCGTGGTGCCGCACTTCTCGAGCGGCTCGGGGTCGTCCCCGAACCACGAGCCGAGGATCTCCTCGTCGACCTCCGGGTGGAACTGCACGGCCCACTGCCGGTGGCCGAGCCGCCACGCCTGGATGGGGCAGCCCTCGGTGGAGGCGAGGACGACCGCGCCCTCGGGCGCCGCCAGCATGGCGTCCTGGTGGTACTGCGCGACAGGCGCGCGGTCGACCAGCGCCGAGAACACGGGGTCGTCCGCGGCCGAGGGCAGCAGGTCGATCTCGTAGACGCCGACCTCCGCCACGGGCGCGCGGCCGACCTCGCCGCCGCATGCGAGGGTCATGAGCTGGCCGCCGAGGCACACGCCGAGCACCGGCTTGTCGTCCTCGACCGCGTGGACGATGAGAGCCCGCTCGTCAGGCAGCCAGGGCGCCCGGTCGTCCTCCCACGCCGCCATCTCGCCGCCGAGCAGCACGAGCCCGTCGTAGCGCTCGGGCAGGGTCGACGGGACGGGCTCGCCCTGGTCGGCGCGGACGACGTCGATCTCGATGCCGAGCTCGGCCCACCATTCGCCGAGCAGCGCGACGGGATCGGTGGGGTCGTTCTGGACGACGAGCAGGCGCGCCGGTGCGCCGGTTCCGTGCATGGGGTTCCTTCGTCTTGGCCGTGCGCCCGGGGATGCGCGCGGCCGGCGGTCAGAGGACGGGCAGGTAGCGCTCGAGCTCGAAGGCGGTGACCTGGCGGCGGTAGTCGGCCCACTCCTGGCGCTTGTTGCGCAGGAAGTGGTCGAACACGTGCTCGCCGAGGGTCTCGGCGACGAGCTCGCTGCGCTCCATCACGGTGACCGCCTGGCCGAGCGACGTGGGCAGCGGCTCGATGCCGAGCGCGCGGCGCTCGGACTCGGTGAGCGCCCAGACGTCGTCCTCGGCGCCCGGCGGCAGCTCGTAGCCCTCCTCGATCCCCTTGAGGCCGGCGGCGAGCATCACGGCGAAGGCGAGGTAGGGGTTGCACGCCGAGTCGATGGAGCGGAACTCCACCCGCGTGGAGTTGCCCTTCGACGGCTTGTACATCGGCACGCGCACGAGGGCGCTGCGGTTGTTGTGGCCCCAGCACACGTACGCCGGGGCCTCGCCGCCGCCGCCGAGCCGTTTGTAGGAGTTCACCCACTGGTTGGTGACGGCGGTGATCTCCGGCGCGTGGCGCAGCAGCCCCGCGATGAAGCTGCGGCCCACCTTCGACAGCTGGTACTCGGCGCCCGCCTCGTAGAAGGCGTTGCGGTCGCCCTCGAACAGCGACAGGTGGGTGTGCATGCCCGAGCCCGGGTGGTCGCGGAACGGCTTGGGCATGAAGGTCGCGTAGACGCCCTGCTCGAGCGCGACCTCCTTCACCACCAGGCGGAAGGTCATGATGTTGTCGGCCGTGGTGAGAGCGTCGGCGTAGCGCAGGTCGATCTCCTGCTGCCCCGGCGCGCCCTCGTGGTGGGAGAACTCCACCGAGATGCCCATCGCCTCGAGCATCGTGATCGCCTGGCGGCGGAAGTCGTACCCGAGGCCGTGGGGCGTGTGGTCGAAGTAGCCGACGTTGTCGATCGGCACGGGCACCTCGCCCGGGTTCACGCCCTGCTTGAGCAGGAAGAACTCGATCTCGGGGTGCGTGTAGAACGTGAAGCCCAGGTCGGCAGCCTTCGCGAGCGCGCGCTTGAGCACGTGGCGCGGGTCGGCGTACGACGGGCTGCCGTCGGTCATGAGGATGTCGCAGAACATGCGGCCGACGCCGGGGCTCTCGCCGCGCCACGGCAGCACCTGGAAGGTGCTGGGGTCGGGCTTGGCCAGCATGTCGGACTCGAACACGCGCGCGAAGCCCTCGATCGCCGACCCGTCGAAGCCGATGCCCTCGGAGAACGCGCCCTCGAGCTCGGCCGGGGCCACCGCCACCGACTTGAGCATGCCCAGCACGTCGGTGAACCAGAGCCGCACGAAGCGGATGTCGCGCTCCTCGATGGTGCGGAGGACGAACTCGGTCTGCTTGTCCATGCCGCCCATCTTGTCCTACCGCGTGTCACAGCCACATGTCGCCCGCCGGCCGAGTCCGCGGCGTTCTCGCGCCGGGAGCGCCCGGCCGTCCTCCCCGGGGGGTCTCCGGGGCGGCCGGGCGGGCGGCTGGCCGGGCCCCTAGGCTCGGCCCGTGCCGCAGCTCAGGCTCGCCCTCGCCCAGATCAACCCCTGCGTCGGCGACCTCGCCGGCAACGTCGACCAGGTGGTCGCCCGCGCCCACGAGGCCCACGCGGCCGGCGCGCGCCTGCTCGCCCTGCCGGAGATGGTGCTGACGGGCTACCCCGTCGAGGACCTCGCCCTGCGCCCGTCCTTCCAGTCGGCGAGCATCGCCGCGCTCGACGGGCTGGCCTCGCGGCTCGACGCCGACGGGCTCGGCGCGCTGGTCGTCGTCGTCGGCTACCTCGACCGCATCGACGACGGACGCGAGCGGCTCGGCCGGCCGCGCGGTGCGCCGCAGAACGCCGCCGCCGTCGTCACCGGCGGGCGCGTGGTCGCCCGCTACGCCAAGCACCACCTGCCCAACTACGGGGTGTTCGACGAGTTCCGCTACTTCGTCCCGGGCGAGAGCACGACCGTGGTGCGGGTCGACGGCGTCGACGTGGCCCTGGCCATCTGCGAGGACCTCTGGCAGGACGGGGGCCCGGTCGCGCAGGTCCGCAGCACCGGTGCCGGGCTGCTGCTCGTCCTCAACGGCTCGCCCTACGAGCGCAACAAGGACGACGTACGGCTCGAGCTCTGCGCGCGCCGGGCCACCGAGGCCGGGTGCGCCCTCGCCTACGTGAACATGGTCGGCGGGCAGGACGAGCTGGTCTTCGACGGCGACTCCCTCGTGGTGGGCGCCGACGGCTCGCTCGTGGCACGGGCTCCGCAGTTCGAGGAGTGCCTGCTCGTCGTCGACCTCGACCTGCCGATGGCCGACCCGCAGACCAGTGCCGCGACGGCTCACGTGGGGTTCCCGCTGCCTGCCTACGACCCGCTCGTGCCCGCGGTCGCCGAGCGGCTGGGCGACGACGCCGAGGTATGGGCCGCGCTCGTGACCGGGCTGCGCGACTACATCGCCAAGAACGGCTTCCGCTCCGTCGTCCTCGGTCTCTCCGGCGGTATCGACTCGGCCGTCGTCGCGGCGATCGCCGTCGACGCGCTCGGCGCCGACAACGTGCACGGCGTCTCGCTGCCCAGCGCCTACTCCTCCGACCACTCGAAGGGCGACGCCGCCGACATGGCGGAGCGCACGGGCCTGCACTACCGGACCGTGGCGATCGCTCCCATGGTCGACGCCTTCATGGGCCAGCTGCACCTGACCGGCCTTGCGGAGGAGAACCTGCAGGCGCGTGTGCGCGGCACGACGCTCATGGCCATCTCCAACGCCGAGGGCCATCTTGTCCTCGCCACCGGCAACAAGAGCGAGCTGTCGGTCGGCTACTCGACCATCTACGGCGACGCCGTCGGCGGGTTCGCCCCGATCAAGGACGTGCCCAAGATCGACGTGTGGCGCCTGGCCCGCTGGCGCAACGAGCTCGCGGAGGCGCGCGGCCAGACGCCGCCCATCCCGCCCAACAGCATCGAGAAGCCGCCGTCGGCCGAGCTGCGGCCCGGCCAGCTCGACACCGACTCGCTGCCGGACTACCACGTGCTCGACGACCTGCTCGACGACTACGTCGAGAACGACCGCGGCGCCGCCGAGCTCGTGGCCGACGGGTTCGACCGCGACCTCGTCGAGCGCGTCCTGCGGCTGACCGACGTCGCCGAGTACAAGCGGCGCCAGTACCCGCCGGGCACCAAGATCTCCGTGAAGGGCTTCGGCCGCGACCGGCGGCTGCCCGTCACGAACCGCTGGCGCGAGACGGTCGCGACCGACTAGCGCACCAGGAACGACGACAGCACGGCGTCGACCAGGGCCTCGGCGCCCGTGCCCGGGGCCGGCTCGCGGCCGCTCGAGCGCACCTGGTTCATGTACACGCTCGACCCGATGATGAGGGTGATGAGCAGCTCGAGGTCGGCGTCCGGCCGGATCTCGCCGGTATCGATGCCTCGCCGCAGCGCGACCCGGAACAGCTCGCGCCTCGGCTCGACGACGGCGTCGTAGAACGACTCGAACAGCCGCGGGTTGGACTTGGCGTGGGCCATCACGCGCTGGAACACCATGCCGTTCGGCGAGTCGTTGTAGGTGCGCCACCACTGCGAGACGAGGTACACGATGCCGTCGCGCGCCGAGCCCTCCGGCACGTGGTCGGGAACCATGACGAGCGCGCCCAGCGAGGCCACGACCAGCTCGTCCTTCCCCGGCCAGCGCCGGTAGATCGTGGCCTTGCTGACCCCGGCGCGGGCCGCAACCTCCTCGACCGACAGACCGGTGGGCCCTACCTCGGCCAGCAGCTCGAGCGCGGCGGCGAGGATCGCCTCGTCGGCGCGCGCGTCGCGGGGGCGCCCCGGGCCGCGGGGCGCCGTCGTCGCCGCGGTCACGGCTTGGCGTCCGTCCCCGGCACGATGTACTCCTCGGCCACCTCGGCGGCGTAGGAGTCCTCGAGCTCGCCGGCTGCGGCGTCGGCGTCGGCACGGTCGTGCGAGCGGCCGATCTCGCCGTGGCCCTCGTCGGCAGGACGGCCCGCGGCCGGACCGTGCGCACCCTTGCGCGGCGGCGTGATCGGCGGCAGGAGGAACCAGACCACCAGCGCCGAGATCGCCACCAGCGCGAGCGAGATGAGGCTCGTGACGTGCGACGCGCTGACGAACGCGTCGTAGGAGGCCTGGCGGCCCTGCTCGATGAGGTCGGCCGGAGCGCCCTGCGCCGCCAGCGCGTCGAGCACCCCCTTGGTGCCGCCGACCGAGTTGCGTGCGGCCTCGACGGCGTCGGCCGGGAGCTGCGGCGGCAGCTGGTCGATCACCGGCTGGATGCCCTGGGCGTACTGCGTGGCGAGCACGGTGCCGATCACCGCGACGCCGAGTGCGCCGAACACCTGGCGCACGGTGTTCTGCACGGCCGAGCCGGCGCCGGCGCGGGCCAGCGGAAGGACGTTCTGCATCACCGTCGAGGCGGGGGCGATGACGTTGCCCATGCCGAAGCCGAAGAAGAAGAAGACGACGAGCACGATCCACAGCGACCAGCTGGGCTCCATGCGCGCGATGCCGATCAGCGAGGCGGTGACGACGACGAGGCCGAGCGTCATGACCCGTCGGTAGCCGAAGCGCTCCACCATGGCCGCGCTGCGCGGCGCGGAGATCAGCTGGCCGATGGCGAACGGCAGGAAGCACAGGCCGGCCTGCAGCGGAGTGAAGCCGCGCAGGACCTGGAAGTAGAAGGGCAGCGTGAAGGTGATGCCCGACATCGCGAAGAACGTGAGGCTCACCGCCGTGAGGCTGACGGCGTAGCCGCGGTTCTTGAACAGTGTCACGTCGAAGCTGCGGTGGTCGCTGCGTGCCTCGGTCCAGACCCAGAAGGTCAGGATCACGATGCCGAGGAGCATCGGCACCCACACCGACGGAGTGAGGAAGGTCAGCGTGACGGAGGCGTGGATGATGCCGTAGACGAGCAGCACCAGGCCGACGAACGACATCACCAGGCCGGGGATGTCGAGGCGCTGCGGGTGCGGGTTCCGCGTCTCGGGGACCACGATGAAGATGCCGATGAGGCCGGCGATCACGATGGGGACGTTGACGAGGAAGACCGCGCCCCAGTCGTTGCCGGTGAGCCAGCTGGTCCACTGCGGGTGCTCGAGCAGCAGGCCGCCGAGGACCGGCCCGAGGGCCACGGCACCGCCGACGGCGCCGGCCCAGGCCCCGATCGCCTTGCCGCGCTCGTGCGGCGGGAACACCACCGTGATGATGGCGAGGGTGACCGGCATGACCGCGGCGCCGCCGATGCCCATGATCCCGCGGAAGGCGATGAGCTGGCCCGGCGACGACGCGAAGGCGCAGGCCGCCGAGGCTGCGCCGAACACGACGAGGCCGATGACGAGGACCCGCTTGCGCCCGTACTTGTCGCCGAGGACGCCCCACGTGAACAGCAGGGCCGCGAACACCAGGATGTAGGAGTCGATCGCCCACACCAGCTCGCTCTGGTCGGCGCCGAGGTCCTTCTGGATCGTGGGCAGGGCGACGTTGAGGATCGTGTTGTCGAGGACCACGACGAGCAGGCTCGTCACGAGCACCCCGAGGATCGCCCAGCGCCGCGGGTGGCCGGCGCCCGAGGTCTGCCATCCCGCCGTCGGTTGCTCCTGGGCCGCCGCGCGCCTGCTGTCCGCCATCGTCGTCTCCTCCTCCGCTCCCGGCGCCCGCCCCGTGCGCGCCGGGCTCTGCCCCCGATATCGAAACGCCACCGTACCGTATCGGTTCCACCGCGCCACCCCGGTCGGCCCGAGCGTCGGGACCGGCGGTTGCTGACGCCGGGGGCGGGGCATGCCACCATGGATCCCGAACGGGTACCCCGCCTGGGGACTCGAGTCGCTGGAGGTCCTCATGACCGGAACGTCCCCGCACGCCCCGGAGCCCCTGTACGGAGGCGCTCCCTCGGGTCGTCGCATCACCGTCCACGATCTCGCGCAGGCCACCGCGCGCGGCGAGAAGTGGCCCATGATCACGGCGTACGACGCCCTCACCGCGCGCGTCTTCGACGAGGCCGGCATCCCGGTCCTGCTCGTCGGCGACTCGGCCGCGATGGTCGTCTACGGCCACGACTCCACCATCCCCGTCACCGTCGACGAGCTCATCCCGCTCGTGCGCGGCGTGGTGCGCGGCTCCTCGCGCGCCATGGTCGTGGCGGACCTGCCCTTCGGCTCCTACCAGGCCTCGCCCGCGCAGGCCCTGGAGACGGCGAGCCGCTTCATGAAGGAGACGGGCTGCCACGCCGTCAAGCTCGAGGGCGGGGCGCGCGTGCTGCCGCAGGTCGAGCTGCTCGTCTCGTCGGGCATCCCGGTCATGGGCCACCTCGGGCTCACCCCGCAGTCGGTCAACGCCTTCGGCGGCTACAAGGTGCAGGGCCGCGGCGAGGACGGCGTCCGCCTGCTGCAGGACGCCAAGGCGCTGCAGGCTGCGGGCGCCTTCGCCGTGGTCCTCGAGGTGGTGCCGGCCGACCTCGCCGCCCAGGTCAGCGAGATCCTCGCGATCCCCACCGTGGGCATCGGCGCGGGCCCCGGCACCGACGCGCAGGTCATCGTCTGGCAGGACATGGCCGGGCTCACGCCAGGCCGCACCGCCAAGTTCGTCAAGAAGTACGCCGACGTCCACGGCGTCCTGCTCGGCGCTGCGACGGCGTGGGCCGACGACGTCGTCTCCGGCGCGTACCCCGCCGCGGAGCACACCTACAGCTGACCTGCTCACGGGCCGCCGCCCGGGCCGCACCGGCCCTGGCGGCGGCCTTTCGTATGCGGCGCGGTCGGAGCAGTCGGGCGGGGGATGCGCGCCGCCGCGCGCCCGGTGCGGCACGATTCACCCATGGACGCCGGGAGTGTGAACCTGCTGCGCGATCTGCTCTCCAGCACCGGCTGGGTGGATCGCACGCGCGGCTTCGCGCGATCGCTGCGCCGCTCCACCGACGACGGCGACGGCCTGCTCCTGGTCGGCACGCAGACGCACGAGCCCTGGCACCTCGCGGCGCACCTCGACGACGAGGCCCGCTACGCCGGCATCCCGACGCTGCAGCCCACGCTGGTGCGGTGGGCGCCCCCGCCCGGGGCCCCGGAGCATCTGGCGGTCGGGCTCGAGCGCCTCGAGCACGCGCAGCGCGGAGAGACGTTGTTCGTCGTCGCCCCCGACGACCCCGGCGAGCAGCTGCTCGAGCGGCTCGCCGACGCGCGCCGCATCGGCGCGACCCTGCTCACCATCGACGGCGGCGACGCCGACCTCGCCGGGCTCGCGCACGACCAGCTGATCGTCCCCGCGCCGGGCCTCACCGCCGTCGGCGAGCCGTCCGGGCTCGCGGTCGCCGGTCTCGGCGACGTCGACCTCTCGCTGCCGGAGGTCTCCTTCGACACCGTGCAGCACCTCGTGTCCGCCGCCGCCGGCGAGCAGTCGCTGCTCGTGGTGCGCTCCGGGCCGGCCGGCAGGGTCGGCTTCCGCGACCGGCTCGGCCGCATCCTCGACGGCATCCAGGGCAGCGCGGTCACCCGCGACCCGTAGACCGCCGGCGCACCGCCGGAGCAAACGAGGATGCACCGAGCGGACGGGGGTGGGAGGGTGCTCGGCCGTGGCTGACGACACTGCGGGGCGCACCGACGACGACGCTGCCAGCAGCAGCCGATGGCGCATCGACGTCCGGCCGCTGCGTCAATCGCGCGACTTCCGCACCATCTTCCTCGCCGGGGTGGTCACCTACCTCGGCTCGATGTTCACCTTCGTCGCCATCCCGCTCCAGGCGCAGCAGCTCACCGGGTCCTTCGTCGTCGTCGGGCTGCTCGGCGTCGTCGAGGTCGTCCCGCTCCTCGTGTTCGGCCTGTGGGGCGGTGCGCTCGCCGACCACGTCGACCGGCGGCGGCTCATCCTGCTCACGGAGATCGGCGCGGGCCTCTGCTCGCTGACGCTCCTCGTCAATGCGCTGCTGCCCGAGCCGCAGGTGTGGGTGCTGTTCGTGGTCGGCGCCCTGTTCGCGACCGTCGACGCGCTGCAACGGCCGTCGCTCGAGGCGCTGGTCCCGCAGACGGTGACGCACGAGCAGCTGCCCGGCGCGGCGGCGCTGATGAGCCTGCGCTGGAGCGTCGGCTTCATCATCGGCACCTCGCTGGGCGGCCTCGTCGGCGCGTACCTCGGCGTGGCCGTCGCGTACGGGTTCGACGTGCTCACCTACGTGGTGTCGTTCCTGCTGCTGCGCGGCCTGTCGCACCGGGGCCGCGTGCGCGACAAGGACGACGGAGGACCGAGCCTGCGCACCATCGGCGAGGGAGTGTCCTACGCGTGGGGCCGCAAGGACCTGCTCGGCACCTACGCCATCGACACCCTCGCGATGGTGCTCGCCTTCCCCTGGGCCGTCTTCCCCTTCGTCGCCGAGAAGTACGACGCGCCATGGGCTCTCGGCCTTCTCTACGCGGCGTCATCGATCGGCGCGACGATCGCGTCGTTGACGAGCGGGTGGACGTCGCGGGTGCACCGGCATGGACGTGCGATCGTCGTCGCAGCGAGCCTCTACGGGCTGGCGATCGCCGGGTTCGGCCTCGCGCCGTCGCTGGCGATCGCTCTTGTCTTCCTCGTCGCGGCAGGCGCGTTCGACATGGTGAGCGGAGTCTTCCGATCGCTCGTGTGGAACCAGTCGGTACCTGATGAGCTGCGTGGCCGCCTCGCCGGCATCGAGCTCCTCTCGTACTCGATCGGACCTCAGCTCGGCAGTGCACGTGTGAGCTTGATGGCACAGTGGCGCGGACTCGCCTTCTCCATCGCGAGTGGCGGAATCCTCTGTGCCGCAGCGGTTCTCGCGCTCGGTGCCGCGCTGCCGACAATGTGGCGCTACGACGTCCGCACCTCTCCCGAGGTAGCTGCAGTGCGACGTGCGCGCGAGTCGCAGAGCAACGTCGACGACTGACGTCGGCACGTCGCACGGCGGCGCGATGCTGTCCCTCGCACTCGACTAGTGCATCGAAGACGCCTGCGCCGATACCATGCGCGCGACACGAAGTGCCTGCACGACGCGAAGATGCACCAACTTTCTGGCACGCTCTGTCACAGTTCGATGGACGGCTTCCGGCACCGAGGTCGGAGGACAACTCAGGGAGGCATCGTGGCGGCTGCAAAGACCACCGCGAAGAAGACGGTCGCCAAGAAGGCGCCCGCCAAGAAGGCTGCGGCCAAGAAGGCCCCGGCGAAGAAGGCTGTTGCCAAGAAGGCTCCGGCGAAGAAGGCCGCTGCCAAGAAGGCCCCGGCCAAGAAGGCGCCCGCCAAGAAGGCTCCGGCCAAGAAGGCTCCGGCCAAGAAGGCAGTCGCGAAGAAGGCTCCGGCCAAGAAGGCCGCCGCCAAGAAGGCGCCCGCGAAGAAGGCTCCGGCCAAGAAGGCTCCGGCGAAGAAGGCCGCTGCCAAGAAGGCCCCCGCCAGGAAGGCGCCCGCGAAGAAGGCTGTGGCCAAGAAGGCCCCCGCCCGCAAGGCTCCGGCGAAGAAGGCTCCGGCCAAGCGCGCCGCGAAGAAGGCCTGACCCGTCAGACCGCACGAAGGCCCCGGTACCGCGAGGTACCGGGGCCTTCGTCATGCGGGGCTAGTCGTCGTCCTCGCGGTCGAAGGCCTCGTTGCGCGCGCGCATCCGCTCGAGTACGCCGGCCGCCTCCGCCTCCGTGGCGTAGGGGCCGAGGCGCTCGGCGTTCGGATCGCCCTGGCCCTGCTCGACCTGCTGGGTCCGGAGGTTGAACCACCAGTCGCCGCTCACACCCGCTCCTCGTCGTCGCGCCCGGCCCGCACCCGCAGGCCGCGCCGTTGCTGTCCACCTACACTCCCACCATGCCACTCAAGCCCGGTGCCGTGAGCCCCATGCGGACTGTGCCGCCCCATATCGCGCGGCCGCCGTACGTCGCAGCGCCGCGCGCCGAGCGGTGGACCGGCGGCGAGGTCAAGGACGCCGAGACCATCGAGCGGATGCGCGTCGCCTGCCGCCTCGCTGCGCAGGCGCTGCAGGCCGTCGGCGATGCCATCAAGCCCGGCGTCACCACCGACGAGCTCGACCGCGTCGGCCACGAGTTCCTCTGCGACAACGGCGCCTATCCGTCGACCCTGGGCTACCCCGGCGGCGGTCGCGGTCCCCGGTTCATCAAGAGCCTGTGCACCTCGGTCAACGAGGTCGTCTGCCACGGCATCCCGGACTCCACCGAGCTCCAGGACGGCGACATCTGCAACATCGACATCACCGCCTACATCGGAGGTGTGCACGGCGACACCAACGCCACGTTCCTCGTCGGGGACGTCGACGAGGAGTCGCGGCTGCTGGTCGAGCGCACGCACGAGGCCACCATGCGCGGCATCAAGGCGGTCGCGCCCGGGCGCCAGCTCAACGTCATCGGACGGGTCATCGAGTCCTACGCCCGTCGCTTCGGCTACGGCGTCGTCCGCGACTTCACCGGCCACGGCATCGGCGAGGCGTTCCACTCCGGGCTCGTCGTGCCCCACTACGACGACCCGTCGGCGACGACGGTCCTCGAGCCGGGCATGACGTTCACGATCGAGCCGATGATCAACCTCGGCACCTACGACTGGCGGATGTGGGACGACGGCTGGACCGTCGTGACCGCCGACCTCAAGCGGTCGGCGCAGTTCGAGCACACGGTGGGCGTGACGGAAGACGGCGTGGAGATCTTCACGCTTTCGCCCGGCGGCCTCGACCGCCCCGGCCTTTCCGCCTAAGGCCGCCATGACAGGATCGCGCGGCCGAACGGACAAGACCTCCCCCGCCGAGACGGGCAACGATCCGACGACCGACGACGATCTTTTCGACACCCTCGACGAGCGGGGCCACTTCTTCGAGCGCCCCGCCCGCACGACGCCCGCCAAGGCGATTCCCCCCGCCGAAGACAAGCACTACCACGGCCATCGCGAGCGGCTTCGCCTGCGCTTCCGCGACAGCGGCGACGGCGCCATGCTGCGCACCACCGCAGGCAGCTTTGCCGTGCTGGACGGGCTGCTGTATTAAGCGCGAAAATTTTCCGGCGCGGGCCAAGGATTGCGTCCTGGCCCGCGTCGAAGCATTGTCATGCTGATGGATACGCCCGACGAAACCCTTGCCGAAGCCGCTGCGGGCGGTGACCGCGCGGCTTTTGCCGTGCTGCTGGGCCGGCATTATGACCGCATCTTCGCGCTGGCCTTCCGGCTGA
>Ga0102832_1002145_pt1 | contig 12746 bp, 5 predicted proteins | sample EBPBio282013_DNA_FD_88942 | JGI IMG/M metagenome (GOLD analysis project Ga0102832, IMG submission 88942) | Wastewater treatment Type I Accumulibacter community from EBPR Bioreactor in Madison, WI, USA - Reactor 2_5/28/2013_ DNA (Illumina Assembly) | ecosystem: Engineered > Bioreactor > EBPR >...
CTCGACAAACTTTTACTTCTTCATTTAAGCGTGGAAGTTCAAGTTTAACAGATCAGAAATTAAGAGAGACATCAAACACCTTTGGATTTACAAAAACGACATTCCGTGAAACTACAGTTACATCAATTTAGCAAATAAAGTAAGTAAAGTAAAATTAGAATGACTAAAACCGGAAATCAATAGAGATAAAATAATTTAATTTGCAATAAGGTACCTAAGAAGTGGACAAAATCGTCCAGCAAGAGGATATGATCAACAATCTGATCAATGATCAACATTATGAGGAGGATGAAAAAGAAGATGATGAGTATTTATAGGATGAACCGTAGTAAAAAAGTAAGTATAAAAAGACATATTAGACTGATCATAAACCTGAAACGAAAAAACAATCTGTCTTGAATGCATAGTAAGCAATTAAAGATGCTAAACAATCTACATTAAGAAGAATACTTCGATCTAAATAGACATAATTGCAACAAAAACTTTAAGATCTCAATATCAAACAAAATCTTTGTAATTGGGCAAAAACTTCCTCTTTTCATCATCAATAATTAAAAAGGAAGGCATAAACATATAGAGTAGCAAATTAATTCCAAAAAGTATAATTTAGGAAAAAGGGATTTTTCTAAAAAAGAAAAGAGATTCCTTTATTTGATCTAAATTCTCAAAGAGCCAAAACAGCTTAATAAAAAATAAAATCCATTGAAGAAACATACTAAAAAAGAAAAATTGATAATGCACTAAAAAATTTCGGAAGATATATCGGTAGTCATGTCAAAATCGCACCTCTAAGTCATGATTCTCAACAAAATTAGGAAATGAGAATTATGAGAGCAACTTCATTAACATCTTTCAACAAAAAGCCTAAAAGTATGAAATTTTTTATTATTAAGGGAAAAACTTTGGTGATATTTTGGCTTAAAATTAAGTTGATAGATACAATTAAGATGCTTAAAATTAAGCTGTTCATTTAAAAGACAAACTTAGTAAAAAACTTATCAATGTTAACAAGAAGAAAATCCATTCTGCTTTAACTGCTGTAAAAACTGAAAGATTAGATGATGAAAATATCTTTCCTAGAACTCTCAGTCTTTTTTCTAATCCCTTCTTTCCTAAAAGTTCTTATGAAAAGAAAAAGAAAAAAAAGAAATGAGACCTTTCTAATAAGATTATTTTAATTTTTTTTGTTGTCAATTTTTAAATGAATTAATTTCTTTTTTAAGAGAAGTGAAAATAGATGAAAATGAATTTTATTGATTGATTGAAACCAAGTATTAGTGAATCCTTCTGAGTATTTCTAAAAATTATAATCAAAATTTGATAGCACAAAAATAAAAAGACAATCCGATCTTTTTATAAAAACCTATTTATTGAATAGATAAACTACGTTTTGAAATTTTTAAATAAAGTTTCAAAATTAGAAAGATTAAAATCTTAAAAAAATATCTAATAAAAGAAACGTACAACAGATGAAAGGAATGTAAAAAATAGATGCTGACTTTTATGTCGATAAGACAAAAAAGTTAGGGTAAGGAAACTTTGGTGTAGTTTATAAAGGTTACATGCTTTCCGAAAACAAGATCATTGCTGTCAAGTATATGACCAAATAACAACTCAATAAAAATCCTGATTATGAAAGGTAAATTACAGTTATGGAGGATCTTTCTAAGATCAACCATCCCAACATCATGGGTTACTATGGATATGAAATGGGAAAAGATGGACTTTACTGTTTTATAGAATTTTGTGGAGGAGGTACATTGAAACAATTGGCAAAGAAAAAAATCAGTTAAGTGAAAACCCTGACTTTACTTAAACAAATGTTCGAAGCCATGAGCTACATAAACGATTTAAGTAAAAAATTTAGTTATTAAAAGATAAGGTTCATAGAGATTTAAAGCCTGACAATATCTTGCTTGATGAAAATCTTGACCTTAAAATTGCTGATTTTGGTCTTGCAAGAGATGTATAAGTCACCATGACAAAGGGAGCCTGTACCCCTCTTTTCGCAGCTCCTTAAGTTTTTAACTTGGAAGAATACGATCAAAAATGTGATGTATGGAGTGCCGGTTTAATACTTTATGAAATGTTAACCGGAAGGTAAATGTTTGCCGATATAAAAACTAAAAATCAACTTAAATAATAACTTCTAAAGTTTAAAGGAGGCAACAGGAAAATAGTATATCCAAAATAATTACATAAAAATTGGACATCTCTGACTTAAAAAATGTTGACTTTTGATAAAAAAAAACGTCCATCTTTCAAATAACTTTTAAAGTATTTCTAAGAAATCAGAGGTCAGATGGAGGCTGATCTTAACGCAAAGTATGGCTTCGATGACTCAAATTAAGGTGATATTCGTACTTCGAAAATGAGATCATAAATAATTAATCCTTATAAATCCAGACAAGTTAAAGAAAAGAATGATCCCTAATTGAAATTAATGGAAGAAGAATCCTATAAAAAGTACACAAATGCACAAAAATATTTAATCTTTTTCAGAATGAAATCAGATTTCATGTGTAAAATCATTAAGGCATTTACATCGAATTCGTATGCCATTTTGAAAAATGTTTATAAATACATTTTAATGTTCCTTTCTGTTTCATGTTACATTTCGAAATTAAGTGAAAATCTTGTCGATTTGAAAAATAAACAAGTCAACACTCCTGAAGGTTTGATTGAATTAAAAGATATTGCACAGGCTCATATCAAGCAATGGTAGGAGCTCATCGATGAATTCAAGAAAAAACACGCTATCAACATCGAAAGATTCAGACAAGTTTTGTAAAAACAAATTGTCTAAAAAATAACAAAAAGCTACCTCAACAGAGATGAGGAAAAGAAAATTCTTTCTTCCTACAAGAATCTTTTGACATGGATTGAATAAACAACAAAAGGAAACTTTATGAAGCATAAATATTACTCAGAAATGTTCGTTCAAATCATTAATTAAGAAAACACATACTGCACTGAACCACAATTAAAGGCGATGGAGCTCAATGATGTCAAAACCTACGCTTATATCCGATTGACTGGATATTTGGATGATTTCCTTCCTGACAAATAATACAAAAATGAAGATTTTATTAGAATTAGAAGGCAAGAGTTATAAAACATGGGAAAATCTTAACTTATTGAGTTTATTAGAAAATTTAACTCAAAATGAAATCTTGTAATTCATCTTGATAATACTTTTTAATTGTATTGATCGTTTATGATTTAAAAAAATCTTTTATATCATAATCAAAGCTTAAAAATTATTAATTTTGTCTTATTAGATAGAAACAACCTAAATAAAAAAGCTTGATGTAAAATAGGATAAAGTACTTGCCTTTCAAGTATCGATACGATTTGAAGTAAAGAACTTAAAAATTCCAAAAGCATCTGTAGTAGAGTCCTACAAAGATACCTATAATTGTAGAACCTTTACCCAGTTCAAAATTACAGCCTTTTCCGAATCCAAGATTTTGTGTTGCGAAAGATAAAGACATCATTTACTTAAAAATAAGTTTAAAATAGAAACTGTAAAAATTGGACTCTTAACAATTCAATCAAAAACAAGGAATATTTTTTTATGTAGGAAAACAGTTAATCCCTCAAAGTAAATGCTTTTATATTTAGTAAACGAAACTTTATAAAATTTTTATAACAAGCACAAAGATCCAGACGGATTTCTATACATTACATATAGCGAAATGGAAGTTTTCTGAAATTAAAATTTTTCATAATCTTTTTTTACTTTCATTAAAAATTTAAACAACTTTATATTAAATAAATCCACAACTCTCATCATTTTAAGACTTTCATTTAATTATGATTCGATAGTTTAAAGTGTCATCGTCCAAACATACCATTCATGTTGACTGTAACCCACTTTTACTTTTTGTTTTTTCCATGTCTAACTTTAATTACTTATGGTTCTTCAGGTTCATCAGGATTTTTCTTTTTCTCATTGATCTTTTCCCACCAGGCTTTTTATTTTTTTTATTCTTTGACAACAAGCTTTTAAGGTTCAGATGATTGTTGAGAACTTTTCTTTTTATCCATTTGAGTAGGAACTTCTTCGCCTAAAGTGGGGAACAACTCGTTGATCTTCTTCTGATATGTAACAGGCTTGGATTTAGCTTCACTTACAATTTATTTTAGTGATGTTCTTTCCTCTTGCGATTTTTTACCAATCACAAGTTCAGGGAAATCACCTTTGTCTTGAAGACTAAAGTTAGTTTTCGTAGTGAATCCTATTGATAAGTTCTTTTTTTATAATTCTTTCAGCTGTTTCTTAGCCTTTTTCTCTTCTTATAACTTTTAAAATTCTACTTTTTATTACATAGTTTTCAATTAATCTTTTCTCAGACCATACTTTTCTTCTAAATGTGGTCTGTCATATAAAAAGTCTTCAAGAATATTCTCGTGAATCTTATGCTTTTCAACATGCATATCGCTTGTGTGTTTGACAGCATGTTAACAATATTTTATGAACACATAAAGATCTAGGAATTCATCATTTTATATCTTTGTTAAACGCCTTTGAATTTATGAGACATCTTATTTGAAAACTTTAGAAATTAAGTAGATAACAGTATCTTTTTGAATACCAAAATTAGAAGCGAATTTAAGTTTTGCCATCTAATGAATTTTGATTCTTCTTACAACACCGACTATTTGGTAAAGTCTTGCTTTATCTTTAGTGACTGGTTTTTTAATACTAAGTTATCCATTGACAATACGGCTTTCAATATTCTTCTCAATCTCTTTCAAAAGTCTTGAAAAGAAATCTGAATATTTGTTGCTTACTTTGAGTAAACTTTTATCATTTTTCGAGGGCAATTGTTTAAGATGTTTCAAAAATTCGGTGTCGAGTTTAACTTTTACGTCATCATGAATGATTGTTCTTATAAAATGGGGGAAGATGTTATAAGCTAATTTCAAACCAGCAGGCTTTAGGATTTTAAAGAAATCTCCAACAAAAGTTTATTCTTTTATCTTTTTTTTGAACAATTCTTTTCTTAAATCACTGATTTTTCTTACTAAATCTTCGGAGACGACTGTTTTTAGTTTAGAGTCAAATTAATCGTTTGTAAGTTTTGTCCATTGGAAAGATTGAACGAGTAAAAGATCTTCGAGTAAAAATTGTTAATTTTATACTGAAACAACGGTAGGTTTTTAGACTTTTTACTTTTAAACTTATTGTTTCGATACGTACTTTTTCTTCTTTTCTTGACCTGAAGTCTTTTATTATTATTTTGGTTTACCCTCTTACTTTTTAGTTTATTTGGTCATAACCTTTTTAGAAAAAACTTTTTCAGCATGCTCATCTTCATCAAGTTCGCAATTATAAAAGTCCCTGATATCGAAATATTGATCTTATTGTTGATCAGCTTCAGCAAGAATTCTATTTTTACTTTTTTTCAATGCGAGGAACTGACCCTCCATATCGATACCTTATTTGTCTTTGATGACAATAATTTCATCATTTGTACTTTGCCCTTCATATTGGAATCCACATAATTGTTTGATATCAATTTTTTTATTTTGTTTTTCATGAATTTGCATTCTATGTACTTTGAGTTAATCAGCAGTTTTGAAGGCAATAAATTTTTTATCAAGACAATCTTTTTCCATGCAGATATAATGGGACATTTTATAATGTGTTTCGAGATTATCATATCTTTTGTAGTAACGGTATTTATGCTGAGGTCCACAGACATTACATGTGATATGTTACACATTAATATGACGTCTGAACTCGTCATCATCGAAAAAGTTGGTTTTACAAAAATCACAATAAGGATGCAAAAAGACAACATTTCCAAACTCATCAATATCTCCACGATCCAAGTGTTTGTTCAACTGATTAAAAGTGTACAATTTTTGTTCCTCCAAAACACAAGTTTTTTTCTCAAAACATATGTCACTAAATAAGATTAAAAATTTACCAGATATGCCGATGATGTTCTTCTTTAAGATGCTTCTTTAGGAAAGCTATGGATGGGAATTCTTTATCATGTCTGCATGGTTTACCATTGACCTTTACGAAACATTTGTACAAAGTCAATTTTTCAAATGCTTTTCGTCCTTATTCGTTGACATAAAAAATATCGCCATAAGTTTTATCGGGAATGACTTCTTTCTTAATTGATGTGAATGGTTGGAATGTGGGCATGATAATCATTTGTTTGCAGGCAGTCTTTGATAACTTGTTAAAAGTACTTTGCAGATGGGACAAGAATTATTTTTGCTGATAACTCTCATTTTGTAAATACATCGATAACATATGGGCTCATGGTTACATTCTCCAACCCCAATGAACTCAGCTTCTTCAGCACATAAAATGCATTCTTATTTGGCCATTTTTATCTTGTTAGTCAAAATATTAGTTTTGATAATTTTTTTTAGTTGTAATAATTAATGTTGGTCGATTTATAAAGTTGTTTTCATTTATTTCCCAAATTTTCATACCATTAAATAAAAAAAGTAAAGTATAATAAAAAATGATACATAAGCTAAAAAAAAGACAATTTAGTAAAGTCCAAATTTTATAATCAGACTTTAATAAATAAAATAAAATGTTCCGTTAAAAAATTGACGATCTCACCAATTGCTCATGTCGACTATTACCAAACCAATCAAATTAGTATATGATCTTTAAAACCCAAAATTCTCATTCTAAAATTGTTAATAAAGAACCAAAATAAAAATTTTCACTCAAATCTCAAATCGCTTCCTCAACCAAGCAATAAAATAAAGTTACCTCTGCACAAAAAACCAGTCTCAAAGCAGTTAGACTCAATTAAGAGGAAAAAAATGCTCTTTCTAAAAATTTTAATTCAAACAAACAAAAAATTTAGAAAAACCTTATTTGTTCACCAGAAAACAGTCAACTTAGAAAAATTAATGGTAACCAAATTCATGCAACTACTTTTGGATCTGAGGTGAGAAGCTTTACTAAAATGCAAAACAGTGTAAAAACTGCATAAAATAACAAAGTAAAGGTTCAAAAAAATGGGGAGTTAAACTCTCAAAAGCAAGACTATGCCAAAGGACAATAAAATAAAAATTATATGGTCAGCAATTTTGGTAATCATTCCTACGTTAATAATATCAACCAAATTTCTAAAAAAGAAGATATCCCTAAAAAATCATTAAATTTCTAAGATTACTACAAATATGTGTCGAATCCATATGCTGTTAGCGATAAGAACAAAGAAAACATTCATAATGGAGATAATCCTCAAACTTCAAGATATAAAATTGACTTAAAATTAAAAAAGTAATACAGAAAACATAAAAATTAATCAATACCATTACAAGAAATGAATAAAAATTTACAAACAAATGTTTTTCATGAATCTCTTTAAAAGTACGATGGCTCCAAACAGGATATCAGAGGGACTTTTAATGGATCTTTAACGACAAAGAACTCAATGAATTCTCAAAATGACTCAATGAAGCAATCTAAAAATCAAGTTTCATTGATGAATTCAAATGTAATGAACTTTAATTAAAATCCTTCATTGCAGTTTAGTAAAATGAACAGTAACCATTAAAATGATACAAATCTTATGAGATACAATCAAAGTGAGTTATTATGTCAGAAAAATATGAGCTCTGTGATATCCTAACGAAGTAAAAACCAGCAAAGTTACGTAAGAAGCATAATGGGCACATAATCAGAATATATCGACGATAGCCATGGTTTTCAACCTAAAATAATATTGAAAAATGTCGTCTCATAAATATAAAGGCCTTCAATTTTTAGATAAGATTAAAGAAGTAAAGCTTTACAAATGACTCAACCTTTCGGAGGTGAAAATAAAATTTAGATGAAAAGAAATGAATTGAATAGGTCATCACCAGTCAACAGAAAAATCCTTTTTGAGAAAATGAACTCTTTTAATGACATTATGAACAACACAGAAGAATGCGAGTCTGTTTTAGGGGAGGGAGAGAGGAGTTCATGTTCTAACTAGTAGTCAGTGGTAATTATGCGGTATAAAGATTTAGTTGAAGAGGTTCAAGGGTTGAGTGAATTTGACCATAATGTAATGTTAAAGCCTTAAGATTTGCAAATGAATTTAAAAGTGTTATAAAAGTAAAAAGACAATAATTTCTTGGTAGATTCATGCAACTTACCTACAAGTATCAAACTAACGACAAAACACATTCCAAACTTAATCCAAGACAGTACAATTACATGCGACTAGAACATGAAAAAGACATTAAAATACAACAACCAATATTTTATCCATCAGTTCAATCTTTTAAAATGATGAAGTTCCAAAAAACAAATCTATTCCTATTTGAAGAATTGAAGTTTCAGCTTAATCCATCCAATTCTTAGTTGTAGGTTGAATATTTCAATTTGATATTCAATTTAATTCGTATCTTTTATTTTATCTTTTTTTAGTAAATACATTTTTTTATTGCATTTTAATCAAGAAAATCCCAATCATTAAATATAAAAATTGACTTGTCATTAAAAACAATTACTCAATCTATATTACATTTTGTAAAAATATTCAAATGATTGATAACCTACCTTCACAAGCTAAGTGCCACTAGCTATTGAGAAAATCCAACAGATCCAAACACGAAAATTAAGAACTTGTACTTGCTATCAAAAAAGGAGCCTATGATATGCCTGATGTCAGTTTCGGTATCACTTATTAACTCGCCAAAAATAAACAAAACACCTCTGATCAAAGTATTTATTAACCTTTAAAAAAGAATATAAAAACCTCGAATAACTTATCCTTAACTCCATCAAAATTAAAGTTCCCCTTACAACAATCAAAAAATATCTTCAACATTTTGCCTTATAAATCGGTAAAACAAATTATCTTTAAAAACTCTCTGCATTTGTCTCATTCGCCGTCAATAAAGGAAACAAAGCAGACCTTTAAAGTATAATCAGAGAAGATCTTAGTGACCTTGATTCAAGAAAAAGAATATTGACTGCCTCAAAAGTAGAAATCTTTTTTAAAAATAGAAATAAGGAAGGGTTGATGAGTACATAAAAAAGCTTAACTCTTATTTGGAAGAAAATCCCAATGATACTTAAGTTTGGATTGAACTTTGCCAACTTTATACTGAAAAAGGACTTTATCTAAGAGCTTTGTTCTGTATGTAAGAAATCATTCTCAATCATCCTGATAATGATCATTATACTCTTAAACTTGCTGAACTTTACGTTACTCTTGGCGGAAAGAATGATGTCAAACATGCAATAAAATATTACTCTCATGTTATTACCAGATCACCTAAAAATATGAGGGCACTTTGGGGACTTTACAGAATTCTTCAATCTCAAGGGGATAAAATCGAACCATAATATGCTGAGTTAAAATAGGTATTTTTTATTTTATTTAGCTTTGTTCCGATACTATTAACAGTCAATACAGTAAGAGAAATCCAAACCTTAAAATCCATGTCGCATTTTGATTTTTATTGTTGTTCATTTATCAATGTCTCATAAATATCTTTTTGCATGTATCATAAAATTTCTAATTCAACTAAAAAAAGTTTACTAAGTATTTCAAATCATATTTATTTTAAAGATAGGTTTAAAATTTTTTTGAGTTTATAAATTATAAAATTTGACTCTATTTTAGTAAAGATTTAAAAAAGATATGGAACGTGAAAAGACAGAACATTAAAAAACAATTGAACTTCATCAACAACAACAGTAGATGATTAGATTATAAATGGAAGCTGAGTCACCTTTGATCGGTGATCTCTACGATCTTGCTCTTCTTCTTGATGAGTTTCTCAATAATCCTGGCTTCTATGTCAAAGTTCAAAATCTTCATCAAAAGTATGAAAAGTATCGAAAAACCAGAAGAGACGGAAGTTGCTTCTATAGAGCATTAGCTTTTTGTATATTTGAAGCTATTTACATTAAAAATGATAAGGCATTGAAAGAAAAGATCATAAAAAAGCTAAAAGATTCCAAAGAGTTCCTAATCAAAGCCAAATTTTAAGGAATCATTTTCGAAGACATGCAAGAACTATTTTTATAAAAATTAGACGATTCGAAAATAAAAACAATCGATGACCTTTTGAACCTTTTCAGAGATCCAGAGACTTCAAATTATTTAATTCTTATGCTTAGATTTATCACATCAGGATAAATGAAAAACAACTCCTTCCTTTATGAAACTTTTGTATACAATGAGTTGCCTATTGATGTCTTTTGTCAGATTGAAGTCGAACAGATGGATAAAGAAGCAGATCAAATTCAAATTATGGCTTTGTTAAATTACTTGTAGATAGGAATAAAAATTATTTACTTGGATTCAAACGAAAAGCAACAAGAAGCATATGAAGTTATTTTACCAGAGAGCACAAAACCTGAGGATATCAAAGCCACTTTATTATATCGTCCTGGGCATTATGATGTTTTATACAAATGATTGTTTATTTTAGTTCATTACTAAGAGAAATTAGTTCATAATTTATCTCAATGAAATCATTCATAATTTATTTCAATAAAATAAAAAAATAAATACTATCAATATGAAAAAAGGTCAGAAATTATATTTCAGACTGAGATTTGTAAACTTATTGACAAACAGCCATCTTCCTAAATGATAAAGAGACCTTGTTGCGACAGTAGGATTGGAGAGAAAATCGTTATTATCCTGAAGCAAATGCTCACGGAGGATTTAGTCAAAATACAAAGGTAACTATGATGCGTTATGCTCTTTGAAATAGTTTTCATCTTTTATCTTTTAAAGTGCCTTCTTTATTGAAAAAATAAACATCGAATCGAATTTTTTGAAACTCATGTTTTGAACTTAACTTTACAGTTCCAATAAAAATTTACCTAAAACAAACTTTATGGGGACTTATGAAAGTTCGGTAACATGATCATCTTACTTTTTCTTCCAATTTGCCCAATAACTTTTCATCTCTTTCAATTAATTTTTTTACATAGTTGTCATATCATTCTTATAACTTTGCGGTGAGTTGATAGCGAGATTGGGAAAGTACTTGAATAAGAATTATCGCAAAGCTTAGATATTATTAACCTATGGCAGGCTATTGCCATAAAGAGGATAGTTGTCTTACAACTATTTATCTTTTTACTTTTACTTTTATTTTTATTTTGTTGGTTCTTTTTATTTCTACTTTATTTGCTCTTTTTATGGTCTGTCTAAACCCTGTTGTGAAGAGTCTTGGTTTTCAAAACTTCTTGATATTTTTGATAAAGGCTAATCAGAGTGTTTTGTCTTAATATGGGTATAAAGTGCTGGATAACTTAGATAAGACTTGCCGCATTTACATGTGAATGTCCTACCCTCATCGTCTGTTCTTTTTCTCCTTTTTCGTTTACCCTCGCTTTGTTATACACTCTACATCATTATATTTCAAAAAATATATTCAAAAACACACAAAGTTATTTTCGAAAATAAAAACATAAATCAGATGGTAAAAATGAATCAAATAAAAATATTTTGATTCGACTGATCCTATAAAAATAGTCGGTCAAACTTTTTTAGGTTTTGTGGTTGTAATGCCTTTCTTCAAAGCCTTTGAGGTATTGACTCTTTTTAAGGCACTAACTACTTTTTTCTTCCTTTACGAAAACTCTTTATTTCTGGACTTGTCCTCTTTATTGGCAAGAGCATGCTTGATTTATTTGGCACTTCGATCTGAAAAGAACTCTTCAGAGGTGGGATTGAATATTTTGTGTCTTTTAGTCTCATGAATCATACTGTTATTGAGCAGAAACTCAATATACAAATGCAATTCACACAGATAATGATACAAAGGCTCTTTTTGGAACCATTTCGATCCTACTATGTTATTAACCTTCTGTTAAATAAAGCACTTATCATCAATAAATTGTCTACATATAGACTCTGAAACAATATTCCTCCTCCTTAAAATATCAGGTAATTTGTTAATTATCTTGATAAACTTTTAAGGTCTTTTTATTGTATTAGTGACAGTTTGGTTGTCAATTTCAATATCTTAGGAGTTGGTCCATGTCTAATCGTTGTATTGACTGATGAATTTTATTATCGATTTTAGAATGAAGTATTTTAAAAGGGTTTAATCTGAATACTTTGTTGAGGAATCCTCAATTTTCGTGATTTCTTATTTCGTGATTTTGACTGATGCTGATAAGTAAGATGTTTACACGAGACAGAGATTCTTCTTTATTTTGAGATCAGTTATTTTCATTGTAACTTATTTCTGTAAATTGATATGAAACTTGCTCTTTGAGTGTTTCTCATGTTTTTAATTTTTTTCTTGCTTTTATATTTTTTAGTGTTTTTCATATTTTTATTTTTCGATAATTTTATCAATTTTATCATTTTTAGTAACAGAATTATATTTAACATTTCTTTTACTGTTAAGAGTTTCTATCTTATTAGTAAGGTAATTTTTGTTAGGAATGGAAATATTTTGTGAAAATAAAGTTGAAGTTTTATCTGGTTTAATATTTTTAGTTTGTAGCTGCTATTTAATAAGGTTGATACCTTTTTTAAATGTAGAAGTGTTGGAAATAAGTTTATTTTATGACTTAATTCTGTTGATTTTGTCTATTTTAGAGTTTCTACTATTGACACGCTGATTTTTATCGAACAAGGTCTTTTTATTTTTGACCAAGTTGGTTTTGACAAGTTTTGCCTTTTTTACAGTTGTATCGACAGCCTTTATTTACGAAATTTAAGCAGCTGATTACTTAAACCCTTATGACGATAAATTAGAGCCATGTAAATCCATTTGTGACT
>Ga0102832_1002146_pt1 | contig 12741 bp, 13 predicted proteins | sample EBPBio282013_DNA_FD_88942 | JGI IMG/M metagenome (GOLD analysis project Ga0102832, IMG submission 88942) | Wastewater treatment Type I Accumulibacter community from EBPR Bioreactor in Madison, WI, USA - Reactor 2_5/28/2013_ DNA (Illumina Assembly) | ecosystem: Engineered > Bioreactor > EBPR >...
GCGCCCGTGGTGACGAAGCGGATCGTCGTGTAGGCGTCGCGATAGCTACCGATCGCGACGACGAAGGCGATACGCGGGGCAAGATCATCCTCGATCGCGGCAATGATGGCGGGCGCGGCGGCATATGAAATGGCGGCGACACCGAGCGGCAACTCGGGCAGGCGACTGTTGAGCTGCCGCAGCGCGTCGGCGACCCGGTCGCCGTCGGCGCGGGAGAGCACGAGCTGCCGCACTTCCGGCAGCTCCGGCACCAGCACGGCGAAGCCCGCGCGGGCGAGCGTCCGGGCAAAGGCCTGAAGCCGCGGCTCGTCGCGCCCCAGCACGGCCGCCCCCGGGACCAGCACCATAGCAGCCCGCGCCGGGCTGGCCGGCAGGTAGAGGTCCCCCTCGCCCGTCTCCCAGCGCATCGGCTGTTCGCCGGGCTCCGCGGTCAGCCTCTGCCACAAGGTCAGCTGGCCGCCCGCCGCCACGTCCCACATGACCAGCACGGCCTCTGCCCAGACGATCGGCCGGCCGAAGACGAACAGCAGCGCGAGCCCCGCCGCCAGGATGATCGCGAGGCGGCACAGCACCCTCATCCGCCGAGGCGCATGCTGGCCAAAATGTCGAGCGTGTCGCCGGTGCGCCGCAGCAGCGCGAGCTCCTCGGCCTCGGCCTCCTCCTCCGCGGGCACGAACTTCTCGCGGTACTTGTTCATCGGGACGACGAACACGAAGTACACGACGAGCGCGGTGAGGATGAAGGTAATGATCGCCGACAGCATCGCGCCCCAGCCGATGGCCAGGCCCTGGAGCACGCCGTCCTTGTCGTAGCCGCAGACCCCTGCATCCGTCGCCTTGATGCACCAGAAGTTCGCCGACAGGTCCTTGCCGGTGAACAGCCCGATGATCGGGTTGATGAGATTGACGACGAAGGCATTGACCAGCGCCGTGAACGCGGCGCCGATGACGATGCCGACGGCGAGGTCGATGACGTTGCCCCTCGCGATGAAATCGCGGAAGCCCTTGAGCATGGTGTCCCTCCTGGTCCGCCCCTGAACCCCCCGTCGCGACGACCCTAGCGAAGCGGGCAGGGTCCGTGGCCGGCGCGAGCCGCCGGGTTCAGGACCCGCGCACCGCCACAGTGAGCCTCGACGAGACCGCGGCGCGGGCCAGGGCGAGCGCCTGGGCCGACGTCGCCGCGAGCACCAGCACCGACGCGCCCGACGTCGACGGCGCGGAGAGCAAGCTGCCGTCGCTCGGTGCCGCGCCGGCTCCGGCGAGCAGCACGCGCACGCGCGAGGCGACCACCGACGCCGCGCCGGACCCCGGTGCGGCCGCATCCCCGGTGGTCGCGGCCAGGACGTCGACGACGTCGCCCGGGCGCACGACCGACGTCGCGGCGTCGTCGGAGAGCCGCACAGGGACGGCCACGACGTCGGCGCCGTAGCCGGCCAGCAGCGACGTGGTGAGCAGGTGGCGGGGGAGCACGGCGTCGCCGGCGAGGAGCGGCACGATCACGGTGCGGCCGAGGAGGTCGTCGGCGGACGCCGGAGCGTCGGCCGGCCGGGAGGCGGCCGGGACGCTGCGCACGACGAGATCGGACGCCGAGACCACGGTGCCCGGCGCGAGGTCTCGCGACGCGGCGAGGAGCTCGGCGGTGGGCGGTGGGGCGGGCCGCACGGTGCTCAGCACGGACCACGCGAGCAGCGCCGCGAGGGCAGCGGCGAGAGGTCGGCGGTGCCGCAGGATCCGGCGCTGCCAGCGGGGCGGGCGGCCGGGGACCTCGGGGGCCGGCGCGGGTCGGGTGAGGCGCACGCCCGCACGCTAGGCGCGGGCGGAGCCCGGCCGCCGACGCCGTCCACAGGGGGCCGGCGGCCAGTCGAGGGGCTGGGTCAGGCGGCGCCGGTGCTCGACGACGTCGGCGTCGAGGAAGCGGCAGGGGCCGAAGGGGTGGAGCTCGAGGACGAGGTCGACGACGAGCCCGAGTCCGACGACGACGAGCCGGAGGCCGGCACGCTCGACGTCGATCCGCTGCGGCTGTCGGTGCGGTAGAAGCCCGAGCCCTTGAACACGATCCCGACCGCGTTGTAGAGCTTGCGCAGCCGGCCGCCGCAGGCGGGGCACTCGGTGAGGGCGTCGTCGGTGAAGGACTGCACGACCTCCAGGGGCTCGCCACAGTCCGTGCACGAGTACTGGTAGGTGGGCACGGTCTCTCCTCGGACGGTGTCTGACGGGTCTGGCTGCCGGCGAGGCGTTGGCACTCGGACCGGCCGAGTGCCAATGGTGCCAGACGCTGCCGCGGTTGACCAACGTGGCCGGCGGCCGCGGGCCAAGGCCCCCCGGGCGCCTCCGCGGAGGTCCGGACACCCCGGGCCGGAGGGGGTGCCCGCAGCCTCGCAAGCGGCGGAAAGCGGGCCGAAACGGGCATCGGGGGCGCTCGATCGCCTGCCGTTACCGCACTTCGGCCGGATCCGCACCTCGGGGCGCCTGTGACAGGGCTGTTTCATCACGTTTCGATATCTGTCTGTTTCGAACCGCTTGCAAAGCAATCGAAAGATCACGAAGGTAGGGCCTGTGACCCAGACCACGGAGCTCGGGACGGCGCGCGAGGAGCAGGGCGTCCCTGCGGAGCTGCGCCAGGCCCGCATCCAGTCCCTCGTGGAGAACGAGGGCTTCCTGCGCGTCACCGACCTCGCCGACCGCTTCGGGGTCTCCACCGTCACCGTCCGCTCCGACCTCACCGCGCTCGAGGGCGCAGGTCTGGTGCGGCGGGTACGCGGGGGTGCCGTGGCCAGCGGTGCGCCCGTCACGGAGCAGCCGCTGGAGACCGCGGCCGGCCTCGCCGCCCGGCAGAAGTCGGCGATCGCCTCGCGCTGCGCCTCGATGGTCTCGATCGGCGACGTCGTCCTGCTCGACGTCGGATCGACCACCACCGCCATCGCGCAGGCGCTGGTGGCGCGCACCGAGCTCAGCGACGTCACCGTCGTCACCAACGCCCTCAACATCGCGCTGCTGCTCGAGCCCGCCGCGGTGGCCGGCCGGATGTCGATCATCGTCACCGGCGGCACCGTCCGCCCGCTCCAGCACTCGATGGTGAACCCCTACGCGACGCTGCTCCTCGAGCGCCTCTCCGCCCACCTGGCCTTCATCGGCTGCAACGGCGTGGACGTGCGCGGCGGCGTCACCAACCGCAACGTCGCCGAGGCGGAGATCAAGCGCGTTATGGTCTCCGCGTCGCGCCGGTCGGTCGTCGTGACCGACAGCACCAAGCTCGGCGAGGTCGAGGTGGCCCGCGTGTACCACCTCGACGACGTCGATCTGCTCGTCACGGACACCGGGGCCGATCCCGAGCTCGTGGCGAACATCCGGACGGCCGGTCTCCACGTCGACGTCGTCGGCTGAGACCACCCGGAACGGCGCTCCCCCAGGACGCCGCTCCACCAGCACCACACTCCAGGCCGACCGGCCTGGGGGAGGTACGTCGCCCGTGTGCGGACGACGAGGGAGATGGAAGAACTAGGAGTGCGCATGCGGATTCGCAAGTCACTTGTCGTGCTGCCGCTCGGCACGGCGCTCCTCCTGAGCGCCTGCGCGAGCACCAGCGGATCGGGCTCCTCGACGTCGGCGACGCCGACCGCGAGCGAGTCGCAGGCCACGGTCGAGCTGCGGTGGCGTACGCGCCCGGACAACCAGGCCGAGGCCGACGTCTACAAGGGCATCTCGGACCAGATCACCGCGAAGAACATCGGGCTCAAGCTCACCTACGAGGCGGGCAACTCCGAGGGCTCGCCATACCAGGACAAGCTCAAGACCGAGCTGTCGGCGGGCACCGCGCCCGACGTGTTCTGGATCCCCGGCACCGACGTCGCCGACTTCGCCAAGGCCGGCCTGATCCTCAACTTCGCCGACCAGGCGTCGGCCGCGGGTCTCAACCCGGCCGACTTCTACGAGGGCCCCATGTCCTCGCTGCAGGTCAACCCGACGACGGGCCAGCCCGACACGACCTACCTGTGGGGCATCCCGCGCGACGTCTCGACCTTCGCGCTCTACCTCAACCTCGACCTGATCGACAAGGCCGGGGCTGAGAACCCGATCGAGCTGGCCAAGAACGGCCAGTGGACCTGGGACAAGTTCCAGGAGGTCGCCCAGACCATCACCGACAAGGGCGGCTCGGGCGTCAAGGGCTTCGGCGCGAACTCCTGGTGGGCCAACTACGGCTACTTCATCAACTCCGCGGGCGGCGGCTTCTGGAACGCTGAGAAGACCCAGTGCACGCTCAACTCCGAGCAGTCGGTGGCGGGCATGGAGTTCTTCAAGGGCCTCTACGACTCCGGCGTCGCCGTGAAGTTCGGCGAGGACTCCGAGCCTCCGTTCAAGGCCGGCAAGGTCGGCATGTTCATGAACGGCCGCTGGGCCACCCCGGGCAGCCGCGAGATCAAGGACTTCAACTGGGATGTCGCGCCGCTGCCCACGGGCGCCGCTCCCGGCAAGAACTAGCAGTTCTGGGGCGCCTACGTCGTCAACGCCAAGACCAAGGACCCCGCTGCCGCGGTGAAGCTGGTCCAGGAGCTGACCAGCGTCGAGGTCCAGAACGAGATCTCGTCGCTCGGCGCCAACATCCCGTCGCGCAAGAGCCAGGAGGCGATCGACGCCTTCCTGACCTACACCCCGCCGAGCAACAACCAGGCGTTCGTCGACGGCATCCAGAACGACCCGGTCGCCGAGGGCCCGCTGTGGCAGGGCAACTGGCCGGCGTTCGACAAGGCCAGCAACGACACCATCAACTCGCTGATGAACGACCAGATCACCATCGACGAGTACCAGTCCACGATCTGCCAGAACGTGGACAAGGCCGGCGCCTTCGAGTGACCGGCTGCCCGGTGAGCTGACCGGGTGCACGAACTGCCGCGGGGGCGGGTCCACCCCGCCCCCGCGGCACGCACGGCCCTCCCGCCCGCGCCTGCTGCGCGGATGCTGCAGCCCCTGTCCCAGCAGGGCTCCCGACCGCCCCGGTGCCGCGCGAGCGAAGCGCGCCGCGCGGCCCCTCGTGACCTTCGATCCCGGGAACTCCCATGAGCACCGTGGCACCCCCCGAGGCGGCGCCGGCTCCGGCCGCTGCGCCCCCTCCGGCCGAGCACGACGGATTCCGCGCCCGGTTGCGGTTCGTCCAGGCCTGGCACCTCGTCCTGGCCCTCGCCAGCGCCTACGTCCTCGCCAACATCGCCGCCGGCGTGTGGGCGCTGGACTCCCTGCCCCGCACCGCGCTCGGCGTCATCGGCGCCGTCGGCGTCGCAGCGAACCTGCTGGTGCTGTGGCCGATCCACCGCCGCCGCCATGTCGCCCGCGCCTTCTCCTTCACCATGCTCTACGGCGCGATCCTCGGCGCCGGTGCCGTGCTCGCCGAGGTGCTCGGCCTCTACGAGGGCCTCGACCTGTTCGCCGGCGCGTTCCAGGCCGCCTTCTGGCAGCTCGTCATCGTCGGCGTCGGCTTCGCCTGGTTCGTCGTCGCCCGCCGCGTGGAGCGCCGGGCTGGTGAGGGCAGCGCCGGTGCGGCGTCGGCCCGCTGGCTGGCGCGAGCTGGACTCGTCGTCGCAGCGCTCGGCGGCGTGTGGTGGCTCATCGCCCTCGACATCCCCGCGGGCCTGCGCTACGTCTGGGACAACATCGCCGCCTCGCCGACGCAGGCGCTCGTGCTCGCGCTCATCACCGCGGGCAGCCTCGTGGCCGCACGGTTCATGTGGTCGCCCGACGCGGCGCTGTACTTCCGCGCGACGGCCAAGCAGTCCGACCGCATGGTCGGCTGGATGTACCTGTCGCCCAACCTCGTGGGCTTCCTCGCGTTCTTCGCCTTCCCGCTCGCGTTCTCGCTGGTCATCTCGTTCTTCGACTGGGACGGCCTCACCTCGCCGAGCTTCGTCGGCGGTGCCAACTACTGGGCCACCCTGCAGGACCCGCTGTTCCATCAGTCGCTGACCAACATCTTCTGGTTCATGATCATGGCGGTGCCGCTGTCGGTGCTGAGCGCGCTGATCCTCGCGGTGCTCATCCACACCAACTACCCCGGTGTGAAGCTCTTCCGAGCGGTGTTCTTCGTGCCCAGCGTCGCCGGCGTCATCGGTGTCACGCTGATCTGGAAGGGCCTGTTCAACGCCCAGACGGGCACCATCAACTGGTCGATCGGGCGCGTGGGCGAGTGGGTCAACGCCGTCCTGCCCGGCGACCCGGTGCCCGAGCGCGTGGAGATCGGCTGGCTGTCCGACCCGTCGGTGCCCTTCGGGCTCCCGCAGGTGTGGTGGCTGCCCTCGATCGCGCTCATCACGGTCGTCATCGTCTTCGCGTGGGCCCAGTTCGGCTTCAACACCGTGCTGTTCTCGGCGGGCCTGCAGTCGATCAGCAAGGAGCTCTACGAGGCCGCCGAGCTCGACGGCGCCAACTCCTGGCAGCGCTTCCGCAACGTCACCATCCCGTCGCTGCGCTCGACGACGTTCTTCGTCACGGCGACGACGGTGATCCTCTGCCTCCAGCTCTTCGACATCGTCTACGCGCTCAACCAGCCGAACCCCGTGGGCTTCCCGAACAACGCCACGCTCACGCCGGTCGTGTACCTCTACCAGCTCGGCTTCCAGCAGAACGCGTTCGGCCTCGCCAGCGCCGTCGCCTGGGTGCTGTTCATCCTGATCTTCTTCTTCACGCTGGCTCAGTTCCGGCGCCAGCGCGCGGAGGTGGAGGGCTGATGTCCGGCACTGCAACACGACGGGCCGCCAGGGGCGGCCGCGAGAAGGCCGCGCGCGTCTCGGTCTACGTGATCCTGCTCATCGCGGGGCTCGTGGTCCTCATCCCGTTCCTGCTGGCGTTCTTCGGGTCGTTCAAGACCTCCGAGGACATCAGCACCTACCCGCCGCGACTGCTGCCCTACGCGCCGACGACCGTCGACATCGACGGCAAGCAGGTGCCGCTGTTCACGGTGACCGTGGGCTCGACGTCCGCCGACCTCGCGCAGATCGGCGGCGGCGCCAGCGCCAACGAGTACCGGTCCGTGGCGACCAACGAGGAGGTCGTGTTCGCCAAGGAGGACCAGGTCCAGCCCACCGGGAAGACGGTCGACGTCGCCGGCGAGCAGCGCGAGGTCTTCCTGTGGACGCCGCCGTCCGGGGGCGACCCGGTGGAGGTCTACAAGGAACGCAGCCGGGTCGTGAACGAGTACGTCGCGCCCGACGACCCGACGGGGCCGGTCACGTATGCGCCGGCCACCAACGCCGTCCCGGTCGAGACGGTGCAGTTCCAGACGCAGAACTACTCCGAGGTGCTGTCGCTCAACAAGCTCGACCGCGCGCTGACCAACACGGTCCTCATCACGATCCTCGTCGTGGTGGGCCAGGTGCTCACGAGCATCCTCGGCGGCTACGCGTTCGCCCGCGTGAAGTTCGCCGGCCGCGACAAGCTCTTCCTGTTCTACCTCGGCTCGATCATGATCCCGTTCGTCGTCCTGCTGATCCCGCTCTACCGACTCATGGTCACGATCGGCTGGGTCAACGACCTCGTGAGCCTCGTGATCCCGTTCGTCTTCACGGCGTACGGCACGTTCCTCATGCGGCAGTTCTTCGTCGGCATCCCGAAGGAGCTCGAGGAGGCGGCGGTCATCGACGGCGCCTCGAGATGGCGCATCCTGTGGCAGATCTTCGTGCCGCTGTCGGTGCCGGCCATCGCGACGCTGGCGACGTTCTCGTTCCTCTATGCGTGGAACTCGTTCATCTGGCCGCTCATCATCCTCGACAGCGGGAACCTCGATAACAACGTGCTGTCCGTGGCGCTGTCGACACTGGGCGGACGCGCCGCCGACAACGCCAACCTCGTGCTGGCCGGCGTCATGATCGCGATGCTGCCGCCCATCACCGTGTTCCTGCTCGCGCAGCGCTCGTTCGTCGAGAACGTCGCGAGCAGCGGCCTCAAGGGCTGACGGCCTGCACGGACCCGCTTCGGATGGGTGAGGCGTCGCTAGACCGACGCCTCACCCATCCAGAGCGGCGCTCGTGCGCGCCGCCGCCTCCACACGGTCTCCACACCGTCTCCGCGCCGCATGCAGCAGGGCGCCCGATGGTCGGCAGGTCCCCACCTCGCAGGAGGCCGCCATGCCGACCAGCACACCCCGCCGCCCCTCGCAGCCGCGCATGGAGGTGCCGCGCAGACCGGCGTCGTGGAGGAGACGGCTGCGACGGTCGCGCCGCACCGCTCAGGCGGCCGTCGTCGCGCTCGTGGCCGGGATCATGCTGGCCGCCTGGCGTGCCGACGGCAGCTCGGCCGAGGTGTTCTGCCCGTTCGGCGGCTTCGAGACGCTGTGGACCTGGCTCACCACCGGGCGCACGACGTCGCACCTGCACTCGGCCAACCTCGTGCTGGCGGCGGGAGTGGCGCTCATGGCGCTGGCGGCGCGGGGCAGCTTCTGCGGCTGGCTGTGCCCCTTCGGCTCCCTCCAGGAGGCGCTCTACGGGCTGTCGCGCTGGGCCGGTCGGCGCATCCCGGCACTCGGCCGCTGGCAGCGGCGTCCGGCCGGGCCCGGCTGGCGCCGGGCCGACCGCGTCCTGCGTCTCGGGCGCTACGGCGTCCTGGCCTTCGCCGTGGTGGGGGCTGGGGTGACCGGCACCCTCGTCTTCCGCGACGTCGACCCCTGGCACGCCCTCATCGGCGTGCTGGAGTTCGAGCTGAGCCTGGCGTTCGCCGTGCTCGTGGCCGTGGTGCTGCTCTCCTTCGTCGTCCCTCGGCCGTTCTGCCGGTACGCCTGCCCGCTGGGCGCCACGCTGGGCCTGATCGGGCGCCTGTCGCCCGTGGCCGTCGAGCGCGACGCGTCGGCCTGCCTCGGCTGCGACCTCTGCACTCGTGCCTGCCCCATGGCGCTGCAGGTGCACACCGCCTCCCGCGTCACCAGCGGTCAATGCATCGGCTGCCTGGAGTGCGTGGCGGCGTGCCCGTCCGTTCCGGCCCTCGGTGTCTCGGTCGCACTGCCCTGGCCCGTCGGCGCTGGGTCGGTGGCGACCCGTGACGAGGGTGGCGGCCTCCAGCACGGGACGCGTGCTGACGGCGCCGACGGCGTCGAGGCCGGCAGGGCCGGTCAGGTCAAGGAAGGAGCACTCCGATGAGCGCGACCGCCACCCTGCGGATCCCGCGCAGCGCGGACCCTGCGCCGACCCGCACGCGGCTGCGCACCAGGCGCGTGCCCGCGGCCGCGCCGCTCGCCCTGTCGCTGCTGCTGCTCGTCGCTGCGGTGGGGGCCGCGCAGCTCGCCGGGTTCTGGTCGACATCGGGGCGCGCGCCGGGCGTGGCGGCGTCGTCGTCGACGGGCGAGCCGGTGACGGAGAAGGACACGAGCAGCGTGCCGGTCTCGCCCGAGGACGTGAAGGGATGGATGACCCTCGACCAGGTGGTGCGCGCTGGCTTCCCCGGCGTCACCGAGGCGTCGTTGCGCGCCCAGTTCGCCATCCCGGCCGACGTCGCCCTGGCGACGCCGCTCAAGGATCTCGAGGCGGTGGCGCCCGGCTTCGACGTGACCGCACTGCGCGAGTGGCTGGCCTCCCGATAGGAACGCGCTCTGGATGGGTGACGCGTCGGTATGCCGACGCCTCACCCATCCAGAGCGGGGCCCGGACGGCGAGACGCCCCGCGGTGGACGTCGTCGTCCTCGCGGGGCGTCAGGAAAGCGCGCTCGGGTGCCGTGGGTCACGGCACCTGTCGGGAGAAGATCTCGTCGATCTCGTGGCGGTCGGCGTCGCTGATGGCGGCGTCGCGCATCTGGTCCCAGAGCCCGACGAGCTCGGAGACCTCCTCCGGAGACATGCTCCGGCGCAGGTCGGTGAGAAGACCCATGGCTGCTCACCTCCTTCCAGTTCGGTCGTGCGCCCGGCCCGGGGGTGGGGGGCCGAGGGTGCGGGGCCCGGGTTCTCCGGTCCTCCGCGTCGTTCATGACAACGCTTTCATCGGCAGGTGAATGCCCCGTGCTGGGGGTGTTTCGCCGAGGTGAACCTCACCCGTGACGGTCGTCACGCCCGCCGGGGCCGCTCCACGCGGGGATCGGGGTGCGGGTCGGGGGCGGACCGGGGTGGTGCCCCGATGCGGGTGGCCCGACCGGACCAGCAGGGTGGGGACGCCGGCCGGCGGACGGGAGGGCGCGCGACGCCGCCCCGCGAGCCGGCCGGACCACGACAGCCGGCCGCCGCCGGGGACACGCGAGTGGCCCCGGAGAGGGTTGGCCCGAAGGCGCGCGCCCGTAGTGTCGAGGCGCGCAGAGGAGGGGCAGATGGACGTCGAAGCGATCGGGCTCGGTAAGTCCTACGGCGATGTGCGCGCCGTGGACGACCTGGCCTTCACCCTGAGGCCGGGCATGGTCACCGGCTTCCTCGGACCGAACGGGGCCGGGAAGTCCACCACGATGCGGCTGATGCTCGGGCTCGACCGGGGCGACGGCCGCACGCTGTGGGACGGGCGCACACTCGTCGAGCAGGCCCCGGTGACCAAGGTCGTCGGCGCCCACCTCGACGCCCGGTTCTTCCACCCGTCGCGCACCGCGCGCAACCACCTGCGGATGCTGGCCACCGAGGCCAAGGTGCCGCAGCAGCGCGTCGACGAGGTGCTCACGCTGGTCGGCCTCGACTCGGTGGCGGGCAAGCGCCCGGGCGGCTTCTCCCTCGGCATGGCGCAGCGACTCGGCCTGGCCGGCGCGATCCTCGCCGAGCCGCAGGTGCTCCTGCTCGACGAGCCGGCCAACGGGCTCGACCCGCAGTCGATCCAGTGGCTGCGCGACTTCCTGCGCCACTACGCCCAGCAGGGCAACGTCGTGTTCGTCTCGAGCCACCTCCTCTCGGAGATGCAGCTCATGGCCGAGCACCTCGTGGTCATCGCCAAGGGCCGGCTCGTCGCCGACGAGACGCTCGAGGCGTTCGTCGCGCGCTCGACCCGCAACGACGTCCTGGTCCGCACCACCGACGTCGCGGCGCTCGAGACGGCCCTGGTCTCGCAGGGCCTCGCGGTCGTCCGCGAGGGCGACGACGGCCTCGCGGTGGCGACGTCGGACACCGACCTGGTCGGCGACACGGCGTTCCGCGCCGGCGTGGGCGTGCGCGAGCTGTCGCGCCGCAGCGCCAGCCTGGAGGAGGCGTTCCTCGAGCTCACCAGCGGGGATCAGCAGTACGCGACGGGGGGCGGTCAGTGATGGCGCACAGCCTCACCTACGAGCGGGTGCGGATCACCACCGTCCGCTCCACGTGGATCAGCCTCGCCCTCGCCGTCCTGCTGCCGATGGCCCTCGCTGCGCTCGCGTCGAGCCCCAACCCCGTCTACGACGAGCAGGGCAACCAGATCGGCGAGCAGATCGACTGGACCCAGGGCATCGGCGCACCGCTCGTCATCACTGCGGTGATCGCCTCGGTGATCGCGGCCCAGGCGATCGGCCAGGAGTACCGCTTCGGCGTCATCCGGCTCACGCTCACCGCCTTCCCGCGGCGCATCGACGTCCTGCTGTCGAAGATCCTCGTCGTGGCTGCCGCGAGCGCCGTGCTCGCGCTGGTGTCGCTGGCCTCGGCGTGGGCCGTGCTCGCGCTGCGCGGGTACCCGACGCCTCCGGACTACGCCGTCGCGCCGGACGCCGGCTTCTACATCCGCGGCGTTCTGTCGGTGGTCCTCTGGGGCCTGTCGGCGTTCGCGCTCGCGGGGATCACCCGTCAGACAGCCGTCGGTATCGCGGTGCCGATCATCTCCGGGCTGATCGTGGAGCAGATCGTCGCGGCCCTCGTCGGCAGCCGGGCCCAGTGGCTGGCCGACATCCTCCCGTGGAGCGCGCTGGCGAGGTGGGGGCAGACGCCGGCGGCAGCGCAGCCGGGCTTCGACCCCGCCATGGACCCGACCTTCCACGAGCCTCCGGTCGGCTGGGGCGGCGTCGGCGTCTTCGCGGTCTGGCTGGCGGTCTTCATGGCCCTGCAGATCTGGTCCTTCCTGCGCCGCGACGCCTGACGCCGCACCCTCGGCAACGGGCGGGGGCGGTCGGTCTGGGTAGCGTGCTGTCGTGACCACCGCCCCCGCCCGGCTCGCGTCGGGCGACGAGGTGCTCGCCGTCGCCGTGGGCGGAGTGGCCGGCGCGCTGGCCCGGGCCGCGGTGTCCTACGCGCTGCCCCACGAGCCGACGGCCTGGCCGTGGTCCACGTTCGCGGTCAACCTCGTCGGCTGCCTCGTGCTCGGCCTGCTGCTCGCGTGGATCGACGCCCGGCACGACGGCTGGGCCGCCGACGGCCTGCGCCGCGCCCGGCTGGCCCGCCCGTTCCTGGCCAGCGGCGTGCTCGGCGGTTTCACCACCTTCTCGACCTTCTCGGTCGAGGCCGTGCGGATGGCGGGAGGCGGCGCCGCTGCCCTCGCGCTGCTCTACGTCGTGGCCAGCATCGTGCTCGGCGTGGCCCTGGTGCTCGCCGGGCGCCGGCTCGGAGCCGCAGCGGTCGGGCCGGCTGCCGCCGGCGGGTCCTCCCTCGAGGAGGACGAGGACCTGTGAGCCCCGAGGTGGTGCTGCTCGTCGCCCTCGGCGCAGCCGTCGGCGCGCCCGCGCGCTTCCTGGTCGAGCGCTGGATGCACGGCGCCTACCCGTGGGGGACCTTCCTGGTGAACGTCGTCGGCTCCGCACTGCTCGGCGCGCTCGTCGCGGCGAACGTCGAGGGCGGCCTCGACGAGCGCTGGGTGGTGCTCGTCGGCACCGGGTTCTGCGGGGCACTGACGACGTTCGGCGGCT
>Ga0102832_1002152_pt1 | contig 12724 bp, 2 predicted proteins | sample EBPBio282013_DNA_FD_88942 | JGI IMG/M metagenome (GOLD analysis project Ga0102832, IMG submission 88942) | Wastewater treatment Type I Accumulibacter community from EBPR Bioreactor in Madison, WI, USA - Reactor 2_5/28/2013_ DNA (Illumina Assembly) | ecosystem: Engineered > Bioreactor > EBPR >...
GGAATTATTAACTAGACAAAGCTTGCGAGTCGAAATTGGTAATCCCTTTCGGTATAGTAAGGGGGAGGTCGGGCAACCGGCTAGATCCCTTGCTATGCTCCTAATGCGAGGGTAAAAAAAATCCCGGATGTGGAATTATTAACTAGACAAAGCTTGCGAGTCGAAATTGGTAATCCCTTTCGGTATAGTAAGGGGGAGGTCGGGCAACTGGCTAGATCCCTTATTATGCTCCTAATGCGAGGGTAAAAAAAATCCGATTAATTTCGGTATTGCTAATTTATAGGTTGGATTGCCGACCTGAATTGTGATTTAATTATTACAGTTCACGAGTTCCTAGGAATTCCCATTTTTTAATGGTTTAATAGAAATTAATTGCCTCCGGGTGATTTAAATAGGGTTTCATTTGAGGCTCAATTAAAAATAATAATTTAACTGAACAGTTTAATTAAAAATAATGGCTTACCATTAAATTAAATTGCTAGTGATAGTAATTTAATTCAGCGCAATAGAGTTGAACCTAGTTTAATTCAATGATCAATAAATTTAATTAATTGGCCTAGCTGAGAAAATTAAATAATGCGACTCAAATATTGGTCCGATGCTAGCAATAGTAAAGGGCCAGTATTAAATAATAAATTACCTCTGGGTGATTTAATTAATTAATTAGCCTAGCTGATTAAATAATAAATAGAAGGTTCCCTGAATCTATTTAATTGAGTCGTGCGCTGAAATAATAATTAATGCGGATTAACAACCCAATTTAATTATTAATTGAATATTAAAAGAAATTTAATTACTCAGGTACCTGAAGCAGTAAAATGCCTAGGGAGAAAAGTATTTTAAATAATTGATTGCTTAACACACAGTCTAAATAATAATAATAAATTCTGAATTGATTTAATTTTAATGCTCTGCGTAACGGCCTTCAGAGAAAGGAGTATTTTAATTAATGATATGAAAGGATTTAATAATATCTAGAAGGTTCTCAGAATCTAGATTAAAGTGAATTTAATTTTAATGCTCTGCGTAACGGCCTTCAGAGAAAGGAGTATTTTAATTAAATAAGCTTTAATTGTATGCAAGGAAACACGGACCGACATACATTTAACTAGTGGATTAACGACCCCTAGTTAATTAAATTAAATTTGTGGAGTGGTGACCCAAGTTTAATATTTTAATCGAAACACGAAAAAGGATTTAATTTAATTCTAGTTATCTGGTTGATCCTGCCAGTAGTCATATGCTTGTCTCAAAGATTAAGCCATGCACGTCTAAGGATAAATATTATTTAACCATAAACCTGCGAAAGGCTCATTAAATCAGTAATAATCTATTCTATTATTTAATCCTATTTGGATAACTGTAGTAATTCTAGAGCTAATACATGCAAAAAACCTGGACTTTACAGAACAGGTGTACTTATTAGACTTTAAAACCGATTACAATTTATTGTAAATTTAAAATGAATTAAAATAAGTTTATGAATCGCAGATCATTTTGTGATGATAAGAATGAATTTCTGCCCTATCAACTTTCGATGGTAATGTAGTGGATTACCATGGTGATGACGGGTAACGGGGAATTAGGGTTTGATTCCGGAGAAAAGGCCTGAGAGACGGCCATTACTTCTAAGGAAGGCAGCAGGCGCGTAAATTACCCAATCCTAATACGGGGAGGTAGTGACAAGAAATATTGATATTGGACCCAAAGGGTACAATGATTGAAATGAGAACAATATAAAAAACTTAACGACTAACAATTGGAGGGCAAGTCTGGTGCCAGCAGCCGCGGTAATTCCAGCTCCAAGAGTGTATATTAAAGTTGTTGCGGTTAAAAAGCTCGTAGTTGAATTTCTGAAAATAATCTTGTGATTGATTTAACCGTCATGAACAAAAATTGTTTACATACTTGATAGATGGAAACATTTATCTTAATGACTTTGAAAAAATTAGAGTGTTCAAAGCATGATTCACATTTGAATAATACAGCATGGGATAATATAATATGACATTAGTTAAAATTTGTTGGTTTCTTTGGCTAATGTAATGATTAAAAGGGACAGTTGGAGTAATTTATATTGGTTGGGGAGGGGTGAAATCCTATGATCCTTCCAAGATAAACTAGTGCGAAAGCATTTTACTAGGATGTTTTCATTAATCAAGAACGAAAGTTGGGGGATCGAAGATGATCAGATACCGTCGTAGTCTCAACCATAAACTATGTCGACTAAGGATGATAAAATATTAAATGAATGATTTTTGTCGCACTTTAAAAGAAATTAAAGTATTCAGACTCCGGGGGGAGTATGGTCGCAAGGCTGAAACTTAAAGGAATTGACGGAAGGGCACCACCAGGAGTGGAACCTGCGGCTTAATTTGACTCAACACGGGGAAACTTACTAGGTCAGGACACAGTAAGGATTGACAGATTGAAAGCTCTTTCTTGATTTTGTGGATGGTGGTGCATGGCCGTTTTTAGTTGGTGGATTGATTTGTCTGGTTAATTCCGAAAACGAACGAGACCTTAACCTGTTAACTATGTGATGTTAAAATTCGACTTCGGTCTCAATATTTGATATTAAAAATTTAATACTTCTTAAAGGAACAATTCAAACTTTAATTGAATGGAAGTTTAAGGCAAAAACAGGTCTGTGATGCCCTTCGATGTTCTGGGCTGCACGCGCGTTACACTGATATGTTCAATGAGTTTTTAAATTTCCTAGTCTGAAAAGACGTGGTAAACTTAGAAAAACATATCGTGATTGGAATAGTATTTTGTAATTATCGCACTTGAACGAGGAATTCCTAGTAGGGGCAATTCATCAAATTGCCCCGATTACGTCCCCGCCCTTTGTACACACCGCCCGTCGCTTCTACCGATTGAATAATGCGATGAGGATTCAGGATCGATTAGAATTAATTGTTTGAAAGGATAATTAAGACTAGTTGCTAATTTATTCAAATCTTATTATTTAGAGGAAGGAGAAGTCGTAACAAGGTTTCCGTTGGTGAACCAGCGGAAGGATCATTAAACTAAAAGCAGAAATTCATTTTAGTAGGTGGTGGAATAGCGACCCCCCTATCTAAATATTAAACTAAAAGGCAATTAATTATGTGTGTTAAGCACCATTTTTAATTAACGAGATTTTTTCTAAAAATTGATTTTATGGCAGAATTAAAGGGGAAAGACGCACCCCAAGAATTTAATTTAGAATTTAAATGGCTAATAATTAGCAGAAATAACATATTGAATTTTTTGTTAAAAAAAATTAAAATCGTAACTATGACAACTTTTAACAATGGATACCTTGGTTTCCTAATCGAAGACGAACGCAGCAAAACGCGATAATTCCGAGGAATTGTACAACTCTGTGAACCGTTGAATTTTTGAACGCATATTGTATCTTTAAGCCTAAAAAACTTAAAGATGTGTTTGTTTGAGTGTCTAATATAATAAAAGATTAAAAATTAATATTCGATTGATATAGAGGATATTAAGAGGAAATTTAATTACTCAGGTACCTGAAGCAGTAAAATGCCTAGGGAGAAAAGTATTTTAAATAATTGATTGCTTAACACACAATCTAATAATAAATTCAAAGAGTGAATTTAATTTAATGCTCTGCGTAACTGCCTTCAGAGAAAGGAGTATTTTTTTAGATAAGCTTTTTTTTTTTAAAAAATTAAAACATGACCTCAAATCAAGCAAGACTACTCCCTGAATTTAAGCATATTATTAAGGGAAGGAAAAGAAAATAACTATGATACCCGCAGTAATGGCGAATGAAGTGGGTAAAGCTCAAGCTTAAAATCTAGTCTCTTTTGAGATTCGAATTGTAGTGTAAATTAACATTAATATGGTCATGATAATTGCCTAAGTGTGAACATCTGAATTTCCTATCAAAGACGGTGATAATCCGGTATGGTAGTTTGATTGGCTAAATATTCTTGTTATTTAAAGAGTCGAGTTGTTTGGGATTGCAACTCTAATAAAGGTGATAGATTTCATCTAAAGCTAAATATATTAGGAAAACCGATAGCAAAGAAGTACTGTGAAGGAAAGGTGAAAAGAACTTTGAAAAGAGAGTTAAAAGTGCTTGAAATTGTTAAAAGGGAAGCGAATGAAAAGAATTACTGCGATTAAGGTCCTCAGTATTTCTGAAGGGGAATTTAATGAAAGGCTTAGTCGACTTGACCTGTCTGATTTGAAAACCTTGGACGATTTATTTATAGATCTTGCAGATTAATGTAAAATAAGGAAATTAAAAAAAGGCTGAAAAGAGATATGTAGTGGGCTTGTCTCATTGCAATAAATATTTTGACGTAATTAAAGGGACTTTATTTTTGAATAGAAATTACTCAGAAATGTTGAATTAAAAATAAAGGTTGATGAAAGTTAGTTATCTTGTTAAACAAGTAATTAATTTTTTAATGCTAGAGTTTAAAAGGAGTACAGAGTAATTAAACATTAATTAAATATTTTCATTCGGCCCGTCTTGAAACACGGACCAAGGAGTCTAACATGTATGCAAGTCTAAGAGAATTTAAAACTATAAGGCGAAATGAAAGTGATTAATTTATTAAATTTGGGTTTAAGACTCATTTTGAAATAAAGACTAGTTAAATTTAGGTTTAATTAAGTTTAAGCATATATGATGGGACCCGAAAGATGATGAACTATGCTTGAACAGAGTGAAGTCAGGGGAAACTCTGGTGGAGGCTCGTAGCGATACTGACGTGCAAATCGTTCGTCTGATTTGAGTATAGGGGCGAAAGACTAATCGAATCATCTGGTAGCTGGTTTTCTCCGAAATTTCCCTCAGGATAGCTGACATTGATAATGTACAATTTTATAACGTAAAGCGCATGATTAGAAGTATCTGGGTTGAAATAATTTAGACTGATTCTCAAACTTTGAAGTCGTAAGAATTAATAGTACCATTTTGATCTATACTATTAATTAAATGGAACAATGTTTAGTGGGCCATTTTTGGTAAGCAGAACTGGCGATGCGGGATGAACCGAAAGTTAAGTTAAAGTGTCGAAATATAAGCTAATTTAGATATCATAAAAGGTGTTGATTTATATAGACAGCAGGACGGTGGTCATGGAAGTCGATATCCGCTAAGAAGTGTGTAACAACATACCTGCCAAATGAATTGGCCCTGAAAATCGATGACGCTCAAGCTTAATACTTAAACTTAACCGTTATTGCGAATTAATTAGCTTTAACGAGTAGGAGAACGTGAATGTAATTAAAAAGTTTAATGAAGTGATTCTAAATGAAATTGCATTTAGTGCAGATCTTGGTGGTAGTAGCAAATATTCAAGTAAAATTCTTGAAAACCGATGAAGAGATAGGTTTCATGAGAACAGCAATTGATCATGAGTTAGTCGATCCTAAAGTAAAGATTAATTTCGAAAAAGAGAATTTCTGTATTAAAAACACTATAAAAAGAAATACCTTTATACTGAAAGGGAATAAGTTTAATATTACTTAACTAAAAACTGGATAATTAATTAAGGTAACTTAAATGAAATCTGAAACGTTAGAGAGTATCCCGGGAAGAGTTGTCTTTTCTTGTTAACAAAATCTTCTCCTTGGAATGAAATTATTTCGAGATAAGGAAAAGTGTTTTGGTAAAGCATTTAAATTTTTTAAATGTCCGGGTAATATTCTTTATCCCTTGAAAATCAGATGGAAAGTAAAATTATCAGTTTTAATCGTACTCATAACCGCATCAGGTCTCTAAGGTTAATAGCCTCTGGTTAAATAGAATAATGTAAAATAAGGGAAGTCGGCAAAATAGATCCGTAACTTTGGGAAAAGGATTGGCTCTAAAAGATAAAATCTGAAAGACTGTTTAAAGAAAAAAAGATGTCTAATTTTAAAGGAATGTTTGTAAAGATAGATTTTTGGGAGGTGAAATTTGATTGGAAGGGGATTGTTAAAAGGGAAATATAAAAATGGATCGAATTTTTGGGTTATTTAATATCTAATTTAGAACTGGTACGGACAAGGGGAATCCGACTGTTTAATTAAAACAAAGCATTGTGATGGTTTTGAATAAATGATGACACAATGTGATTTCTGCTCAGTGCTCAGAATGTCAATATGAAGAGATTTAACCAAGCGCGGGTAAACAGCGGGAGTAACTATGACTCTCTTAAGGTAGCCAAATGCCTCGTCGTCCAATTAGCGACGCGCATGAATGGATTAATGAGATTCCCACTGTCCCTAATTACTATCTAGCGAAACCACAGCCAAGGGAACGGGCTTGGCAAAATTAGCGGGGAAAGAAGACCCTGTTGAGCTTGACTTTATTCAGAATTTGTGAAATGGTGCTCGAGGTATAGAATAGGTGGGAGTGTAACGAAATTGAAATACCACTACTTTTGACGTTGTTTTACTTATTAAATAAAAAACTAAAAGATTAATAATCTTGATTCTAGAATTAACGAATATTACATGTTGACTCCATGTGGGTTAACCTCTGATTTGGGAAGTTTGTTTAAGACATTTTCTGGTGGGGAGTTTGGCTGGGGCGGCACATCTGTTAAAAGATAACACAGGTGTCCAAAGTATAACTCAATGAGAACGGAAATCTCATGTAGAATAAAAGGGTAAAAGTTATATTGATTTTGATTTTCAGTAAGAATACAAACCGTGAAAGCGTGGCCTATCGATCCTTTATTAAATAAAAATCTTATGCTAGAGGTGTCAGAAAAGTTACCACAGGGATAACTGGCTTGTGGCAGCCAAGAGTTCAAATCGACGTTGCTTTTTGATCCTTCGATGTCGGCTCTTCCTATCATTGTGAAGCAGAATTCACCAAGTGTTGGATTGTTCACCCTTCAAAAGGGAACGTGAGCTGGGTTTAGACCGTCGTGAGACAGGTTAGTTTTACCCTACTAATGAAGTAGGATTATTCTAATAGTAATTCAATTCAGTACGAGAGGAACCATTGATTCAGATATTTGGTTTATAAGATTATTTGAACAGATAGTGTCTTGAAGCTATCATCTGTAGGATTACAACTGAACGCCTCTAAGTTGGAATCCATGCTAGAACTAAGAATAATGTATTGATCGTAATATTAATAAAAAAAAGATAGACGAAAGTCCTAATTAATACGCTTAGAGTTACTCAATTTGATTCCAGACAATTTGGGATTTTTTTGTACATGCTCGAATTATAATTTTAAATAATATGATCGTTGATCCTTTGTAGACGACTTAATTTTTAAACAAGGTACTGTAAGCATTAGAGTAGCCTTGTTGTTGCGATGTGCTGAGGTTCGGCCTCTGTTTACTTGATTTTCGACCCTGCTATGTCGTTAAACTGGCAAAAAAAAAAAACCAGATCATAAAATAATGAAGGAATTAAATGTGTTGTTGCCCCGACCGCGACGAAAGGATGCCAGTCAGAATTCCATCCCTAAGGTCATTTAACTAGAATCGTTGTTTTAAGTCGACATAGCCTATCACGCTTAGTGTGCTTTGGTTTAATTTATTGTCTTTGACAGTAAAACCTATAGGATTAATTGTTCAATTAGGATTTTTTCCGACATTCACAATATCCAAGTACTCGGAGGGGTAGAAGTCGTTACAGCATCTTTTTAAATCAACAACCAGGAGCTAACCCGTAAGGATCTCTTTCCAGTTCTGACTCATTATAAAAAATAATGCATAAGGTGCCAAAAGCATTAGAGTAGCCTAGTTGTTGCGATGTGCTGATGGCAGAGCCTTAATGCCCTTTATCTTAATTTTGCCCCATTTAATACGGAATTTAATCCCATTGTCTTTAACCCTGCCAACTGTAAAATCAATAGGACCATTAAATTTAATCCATTGTCTTTAACCCTGCCAACTGTAAAATCAATAGAAAGGCGATTTAATGTCTAGCTCTCTATAAAATCAACCAAAGCTTTTTTTTCAAAGTTGAGTGGCTTTTCTGCAAGATCTAGATGCAGAGAATTTTTTTCAAAATGACATTGTTCTCAAAATGTTCCATGACTGCGAGAAAAAGGCTACCCTAGTTTAATAATCTCCATTGTCTTTAACCCTGCCAACTGTAAAATCAATAGGAAAAGGCAATATAATGTCGAGCTCTCTATAAAATCAACCAAAGTTTTTTTTTCAAAGTTGAGTGCCTTTTCTGCAAGATCCAGGTGCAGGGAATTTTTTTCAAAATGACATTGTTCTCAAAAAGTTCCATGACTGCGAGCAAAAGGCTACCCTAGTTTATTCAAAATTTAATGGTTCTATTGATTTTACAGTTGGCAGGGTTAAAGACAATGGATAGGCAATATAATGTCGAGCTCTCTATAAAATCAACCAAAGTTTTTTTTCCAAAGTTGAGTGACTTTTCTGCAAGATCCAGTTACAGAGAATTTTTTTCAAAATGACATTGTTCTCAAAAAGTCCCATGACTGCGAGTAAAAGGCTACCCTAGTTTATTCAAAATTTAATAGGGTTCTATTGATTTTACAGTTGGCAGGGTTAAAGACAATGGATAGGCATTATAATGTCGAGCTCTCTATAAAATCAACCAAAGTTTTTTTTTCAAAGTTGAGTGACTTTTCTGCAAGATCCAGGTACAGAGAATTTTTTTCAAAATGACATTGTTCTCAAAAAGTTCCATGACTGCGAGTAAAAGGCTACCCTAGTTTATTCAAAATTTAATAGGGTTCTATTGATTTTACAGTTGGCAGGGTTAAAGACAATGGATAGGCATTATAATGTCGAGCTCTCTATAAAATCAACCAAAGTTTTTTTTTCAAAGTTGAGTGACTTTTCTGCAAGATCCAGGTACAGAGAATTTTTTTCAAAATAACATTGTTCTCAAAAAGTTCCATGACTGCGAGAAAAAGGGTACCCTAATTTAATCAATCTCCATTGTCTTTAACCCTGCCAACTGTAAAAATCAATAGGAAAAGGCAATATAATGTCGAGCTCTCTATAAAATCAACCAAAGTTTTTTTTCCAAAGTTGAGTGACTTTTCTGCAAGATCCAGTTACAGAGAATTTTTTTCAAAATAACATTGTTCTCAAAAAGTTCCATGACTGCGAGCAAAAGGGTACCCTAATTTAATCAATCTCCATTGTCTTTAACCCTGCCAACTGTAAAATCAATAGAAAAGACTTAGCGAAAAAAAATATATTCCCTCCAAATGAAAAATCAATAGAAAAGGCAATATAATGTCGAGCTCTCTATAAAATCAACCAAAACTTTTTTTCCAAAGTTGAGTGACTTTTCTGCAAGATCCAGGTGCAAAGAATTTCTTTCAAAATAACATTGTTATCAAAAAAGTTCCATGACTGCGAGCAAAAGGGTACCCTAGTTTAATCAAAATATATTCCCCTCCAAATGAAAATATATTATTCTAGGGAAAAGACTTAGCCGTGGTGGATTTACCCCGTTTTAGAGGATGCCTTTGTATTCCCTTAAACCGTGACTAAGAAAATAATTCCACATTCGGGATTTTTTTAGGCCGCGGACATAGCCGTGGGGGATTTTCATCAAAAAAATCCCGAATGTGGAATTATTTTCTTAGTCACAACTTAAGGGAATATAAAGACATCCTTTAAAACGGGGTAAATCCACCACGGCTAAGTCTTTTCCCTAGAATAATATATTTTCATTTGGAGGGGAATATATTTTGATTAAACTAGGGTACCCTTTTGCTCGCAGTCATGGAACTTTTTTGATAACAATGTTATTTTGAAAGAAATTCTTTGCACCTGGATCTTGCAGAAAAGTCACTCAACTTTGGAAAAAAAGTTTTGGTTGATTTTATAGAGAGCTCGACATTATATTGCCTTTTCTATTGATTTTTCATTTGGAGGGAATATATTTTTTTTCGCTAAGTCCTCCAAATGAAAAATCAATAGAAAAGACTTAGCGAAAAAAATATATTCCTCCAAATGAAAATATATTATCCTAGGGAAAACCCCGTTTTAAAGGATGCCTTTATATTCCCTTAAGTTGTGACTAAGAAAATAATTCCACATTCGGGATTTTTTTGATGAAAATCCTCCACGGCTATGTCCGCGGCCTAAAAAAATCCCGAATGTGGAATTATTTTCTTAGTCACGGTTTAAGGTAAAATTGGGAAATCCGCCACGGCTAAGTCTTTTCCCTAGAATAATATATTTTCATTTGGGGGGAATATATTTTTTTTCGCTAAGTCTTTTCTATTGATTTTTTCATTTGGAGGGAATATATTTTTTTTCGCTAAGACTTTTCTATTGATTTTACAGTTGGCAGAATAAAGACAATCATTGTGTTTATTATGCCAAACTGTAATATCTTTAGAAACTAGGGTACCCTTTTGCTCGCAGTCATGGAAATTTCATGACCTCGACCCAACTCAAAAAAATTCTAAGACCCCAGATCTATCTGAGAAATGACACACACCCAAAAATAATCCTCGGTTGATTTTATAAATACAATTCAAATTAAAAAAATAGGGTTTAATATTTTTCTATTGAACAATATAATGTCTACCTCTCTATAAAATCAACCAAAGATTTTTTTTCAAAGTTGAGTGACTTTTTGGGAGGACCCAAAGACATAGAATTTTTTTGGCCATGGTCCACTATCACGAAGTTTCCATAACTGGGAGTACCAGGGTACCCTAGTTTAATCAAAATTATATCGTGGAAAATCAATAGGAAAATGAATATAATGTCCAACTCTCTATAAAATCAACCAAGACTTTTTTTTCGGGATAGGGTGACTTTTCTGAAAGACCCATAGACAAAGAATTTTTTTTACAATAACATTGTTCTCAAAAAATTTCCATGACTGCGAGCACCAGGGTACCCTAGTTTAATCAAAAACATCGTGAATCTCTTTAAAAACAGGGAAAACAGTATTTTCGCTCTATAAAATCAACCAAACATTTTTTTCCGGAGTTGAGTGCAGATTCGGAATCCCCTTGGAAAGGGCAACCGGAATCATGTGTCATTGACCCTATGAGGTCAAGAGAACCGAACGATCCCTGGAGAAAAGGCTATTTTGGCTTCTATTGATTTTACTATAGGACAGCCTCGGATCGACCTCCTTTCAACTTTGGGTAAACAGTGATTAATACCATATTCCGGACCGCCTCTCCGAGCTGATTCCGAAAATGGTCACCTCATCGAAAAAAAATGTTTGGTTGATTTTATAGAGCGAAAATACTGTTTTCTATTGATTTTAATTATTTTCCACGATGTTTTTGATTAAACTAGGGTACCCTGGTGCTCGCAGTCATGGAAATTCCGTGATAGTGGACCTCGCCTGAAAAAATTCTAAGTGACTGGGGCTTTCCAAAAAGTCACTCAACTTTGAAAAAAAATCTTTGGTTGGCTCTTAAAAGGGTACCCTAGTTAATACACTTTCCTATTGATTTTACAGTTGGCATAGTTAAAGACAATGATTGTCTTTATTCTGCCAACTGTAAAATCAATAGAAAAGTCTTAGCGAAAAAAAATATATTCCCCCAATAGAATTTACCCTTATGTAAAAAAATCCCGAATGTGGAATTAATTCCTTAGTGAGGGTCTCACTTAAATACTGGTAATCCCTTTCGGTATAGTAAGGGGGGGGGGTCCCTCACCCCCTTACCCTAATTTTCGCTAAGTCTTTTTCTTAGTGAAATAATATATTTTCCCTTAGGTAAGGAAAATCCCGAATGTGGAATTAATTCCTTAGTGAGGGTCTCACTTAAATACTGGTAATCCCTTTCGGTATAGTAAGGGGGGGGGGTCCCTCACCCCCTTACCCTAATTTTCGCTAAGTCTTTTTCTTAGTGAAATAATATATTTTCCCTTAGGTAAGGAAAATCCCGAATGTGGAATTAATTCCTTAGTGAGGGTCTCACTTAAATACTGGTAATCCCTTTCGGTATAGTAAGGGGGGGGGGTCCCTCACCCCCTTACCCTAATTTTCGCTAAGTCTTTTTCTTAGTAAAAATAATATTTTTCCCTTAGGTGGGAAAAATCCCGAATGTGGAATTAATTCCTTAGTGAGGGTCTCACTGAAGGACTGGTAATCCCTTTCGGTATATTAAGGGGGAGGTAGCCCGCTCCCCCTTACCCTAATTTAATAGGGGCCCTAGAAATAGGGGGGGCCAAGAAAGGAGGGGAATTTTTTTCCCAAATTTCCCGAATGTGGAATTATTTCCTTAGTGAGGGTCTCACTGAAGGACTGGTAATCCCTTTCGGTATATTAAGGGGGAGGTAGCCCGCTCCCCCTTACCCTAATTTAATAGGGGCCCTAGAAATAGGGGGGGCCAAGAAAGGAGGGGAATTTTTTTCCCAAATTTCCCGAATGTGGAATTATTTCCTTAGTGAGGGTCTCACTGAAGGACTGGTAATCCCTTTCGGTATATTAAGGGGGAGGTAGCCCGCTCCCCCTTACCCTAGTAATAGGGGCCCTAGAAATAGGGGGGGCCAAGAGAGGAGGGGAATTTTTTTCCCAAATTTCCCGAATGTGGAATTATTTCCCTAGACAAGCTTGCGAGTCAAAATTGGTAATCCCTTTCGGTATATTAAGGGGGAGGTTGGGGAACCCCCCTTATGAAATAATATATTTTCCCTTGAGCAAGGAAAATCCCGAATGTGGAATTAATTACTAGTGGGGGGTCTCCCAACAGACCCGGTAATCCCTTTCGGTATATTAAGGGGGAGGTTGGGGAACCCCCCTTATGAAATAATATATTTTCCCTTGAGCAAGG
>Ga0102832_1002157_pt1 | contig 12688 bp, 8 predicted proteins | sample EBPBio282013_DNA_FD_88942 | JGI IMG/M metagenome (GOLD analysis project Ga0102832, IMG submission 88942) | Wastewater treatment Type I Accumulibacter community from EBPR Bioreactor in Madison, WI, USA - Reactor 2_5/28/2013_ DNA (Illumina Assembly) | ecosystem: Engineered > Bioreactor > EBPR >...
CCACGATGCCGTACTTGACCGCCTCCTCGGCGGTCAGGTACTTGTCGCGCTCGATGTCGAGGCTGATCTTCTCGACGGTCTGCCCGGTGCTGTCGGCGAGCATGCCCTCCATGAGCGACCGGATCCGCAGGATCTCCTTCGCCTGGATCTCCAGGTCGGAGGACTGCCCGTAGCCGCCCTCGGTGGCCGGCTGGTGGATCAGGATCCGGCTGTTCGGCAGCGCCAGCCGCTTGCCCTTGGTGCCAGCGGCGAGCAGGACGGCGGCGGCCGAGGCGGCCTGGCCCAGGCACACCGTCTGCACGTCCGGCTTGATGTACCGCATGGTGTCGTAGATCGCGGTCAGCGCTGTGAACGAGCCGCCCGGCGAGTTGATGTACATGCTGATGGGCCGCTCGGGGTCCATCGACTGCAGGCACAGCAGCTGGGCCATCACCGCGTTGGCGATGTCGTCACTGATCGGGGTGCCGAGGAAGATGATCCGGTCCTCGAACAGCTTGGTGTAGGGGTCGACGCGGCGGATCCCGTAGGACGTCCGCTCCTCCCACTGGGGGATGTAGTAGTCCATGCGCGGCTGCGCGGGCGCCAGCCCGGCGGGCAGGGTGTTCATCGCCTGGTTCATTGGATTCGGCCTCACTGGTTCGGGGCGGCGGTCTTGATCTGCGAGGCGCGCTCGTAGACGTGGTCGATGAAGCCGTACTCCAGGGCCTGCTCCGCGGTGAACCAGCGGTCGCGGTCGGAGTCCTTCTCGATCTGCTCGACGGTCTGCCCGGTGTGCTCGGCGATCAGCGCGGACATCGTCCGCTTGATGTGGAGCGACTGCTCGGCCTGGATCCGGATGTCGGACGCCGTGCCGCCGAGGCCGCCGGAGGGCTGGTGCATCATGATCCGGCTGTGCGGCAGCGCGAAGCGCTTGCCCTTCGCGCCCGCCGAGAGCAGGAACTGGCCCATCGAGGCGGCCAGGCCCATCGCCACCGTTGCGACGTCGTTCGAGATCCACTGCATGGTGTCGTAGATCGCCATGCCGGAGTCGACCGAGCCGCCAGGGCTGTTGATGTAGAGGTAGATGTCCTTGACCGGATCCTCCGCGTTGAGCAGGAGCATCTGGGCGCAGATGGCGTTGGCGTTCTCGTCACGCACCTCGGAGCCGAGGAAGATGATGCGGTTGGCCAGAAGGGACTGGTAGACCGAGTCGGTCATGCCGATGCCGCCGGGACCCGCGGCCATCGAGGGGCCGCCCTGAAGGGCAAGAGATTCGTTCACGCAGGCGAACCTACCCGCTGACACCGACGAATCCGATGACTTGGGCGCCCTGTTCGCTGACGGCGCACCGCCGGTCGCGGTCCGGCCACCACACGCGCGCCACCCGTCACTCCCCACCTCCGCGCTCGCTACCGAACGCAACTCGCGCTGCCGGAATTCCGGCAGCGCGAGTTGCGTTCGGGGGCAAACGGGACGAAGGGCGCGGCGAGCCGGGGTCGGGGGTTGCCGGCGGGTGTCGGGGGACGGAGACGCGCAGCGGCGCCGTCCCCCTGAGGTGACGGCGCCGCTGGTCAGGTGTCTACTCGGCGTCGACGACCGGCGCCTCCGCGCCGGACAGGTCGACGGCGTTGCCGTCGGCGTCGGTGACCTTCGCCTCGGCGACGATCAGGCCGAGGGCCTTGTTGCGGCGGATCTCCTGCATCCAGGCGCCCACGTGGTTGTGCTCCATCATGTGCTGCGCCTCCTGCTCGGGGCTCGTGCCGTTCTGGGCGGCCTTGCGCACCAGCAGCTCGGACAGGTCGGCCTGCTCCACGCCGACCTCGGCGTCGTCGGCGATCTTGTCGAGGATCAGCTGGGCCTTGAGCCCGCGAAGGGTGGACTTCTCCACGTCGGCCCAGAAGGCCTCAGGAGTGTCGGCCTCCTCCTCTGCGCGCTCGAGGTAGTCCTCGAGCGTGAGGCCGGCGCCCTGGAGCTGCGAGGTGATCTGCTCCTTGCGGGAGGCGACCTCCGCCTGGACGAGACGCTCGGGCACCTCGAACGCCGTGGCCTCGACCAGCGCCTCGAGCACCTTGTCGCGACCGCTGGCGACCTGCTCGGACGCGACGAGCTCCTCGACCCGCTTGGCCAGGTCGGCGCGCATCTCCTCGACGGTGTCGAACTCGGAGATCAGCTGCGCGAACTCGTCGTCCAGCTCGGGGAGCTTCTGCTCGGCCACCTTGGTGACGGTGACGGTGATGTCGGCCGGCTCACCCTCCAGCGGGCCACCGACGAGGGTGGACGCGAAGGTGGCCTCCTCGCCGGCGCTGAGGCCGGTGACCGCCTCGTCGAGGCCGTCGATCATGCCGCCGGAGCCGATCACGTAGGTGACGTTCTCGGCGGTGGCGTCGGGCAGGGCCTCGCCGTCGCGGCTGCCCACCAGGCTGAGCGTCACCTGGTCGCCGGCGGCGGCCGGACGGTCGACGTCGGTGCTGGTGGCGAACCGCTGGCGCAGCAGCGCGATGCGCTCGTCCACCTCCGCGTCCACCGGGCGGCGGGCGTCGACGGTGGCGGTGAGCGAGGAGAACGCCGGCACGGTGAAGTCGGGACGGATGTCGATCTCCGCGGTGAACTCGACCAGGTCGCCGTCCTCGAGCTTCGTGACCTCGACCTCTGGCTCACCGAGCGGGATCACCTTTGCCTCGGTGACCGCCGCCTCGAAGGCCGAGGGCAGGGCGGCGTTGATGGCCTCCTGGAGCACCATGCCGCGCCCGAAGCGCTGGTCGATCACCATGTTGGGCACCTTGCCCTTCCGGAAACCGGGGATGGTGACCTGCTGGGCGATCTCGCGGTACGCCTTCTCGAGGTGCGGCGTCAGGTCGGCGAAGGGGATCTCAACGGTGAGCTTGACCCGGGACGGGCTCAACTGCTCGACGGTGCTGGGCAATGCGGGCTCCTGATCGGACGTAGACAGACCTCCCAATCCTAGACGACGCCGCGGGCCCGCCGCGCCAGCGGCGGATCGCGGGGAGTCCCGACGAGGCCGGCGTGAGCCGGCCGAGGAACAGACGACGCCGCGGGCCCGCCGCGCCAGCGGCGGATCGCGGGGAGTCCCGACGAGGTCGGCGACGCGGTGGGCGGGCGCCGGAACCCCGCGCCGCCGAAGAGAGCGGATGACGGGAATCGAACCCGCATGGCCAGCTTGGAAGGCTGGGGCTCTGCCATTGAGCTACATCCGCGTGCCCGCCAAGACTAACGGACGCGTGAGGATGCCGTGGTCACGGCGGGTGCCCGCGCAACTCCGTGGACGGCGCGAACAGGCAGGCGGAACCGCTCCGGGGCGTTCGGTCCCCGGAGCGGTCCGGCTGTCAGACCGGTGGCCGGATCAGACCGCGAGCCAGGCTTCCCTGGTCAGGATGGCCCCCATGAGACCCATGGTGGTCAGGCCGACGAAGACGCCACCTGCGCCCACGTCGGCGAGAATCCCCGCCTGGGCCATGAATTGACTGAGGACGGTCGCCAGAACGGCGCTCCCCGCGATCACCCCGATGATCATTCCGCCGATACGCACCAAATAGCGCATCTTGCTCCTCCCCCCGAATGAGCAGATACCGGAATCCTAGGGGGAGGCCGGGTGCCGGTCCATCGCACTCGCCAAGAATTGGCTGAGTTTCCCGGACGGGGCGCGCCCCCGCGCGGCTAGCATCAGGCCCCGTGCCCCCCGGTCACCGAACCCGTGCCCGTCGCTCCGCGGCGTGGTTGCCTCGCCAGCACGGCGCGTGGTTCATGCTCGCCCTGCCCGTGGTCGTCGGGGCCATCCTCCGCTCCGCCGACGCCGCCCCGCCGTCACCGGAACTCCTGCCGGTCGTGGCGTGCTGGCTCACCGGCTACCTGGCCTTCCACGCCGCGACGGTGTGGCTGAAGGCGCCGCCGGGGAGGAGAGCGTCCGCGCGCACCCCGCTGCTGGCCTACGGCGCTGCCGCCACCGGCCTCGGGCTCGTGTCTCTGGCGTGGGGCGGGACGGGCCTGCTCGGCTGGGTCGTCCCGTTCGGCCCGCTGGTGGCCGCGGCCCTCGCCCTGGCCGCCGGGCGGCGCGAGCGCAGCCTGGCCAGCGGCGCGCTGACCGTCGCCGCGGCGAGCCTGATGACCCTGGTCGTCCGGTTCGTGACCCCGCAGGCCCTCGGTGACGCGCTCGGCTCTCCCGCCGGCACCCGGGCCCTGTGGTACACCGGCCTGGTCTTCGCCTACCTCTTCGGCACGGTCCTGTACGTGAAGACCATGATCCGCGAGCGTGGCTCCCGACGGTGGTGGGCGGCGTCCCTGGCCTGGCACGGACTCGCGACGGCGGTCGCGGCCGCGGCGGCCGTCGCGGGCCTGCTCCCCTGGCCGTGGACGGCGCTGTTCGCCGCCACCGTGGTCAGGGCGTGGCTCGTCCCCGTCCTCGCGGCGCGCCGCCCGGTGCGTCCGCTCGCCGTCGGCCTGGTCGAGATCGCCTTCACCGCCGCGTTCGTCATGGTCGCCGCGACGGCGTGACCCCGGCGGCCCGTGTCACGGTCGGAGCGGGCCCGAGCCGGACGTAGACTCCCGGTAACCCGACGAAAGGCCGCCGAATGCCGACGTTGCGCGAACCGCGCGTGCTCGCTGCCACGCTGGCGTCGGCCGCACTGGTCTCCCTCGCCGCCTGCTCCACCGCAGACGTGGTGACGACCGGCCCGCGGCCCCACTCCCCCACCGCCACCACCACGCCGTCCCGTAGCGGGGAGACCGACCCGGCGCGCCTCGCGCTGTCGCTGCCCGACCTGCCGGGCTGGACGGCGCCGACGGCGGTGGGCGACGGAACCTTCTCCCGTCCCATGGTCTCCGGGGGCGACGTGAGCTGGAAGGTGCTGGACCAGAACAACGCCGTCGTGCCCGACTACCGGCCCGCCGGACCGGTCGCGTTCGGGGACTCCTCGGTCTACACCGAGGTGCCGGGCGTGCTGACCTTCCGCGGCAACAACTACCGCGACGCCCCTGCCTACGGCACCACCGACGTCCGCGAGAAGAAGCTCCAGGTGGTGTGGACGCAGGACACCGGCGACGTGTACGCGGAGGGCTCCCACTGGGCCGGCGCGGGGTGGACGGGCCAGCCGCTGCTGGTGAACTGGCCGACCGCGACCAAGCAGGCGATGGGCCTGTCCCAGGCCCAGGTGGACGACCCCGACTTCGTCGAGGTGATCTACCCGGTGGTGGACGGCAACGTCTACCGACTCGACCTCGCCACCGGACGCCAGACGAAGGCGCCCATCTCGACCGGCTTCGCTTTCAAGGGCACCGGGTCGGTCGACCCGCGCGGGTACCCGCTCCTGTACGCCGGCATGGGCCTGAACCAGAACGGCGACACCGAGGGCACCTGGCGCTACCGCATCTTCGACCTGATCCAGAACAAGGAGGTCTCCGGCTGGGACGGCTCGGACGCGGGCGCGCCGCGCGACTGGGGCGCCTTCGACTCCTCCGCGCTGGTGAACGCCGCCACCGACACCCTGATCGAGCCGGCAGAGAACGGCCTGGTCTACAAGGTGAAGCTGAACGCGAGCTTCGACGCCGCGGCGAAGACCGTCAGCGTCCGCCCGGAGTTCACTAAGCTCTGGTACACGACCCCGGACTCCTCCCGCCACGGCATCGAGGGCTCCGCAGCCGCGTACCGGAACCTGATGTTCGCCGGTGACAACGACGGCAACATCGTCTGCTGGGACGCGACCACGCTCCAGGTCGTCTGGGTGCACCCCACCGGCGACGACACCGACGCCACCATCGTGCTGGAGGACACCCCGTCCGGGCCGTTCCTGTACACCGGCAACGAGATGGACAAGCGCGGCGAGGGCGACGGCGGCGCCTCCCACGGTCCGGTCACGATCCAGAAGCTCAACGCGCTGACCGGCGAGCAGGTCTGGCAGTACCAGGTGGACGCCGCGTACAACAAGGCCGTCAACGGCGGCCTGATGGCGACGCCCGTGCTGGGCACCGGCGAGGTGTCCGACCTGGTGTTCTTCAACATCGCCAAGACCGGCTCGGACAAGCAGGGCTCCCTGGTCGCGCTCGACCGCCAGACCGGCGCGGTGGTGTGGAACCGCACGCTCCCCCACTTCGGGTGGAGCTCGCCGCTGCTGCTCACCGGCACCGACGGCCACACCTACGGCGTCCTCGGGGACTCCAGCGGCCTGCTGCACCTGTTCGACCCGAACACCGGACGCGACTTCTCCACCCTCCAGCTCTCCCAGAACATCGAGGCCTCGCCCGCGGTCTACGGCAACATGCTGGTCGTGGGCACCTACGCCAAGAAGCTGTACGGCATCCGCATCAGCTGACCGGCCCTCAGACGGCCCCTCCGGCGGTCGTCCGCCCGGTCGCGAACCGGCGGGCCGCCTCCCCGGACAGCGCGAGCAGCACCAGGACGCTGATCGCCAGCGGCACCAGCCCTGCGTGCAGCGGCCCGTGCTGGTTCTCCAGCGCCCGCGTCACCCAGGTCGACGCGATGGCGGCAGCGCTCAACCCGCACAGCGCGAGGCGGGCGAGGTTGGACCCCAGGAGCGTGGCCGCGGCGAGCGCGAAGTCGGACGCCGCCGCAGCGGCCAGGATCACGCCGACCAGGACAGGGTCCGGGAGCGCGGCCGCGTCCGGCGCCAGGACGTCGCTTCCGGCGACACCGAGGATCGTGGCGGCGAGGACGAGGTAGACCAGCCCGCGCAGCGCCGTGACGGCCACGCCGAAGGTCGTCTGGGAGGGCCGGCGCCGACGCGCCGGGGTGACGGCCGCGGGCACCACCACCGGCGCGGTGGGCTCCGTCTCGGGAGCCGGGAGCGTCCGCAGGTCGAGGACGGGCAGGTCGCCGTCGGTCTCGATCAGGTCGCCACCGCCGTTGCGGGAGTGGTAGCCGGTGGCGAAGTCGCGCAGGAGCCCCACCGTCACCCCGGGGTTGGCCGCGGTGACGGTGGCGACGATGTGGTCGCGCTCGTCGTCCACCTCGCGATCGATCTTGTGGGTCACCTGGAGGGTGAACAGCGACAGGCCCACGCTGCGGTCGTAGGTGCCGGCGGCCAGCCAGTCGACCTGGAAGCCACCGGGCAGGAGCCACCCCGGCGGGCAGCGCCAGAAGCGCACGTGGTGGCGCTTCGACGGACTCCCCGCCACCTCCTGCTGGTAGGCGAAGTCCTGGCGGCGCCGGAACAGGAACAGCGGGCTGACGGGGGCCTCGGCGTAGCTGCGACGCGACAGCGTGCTGGTGACGATCCGCCAGCCGGTCGTCGGGTCGAGCTCGTCCGCCCTCGTCCAGCCGGCCGCGACCATCGCGTGGTGCACCTGGGCCTCCGTGCCCCGCAGCGCGAGGTTCACCGGATCGCCGAGGAGCCCGTCGGCCGTCCGCGTGCGGCCGATGAAGTAGTCCGGCACGTAGACGCCGGTGAGGATCCGGTGGAGGCGCGGGAGGACGAGGTAGGCGACCAGCACCCAGAACACGACGAGCAGCAGCAGTTGCCAGCCCAGACCGATGCCCTCCTGGAGGGTCAGGTAGGCCAGCCAGAGGGACGCCAGCCCGCCGAGCACGAAGAACGCGGCGTCGATCCGCGCCAGCCAGCGGTCACGTCGCATGGCGCTCCTCCCGGTCTGGCGTCCGCGGGCACCACCGGCCCGGCCGGCGCCCTGCTTCGGTCCGCACGTTCGGTACTGAAGGTAGGACCACGGCGCCGGGGACGCCAGCGTGTTCACGGGGCCGGGCGCGCGGGCCCGGGACCCGGCGCCCACGGTTGACGCCGGTTACCGGTGCCCTAGCATGTGGCGATGCCCGTTCCCGCGATGTTCGACCGTGGCGCTGCGCACTACGACCTGCTGGTCGGGCTCAACCCCGGTTACCACGCCGAGTTGCGGCGCGCGGCCGTCGCCCTCGCCGAACGGACGACGTCCGCGGACGGCGGCCCGCGGGTGATCGACCTCGCCTGCGGCTCCGGCGCGTCCACCCGGGCTCTCCTGGACGCCCTCCCGGGCGCGACCGTGCGAGGCCTGGACGCCTCCGCGGGCATGCTGGCCCAGGCCCGGGCCAAGGAATGGCCGGACGGCGTGCGGTTCGAGGAGGCCACCGCCGGCGACCTCGACGTCGACAGGCTCGGACGCGGGCGATGGGACGGCGTCCTCACCGCCTACCTGTACCGCAACGTCGCGGCCGCCGACCGCGCCCGCGCCCTGGCCGAGGTGTTCGCCCTGCTCGCCCCGGGATCGTGGCTCGTCGTCCAGGAGTACTCGGTGCGTGGCCGCAGGGAGGCGCGCTGGCGCTGGAACGCGGTGTGCTGGCTGGGCATCATCCCGCTCGGCGTCCTGCTCGACCGGAACCTCGGCCTGTACACCTACCTGTGGCGCAGCGTGCTCGACTTCGATTCCGTCCAGGAGTTCGGCGACCGGCTGGCCGCCGCGGGCTTCGTCGACATCGCCCGCCACGACGCGGACGGGTGGCAGCGCGGGATCCTGCACACCTTCGTCGCCCGCAAGCCCGGTGAGGGATTGGTCCGCGAGGACGGCCGGGCCGCGAGGGGCGGCCGGTAGGTCGGTCGGGTCTAGGGGCGCCAGGCGCCGGTCGGGGTGCCGTCGGCCCACCGCCGCAGTGCCGTGGCCACGGCGTGCTCGAGGTTCTCCGGCCCGTCGGCGAGAGCGGTGGCGAGGTCGGCGGTGACGGGCGTGATGGGCACGATCGCGGCGAAGCCGGCCCGCAGGAGCGCGTCCTCGCCGTCCCCCACCCGCCCCGCGAACGCCATCACCGGCACGCCGTGACGGGCCGCGACGGCCGCGACGCCGGCCGGGGCCTTGCCGGCCAGCGTCTGCGCGTCGATCGCCCCCTCGCCGGTCAGGACGAGGTCGGCGACGGCGACGGCCTCCTCCAGGCGCGCCGCCTCGGCCACGACCTCGACGCCGGCGCGCCGGTGGGCGCCCAGGCTCAGGAAGGCGGCGCCGAGGCCGCCCGCCGCACCTGCGCCCGGCAGCTGGCGGACGTCGGGCAGGCCCGCGTGGGTGAGGGTGTCGGCCACTCGCGTCGCGATCGCGTCCAGGACCGGCACCTGCACAGGCGTGGCGCCCTTCTGCGGGGCGAACACGGCCGCTGCCCCCTGCGGTCCGAGAAGGGGGTTGGTGACGTCGCAGGCGAGGTCGATGCGGGTCGCGCGCACCCTCGGGTCGAGCCCGGACAGGTCGACGCGGTCGAGCCGGGCCAGCCCCGAGGGGGTCGGGTCCAGAGGGAGGCTGTCGGCGTCCAACCACCGGGCGCCGAGCCCGGCCAGCAGGCCGGCACCCGCGTCGCTCGTGCCCGTCCCGCCGAGGCCGACGACGAGCCGGGTCGCGCCCTGGTCGAGGGCGTCTCGGACCAGGTCGGCCACACCGCGGGAGGTGGACGCCATCACGTCCCTCTCGCCGGGCGGGACGAGCCCCAGCCCGATCACCGAGGCCACCTCGATCACGGCCAGGCCATCCGCCGTCAGGCCGTAGCGGGCCTCGACCGCCCGTCCCCGGTGGTCCCGGGTGCGGACGGCACGCCAGCGTCCGTCGAGGGCTGCGACGAGCGCGTCCGCCGTCCCCTCGCCGCCGTCGGCCATGGGTATCTCGCGGCACACCGCGTCCGGGAAGACCGCGCGCACGCCGTCCGCCATCGCCGCCGCCGCCCGCGCTGCCGTCATCGACTCCTTGAACGAGTCCGGGGCGAGGACGACCGTCAACGCCCGTCCCTCGCGTCCCTGCACCGCCCCAGACAAGCACAGCACCCCCCGCTTGTCGACGCCCGGCGTCCCCGCCCCTCCCGCTCGCGTCCGCCCCCGCGGGCCCGCTCCCACCCGTCAGTTCCGTTCCCCCCCGAGTGCAACTCCTGCTGCCGGAATTCCGGCAGCACGAGTTGCACTCGGTAGCAGGAACAGGCCAGGAGGCCGGACGGGGTCGGACCCGCTGGTCACGCCGGAGCGGCGGGCTGGGGCGGCGACCATCGACGGGCGGATGGCTGGGGCGGCGACCATCGACCCGGCGGACGGAGTGGTGACAGACACCCACAGGCGATTCACGGATGGGCGGCCCCACACAGGCGGCGGACACCCCGACGGTGGGCGCGCCACCGGCCCGTCCCCCCGTTCGTGCCCCCGAGCGCAACTCCTGCTACCGGAATTCCGGGAGCAGGAGCTGCACTCGGCAGCAGGAACGGGCCGGGAGGCGGACGGACGGGGTCGACCCGCCGGGTCGTGCCGGTGTGGCGGTGGGTTGGGGCCTGGACGGCGGGCTGGGTCGAACAGTCCGGCGGGCCAGACGGACGGCGGGCGGCACGCGGCCGATGGCCCGTCGCCTGGCCCGCCCCGTCCTCCGTTCGCTGCCGACCGCAACTGTTGCCCCCGGAGTTCCGGGGGCAACAGTTGCGTTCGGGGGCAGGAGCCGGATGGGGTGGCGGCTAGACGCCCAGGCGGCTGCGGCGGATGAGCTCGCCGTCGGTGTAGTTCGCGGTCGGGACGTGGCCCGGCAGCGGCAGGATGCGCTCGTGGATGGCGTCCACGATCCACTCCGGCTGCGGGAAGAACAGGTCCTCCAGCTCCGGAGCGGGCGTGATGTGGTTGCGGGCGCCGACCACCACGACCGGGGCGTCCAGGGCGTCGAAGGCGAGGTTCTGGATGTCGCTGGCGACGGTCTGGAGGAACGAGCCGCGGGTGACGGCGTCCGAGGCCAGGACGAGGCGTCCGGTCCGGCGCACCGACTCGAGGACGGGGGTGTAGTCCAGCGGCGCGACGAACCGCAGGTCGATCACCTCTGCCGACACCCCGTACTTCTCCTGGAGCTGGTCGGCGGCCTCGAGCGCGCGGTAGAGCGTCGCGCCGAGCGTCGCGATGGTCACGTCGGTGCCCGCACGGCGGACGACAGGCTGGCCCTCGGGGGTCTCGTAGTACCCCTCCGGCACACCGTCGGCCTCGAACTGCTCGCCGATGTCGTAGAGCAGCTGGGACTCCAGGAACACCACCGGGTCGGTGCCGGCCAGAGCGAGGTTGAGCATGCCCTTGGCGTCGGTCGGCGTGGCCGGGAAATACACCTTCAGGCCCGGGATGTGGGCCACGAGCGCCGCCCAGTCCTGCGAGTGCTGCGCGCCGTACTTGTTGCCCACGCTCACCCGCAGCACGAGCGGCATCGTCAGCAGGCCGGCCGACATCGACTGCCACTTGGCCATCTGGTTGAACACCTCGTCGCCGGCGCGGCCGAGGAAGTCGCAGTACATGAGCTCGACGACGGCGCGTCCGCCCGACAGCGCGTAGCCGACGCCGGCGCCGACGATCGCCGCCTCGGAGATCGGGGAGTTGAACAGCCGCCGGTACGGCAGCAGCTCGGTGAGCCCACGGTAGACGGCGAACGCGCCGCCCCAGTCACGGTTCTCCTCGCCCCAGGCGCACAGGGTGGGGTCGACGCTGTACCGGTGCGCCATGGCCTCGAACAGGCCGTCGCGGAACTGGTACATCTTCACCTTCGACACCGGCTTGCCGTCGGCGTCCTTCGCGGTCCGGATCTTCTTCGCGATCGCCTTGACCCGCGCGTTCTCGGCCAGCGGCTCGGACAGCTCCGGCTCCTCACCGTTGCCGAAGGCCTCCACGTGCCCGTTGGAGAGCATCTTCGACTCCACATAGGTGGCGTCGACCCGCTCGAGGTCGTCGCTGGACGCCAGCGCGAGCACCCTGGTCAGCCGCTCGACGATGCGTGCGTGCAGGTCCTCGACGGCGGTCTTCGACAGCACCTTCTTGCTGACAAGGAGGTCGGAGAAGCTGGTGATCGAGTCGGCGGCCTCCCAGGCCTCGATCTCGTCGCGCGTGCGGTAGCTGGACGCGTCCGAGGGGCTGTGGCCGGAGATGCGGTACGTGATCGTGTCCAGCAGGACGGGGCCGCGCCCGGCGAGCAGGAGCTCCTTCTTGCGCGCGATCGCGTCGGCCACGGCGAGCGGGTCGTAGCCGTCCACCCGCTCGGCGTGCATGGCCTCGGGGTTCACGCCGGCGCCCACCCGGGCGAGCACGTCGTAGCCCATGGTCTCGCCGTCGGTCTGGCCGCCCATGCCGTAGAAGTTGTTGAAGAAGTTGAACAGGATCGGCGGGTTGCCGCCGTCCTCGGTGCGCCACAGCTGGCGGAACTGGTCCATCGCGGCGAAGGTCATGGCCTCCCACACCGGCCCGCAGCCCATGGACGCGTCGCCGATGTTGGCGATCACGATGCCCGGACGCCGGTTGACCCGCTTGAACAGCGCGGAGCCGTTGGCGATCGGCGCGGAGCCGCCGACGATCGCGTTGTTGGGCATGGAGCCGAACGGGGTGAAGAAGGCGTGCATCGAGCCGCCCATGCCACGGTTGAACCCGACCTTGCGGGCGAAGATCTCCGCGAGCGTGCCGAACAGGATGAAGTTCTCGCTCAGCTCCTCCGCGCTGTCGTAGCCGATCTTCTCCGCGTAGCGCAGGGTGTCGCCGCCGAGGAAGCCGCTCATCACGTCCGAGAGCTTCCCCGCGTCCATCTTGCGGGCGGCGGAGAAGCTCTTGGCGAGGATCTCCCCGTGGCTGCGGTGGGAGCCGAAGATGTAGTCGTCGGCGTCCAGCTCGGCCGCCTGGCCGACCGCAGAGGCCTCCTGGCCCATCGACAGGTGCGCCGGGCCCTTGTGGTTGTACTCGATGCCCTGCCAGCCGCCGGTGGTCTTGATCGAGTTCAGCATCGACTCGAA
>Ga0102832_1002158_pt1 | contig 12688 bp, 12 predicted proteins | sample EBPBio282013_DNA_FD_88942 | JGI IMG/M metagenome (GOLD analysis project Ga0102832, IMG submission 88942) | Wastewater treatment Type I Accumulibacter community from EBPR Bioreactor in Madison, WI, USA - Reactor 2_5/28/2013_ DNA (Illumina Assembly) | ecosystem: Engineered > Bioreactor > EBPR >...
GAGCTCGCCGGGCTCGTCGAGCGGCGCGACCCTAGGGCGGGCGACCTCGCCGCGCGGCTGCGCGCCGTCGACGGACCCTTCGGCCACCTCGACGCGCGCCTGCTCGCGGAGAGGATCTAGCCATGCGGATCCTGCACCTGTCGTGGGAGTACCCGCCCGTCGTCTACGGCGGGCTCGGCCGCCATGTCCATGCGCTCGCGGAGTCGCAGGCCGCGGCCGGCCACGACGTCGTCGTCGTCACCCAGCACCCCGGCACGGCCGACGTCGCCCTCGACGAGGTCGTGGGCGGGGTCCGCGTGGTGCGCGTTCCGCAGGACTCCCCCGAGATCCCGTTCCAGGAGCAGTTCCTGGCCTGGGTGATGGCGCTCAACCACGGGATGACGCGCGCGTCGTACGCGCTGGGCCGCACCTGGCGGCCGGAGGTCGTGCACGCGCACGACTGGCTCGTGGGCCACGCCGCCGCGAACCTGCGGCAGGCCTTCGAGGTGCCTGTGGTCGCGACCATGCACGCCACCGAGGCCGGGCGGCACCAGGGCTGGCTTCCCACCCAGCTGTCGAAGGCGATCCACACGCTCGAGTGGTGGCTCACGTTCGAGGCCCGCCGGGTCATCGCCTGCTCGCAGCACATGCGCTGGGAGGTCGAGCGGCTGTTCGAGCTTCCGCCCGACAAGGTCGACGTCGTCCTCAACGGCATCGACCTCGCCGAGTGGACGACGACGCCCGAGCAGGTGGCGGCCGCGCGGGCGGCCCACGCCGACGACGGGCCGCTGGTGCTGTTCTCCGGGCGGCTGGAGTGGGAGAAGGGCGTCCACACGCTGCTCGACGCGATGCCGAGGCTGCGGCGCCGCTTCCCCGGCCTGCGGCTCGTGGTCGTCGGCAAGGGGTCGCAGGCGGAGGCCCTGGCGGCACAGGCGACGCGGCTGCGGATCGCCCGCTCGGTCGAGTTCACCGGGTGGCTCACCGAGGAGCAGCTGCGGGCGGTGAGCGCGGCGGCCGACGTCGCCGTCGTCCCCAGCGTCTACGAGCCGTTCGGGCTCGTGGCGCTCGAGGCCGCCGCCCTGGGCACCCCGCTCGTGGTGTCCGACACCGGCGGGCTCGCGGAGACGGTGCGCCACGGCGAGACGGGCCTGGTGTTCCCGCCCCTCGACGCCGCCGGGCTCGCCGACGCCGTCACGGAGGTGCTGCGCAGCGACGTCCTGGCGCGGCGCGTCGTCCGCCAGGCGCGCGACGTGCTGGCCCGCGACCACGACTGGCCGACGCTCGCGGCCAGCACCGTCGAGACCTACCGTCGCGCCGTGGCCGAGGAGCGTGCGCTGCTGGCTTCGACGTCGCACCCGCAGCTGCGCATCGCCGTCCGCGACGGCAACCTCCTCCGCGACGCGACCTGACCCGCTCTGGATGGGTGAGACGTCGGTATACCGACGCGTGACCCATCCAGAGCGTGCCCCTGGCAGGGTGGGGCTGTGCTGCTGGCCGGGTGGTGGGGGTTCGTGGGCGGGATCGCCCTCGTGCTCGGCGCGGTGCTCGGCCTGGTCCGCGACGTCAGCTCGCGGACCATCGGTCTGGTGATGGCCTTCGGCGCCGGGGTCCTCATCTCGGCTCTGGCCTTCGAGCTGACCGAGGACGCCTACAACCAGGCCGGGGCGCGCGAGGTGGTGCTGGGGCTCGCCGCCGGCGCCGCGACGTTCTACGTCGGCGACCGCTGGCTCGACCGCGTCGGCGGTGCCCACCGCAAGCGGTCGCATGGATTGCAGGCCGGCCCCGGCGACGACGCCAAGGGTCTCGTGCTCGGCGCGCTGCTCGACGGCATCCCGGAGTCGGCGGCCATCGGCATCACCCTCGTGGGCGGCAAGCCGGTGGGGATCGCCGTCGTCGCCGCCGTCTTCCTGTCCAACGTCCCCGAGGCGATGTCGGCTGCCACCGGTCTGCGCAAGGCCGGGCACAGCAGGCGCTGGATCCTGCTGCTGTGGACCGCCGTCGCGCTCATGGCCGGCGTCGTCGCGGCCGCGGCCTACGCACTGCTGGGCGGGTCGAGCCCCGGCGTCCTGGCGGTCATCCAGGCCTTCGCGGCCGGCGCGATCCTCACCATGCTCGCCGACACGATGATGCCCGAGGCCTTCGAGAACGGCGGGCGGCTCGTCGGCCTCGTGACCACCGCCGGCTTCGCCCTCGCGTTCCTGCTCAGCCAGGCCGGCTGACCCGCTCCGGATGGGTGAACGACTGCTATAGGCATTGCTCACCCATCCAGAGGCGGGTGCTCAGTCGAGGCGGACGACGTCGATGTCGAAGCCCTGGCCCCGGAGGCGGTCGGCGAGGACGTCGCCGATGCCCGTGGCGGGGGTGAGGACTCCGGACGCCTGCGGCAGGCGGTCTGCGTCGAGGGCCAGCGCGAGGGCGCTCTGCCCGAACATCACCGACGTCGCGAGGTACCCCGGGTCGCCCTGCGCCCGGATCGTGCACGAGTAGCGGGCGCCCGACGTCGTGCGGGTGCGGACCTCGGTGGTGAAGTGCCCGGTGGTGCGGGTGCGCTCGTCAGGACCGCTGCCCGGCGCGGGCAGCACGCGGTCGAGCAGGGCGCGCGTGGGGCCGAACGCCAGTCCGCCCGCCGCTGCCATGAGGCCGGTGTTGACGGCGATCGCCCGGGCCGGCGCGAGCATGTCGTGCCCGTAGTCGAGCTCCTCGCCGTAGGAGAAGGTGCGGCCGTAGGCCCAGTCCTGCAGGGCATTGGACAGGCGCACGATGCGGGTGTTGTACGACGCCATCACGAACGGCCCGACCCAGGCGCCCGTGCCGCTGCGGCGCACGGGCACGGCGTCCGGAGGGAGCTTCACGTCGGGCTCGGCCGCCCGGTCCGGGCTGAGCGCGTACGGGTCCATGACCACCTTGGCGAGGCTGCGGTCGGACGCGATCGCCATCGCGATCGTGCGCATCGAGTCGATCGTGCCTCCGCTGATCCCTCCGCTGAAGGAGCGGACCACCAGCCTGGTCTCCTCCAGGGTGCCCGCGCCGTCGGCGCGCGCGGCCTCCGCCAGCAGGAGCACGCTGAGGTCGGACGGCACGGAGTCGAACCCGCACGAGTGCACCAGCCGCGCGCCGGAGGCCAGCGCGGCGTCGGCGTGCTCGTCGAGCACCCGGCGCACGAACAGCGACTCGCCGGTGAGGTCGGCGTAGTGGGTGCCGGCCGCCGCGCACGCAGCGACGACAGGCAGGCCGTACTTGAGATAGGGACCCACCGTGGTGGCCACCACCCGGGTGCGCCGCGCGAGGGCGCCGACGGCCTCGTCGTCGGTCGTGTCGACGACGAGGAGCGGCCAGCCGGACGCCGATGGGCCGAGCGACGCCGCGAGCTCGTCGAGCCGTTCCCGGCTGCGGCCCGCCAGCGCGATCCGCGTGCCGGTGGGCGCGTGCTCGGCCAGGTGCTCGGCGATGAGCCGGCCGACGAAGCCCGTCGCGCCGAGCAGGACGAGGTCGAGGTCGCGCTGCGCTGCCATGCAGCCACGGTGGCACAGCCCGGCGCCGTCCACCTGCCGACCGGCGACGAGTGCCGGGGGTCACGCTAGGGAGGGCGCCGGGCACGGACCGGTCACGGGATGCTGCCCGCGGGCAGCGGCGTGCCTGCGCGCCGGGCAAGGGGGCAGGATGGGGCAGGTGCGCGTCGTGGTGATCGGTGACCTGGGCTCCCCCACCTACCACGTCGGCGACGAGGCGATGTCGCTGCAGGCGGTCGACATGCTGCGCGCCCGAGGCATCTCCGACATCGTCGTCGTCGCCGACGACCCGGATCTCGGCCGCGAACGCTACGGCTGCGACGCCGTCCCCCGCGTCGGCTTCCCCGGCGCGGTAGGCCCCCGCGGACGCGAACGGCTCGAGGAGGTCACGGCGTCGCTGTCGTCCGGGCGCCGGGTGCCGGACGCGATGGCGGCGGTCGCCGACGCCGACGCGCTGGTGATCGCGGGCGGCGGCAACGTGTCGTCGCAGCACCCGCACCACCTCTACGAGCGGCTCGCCCTCTCGCGCGCCGCCCGCCACGCCGGGCGCCCTGTGCTCATCAGCAGCCAGACCGTCGGCCCGCTCGTCCTCAAGGACGACCGCCCGTACTTCTCCGAGCTGCTGGCCACGGCCACGGCGGTCGGGGTCCGCGAGCGCGACTCCCACAAGCTGGCCTCGCGCGTCGGCGTGGCCGAGGACCGGCTCACCCTGACTGTCGACGACGCCGCCTGGCTCGAGCCCGGCGACGACGACCGCGCGCGGGTGGACGCCCTGGGCCTCCCCGGGCGCATCGTGACGATGTCGCTGACCTACCACACCGGCTCGGCCAGCTACCCCCAGGCGGCCTGCGTCTCGCGCGCTGCGGCGTCGTCCGACGCCCTGGCGGACCGGCTCGACGCGACGGTCGTCCTGGTGCCGCACTTCGGGCTGCTCGCCGAGGGCTCGCCCGCGGTGAAGGACGTCGAGACGAACGAGGCCGTGGCCGCCGCGAGCTCCAGCGGCCGCGTGCGTGGGCTGCCGATGGCCGATGCGCGCACGGTGGTCGAGATCGCCCGCCGTTCGCTGCTCGTCGTCACGACGCGCTACCACCCCACCGTGTTCGGGCCGTCCAACCGCGTGCCGGCGATCGCGGTGTCGACCAGCTACTACTCGTCGCTGCGGATGCGCGGCTCGCTGGCGCACGTCGGGCTCTCGCACCTCGTGCTGCCGGCCGAGATCTGGACCCCCGAGCTCGTCCTCGACGCCGTCGAGGAGATCGAGCAGCGGCGCGACGACATCGACCGGCTCTTCGATCGCGCCCTGCCGACCTCGCGCGGCCACAGCGTGCACTGGTGGGACGCGATCGTCGGCTGCCTGCACGACGGCGGCCGGTGGACCCCGGTCGCCGACGTCCCGTGGGTGCCGCGCCTGAAGGAGCCGAGCCCGCTGCCGGAGTGGCGCGCCCGCTCTCGCGAGGCGCTCCGGATCAGCGACGGGCTCACCAAGGGCGCGACCCAGCGGCTCTGGGTCGAGAAGGCCGCGCGCGCCGCCGCCGAGCACGAGCTCGCGCAGCTGCGCCGCAACCCCCTGCGGGCACGCCGCCACCGGGGCTGAGCGCGCTAGGGGCGCGCGGCCAGCGCCAGCCGGTCGAGGACGAACGGCCAGCCTGCGGCGTAGTCGAGGCGGGCCTCCTCGCCGAGGGGCTCCCAGCCGTCGTGGGTGACCCGTACCTGCGTGCCGCCCGCGACGCCGACGAGGTCGATCACGACCGATGTGGGCGGCACCGCGCCGCCCCCGGGGTTCCACGACAGCGACAGCGAGCGGCCGGGCTCGCGCGCGACGACGTCGGCCCAGTGGTGGGCGCTGCCGTCGGCCCACCGCTCCACGAGCTCGTCATCGACGAACGCGAGGCCGTCGACCTCCACGCCGGACGCCGACACCGGCGGAAGGGGCCACCAGTCGCCGATCCCGTCGACGACGAGCGCGTACACCGCGTCGGGCTCGGCGTCGAGGAACACGGTCTCCACGATGGGACCGGTACCGAGCTCCTTCACGCGCTCTCCTCGACCGGCAGGCTCTCGGGCAGCGCAGGCGGCGCCGAGGGCTCCGCGGGCGCCGCCGCGGTCGGTGCGATGCCGTCGTCGCGCAGGATGCCCGCGGCGCGGGCCGTCTTGCGCGCGATGTCCTCGAGCGCGGCCCGGGTCGCCGCCTTGGCCTCGTACACCTCGACCCGGTCCTTGAGCACGCGTCCCGGCACACCGCCCACGATCGACATCGGCGGCACGTCGCCGCGGACGACGGTGTGGGCGGCAAGCACGCAGCCGCGCCCGACGGTCGAGCCGCGCAGCACCGTGACCTTCGCCCCGACCCAGCAGTCGGGGCCGATGCGCACCGGCGACTTCACGATGCCCTGGTCCTTGATGGGCACGTGGATGTCGTCGTAGACGTGGTCGAAGTCGCAGATGTAGACCCAGTCGGCCACGATCGTGCCGTCGCCGAACTCGACGTCGAGGTAGCAGTTCACCGTGTTGTCGCGGCCGAACACGCACTTGTCGCCCACCCGCAGGGTGCCCTCGTGCGCGCGCAGCCGGTTCTCGTCGCCCACGTGCACCCAGCGCCCGAGCACGAGGCGCCCGTAGCCGGTGCGGGCGTGCAGCTCGACGCGGCGCCCGATGAAGACCATGCCCTCGGTGACGATGTCGGGATGGCGCAGGCGCAGCAGCAGCAGGCGCCAGTAGCGCAGCAGGTACCAGCGGTCGAAGGCCCGGTTGCGCCACAGCCAGCGCAACGAGTCGCCCGTGACGAACTTGGCCTGCCGCGGGTCGCGCGGGGGGAGCCCGCGGACCGCGCGGGCGGCCGAGCCGAGGGCTTCCAGGATCACGCCGGTGAGCCTACGGACCGGCCGCCGGACGCTCCAACCCGAGCCGTCCGGCGCACGACACAGACGGGTGCCCCCGGCGTCATCCCCCCGTAATGCAGGGGGCGCACCGTTGAACCATGAGGGATGCCGATCTCGGGACGCTGCTGCCGCGCACGGTGACGACGCCGCGCGGGGACATCCTGGTGCGCCAGGCGGTCCAGGCCGACGCCGACGCTGTCATGCGGATGCACCACCGCTGCTCGACGGAGACCGTCTTCCGGCGGTACTTCACCGTCGTGCCCGCGCTGTCCCCGGTCGTCCAAGGGCGGCTGATGTCGACGTCGCTGTCGCTCGTCGCGACGGTCGGCCACGAGGTGGTCGGCATGGCGCACCTGGTCGAGGACGGGCCGGCACCGGTCGAGATGGCCGTCCTCGTCGAGGACTTCTGGCAGCGGATGGGCCTCGGCCGCGCGCTCGCCGAGGCCGCGCTCGACGTCGCCGAGCTGTGGGGGCTCGACCTGGTGGTCGTCCACTCGCTGCCGAGCTCGGGCGGCGCCCACGCGCTGCTGCGCTCGCTGCGCTCCGGCGCGCTGCACCCGTCGTTCCGCACGGACGCCGACGGGTTCGTCGAGACGACGATCCCCCTGGCCGACGCCCGCTTCCGGCAGCCGGCGCCGGGGTCCGTGGCCTCCTAGGAGGCCGGCGTCAGGGCTTCGTGCCGGTGATGCAGACGTTGTAGAACAGCTCGTCCGGCACGACGTGCGACAGCACGTTCTCGTCGAGCCACGACAGCCGCATCCAGCCCTTGTAGGCGAACATCGCCCAGTTCCACCCGAGCGCGCCCGGCTTCACCGCCGCCTCGAACGTCCGCACCGGCCAGCCGAACCACGACGCCGTGAGCTCCTCGGTCACCGTGCGGACGTCGATCGCGCCGGCGCGCATCGCGAGCGCGGCGAGGCGGTCGGGGTCGAAGGTGTGGATGTCGACGACCGATTCCAGGGCCGCGGCGCGCGACGACTCCTCGAGCTCGTGCTGGGGCCGCGCCCACTTCTCGCGCAGCGGCGGCAGGTGCGTGGCGCGCGACGCCGCCCACCACGTGAGCCGCGACAGCCGTCGCGCGACCCAATCGCCCTTCTCCGTGGGCTCCCCGGCGAACACGAACCGGCCGCCGGGCTTGAGCACCCGCATGACCTCGCGCATCGCGAGCTCGACGTCGGGGATGTGGTGGAGCACCGCGTGGCCGACGACGAGGTCGAACGTCGCGTCGTCGTAGGGCAGCGACTCGGCGTCGGCGACCCGGCCCTCGACGTCGAATCCGAGCCCCTTCGCGTTGCGGACCGCGACCTCGACCATCCCCGGCGACAGGTCGGTGACGTGCCCCTCGTCGAGGACGCCGCCCTGCTTGAGGTTGAGCAGGAAGAAGCCCGTGCCGCAGCCGAGCTCGAGAGCCTTGCCGTAGGGCCAGCCGTCGCGCCCGGCGACGTGCGCGAACCGGTCGCAGGCGTAGTCGATGCAGCGCTCGTCGTAGGAGATCGACCACTTCTCGTCGTACGTGCCGGCTTCCCAGTCGTGGTAGAGCACGTTGGCGAGCTTGGGGTCGTGGAAGGCGGCCTCGACCATCTCGCGGGTGGCCTCGACGGTGGGTCGGGCGCCCTCGTCGGACGGGGTCGGCACGGCCTCGCTCATGCCGGGAGGCTACGTCGCCCGCCGTCCCGCGTCGAACCCAGCTTCTCCCGCAAGAGCAGCCCCGGCTTCGCGGCAGTTCCTGGGTTCGACGTGGCCGCGGTCAGCGGCCCTGGAACTCCGCCTTGCCGGGGCCGTGCTCGATGAACGACTGCATGCCCGTCGTGCGGTCCTCGGTGGCGAACAGGCCCGTGAACTGCAGCCGCTCGATCTCCAGGCCGGTCGCCAGATCGGCCTCGAGCCCGCGGTCGATGGCCTCCTTCGCAGCGCGCAGGGCGTAGGGGGCGCCGGCGGCGAGCTTCTTCGCCAGGGCGAGGGCCTCGGTGTAGACGTCGTCCGGCGCCACCACGCGGTCGACCAGGCCGATGCGCAGCGCCTCGTCGGCGTCGACGAAGCGGCCGGTGAAGATGAGCTCCTTGGCCTTCGCCGGGCCGACGAGACGCGGCAGGCGCTGCGTGCCGCCGGCACCGGGGATGATCCCGAGCAGGATCTCGGGCTGCCCGAGCTTGGCGTTGTCGCCGGCGATCCGCAGGTCGCAGCACAGGGCCAGCTCGCAGCCGCCGCCGAGGGCGTAGCCGGTGACTGCGGCGATCGTGGGCTTGGGGATCGAGGCGACGGCGGAGAACGACGACGTCAGCCCCACGGAGTTGTCGACCATCTGCTGGTAGGACCAGCCGGCCATCTCCTTGACGTCGGCCCCGGCGGCGAAGACCTTCGGGCCGCCGTACACCACCACGGCCCGCACGTCGGCGCGGGCCGTGGCCTCCTCGGCGGCCTCGCGGATCTCCTCCTGGACCTGGCGGGAGAGGGCGTTCATCGGCGGACGGTCCAGCCGGATGGTGCCGACGCCGTCCTCGACCTCGAGCCGCACGAGCTCGCCCATCACGTCCTCCAGGGGTCCGCGGCGGCCTCGTCGCCGCCCGTCGTCGGGAGCCTAGCCAGCGGCCGCCCCCGAACCGGGGGCCGCCCTGACGGCCCCCGGCAGGATGGGAGCGCGGCCACGCGGCAGACTGTCCCTCGCTCCGGGCCCGCCTGGCCGGAGAGGGGCGGCTCCGGCACGCCGGACCATCAGGGGAGGGCACGTGACCACCGAGGCACCGACGGGCGCGCCGTCGTCGCTGGCCGAGGTGCGCCCGCCCGGCCATGCATCCCCCCTCGGGGCGACCTGGTCGGAGGCCGGGCTCAACCTCGCCGTGCGCGCGCCGTCCGCCGAGCTGGTCGAGGCGTGCCTGTTCGTCGACGGCGGCGAGGTGCGCGTGCCGCTCGAGGCGCGCAGCCACGGCGTCCATCACGGCTTCATCCCGGGCGTCGCCCTCGGCACGCAGTACGGCCTGCGGGCCCACGGCCCTTGGGTGCCCGACCACGGCCTGCGGTTCAACCCGAACAAGCTGCTCGTCGACCCCTACGCCCGCGCGATCACCGGCGAGGTCACCTCCGCCGACCTGCCGCGGCCGGCCGACCCGCAAGCGCCCGAGCGGCCCGACCCGCGCGACTCGGCGCCCTTCGTTCCGCGCTGCGTGGTGGTGCACGACGACTTCGACTGGAGCGGCGAGAAGCGCCCCGAGGTCATCTGGCGCCGCACCGTCATCTACGAGACGCACCTCAAGGGCCTCACCGCGCGTCACCCCGACGTTCCAGCCGAGCACCGCGGCACCTACCTGGGCCTCGCGCACCCCGCTGTCATCGAGCACCTCAAGTCCATCGGCGTCACCTCGGTCGAGCTGCTGCCCGTGCAGGAGCTCGTCTCTGAGGGCTTCATCGTCAAGCGCGGCCTCACCAACGCGTGGGGCTACAACACGCTCGGCTTCTTCGCGCCCCACGCCTCCTACGCCGCGGACCGCCGGCCCGGTGCCCAGGTCGACGAGTTCAAGGCGATGGTGCGCTCGCTGCACGCCGCCGGCATCGAGGTGATCCTCGACGTCGTCTACAACCACACGTGCGAGGGCGGGCCCGACGGGCCGTCGCTGTCGTTCCGGGGGCTGGGCGAGAAGGACTTCTACAAGCTGGCCCCGCACTCCGGCCACTACGTCGACACCACCGGCTGCGGCAACACCCTCGACGTCGGCGACCTCGACGTCCTGCGCCTCGTCATGGACTCGCTGCGCTACTGGGTCACCGAGATGCACGTCGACGGCTTCCGCTTCGATCTGGCCACCGCGCTGACACGCGAGCGGATGGACTTCGACGAGCGGTCGCCCTTCCTCGCCGCGGTGCACCAGGACCCGGTCCTGCGCACCGTCAAGCTCATCGCCGAGCCTTGGGACGTCGGCCCCGGCGGCTACCGCCTCGGCGGCTTCGGCTCGCCGTGGGCGGAGTGGAACGACGCCTACCGCGACGACGTGCGGCGCTTCTGGCGGGGCGGCCCGTCGGCGAAGGAGGCCCCGGCCGACCTGGGCTGGCGGCTCACCGGCTCGCAGGACGTCTTCCCCGGCCGCTCCCCCAACGCGTCGGTCAACTTCCTCACGGCCCACGACGGCTTCACCGCACGCGACCTCGTCAGCTACGACCGCAAGCACAACGAGGCCAACGGCGAGGACAACCGCGACGGCTCGGACAGCAACAACTCGTGGAACCACGGGGTCGAGGGCGAGACCGACGACCGCGAGATCAACCACGCCCGCCTGCGTACCGGCCGCGCGCTGATGGCCACCCTGCTGCTGTCGGCCGGCACCCCGATGGTCGTGGCGGGCGACGAGATGGGCCGCACCCAGGGCGGCAACAACAACACCTACAACCAGGACAACGAGCTGTCCTGGATCGACTGGGACCTCGACGACTGGCAGGTCGACCTGCTCGAGTGGTCGCGGGCCCTGCTCAACGTCCGCCGCCACCATCCGGCCCTGCGTCAGACCGAGTTCTTCGACGGCCGGCCCGTCGCCGACGGCATGCCCAAGGACCTCGAGTGGCTGCGCCCCGACGGCACGCCGATGACCGACGAGGACTGGAACTCCCCCGACACCGACTGCCTCGTCATGGCCCTGTCGGGTGAGCTCGGTGTGCGCGACGACGCCGGCCACTGGCTGCGCGACGCGGCGTTCCTCGTGGTGCTCAACCGCGGCGCCGGCCCCGTGCCGGTCGTGCTGCCCGAGACGCCGTACGGCTCGGCGTACCGCCGCCTGCTCGACACCGACGACCGGCGGCCCCAGACCGCGTCGGCCACGGACCGCAGCGGCGCGACCGTCCGCGTGGCCCCCCGCTCGGTCGCGCTCTTCCGCGTCGAGCAGCCCTAGCGGCCTGTGGCCAGGACCGCCAGCGCGCGGTCGGCGGCGATGCGCACGCGCGGCACGGCGTCATCGCGCAGCGCCACGACGTCGTCGAGCAGGTCGTCGAGCCGGTGGCGGGCCACCACCTTGAGCGCCATCTCGCGGGCGCGCCATGCGTCGTCGTGCAGGCCGAGCCGGATCTCGGGCAGCGCGGCGTCGTCCCACTGCCAGAGCAGGCCGCGCAGGCCCCAGACCCGCAGCCAGTAGTCGTCGTCGCGAGCGGTACCGCCGGTGTACTGCGACGCGGCCGGGCCACCGAGCAGGTGCACGAGGCCGTCGTCCACGCGCTCGCCTCGGACAAGGGCCCGGCACCCCGCCACGACGTCGCCGCGTCCGCGGCGCAGCGCCTCCTGGTGGATGCGCTGCCGCGGGGTCATCCGAGGGAGCGGGCGGGCCATGGTCCGACTGTGGCACCCGCCGCCGCTCCGCGGGCACGGGAACGTTCCGCGGCCCCCGGCCGCCGGGTGATCCGGCCCACGGTTCGTGAGCGGCAGCAGGGGTAGGTGCCGGTCATGACTGATGTGCAGACGAACCCGCAGACCGGCCAGGCACCCGGAGCCACGGACGATGAGGCCTCCGTGCTGGCGGGCCTGTCCGTGCTGTTCCTGACGGCTGACGAGGGCATCGAGTCGGCCGAGCTCGTCGAGCCGTGGCGCGCGCTGCAGGAGGCCGGGGGCCGCCCGGTCCTCGCCTCCACCGGCGGCGGCGACGTGCAGCTCTACGAGCACCTCGACCCGAGCGGCATCCACACAGCCGACCTGGCGACCTCGGCGGCCAAGGCCGACGACTACGTCGCGCTCGTACTCCCGGGCGGCGTGGCCAACGCCGACGAGCTGCGCACCGACGCGGCCGCGGTCGCGCTGGTGCGCCAGTTCGTCGAGGCCGGCAAGCCCGTCGCGGTGGTGTGCCACGGCGCGTGGTCGATGGTCGAGGCCGACGTCGTCCGCGGCCGCACCCTGACGTCGTGGCCGAGCCTGCAGACCGACCTGCGCAATGCCGGCGCCGAGTGGCGCGACGAGGCGGTGGTGATCTGCACCGACGGTCCGGGCCCCATCATCAGCAGCCGCAAGCCCGACGACCTGCCGGCGTTCGACCGGGCACTGGTGGAGCACGTCGCCGCGATCGCGAAGGCGTAGGAGCCGCCCGCAGACGAGCGGAGGGCCGGGTCCTGACGGACCCGGCCCTCCGACGCTCTCGCGACGGGGTGCTACCCGGCGTAGGCGGCGCCCGCAGCGCTGCCGGCCGACTCGGCGGCCGGGATCACCGGCACGGCCTGCAGGCCGAGCTCCGCAGGGTTGGACAGCCCGGCGTGCTTGGGCAGCACGCGGACGGTGTAGCCGAACGGTCCGGTGTCCTCGAGCGCGATGCCGACCTCGTAGCGCCAGCGGTTGGCCTCGTAGCCCTCGACGGCGGC
>Ga0102832_1002160_pt1 | contig 12679 bp, 12 predicted proteins | sample EBPBio282013_DNA_FD_88942 | JGI IMG/M metagenome (GOLD analysis project Ga0102832, IMG submission 88942) | Wastewater treatment Type I Accumulibacter community from EBPR Bioreactor in Madison, WI, USA - Reactor 2_5/28/2013_ DNA (Illumina Assembly) | ecosystem: Engineered > Bioreactor > EBPR >...
GACCGGCACGATGCGCTTCAGCGCAGCGTCCTTTTCCTCCGGCCGGATCATGCCACGGCTGATCTGGCGGTCCATGTTGCGGCCGATATTGTCGAGGCCCTTGTCGAGGTGCGCCTGGTCGACATCCGCGAGTTGGATGTCATAGCCCTTCAGCGCGCAGACATGGGCGATGCCGCTGCCCATCTGGCCGGCACCGATAACGCCGATGCGCTTGATCATGATGGGTATCCCCCTGGAGTTCTGGCTACGGGGTTCTGGCTACTTCTTCTCGACCGCGGCCGTCAGCTCCGGAACGATCTGGAACAGATCGCCCACGAGGCCGTAGTCGGCCACCTGGAAGATCGGCGCTTCCTCGTCCTTGTTGATCGCCACGATGGTCTTGCTGTCCTTCATGCCGGCGAGATGCTGGATCGCGCCGGAGATGCCGATCGCAATGTAGAGATCGGGCGCCACCACCTTGCCGGTCTGGCCGACCTGGTAGTCGTTCGGCACGTAGCCCGCATCGACGGCAGCACGGCTGGCGCCGAGGCCGGCGCCGAGCTTGTCGGCCAGCGTCTCGAGCATCTTGAAGTTCTCGCCGCTCTGCAGGCCACGGCCGCCGCTGACGACGATCTTGGCGCTGGTGAGTTCGGGCCGCTCGCTCTTGGAGAGCTCGGCGCCGACATAGGACGACAGACCCTTGGCCCCCTCGCCGCCGATCTTCTCGATCGCCGCCGAGCCGCCCGCTGCGGCTGCCTTGAAGTTGGTCGGACGGATGGTCACGACCTTGACCTTGTCGGCGGTCTGCACGGTCGCCATGGCGTTGCCGGCGTAGATCGGGCGCACGAAGGTGTCGGGCGAGACGACCTGGGTCGCCTCGGAAACCTGCGCAACGTCCAGCAGAGCGGCGACGCGCGGCGCGATGTTCTTGCCGACCGAGTCGGCCGCCATCACGACGTGGCTGTAGTTCGGCGCGAGCTTCACGACGAGCGGCGCGATATCCTCGGCCAGCCAGTTGGCGTAGGCGGCATCGTCCGCCTGCAGCACCTTGGCAACGCCCTGGATCGCAGCAGCCGACTTAGCAGCTTCGTCAGCTCCCGAGCCCGCCACCAGCACGGTGACGTCGGAGCCCATCTGGCCTGCAGCCGCCACCGCGTTGGCGACGTTGGCGCGGACCGTTTTGCCGTCATGTGCGGCAACGACGAGAATGGCCATGGTCAGATGACTCCCGCTTCGTTCTTCAGCTTGTCGACCAGCTCGGCAACGGTCTTCACCTTGATACCGGCCTTGCGCTTCGGCGGCTCCTCGACCTTCAGGGTCTTGAGGCGCGGCGCGACGTCGACGCCCAGCGCGTCCGGCGCCAGGGTCTCGATCGGCTTCTTCTTCGCCTTCATGATGTTCGGAAGCGACGCGTAGCGCGGCTCGTTCAGGCGCAGGTCGGTGGTGATCACCGCCGGCATCTTGATCTTGATGTTCTCGAGACCGCCGTCGACCTCGCGCTTCACCTCGACCGAACCGTCGGCGACATTGAGCTTGTTGGCGAAGGTGCCCTGCGACCAGCCGAGCAGCGCGGCCAGCATCTGGCCGGTCTGGTTGGAGTCGTCGTCGATCGCCTGCTTGCCGACGATCACCAGGCCGGGCTGTTCCTTGTCGACCACGGCCTTCAGCAGCTTGGCCACGGCCAGCGGCTGAAGCTCGGCATCGGTCTGCACGAGGACGCCGCGGTCGGCGCCCATGGCGAGCGCCGTGCGGATCGTCTCCTGGCACTGGGCCGGGCCGGCAGAGAAAGCGATGACTTCGGTCGCAGCGCCCTTCTCTTTCATGCGAATCGCCTCTTCCACGGCGATTTCATCGAAGGGGTTCATGGACATCTTGACGTTAGCCGTCTCGACACCCGTGTTGTCGGCCTTGACGCGGATCTTGACGTTGTAGTCGATGACCCGCTTGACCGCGACCAGCACTTTCATCGCGTTGCCTTTAGGTGAGTTGCCGCCGGGCCTCCCGCCCGGCGAAGGGGTTTTCGTGTAGGGTCGTTCCGCCCACAGTGTCAAGGCTATGGCGCACTGCACAAAATCGCAGGGCGGGACGATTTAGCCCTGTTTTTCAACAGTTTGGGCGACTTTACCGGGCCGCGCCCGGGACCCACAGCACATCCGCCGCACCGTTGTCGTTGAGCCGGCGCGCCAGCACGAACAGGTGATCCGACAGGCGGTTCATGTACTTGATCGCCTCCGGGTTGATCTTCTGCTCGACCGCCAGCCGGGTCATGCAGCGCTCGGCGCGCCGCGCCACCGTGCGCCCGAGGTGCAGCCAGGCCGCGACCTCGCTGCCGCCCGGCAGGATGAACGACTTGAGCGGCTGCAGCTCGGCGTTCATGGCGTCGATCTCGCGCTCCAGCCGCTCGACCTGCGAGGCCACCATGCGCAGCGCCTGGCTGGCGCGCTTGCCGTCGCCCTCCGGGGTGCACAGGTCGGCGCCGAGATCGAACAGGTCGTTCTGGATGCGGCCCAGCATGGCGTCGGCCTCGCGCAGCCGGTCGGTCATCGGCACCACGCGCTGCAGCGCGACGCGGGCGAGGCCCAGCACCGAGTTGGCCTCGTCGGCGGTGCCGTAGGCCTCGACCCGGATGTCGTGCTTGGCGACGCGCTCGCCGTCGCCCAGCGAGGTCTGACCGGCGTCGCCGCCGCGGGTGTAGATACGAGAAAGCGTTACCATTGATCTTCTAGCTCCGTCCCTGCGCCATCCACCACAGCACGATCAGCACGATCGTCAGGAGCTGCAGGCGGACGCGCCACCACATGAACTTGTTGCTGCGCTTGCCGCCCTCGGCGGTCTGCGCGGTGTTACGGGCCATGCTGACCAGCCCCGCGAACAGCATGCCGAGCGTCGCCAGGCCCGAGGCGATCACCAGGATGAACAGGATATTGGCGAGGGTCATGTCGAACTCCGATCCGGCGGGGCTTGTAGCACGTCGTCAGCGGTTGTGCCGCCCGGCGCCGCCGCGCGCGCCGCTCCACGGCCGCATCTGCCGCCCTGCCTCTACGCCGCAAACCGCCTGCCAGATGGCCTCGGCCGCCTGTTCGCCCGACCACAACGCCGCATGCACGGTTCCATACTCGACCGGCTCGGTCGCCTCGCCGGCGAAGAACACCCTCTGGCCGAGCGGCCGCGCATGGTCCGCGCGGTCTTCCGGGGCGCTGCCGACGCCCGGGTAGGAATAGCCGCCGCGCGACCACGGATCGCTCAGCCAGCGCGGGAACAGCATCCCGTCGGGCTCGACCACGGCGTCGCCGAACATCTTCCGCAGCGACGCCATCGCGACCGCGCGAACCTCGTCGTCGCTGGCGGCGCGGTCGAGGTGGGCGGCGGTCGCGCCGTTGCTGAAGCTCAGCAGCACCGGCCGGCCGGTTTCCTCGAGGTGGCTGACCCAGGTGTTGAAGGTGCCGCGCCGGTCGGGCGCGTCGGGCAGCCGGCCGAACCACTTCGGCGACGACGGCCAGAACGCCTTCGGGAAGCGCAGGTAGAGCTTGCCCAGCACGCCCGCGCCGTAGCCGAGCCGGCCGATCGCCTGCCACTGGCGGTCCGGTGGCGCCGGGTCGAGCGCCGGCAGGCCGGCGCGCAGCAGGCCGAGCGGCACGGCGACCACCGCGCGGTCGGCCTCGATCCGCTCGCCATTCTCGAGGTGGGCGACCACGCCGGCGCCGTGCCACGACAGGCGCTGCACCGGCGTGCCGCGACGGATCGACAGCGGGCGCGCGGCGTCGTCGACCAGCTGGCGGAAGCCGCCGCGCGGCTGGGCGTTGCGCTCCAGCCCCTCGGTCGGGAACCATTCCTCGGCGGCGATCGCGTCGTACGGCGCGCCCTGAACGCCCTCGCTCATCTCGACGAAGGTGCCGACCACCAGGCGGTCGACCTCGGGCAGCCACGACGCGCCGAGCAGCGGCTCGACCGCCTGCTTGACCGAGATCGAGCGCGGTCCCCACGCCCGCGTCATGGCGCGGCTGCGCCAGCCGGCCCACGCGATGGAACTGCGGAAGGCGAGGCGGCCGAGGATGGCGCGGCGGCGCTGGCCCTCGCGGGTCGGCGCCGTGGCGCGCGGATCGATCAGCTTGCGCTCGCCGTCCGACTCGACCAGCGCGATGCCGAGCTTGTCGCACCACAGGGTGAGCGGGTTGCCGTCGACGCCGTGCACCCACGAGCCGCCGAGATCGAGCGGCGCGCCCAGCGAGTCGTCGGTCCAGGTGCGGCCGCCGACGCGATCGCGGGCCTCCAGCACGGTGACCGCGAAGCCCGAATCCTGCAGCAGGCGGGCGGCCACCAGACCGGCCATGCCGGCGCCCACCACCACGACGGTCTCGCGCCGCGGCGCGTTGCCCATCGCCCAGGAACCGGTCGCGGTCATCGCGCGAGCAGGCCCGGCAGCTGGTTCATGTCGTCGAACAGCTCGCCGCCGGCCCGGGCCAGCGCGGCGCGATCGGCGTAGGGCGCGCCGGCATAGGCCAGCGCGCGCATGCCGGCCGACTTCGCGGCCTGCACGCCGGGCACCGAGTCCTCGACCACCGTGCAGGCGAAGGGCTGGACGTCCATCGCGATCGCGGCGTGCAGGAAGAGATCGGGGAACGGCTTGCCGCGCTCGACCTGGCTGGCGCTGAAGATGCGGCCCTCGAACAGCTCCCACAGGCCGGTCAGGCCCAGCGTGAAGCGCATCTTCTCGGGCGCGCCGGAACTGGCCACGCAGGTCGCGCGCCCGGACTGCTGGACCGCCAGCACCGCCTCGCGCACGCCCGGCACCGGCTGCAGCGGCGCGTCGCGGAAACTCTGGTAGGTCCGGGCCTGCATGGTCTCGAGGAAGTCGGGCGGCACCGGCCGGCCGAGCTCGGCCTCGACGATCTCGACGCACGATTTCAGCGAGCGGCCCATCAGGCGGCGCATCGTCTCCTCGACCGACCAGTCGAGGCCCTGCTCGCGCACCGCCCGCGAGAAGCTCGCGTTGGCGAGCGGCTCGCTGTCGACCAGCACGCCGTCGCAATCGAAGATGACCAACACGTTACGCCCCTCGTTCGTCGCGCCTCCTTATACGCGAATTCGACGCACGAACAGCGGGCCGGAGGCCCGCGCTCCGAAAAGGCCCTTGCCGGAGCGCGGGCCTCCGGCCCGCTCGTTTCATTGCGTGTCGTCGATCACACCGGCCGGTCGCCAGCCACCGTGACGCGGTTGCCGTGGCGCGTGTGGGGCCAGTAGTCCCACATCGCGCGGTGCTGGGCGCAGCGGTTGTCCCAGAAGGCGATCGAGTTCTCGCGCCAGCGGAAGCGGCACTGGAACAGCGGGTTCTCCATGTGCTCGTAGAGGTAGCGCAGGATGGCGTCGCCCTCGTCGCGCGGCACGCCGACCAGGCCGCGGGTGAAGCCGCGGTTGACGAACAGGCCCTTCTTGCCGGTCACCGGGTGGGTGCGCACCACCGGGTGCTCGGAGCGCGGGTACTGCGGCTTGTCGGCGACGCCGTAGTTCTTGTAGAGGCCGCGGTAGACGACCTCGCCGTCGTGCACCGCCTTGAGGCCGTCGAGGTAGGCCTTCATGCGGTCCGACAGCGCGTCGTAGGCGGCGTACATGTTGGCGAACAGCGTGTCGCCGCCCTTGGGCGGGCACTGCTTGATGTAGAGGATGCTGCCCATCGGCGGCTCGGCGTCGCAGCTCACGTCGGAGTGCCAGACCTCGCCGTTGGCGCGCGGGCTGTCCTTGTCGGCGTGGATGATCATCAGTTCGGGATGACCCTCGACCGACGGCGCGGCCGGGTGGACGTGCAGGTCGCCGAACATCCGGCCGAAGCCGAGGTGCTGCTCGGGCGTGATGTGCTGGTCACGGAAGAAGATCACCAGGTTCTCGGCCAGCGCGCGGTGCAGCTCGTCGTGCTGGCGGTTGGACAGCGGCTGGCTGAGGTCGATGCCGCCAATCTCGGCGCCGATGATCGGCGTCACCTTGTCGACCGTGATGGTCTCGTAGGGCGCGCTCTCGTCGGCCAGGTGGCGGTAGCGGGGGCCGCCGTTGCCGCGCAACGATCCTTGCATGGTTCTCTCCTATTCGACCTTGATGTCGGCTTTGCGGATGATGCGCCCCCACCGCTCCTTCTCGGAGACGGTGAAGGCGGCGAACTCGGCCGGCTTCATCAGCTTCGGCGTGCCGCCGATCGTCGCCAGCCGCTCCAGCACCTCGGGCATCGCCGCGACCCTGGCGATGTCGGCGTAGAGGCCGTCGACGATCTCGCGCGGCGTGCCCTTCGGCAGGTAGAAGCCGGTCCAGGTGGTCAGCAGCACGTCGGGATAGCCGGCCTCGGCCGCGGTCGGCAGGTTGGGTACCGCGGCGTAGCGCTCGCTGTCGGTGACGAACAGGCCCTTCAGGGCGCCGCGGTCGATCGCCACCTTGGCGTTGACCGTGTCGATCATCATGAAGGTCAGCAGGCCGCTCTGCACGTCGGGGATCGCCTGCGGGTTGCTCTTGTAGCCGACGTAGGTCGCGTCGACGCCGGCCGACAGCTTGTAGAGTTCCGAGGCGACGCGGGCCGGCAGCGCGCCGGCGCCGTAGTTGTGCTTGCCCGGCTCGGCCTTCAGCCGGGCGGTCAGCTCGGCCGCGCTGTTGATCGGGCTGTTGCGGTCGACCAGCAGCACGAACGGCGAGGTGCCCATGCGGGTCACCGCCTCGAAGCTCTCGACCGGGTCGTAGGGCAGCTTGTCGTAGATCGCCGGGTTGACCGCCTGGGTCATCGCCGAGGTCGCGAAGATCGTGAGCCCGTCCGGCTTCGCCCGCGCCACCGTCTCGGCCGCCGGGATGCCGTTGCCGCCGCCCTTGTTGTCGACCACCACCGGCTGGCCCCACAGCGCCGACAGCCGCTCGGCATAGACCCGCGCGCTGATGTCGGTCGCCGCGCCGGCCGGGAACGGCACGACCACGGTGACCCGGCCCGAGGGGTACCGGCTCGATTGCGCGCGCGCCAGCGCCGGCGCGGCCATCGTCGCGGCCCCCATCAGCAGCGACAGCCTGCGCCGGCGGATGGTCGTCGTCCTGTTCACGTTGCCTCCGTTGATCGTTGGCCGGACCCTACAGCACCTTGCCGCGGCCCCGGCGGCCGTTGTTCGGAAAGTCCGTGTTACGGACCATGGGCGCCGGCGCCGCCGCCGGACGGCCATAACCCCCGGGAATGAACAGGCGGATCGAATGAATTGTGCGACGGCGCGGGACCGGCGCAGAGTTCGCGAAACGACGGGGAGGATGGGCGTGGCCGCACAGGATTTCGCCGGCAGGCGCGTCGAGGCGATCGTCGGGGCGTTCACCGCCGGGCAGGCGCGGGCGCGCGACATCGTCGAGGGCGTGCTCGACCGCTGCGCGCGCGCCGCGCCGTTCAACCCGATCGCCACGCTCGACGCCGCGGGGGTCCGCGCCGCCGCCGATGCGCTCGACGCGCGGCGCCAGTCCGGCGGCGCCACGGGCGCGCTGGCCGCCGTCCCCGTGTCGGCCAAGGACCTGATCGCGACCCGCGGACTGCGCACCGCCTTCGCCTCGCGCACCATGCAGGACAACGTGCCAACGGCCGATGCCAGCGCGATCGGCCAGTGGCGCGCCGCCGATGCGTTGCTGTTCGCCAAGACGACGACCCCGGAGTTCGGCCACAAGGTGCTGACCGACAGCCCGCTGCACGGGGTGACGCGCAACCCGTGGAACCCCGACCACACCTCGGGCGGATCGAGCGGCGGCGCGGCCGTCGCGGTGGCGCTCGGCCTCGGACCGATCGCGATGACGACCGACGGCGCCGGGTCGGGTCGCATCCCGGCCGCCTGCTGCGGCGTCTACGGGCTGAAGGCGACGCTCGGCCGCGTGCCGCACGAGGTCCCGGCCGACCAGTTCGGCCAGCTCACCTACCTCGGCGTCATGGCGCGGCATCCGAGCGACCTCGGCGCCGGGCTGGCGGCGATGTCGCGCGGCCACGCCGAGGACCCGTGGACGCTGGCGATCGGCCGCGACGCCTTCGCCTGGCCGGCCGCCGCGGCGGCCGACCCGATCGCCGGCAAGCGCGTCACCGTGATCCGCCGCATGACCGGCGGCTACCTCCATCCCGACAGCGAGGCGCGGCTCGACGAGGCGCTGGCCTTCCTCGACAGCCGCGGCGCCCGCATCCACGAGCTGGACGGCAGCACGGTCGACTGGAAGCTCGACACGGCGCGGCTGATCCTGCGCGCCAACCAGGTCACGCGCTTCGGCGACCTCTTGAGGACGCGGCGCAACGACCTCGACCCGTCGTTCGTGCGCACCATCGAGGAAGGCGCGGACGTCGACATCGCCACCCTGAGGCAGGCGCTGCTCGACCGCACCCTCGCCTTTCGCGCCGTGCAGCGGCTGTTCGCCGACACCGACTACCTGCTGACGCCGACCGTGGCGACGCCGGCGCCGCCCGCGACCCAGGACCAGTTCGCGCCGCTGGTGGTCGAGGGCAAGCCGATCGGCGACCTGCGCTCGGCCTGGTACGCCTACACCATCCCGTTCAACATGACGGGCCACCCGGCGATCAGCATCCCGTTCGGTCACTCGGCGGCCGGCCTGCCGATCGGCATTCACCTCGTGGCGCCGTGGTTCGCCGAGGCCGACCTGATCGCCCTCGCCGAGGCCTGCGACGCGCATACCGGTGCCTCGGCGCGGTGGCCGGCCGGCTTCGCGCCGGCCGCCTGACCGTCACGCCCAGCCGTTGGCCTTGAGATGATCCTTCACCGCCGCGAGGAACGCGTCGGCCAGCCGCGACGGCCGGCGGTAGCGCGGCCGCATGGCGCGGAACAGGTAGCGGATGCGCGGCTCGAACGGCACGATCGCGATGCCGCGGTCGCGGTAGTCGCGTGCCGTGAACGGCTCGACGATCGCCACGCCGACGCCGCGCGCGGCCAGCGCGCACGCCTCGGCCGACGAGTAGACGTCGACCTGGGTCCGCCGCTCGATGCGCTCCTGCTCGAACGCCGCGTCGACGAGGTGGCGCATCCGGCCGTCGAGCGGGAACGACAGGAAGTTCTCGCCCCGGAGGTCGGACGGCCGGATCACCTTGCGACGCGCCAGCCGGTGATCGCCGGGCAGGACGCAGACCGCCGCGGCGCGGCTCAATTCCTCCGTCACCATGGCGGGATGCTCGAACGGCATCATGGAGAAGCCGAGGTCGAGCTGCTGGTCGACCATCTTCTGGTTGATGTAGGTCGAACTGCGCACGTGGAACACGACGTGCGCCTTGGCATGCCGCTTGAGGAAGCCCGCGAGCACGTCGGGCAGCACCGTGCGGCCCAGCGCCGGCGTCGAGTAGATGTAGAGGTCGCCGACCTGCCGGTCGCGGATCTCCCGCGCCACCTCGCTCACCCGCTCGAGGCCGCGATAGAGGCGGCCGACCTCGGCCGCCAGCAGCTGCGCCTCGCTGGTCGGCGCCAGCCGCCGCTTGATTCGGGTGAACAGCGGGTACCCGATATCGTGTTCCAGTCCCGCCAGGATCTTGCTGACCGCCGGTTGCGAGACGCCGATCCGCTCCGCCGCCGCGGTCACCGTGCCGCATTCCATGACGGCGGCGAAAGCCTCGAGCTGGCGCGGCGTGATCATCATAACCCCGGGGAATTGACCGTGCCGAACAATGGAGCCAGCCGATGACCGCGTCCATGCTGGCCACCGGCTTCTCGGAACAGCCGTACTGGTGGGAGGCGTTCCGGCCGCAGGCGATCGCCGCGCCGTCCCTGCCCGCGCGGGCCGACGTCGTGGTGGTCGGCGGCGGCTATGCCGGCCTGTCGGCGGCGCGCGCGCTGGCCGACTCGGGCATCCCGAGCGTCGTGCTGGAAAGCGGCGACTTCGGCGACGGCGCCAGCACGCGCAGCGGCGGCGGCGTGAGCGCCGGGCTCAGCGTCGGCAAGAGTTTCACCGGCAAGGCGCTGGCCTACCCGCCGGAACTGGTCCGCGAGGTCGTCGGGTCGGCCATCGCGGCGTACCGCTCCCTGCGCACGCTGATCGCCGACGAGGGCATCGACTGCCACTTCGATGAGCGCGGCCGCTTCCTCGGGGCCTGCGCGGCGTCGCACTTCTCCGAACTGGAGGCGCGCCACGCCAAGCTGGTCGCCGGCGGCGCCGGCAACTGCCGGCTGGTCACGCGGGCCGAGCAGCGCGAGGAGATTGGCAGCGACTACTACCATGGCGGCCTGGTGTTCGAGACGGCGGGCAAGCTGCACCCGGCGCTGTTCTACGGCGGCCTGCTGGGCGCGGTGCGGCGGCGCAACTCGATCACGCTGGCCGGCCAGTGCCGGGCCACCGGCCTGGCGCGCGACGGCGAGGGCTGGCGCGTCGCGACCAGCCAGGGCGAGATCCGCGCCCGGCACGTCATCGTGGCAACCAACGGCTACACCGGCGACCTGCTGCCCGCGCTGAAGCGCCGGTTGGTGCCGATCGCCAGCCACATCATCGCCACCGAGGAACTGCCCGCCGGGCTGCCGCTGCGGCTGCTGCCGCGCGGCCGCACCATCTCGGAGACGCGGCGCGTGCTGCACTACTACCGGCTGTCGCCCGACGGGAAGCGGGTCATCTTCGGCGGCCGCGCGCGCTTCACCGAGATTCCCGCCGAGACGCGGGCTCGCCTGCTCCACCGCTCGCTGGTCGAGCGCTTTCCCGAACTGGCGGACGTCAAGGTCACGCATGCCTGGCAGGGCAACGTGGCCTTCACCTACGACGCGCTGCCGCACGCCGGCGAACTGGGCGGCGTGCACTTCGCCGTCGGCTGCAACGGGTCGGGCGTTTCCATGATGCCCTTCCTCGGCGACGCGATCGGCCGGGCGGTGGCCGGCAAGCTGCACCGCCTGCCGTTCGCCGAAGCGCCGTTGCCGGCGATCCCCTTCTACTCGGGCAACCCGTGGTTCCTGCCGGCGATCGGCGGGGCCTTCCGGGCCCTCGACTGGTTCGACGAGAAAGTCCGATGAGCGCCGCGCTGTTCTCCGCGACCTACCGGGAGGCCCGCCAACGCTTCCTCGCGGCGGCGCATGCCGCGGGCGCCACGGTCGAGTCGCACGTCCATCCGCTGCCGGGCGCCGAGGGCGAGCCGATCGCGACCGATACCGCGCTGGTCGGACCGGCGGACGCCGGCGGCCTGCTCATCGTCAGTTCCGGCACGCACGGTCCCGAGGGCTTCGCCGGCTCGGCGATCTCGTGCGTGGTGGTCGGCGTGCTGCTGGTGGTGTTCACGCATAATCCGAGACTCGATTCGGTTCTCGCCGCGCTTGTGGCGATGAACGTTTTGTGGAGCGGCTGGGGTGTCATCCGCGAAAATGTGAGCGGATTGATGGACGAGGCCGCCCCCCCTGAGGAACTCGGCCGCATCCGCGAAATCATCTCGACCAATGCTACCGGCTCGCTTGAGGCCCATGCGTTACGCACGCGCCATGCCGGCAAGGTCATCTTCGTTGATTTTCATCTTGTGGTGGTTGCCTCGATGACCGTCGGCGAGGCCGCCGACCGCGTCATCGAGCGGGTCAGCGGGTTCCAGGTCGCCGCGGGCGACCCGGTGCGCACGACCGTCGTCGCGCGCCTCGCCGGAGGCGCCCCGGCCGCCGCCAACCTCGACTCCTTCGCCGGCGTCGAGCGGGCCGTGCGTGCCGTCTTCAACAGCCCCCTCATGTTCCTCCGCTGACAGGACGATCCGATGACCGACAACAGCTACCTCCTCGACGACCGGATCGTCCCGCTCCACCACCACACGGACGAGCGGCGCGACGCGGTCCTCATCCCCGACGCCTCGGGCGAGATGACCTTCCACACCGGTCGCGGTGCGGCGGACTCCGCCTCGGCACACACCCTCTCGCCCGTCGCCGACCTCGAGGACGCCCTCCGCCACGGCGAGGACGCCGGCACCGAGGCCCGTCGCCGCTTCGCGATGTCGCGGCGCACCGCCCTGCGCGGCGGGCTCGCGGCGGCCGGGGCGATGCTCGCCCCCTCGCTCCTCCCCCGCTTCGCCCTGAGCAGCGCGCACGCCGCCGAGGGTGGGACGACGATCGTCATCTTCATGCGCGGCGGCGCCGACGGGATGTCGGTGCTCGCGCCGGTCGGTGACGCCGACTACGGGCGCCGTCGGCCCGGCATCGCGCTCGACGACGCCGGCGTCATCGAGCTGACGCCGCTCTTCGGCCTCAACAAGGCAGCTGCTCCGCTCAAGAAGCACTGGGACGCAGGGACGCTCGCGTTCGTGCACGCCACCGGCAACCCCAACCCGACCCGCTCGCACTTCGAGAAGCAGATGCTCTGCGAGACGGGGGCCGCCACCGCCTCGGTGCGCAGCGGCTGGCTCGGTCGGCACCTGACCACCGCCGGCACCGACGACTCGACCTTCCGGGCCTTCACGATGGGCGGGGCCAGCGCCTACGCCCTGTCCAGCAACGTCCCGACCCCGGCGATGGCCTCGCTGGGGTCCTTCACCTTGGCCTCGGCCGACGCCGCGGCCGCCCAGGTGACCGACGACGTGCGGGCGATGTGGGGAGCCGCCGGGGGTCCGGCCGAGAGCGCCGTCAACCGCACCCTCGAGGCGGCGCGCCAGGCCACCCGGATGGCCGCCGGGACCGGACCGGCCGTGACCGCCGGCTACGGCACGAGCGCCTTCGGGGCCGCGATGGGCGAGGTCGGCCGCGTGCTGCGGTCCGGCGTCGTCCCGGAGGTG
>Ga0102832_1002162_pt1 | contig 12670 bp, 10 predicted proteins | sample EBPBio282013_DNA_FD_88942 | JGI IMG/M metagenome (GOLD analysis project Ga0102832, IMG submission 88942) | Wastewater treatment Type I Accumulibacter community from EBPR Bioreactor in Madison, WI, USA - Reactor 2_5/28/2013_ DNA (Illumina Assembly) | ecosystem: Engineered > Bioreactor > EBPR >...
GCGAGAGCGGCCAGGCTATGGCCGTTGCCTGCCACATCCATGTGGAAGTAATGCTCGCCCGGCCGCTGGGCAAACAGAGCCCCCCCCAGCCAGCCACCGAGCATCATGTCGCCGACGAAGGCACGGCCATCGTCGAGCACCACCGCCAGCGACCCGGGCGTGTGCCCGGGCACCGGCAGCACTCGTCCGGCCAGGCCGTACGGGGCCAGGTCGAGTTCGCCATCGACCTCGACGTCAGCCCGCAAAGGCTCGTAACGAGCATCGAGCGGTAGCATCAGGATCAGCCTGGCGGTGAAGCTGGTGGGCGTGACCGGCTCGTTGACGCCGGACTCCAGCATCGAACGATCGCCGCGGCCGGCGATCACCACCGCGCCGCTGCGGCGCCTGATTTCCGCTGCCAGAGCGGCATGATCGGCATGCCCATGCGTCAGAATGACGGCTGACAGGTCCGGAAACCGTAAACCCTCGCGCGCCAAAGCCGCGGCGAGCTTCGGCAGGTCATCTGGGCTGCCCGCATCTACGAGAAAGCAACGCGTGCCGCTCTTGACTAGATGGACATTCGACACGCTGAGCGGGATCTGAACCACTTCCACGTGTTCAAAGTCTCGCCCCGATGCGGCTAGCCCAGATTGAAGGAGGGCCGAAGCGAGAAGCAAGCGCAGAATTTTGATCATTCCGTCCCCGATACAATCGGTGCCAGACGCACTGAGTTGCCTGGAAACCATATCCTGACACAAGACCCGCGATCACGTCACGCAGAACGACCTGGGCGCGCGCGCATTGGCTTCCCAGCGGCCGACAAGCATGTTTTCTGCTCCCGACAGTCGGCCCCAGAATGCGCCACTGGCTGTCTTGCTGACCCAATAGGTGCTAAGGTGCTGGGTGCGAATGGCGCTCCGTACCTTGTAGTTGCGCATGACATACGCGGAGTCTTGGCGCGGGGCGCCCAAGCCTCGACCGTGACTGCGATACGCAGGGAGCACCAGGACGTTTGACCAGGGGTTCAGCCGTAAGACTTGAACGCACATCTGCCGTGCTGACCCTGGGACTACAACGCCACCCGCGAAGACGTGCATTTCAGAGACATGCAGATGGATCGATCGACGAACTCACCAACTTCAGCCGCCTACCGGCGCCGGTGAGGTCTCTTGCTGAAGGAGACGGGCAAGATGAAGCCGCTGACGACTGGAGAGCTGCCGGCCACGGCGGACCCACAGGCACGAGAAGGCATGGGGAACTCGCTAATGGACAGGAAAACAATCCTTTTCTTCGCTGAGGCAGTGACCCTCGCTCATGTGGCACGCCCCCTCGCTCTCATCGAGGCGCCGGACACGAGTCGCTACCATCGGGTCTTCGCCTGCGATCCCCGCTGCCAGTGGTTGCTAGGTGACTTTGCCGGGGAGTTCTGCCCGGTTCCATCGATAGCCAGCGATACCTTTCTCAATCGATTGGCACAAGGCAAGCCGGTTTACGACACCGCCACGCTTGAAGCCTACGTTCACGACGACTTGTCCCTGTTCGAGAAAGTCAAACCCGACCTGGTGATCGGCGACTTCAGGCTGTCACTTTCCGTCAGTGCCCGCCTGGCCAGAATCCCCTATCTGGCAATCAGCAATGCCTACTGGAGCCCCTACTACCGTGTTCCGGCCTATCCGGTGCCCAGCTTGCCGCTGACACGCTTGCTGCCGATCGGGCTCGCGACGATGCTCTTTCGCCTGGCGCGGCCACTGGCTTTCGCGCTCCATGCCCGCCCTCTCGATCAAGTCAGGCGCAAATACGGCATGTCGTCGCTGGGGCATGATGTCCGCCGCGCCTACACCGATGCCGATCACGTTCTCTATGCGGACCTTCCGCAGTTTTTCCCGACGTTGTCCTTGCCGGCAAACCATCATTTTATTGGCCCCATCATCTGGAAGCCACCGGTGAGCGCACCGCTGTGGTGGAATACCCTTTCGTCTGAACGACCAATCGCCTACGTCACACTTGGCAGTTCGGGTCAGGGTGCATTGTTACCACATGTACTGCAGGCACTCAGCGATCTGGAGGTCACGGTGATCGCGGCAACAGCGGGCAGCAGCCTCGCGGGAGCGATACCGGCCAATGCCTACGTGGCCCAGTACCTCCCTGGTGACGAGGCGTCCCACCGCGCCAGCCTGGTGGTCTGCAACGGTGGCAGCCCCACCAGCCAACAGGCTCTAGCTGCCGGCGTGCCGGTAATCGGTATCGCCGGCAATCTGGATCAGTTCCTGAACATGGAAGCCATCACGCGTGCCGGCGCCGGCCTGACCCTGCGCGCCGACCGCTTCGCAGGCACCCAATTGCGCGAAAGCGTCAAGGCGTTGCTTTCGCGCAGCGAGTTCAGCGAATCTGCACGCCGTGTCGCCACGCAATTCTGTGGCTTGTCCGCCAGCGATCGCCTCACCCAAGTACTTGCCCACCATTTTGCACAGGGTGACATCACCGCCCATTCTGTCGCCGGGATGGGCGGCAAGTGACAGCCACACACGTCCGGCCAACGACCGCGACGAGGCCTTTTGGATCGTCTGCGGCCATCGCCTCGCAGAGGCAAGCCGGCGATTCAACGCGCCTGCAGACATCAGAAGGACGGGATCCTAAGCCTTCGAACAGTCACTCCGCCGAGGGGGGTGTGTCGGAATTTCTTACACACGAATGCTCTACAGAGACTCATCGGCGACACGGATTCTCGTAAGTCATTGTTTTTAAATTCCACTGCATAACCAGGCATGGTTTTAGCTTTAGTGAGTTCAGGTGGCTGATTTGGACTGTCATCACAACGCTGCAGAGCCTCTGTTTCTGTTAAGTGCATGTAACTTTCTTGGAGAATTTCAAAATGAAAAAAACTCTCGGCGCAATTGCAGTGGCCGTGGCCCTCGGTGCCAGCGCGTCAGCTAGCGCGGTAACAATTGACCTTTTCTCGACCGATCAGGCGTATCTGACCGATACCGTCATTGATGGCGTTGGTCTGTTTTCACAGGTTGCGGAAGCTGGCCTTCCCGTCGGTAACATCTTGGGCGGCTACCGTGACCTCGGCGTGGAAACGAAAGTCAGCACCAATCCAGCGGTCCGTAACGCAAGCATCGGTGTCGACACTGGTGCCGTGAGCTTTAATACTGACTCGGGGGCCTCCGGCACGGGAATGATCCTCTGGGATGGCTCGCACGCGGCCACGGGCTTCACCGACGTCAACACGACGGGCCTTGGTGGTGTTGACCTGGGGAGCCCGTTCGCCTCGAGTTTTCAACTCGATATCGTCTTCGCCGATGCCGGCTTCGACTTTATCCTCACCGCGTGGACCGATGACACCCACTGGAGTAGTGTGAAGCTGAATTCCCTGGCGCATCCGGTGCCGGGAGTGTCACTCATCCCCTTCCTCGCCTTTCTTGATTGCGACAATATGATCCCGGGTGCCGTCACGACTTGTGCTGGATCGCCCGGTTCCTGGAACCCCGTTGATTTTTCCTCTGTCGGCGCGCTGCAGGCCTTGATCGATCCGCTGGGTACTTTTGTGTCTCTTGACCTCACCCTCGACTCAGTCACGACGGTTCCCGAGCCTGGTTCGCTCGTCCTGGCAGGTCTCGGTCTGCTGGCCCTGGGTGGCATCCGTCGTCGTCGTTCGTCGCTGTAACTCGCGCCGATTTGTCACCCGATGAAGTCGTCGGGTGGCTGGGACGCCCTCTCCACTCACCAGTGCAGAGGGCGTTTTCTTTGGTCCAGCGAGTCGCCCAAGAGCGGACCATTCACCCCCATAGTCAGTCAGCCTCAGTCAGATGACTCCGAGTGGCGAGCAGCACCAGTACCTGCGCCCGGTAGTCGGCCGCGACGCCCGCCTACGCCGCGCGCGAAGCCTCTTGGGGTGGCGATGAAGGCGTGACGAACCGGGTCGCCCTCTTGCTGATCCCGTTGTTCACCTGGCGCTGTTGCTTGATCGGCCTTGCCCGGGAGTCCTGCTTCGCAGCCCTGCCAGGGGCTTTCTTGGTAGCAACTCGCAGATTGACAGCAGCCACCGACGCCGTGGATACTCGTATTCGCGGCGGCCGGATGACTCGCGGCGCTGTGGCTTCCACACCGCAAACGCAGCACGTTTCGGGGCCATCGACCGCGCTGGAGCGGAAAACCGATTGAGCATGCCCGCGGCGCGGCGCCGTGCCCAGGAATTGACCGGGGCACAGTAGCCATCGGTCCACCACGGGTTTGACTGAGGAGCGATGTGATGAAGGCCAGCTATCTCGACTTCCTTCTTTGCGGCGGCGCCATCAGCGCCATCGTCGCGGCCACGCTGGGTTTGATCGTCTGCCTGCTGCCGCTGACGACAGCCCTGGCGGCGGAATACCATGTCATCGTCGACTTCCTGCTCGCTCTACTTTTCTACGGGCTTTTCTCGGCGCTGGTCGTACGCTTGCTCCTGAGATTTCGGCCGATGAAGCCGGGCGAATACACCATGGATTCTGCGACCTTCACGTACTGGAAACTGTTGACCATTGTTTACCGGCTGGGACAGGGTTCGCTCCTTCCCTTCACCCCCGTTTTTGTCAAGCCAGTCGTCGAGGCCCTTTTCGGCGCTCGCGTTGGCACCAACGTCGCACTCGGAGGAACGATTGACGATCCCTACATGGTGACCATCGGCGATGGTGCAGTGTTGGGAAACGCGTCCCTGGTCTCCGGGAACATGCTGCATGGCGGCAAGCTCACCTGCGGCCGCGTAAAGATCGGTGCCGGGGCCACCGTTGGCGTCAATTCGGTAGTCCTGCCGGGCACCGAGCTGGGCGAGAATGTCACGCTCATGGGCGGTTCCTACGTAATGCCGGGCACCAGGATTCCGGCCGGCGAGACCTGGCGAGGCAACCCCGCGCGCAAGTGGCTGTGACGACACTGGAGAAATTCGGGGCTTCGTCGACACGAGCAAGGGCGCCGCTGACGAAGCCTGCGACGACTCGCGATGCTCAAGGTCGCAACCGCAGCAGGCCCAGATCCCCAGCCTCTTCGCGATTGCCGGAGTACCGATATTCGGAACACGTTGTCCGGAATGACATAGTTCTGCGCGATGCTGAGAAGTGGCAACGAGCGCTACCGGCAGCAGACAAGCTGAGGCACCCGATCGGCCGCGGATCGGCCTGACACTTGGGCGGCGCTGCCGCTGGGTGGAGGCATCGTGGCCGTCGACGAACCGTGCAGAATCTGCCACCAGTCGAGCCGCGACCCCGAACAGGTCAGGGTACGCGGCGCCACGCGCGATGTCGAGCACGAGAGCTATACCGTCTGGCGATGCCGGCACTGCGGCACGCTGAACGCGCTCGAACCGGTCGACTATGACCGGATTTACGCCAACTATCCAGTCCAGCGGCAGCGCGACGACTTCTTCTCGCAGCGGCTTCTGGCGAAGCGGCTGAAGATCCTGGTCGCCGCCGGTTTGTTACACGAGCATTCGGTGCTGGATTACGGTTGCGGAAGTGGCCTCTTTGTGCGCTACCTCGTCGACAAGGGCTACCAGTGCCGTGGCTACGATCCGTACAACCAGCAGCACTGCGATCCCGGCGTGCTGGCCCGCAGGTACGATGTGGTGACCTGCCAGGGCGTCATTGAGCATGTCGACGAACCCTTCGAGTTGCTTGCCCGACTGGCTGATCAGGTTGCCCCCGGGGGCAGGCTGATTGTCGGCACGCCCTATTCCGACAACGTCGACATCCACGACGTGATCGATCAACTGGGCGTCTTGCATCAACCTTTTCACCGCTTCGTGCTGTCCAGGAAGCAGGCTGAGACCTTCTCCCGTCTGCCCGGAAAACGGTGTGCTTGAGCCGGAAGACGCCGAGACGATGGCGAACTGGGCGCACGGTGGCGGCTGCTCCCACGACGCCAGCGTGCGCATCGAAGGCACGACCGCCCGGGCCTGGAACGGCTGCTGCGCTCCTGCGCTCGACCGGCCTTTGCGCTCGAGCGCTTGCGTGAAATCGACGCCGAACACCTGGTCTATGAGAGAGCATCAAGCCGAGTTCCGGCGGGCCCTGATCGAGGCCCCTCCGGGCAGCAGTTGGGCGCAACTCTCGCGTCATGTGTGCGCGCTCTTCGACTGGTGCAAGCCCAATGGCGAGCTCAAGGACATGACCTGCCGGGTGGCCATGCTGCGCAGGCAAGCCGACGGCCTGCTCACCCTGCTAGCTGCACGACGGCCGCTCCTCGCCAACCCGAGTATCTGCCACGCACGCCACCGATCCACAGCCCTTGCTCACTCAGCCGGTGCATCAACTGCCGCTGCTCTCTATGCACCAGGTCGTCGGTTCGGCGAACTCGCGTCTGTGGAACGAATACATCGCCCGTTACCACTATCTCGGCCACACGCCCATGGCGGGCAGTCAGTGCCGATAGTTCGTCTTCGCCGGCGAGACCCCCTCGTCGCCTTGCTCAGCTTCGGCGCCAGCGCCTGGAAACTCGCCGCGCGCGAGCAGTTCATCGGTTGGCACGATCACCAGCGACAAAGGAACCTGCAACTCGTGGTGAACAATGCCCGCTTTCTGATCCTGCCCCGGATCCAGTGCAAGGGCCTGGCCGCCAAGATCCTCTCGCTCATGCAGCGGCAACTACCCATCGACTGGCTGGCGCTACGGTTACCGCCCCGTGCTGCTCGAAACCTTCGTCGAGACGCCCCGCCATCGCGGCACCTGCTACCCGGCCGCCAACTGGATCAACGTCCGTCAAACCGCCGGGTGAGGCAAGAAGTGCCCCACCAGCAAGTCGATCCTCCCGATCAAGGATATCTGGCTCTATCCCCTTCACCGATCCTCCCGATCACTCCTCTGCCGCTAACCCCCTCGCCAACCCCACTGCCTCACTACGGGATGGCCGAATACTTACGAAATTCGAGATTGACGCCCCTTGATGGAGGCTCATATACTCCTAATGGTACCGTTGGATTCCCTATCCCTATCACCGATGGCGAACGAAGCCGCACAAGCCGCACAAGCCGCACAAGCCGGCGCCGCGCCGGTCCCATCGGGCCCGCCGGGCCTGTACTGGCTACTGCTCGTCATCGCCATCGTCGCCGAGGTCATCGCCACGACGATGCTGAAGTCCACCGAAGGCTTCACGCGGCTGTGGTCTTCGGTGATCGTCATCACCTGCTACGAGATCGCGTTCATTCTGCTCGCGCTGTGCGTCAAGCGCATCGCGGTCAGCGTGGTCTACGCGCTGTGGTCGGGGGTGGGTGTGGCGCTGGTCACGCTGGTGGCTTGGTTCTGGCTCGATCAGCCGCTGGATGCCGCGGGGCTCGCCGGTGTCGGCTTGATCATCGCCGGCGTGGTGGCGATCAACGGCTTTTCGAAGACCACGGCGGCATGAAGGCGCCTGCGCGATGACCTGGCTGATCCTCTTCGTCGCGATCTGTGCCGAGGTAATGGCGACCACGGCGATGAAGCTTACCGACGGCTTCAAGAAGATCTGGCCCTGGGCCTTCGTGATGGCCGGCTGTTTCGGCCTCGCGCTGTACCTGCTGTCGCTGACGCTCGACACGCTGCCGGTCGGCCCGGTCTACGCGATCTGGTCGGGCTCGGGGGTGGCCCTGATCACGATTGTCGGGCAGGTCGTGTTCAAGCAGGTGATGGACCGGCCGGCGCTGATCGGCATCGTGCTGATCGTCGCGGGCGTGGTGGTGTTGCAGGTGTTTTCGGCGGCGGTGCCGAGGTGAGCGGGCCGGTCAGGCAACCGGACGTACCCCTCTTTGCTGCCCCGTGAACCGGGGTAACATTCTGTTTCGCGCTCGTCAGCCCCACCACCGCACCGTATCTTCGGTCGACGGCGAACTACGCAGTCAGCGGCGTACCCTTGTTCGGCCCGGCGCAATCCGGGGCCGAACACCATCGCCGCTGGCTGCGCACCGACGATCCACTGGCGGAGGTGGATTCGCTGCGCGACGTGTCGCGCTCGGCCGAGCGCACCGTCGGCGTTGGATTGCAGCCGCTGCTGCTCGACTTCTTGATGCTGGTGCGCAGCGCGCGCGCCGCTGCCGCCGTCGGGGGCTCGATCGCCGCCGCACTCGGTGCCGCGCCCGACGAGGTGGCGAATCGCGTGCAGGCGATGGCCCGCGCCGACATGCTGCGCATAACGCGCGGGATCGGCAACGGCGACGATGCGCTCGTCGAGCCCACCGCCCGCCACGCCGCAGCGCTCGAACAGTTCGAAGAATTCCTGGCTGGCGCCTTTGTCTCTCGCGTCACGCTGCGCCGTGCTTTGCTTGTGAATCGCATTTCCGATGCCGCGCTGGCGGCCTGCGTGCAGCGCATCTTCGACCGTTTCTTCGATCTCGGCTGGCTGTACCTGCACAACTGGGCCGGCACCTGCCCGATGATGGCTACGCTGGTGGCCGAAGCGCTGCGCGTCGACGGTCATCCTTCACAGGTGATGCTGGGGTCGTTCGACGCGGTACTCGACAGCAAAACCTTCGGCATGGGGCGCCAGGGTGTGAGCGGACCGGGCAGGCTCGACGGGCACGTGCTCTGTGTTGCCGACGGTCGCGCGGTGGTCACTGCCTCGTCATCGAGGGTGTCTTCGCGGCGGATCCTTCGGGAACGGCGACGCTTCGCAAAAGCCGTGCGCCCGACCAGAAGTTGCTCGACGAAGTCCACGACAGGGTCCGCCGCCGTCTGCGGCGCGCGCTGACCCGAAACCGTGCGAGAGGCGAGCTCTTGCGCAGACGCCTGTAGCCACCACCGCTGCGACGAGCGCTGATCCCTTTGCCCGCGCTTCCGCGAGATCCCTTTTTGCGCCATGCTATGCCAGAATGCGGCGTGGGCACGCATGCCTCGGGAGGGTCTCAGGTGCAAGTGACGTGGGCAGATCTGTGGTCGGAGTTCTTGAACGCCTTCAGGAATATCGTTCGCCAGTATCGACGAAGCCTGTTTGGCATCTCGGCCGTGGCCTTCGGCGTAATTGCGTTGTTGCTGACAGCCGGGTTCGTCGAATGGATTTTCTGGGCGGCCCGAGAGGGCACCATTGAGGAAGGGCTTGGCCACATCCACGTCATGCGGCCGGGTTACCTGGAAAACGGACAGGCGGACCCCTACAAGTACTTGACGCCGGAGAGTGCTCTGCGGGTCCCGGCCATCGAGAAGCTGCCTGCGGTACGCACAGCGGCGCCAAGAGTGGCCTTTACCGGGCTGGTCAGCCACGGAGAAACCACGCTGTCATTCATCGGCGAAGGAGTCAGTCCGGAGAAGGAGCGTATCCTCAGTCCGAGTCTGCAGATCAGCGCCGGCCGCAACCTCACGCCGGAGGACGCCAAGGGAATCTTGCTTGGCCGCGGTCTGGCGGAGAATCTCGGCGCCAAGGTGGGAGACAAAGTGGTGTTGATGGCGACGACGCCATCGGGCGGATTCAACGCCGTCGAGGCGAACGTTCGTGGCTTGTTCAGCACCGTCAGCAAGGCCTACGATGACTCGGCACTGCGGGTTCCCTTGCCGTTGGCCCAGCACCTTCTCCGCATCTCCGGCGTTCACCTTTCGATCCTCGTACTTGATGAAACGGCGCATACTGCGAATATGCTGAAGAAGTTACGTGCGGATTTCAAAGATACCGGCATCCAGTTCGTTCCATGGTACGAACTGGCCGATTTCTACAACAAGACGGTTACCCTCATGTCACAACAGGTCATGGTGGTGGAACTGATCATTGCCATGGTCATCATCCTGAGCATCTCCAACACCATGACCATGAATGTCCTCGAACGTACGTCGGAAATAGGCACCTGCCTGGCTATCGGTCGCCGCAGGTTGCAGATCCTGCGGCAGTTTGTCTATGAAGGGCTGACCATCGGTCTGATCGGCGGTGCGCTCGGCGTGCTCGTCGGCTGGCTGCTGGCAGCCCTGATTTCATGGATTGGCATCCCCATGCCGCCACCGCCGGGCATGACTGAAGGTTACACCGGGGCGATCATGCTGACACCCGGACTGGCAGCGCAGGCCTTCCTTCTTGCGCTCGCGACAACTTTGCTGGCCAGCATTTATCCAGCGTGGAGGGCATCGCGCATGGAGATCGTCGATGCCTTGCGGCACCAACGCTGACTCTTCGACCTGCGGGTATCAGGACAACAAATGCTGAAACTTGCGCTGCGCAATATTCTTCGCCACAAGGTGCGAACCGCCATGACTCTGGCGGTAATTGTCTTCGGGATCGTCGGCCTGATCCTCAGTGGCGGCTTTGTGAATGACATGCTCTTCCAACTGGCTGAGTCAATCATTCGCTCTCAGTCCGGTCATTTGCAGGTTCTGAGAGTCGGCTATTTTGCAAAAGGTGGGCGCAGTCCCGATCAATACCTCATCGACCACCCGGACGAGCTACGCGAATCCGTTGCGAAGCTGCCGCTGGTCGATGACGTCATGCTGCGGATGAGTTTCTCGGGCCTTCTCAACAATGGCCGAAGCGACTGGCCGATAATCGGCGAAGGGGTTGAGCCGGACAGGGAGGCACGACTCGGGACGCAACTGCAGATCATCGCTGGCCGCCAGCTTTCTCCGACAGACCCCTATGGCATCCTGCTTGGCGAAGGCGTGGCGCGGACCCTGAAGCTCAAGCCGGGAGACACCGCCACTGTGCTCCTCAACGCCGCCGAAGGCGCGTTGAACACACAGGAGTTCAACGTGGTTGGGGTATTTCAGAGCTTCTCCAAGGATTTCGACGCGCGCGCCGTGCGGATCCCGTTGTCGGCAGCACAGGAGTTGGTTGGCAGTCCCCGAGCCAACAGCGTGGTCGTCTCCTTGAAAGTAACGGCCGACACCGAGCGCATTGCGGCTTCCCTGCGAAACCGGCTGGCAAGTCAGGATCTGGAGATCAGAACATGGGAGGAACTCAACGATTTCTACAGTAGCACCGCTGCGCTCTATGAGCGTCAGTTTGGCGTGCTGCAGGGGATAATCCTGGCCATGGTGCTGTTGAGCGTCGGCAACAGCGTAAATATGAGTGTCTTCGAACGGACTGGTGAGTTCGGCACGATGATGGCCTTGGGCAACAACCGACTCCGGATATTCCAGCTGGTCGTGACCGAGAACTTCCTGCTGGGCGCTGTCGGCAGCACCCTCGGTGTGGTGGTCGGTACGGCTCTGGCATTGGGCATTTCCGCCATCGGCATTCCCATGCCACCGCCACCCAACTCCAATATCGGCTATACGGCGACGATTCGCGTCGTGCCCTCGGTACTCGCCATTGCCTTCGCAGTGGGCATGGTGGCAACGGTGTCGGCAGCCATCTTTCCCGCCAGCCGGGTTGCCAGAACGCCGGTATCCGACGCGCTCCGGCAGAACCACTGACAGACCATAGCTGCTCTGCGGCCAGCGCCAGCGAACAACATTGGATCTGTCTTGTGGCACTTCTCGCCACAGCCCCGCGACTGAGGCGAGTCATAGCATAGCCTTGGCCAACATCTGATCGCAGCTGGCGCAGGACCCCCTTGATCGGGCATCCTGCGCATGACGGCTATTCCTCGCGCGGGCAAATTGTTCGCCGGCTACCGTGTGGCAGCAATCCCAGCGGCCTGGACGCTTTCGCCACGGCTGCGCCTGCTCCTCAGCCCGAACGCCGCCAGGCCGATGCCCACCAGCAGAAGCGTGGCAGGCTCGGGAACCACCGCCAGCATCCGCTCCGCGAGGAACTCGTGCGCACGGGCGCTGGGGTGGATGGTGTCCCAGAACAGGTGCTCGTCAGGGTTGCCGCAAACCGAAACGGGGCCGGTCGGCGGCGGCGCGACGAAAAGTCCCGCCAAGCAAGGGTTCGTGACGTCCGTGAATCCGAAGTCGCCAGGAGAACCGGCGACCTCACGCAGGAATCCAAAGCTGTCAAACCGGTGCACCGAGACGTCCGGATTCAGCAGGCTGAGCCCGTCGAGGATGCGTGCGAGCGCGTCGTCGTACAACACCGAAAAGAACGTGGCCGCCCCCGAAGCCGCTGGATTGCCGTTGGTCTCCGGCACCAGGCCGAGGTCCGGCACGTTCGGCACCAACAGATAGTCGACACCACTGGCCACCAGACCGCTGAGCACGAACCCGATGTCCTCAATGGCCTCCGTGAGCCGCGCGGTAGCATCGCCGAGGCGGCCGACGGAAGCGAGCTCCAACACGTCACCGATATCGTTCGACCCCGACCAGACGACAAACAGAGCCTTCGAGTCAGCCTTTCCTCCCGTGTCCGCGAGGAACTGAGCGTACTGCCCGCGCAGGCTGAACGGAGAAAAGAGGGCAGAACCCGGCGATCCCGGCGTCGGCAAGCCGACCGGCGGCAACCCCCCCGCTACGTCGAAGGTGTGGTAGCGCGACCGCGCACCGCCGACCGCGTAGTTGGTTCCCCCGGGGGGATTCGGATCAATCCCGGGAGGGACGGCGTCGTCCCAAGGCCTCAGCCCGCGCGGAGTGAGGTCGCCTGTGGCGCCCATGTGGCCCGTGGACTGAAGCCCGGTCCACAGCAGTTCGGAATAACTCTTGCCATTCTCGAAACGCCCCGCGCTATACAGTGGCGAAGCAACTCCGGGTAGCCCGGTCACGGGGATCGGGATCCCCCCGGTTACCGGATTCGAAGCACCGGTCCAGTTGTACAGATTGCCATTGTCCGACAAGCTGTCCCCGAAAACGTACATGGTCGAGAAGCCGGCCAGTGCCACGGCTGGCATCGAAAG
>Ga0102832_1002163_pt1 | contig 12670 bp, 7 predicted proteins | sample EBPBio282013_DNA_FD_88942 | JGI IMG/M metagenome (GOLD analysis project Ga0102832, IMG submission 88942) | Wastewater treatment Type I Accumulibacter community from EBPR Bioreactor in Madison, WI, USA - Reactor 2_5/28/2013_ DNA (Illumina Assembly) | ecosystem: Engineered > Bioreactor > EBPR >...
TCGACGGCCGCCAGGTCTGCGCCTGCCTGGTGCCGATGGGCCAGGTCGAGGGCCGCGCCGTCGAGACGGTCGAGGGTCTCGCGGCGGGCCCGCTGGCGGCCTTGCAGCGCGCCTTCCTCGCGCACGGCGCGGCGCAGTGCGGCATCTGCACGCCCGGCATGCTGATGGCCGCGGCCGAGCTCCTGCGCGCCAACGCGGCGCCCAGCCGGGTCGAGGTCGAGGACGCGCTGGGCGGCGTGCTCTGCCGCTGCACCGGCTACACCAAGATCGTTGACGCCGTGATGGACGCCGCCGCGCCGCTGCCGGCCACGCCCGCGTCGGGGCAGGCGGTGGGCGCCCGCCTCGCCCGCGTCGACGGAGTCCCGAAGGTCGAGGGCAGCGAGCGCTTCGGCGCCGACTCGGTCCCTGCGGACGCGCTGTGGATCCGGGTCGTGCGCTCGCCGCATGCGCGCGCCCGCTTCACGCTGGGCGATCTCGGCCCGCTGCGCGCCCGGCTCGCCGCCGTGCTGACGGCGGCCGACGTGCCGTCGAACGGCTACGGCATCTACCCCGACGTCAAGGACCAGCCGGTGCTGGCCGACGGCCAGGTGCGCTACCGCGGCGAGGCGGTGGTCGCGCTGGTCGGGCCGCGCGAGGTCGTGCTGTCGATCCGCGACGCCGACGTGCCGATCGCCTGGACGGTCGAGGACCCGGTGACCGGCATCGATGCCGCCCGCGCCGCCGACGCGCCGCGGGTCCAGGCCGACAAGCCGGGCAACCTCCTGCTGCAGGGCGGCGTGCGCTCGGGCGACCCGGTGGCGGCGCTCGCCGCCTGCGCGGCGGTCGCCGAGGGCGTGTTCGAGACGCCGTTCGTCGAGCACGCCTACATCGAGCCCGAGGCCGGCTGGGCGCGCCGCGTCGGCGACCGCATCGAGATCCACGCCACCACCCAGACCCCGTACATGGACCGCGATGAGATCGCGATCGTCATGAAGCTGGCGAAGGAGCAGGTGCGCATCGTGCCGACCGCCTGCGGCGGTGGCTTTGGCGGCAAGCTCGACCTGTCGGTGCAGCCGCTGCTGGCGGTCGCGGCGTGGAAGCTGAACAGGCCGGTCGCCTACGTCTACACGCGGCCCGAGAGCATGGCGGCCTCGACCAAGCGCCACCCGGCGCGGGTCACCGCGAGGTTCGGCTGCGACGCCGAGGGGCGGCTGCAGGCCTGCGACGTCACCGCGACCTTCGACACCGGCGCCTACGCCTCGTGGGGGCCGACCGTCGCCAACCGCGTGCCGGTGCACGCGATGGGCCCGTACCGCGTGCCCAACGTGCGGACCTGGGGCGAGGCCTTCTTCACCAACGCGCCGCCGTCGGGCGCCTTCCGCGGCTTCGGCGTGCCGCAGGCCGCGATCGCCCACGAGGCGATGATGGACGCGCTGGCCGACCAGCTCGGCTTCGATCGCCTCGAGTTCCGTCACCGCAACGCCCTGCGCGCCGGCGACGCCACCGCCACCGGCCAGCGGCTCGAGCACTCGGCCGGGCTGGCGCAGTGCCTCGACGCGCTGCGCCCGGCCTGGAACGACGCGCACGCGGACGTGGCGCAGTTCAACGCCGTGCAGGCGGCCGGGGGCGGGCCGCTGCGCCGCGGCGTCGGCATCGGCTGCATGTGGTACGGCATCGGCAACACCTCGATGTCGAACCCGTCGCATATGCAGCTCGGCCTCGCGACCGACGGCACGCTGACGCTCTACTCGGGCGCGCTCGATATCGGGCAGGGCTCCAACACCATCATGACCCAGATCGCGGCGGACGCGCTGGGCCTGCCGGCCGACCGGATCGGGCTGGTCACCGGCGACACCGACCTGACCGCCGACGCCGGCAAGACCTCGGCCTCGCGCCAGACCTTCGTGTCGGGCCGCGCCGCCGAGGCGGCCGGCCGCGATCTCCGCGCGCAGCTGCTGCGGCTGGCCAATGCCGGCCCGGACGCAACGCTGGCGCTGGACGGCCGGACGCTGACGGTGCGCGACGGCGCCGGCGAACGTACGCTCGACCTCGCCACGGTCGGACCGCTGAGGGGCGAGGGCACCTTCGACCCGCCGACCACGCCGCTCGACGCCGATGGCCAGGGCATCCCCTACGCGACCTACGCCTTCGCCGCGCAGATCGCGGTGGTCGAGGTCGACACCCAGCTTGGCACGGTGAAGGTGCTGCGGGTCGTCGCCGCGCACGATGTCGGCCGGGCCATCAACCCGACGCTGGTCGAGGGCCAGGTGCAGGGCGGCGTGGCGCAGGGCCTGGGCCTCGCGCTGATGGAAGAGTACCTGCCGGGCCGCACCGAGAACCTGCACGACTACCTGCTGCCGACCATCGGCGACGTGCCGCCGGTCGAGGTGCTGCTGATCGAGGACCCCGAGCCGCTGGGCCCGTCGGGCGCCAAGGGCGTCGGCGAGCCCGGCCTGGTGCCGACCGCGCCGGCGATCCTCGGCGCCGTCCACCACGCCACCGGCGTGCGCGCCACCCGCGTGCCGCTGCTGCCGCACCGCCTGCGCGCGGCGTTGAAGGAGATGCAGTCGTGACGGCGCGAGCCCGTGTCGACTTCGTGCTCCTCTCCCCCCGCAGGGGGGAGAGGCTGGGTGAGGGGGGACATCATGGAACCCCGCATCGTGCGCAACCCCCTCACCTAGCCTCTCCCCCTCGCGGGGGAGAGGAACATGAGGTTCGGACCCCATGAGCGACGACATTGCCCTGAGCGCGGCCGAGACGGCGGCCGGGATCGTGCGCTGCGACGCCTGCCCGGTGCTGTGCCGCATCCGGCCGGGCCGCGCCGGCGCCTGCGACCGCTACGCCAACGAGAACGGCGCGCTGGTGCGCGTCGACCCGCTGGTCCTGCTGGCCAAGCCCGACCTCGCGCGCGTCGCCTTCGTCGAGGGCAGCGAGAGCTGGAAGGGTGAGCTGGGCAAGGGTGAGGGCGCCTTCGTCACCGGCATCGGTTCGACCACGACCTATCCCGACTACAAGCCGGCGCCGTTCATCGTCGCGTCGAAGCCCGACGGCGTCGACATGGTCACCGTCGTCACCGAGGGCATCTTCAGCTACTGCGGCGTCAAGGTGAAGATCGACACCGACCGCTACCTCGGGCCCGAGCAGGCGGCGGTGCGGGTCAAGGGCGAGGCGATCGGCCACGTCACGACCGCCGAGTACGGCTCGCAGATGCTGTCGCTGGGCGGCGTGCATCACCTCACGGGCGGCAGCAAGAAGGAGGGCGTCGTGACCTGCGACGCGCTGCTGGCGCTGTGCAACCGCGAGCCGGTCGAGATGACGATCGACGGCGGCGCGACCGTCGTCGTGCAGGCCGACCGGCCGCCGGTGGTGAACGGCGTGCGCGAGGAGCGCATGCGGGTCGGCTGCGGCTCGGCCGCGATCGGCATGTTCGCGCCGCAGTGGAAGGACCATGTCGACGAGGTGATCGTGGTCGACGACCACATCACCGGCGTGCTGAGCGAGCACCAGGGCGGGCGCTTCCTCGACATGAAGCCGGCCGGCATCCGGGTGCGCGGCCGCAAGTCGACGCCCGGCCGCTACTTCCAGGTCGCCGAGCCGGGGCTGGGCTGGGGCGGCACCAACGTCTCCGACCCGCTGGAGATCATCGAGAAGATCGATCCCAAGGTGGCATGGCCGGGCCTCAAGCTCCTGATGGTCTCGACCACCGGCGAGCATTCGGCGTGGTTCGTGCTCGACCGGGACCTCAAGCCGCAACCGGCCGAGATGCCGGCCGCGGTCCGGCTGGTGGTCGAGCGCATCGCCGAGAACTGCGAGCCGGCGCTCTGCACCGTGCTGTTCATGGCCGGGGCCGGCGGCTCGCTGCGCGCCGGCGTCACCGAGAACCCGGTGCGGCTCACCCGCTCGGTACGCGACACGCTCACCAAGGTCACGCTGGGCGGCGTGCCGGCCTATGTCTGGCCGGGCGGCGGCATCACCCTGATGGTCGACGTGGCGCGCATGCCCGAGCGCAGCTTCGGCTCGGTGCCGACGCCGGCGCTGGTCGCGCCGATCGAGTTCACGCTGCGGGCCGACGACTACGCCGCCCTGGGCGGCTACGCCTCGCGCGCCGTGACCCTGCAGCAGGTGCTCGAGACCACCAAGGTCCGGCTGGAGTCGCCGCAGGGCCCGGGCGAGCCGTGAGCGCGCTGGCCGCCCGCTTCGCCGACGGCCGGCTGCACCTGCAGCACGGCCCGATCGACTGCATCGTCGAGGCGTTCGGCGCGGCCGGGGAGGTCGAGGCCGCCTACGCCCAGGTCACCGCGCGCTTCGCCGACATCCTGCCGACCCTGGTGCGCGAGTTGCCGGCGCTGCGCCGCCCGGTCGGAGACACGATCCCGTTGCTGCAGGGCCCCGTGGCGCGCCGCATGGCCGACGCCGTGTGGCCGCACCGCGCCGCCTACATCACGCCGATGGCGGCGGTGGCGGGCGCGGTGGCCGACGAGCTGCTGGCGGCGCTGGTCGCCGGCCGCGCGCTCGACCGCGCCTACGTCAACGACGGCGGCGACATCGCCTTCCACCTCGCGCCGGGACACGAGCTGCGCGCCGGCATCTTCGCGGAAGGGTTGGACGGCATGGCGCGCCTCACCCACGACCGGCCGGTGCGTGGCATCGCCACTTCGGGCCGCGGCGGCCGCTCGTTCTCCCGGGGCATCGCCGACAGCGCGACCGTGCTGGCCGCCACCGCCGCCGCCGCCGACGCCGCGGCGACCATGATTGCCAATGCCGTCTCGATCGACCATCCCGCCATCGAGCGCCGCCCGGCGGTCGAGCTCGATCCCGACAGCGATCTCGGCGAGATCCCGGTCACCGTCGCGGTCGGGCCGCTGCCAACCGACGCCATCGCCGCGGCGCTCGACCGCGGCGCCGCCGAGGCGCGGCGGCTGCGCCTGTGCGGCCTGATCGACGGTGCCGCGCTGTCGCTGGCGGGGCATTGGCGAATCGAGAGTGGGCGGATCGAGGGCGGCGGCACGGCGATTGCTGAGACGAGGAGCGCATGAGCGACCAGGTGAAGATCCGGAAATACGTCTCGATCCTCGAGGAGACGGTGCACGACGGCGGCACGCCGCTCGCGAAGCCGGTGACCAAGGCCGTGGTCGGCGGTGTCGTCGCCAATCCCTTCGCTGGCCGCCACGTCGCCGACATCCAGCCGATGATGAAGGCGCTGGAGCCGCTGGCGGTCGACCTGACCGAGCGGGTGATGAAGATCCTGGGCGCCACCGGGCCGCAGCTCGAGGCCTACGGCAAGGGCGTCATCGTCGGCATCGCCGGCGAGCTGGAGCACGCCGCGCTGTGGCACCAGCCCTCGGGCTTCGGCATCCGCCACGCCATGGGCGGCGCCAAGTCGATCGTGCCCTCGACGGTGAAGGTCGCCTCGGCCGGGGCGCGGATCGACATCCCGCTGCACCACGTCACGGCGGCTTACGTGCGCAGCCACTTCGACGCCATCGAGTTCTGCGTGCCCGACGGGCCGAAACCGGACGAGATCGTGTTCATCGTCGCCGCCGCGATCGGCGGCCGGCCGCATGCCCGGGTCGGCGGGCTGACCGTGGACGGCATCAAGGTCGGTGACGGCCAACGCTAGCGTGCTAGGCTCGACCAACAGGGACTTTCACAAGGGGATGACATCATGCTGACCCGCAAGACTTTGCTTTCGAGCGTGGCCGCCCTGGCGGGCCTCGCCGCGACCGGCCCGGCGTTCGCCCAGCAGGGCCCGATCAAGATCGGCGAGCTCAACAGCTACAAGGTCTTCCCGGCCTTCCTCGAGCCCTACAAGCGGGGCTGGGAACTGGCGGTGGAAGAGGTCAACGCGGCGGGCGGCGTGCTCGGCCGCAAGATCGAGGTGGTGAGCCGCGACGACAACGGCACGCCGGGCGACGCGGTGCGCATGGCCGAGGAACTGCTCAGCCGCGAGGGCGTGTCGCTGCTGGTCGGCACCTTCCCGTCGAACGTCGGCCTCGCCGTCGCCGACTTCGCCAAGCAGCGCAAGGTGCTGTTCGTGGCGGCCGAGCCGCTGACCGACAAGATCGTGTGGGACAACGGCAACGCCTACACCTTCCGCCTGCGCACCTCGACCTACATGCAGACGGCGATGCTGGTGCCCGACGCGGTCAAGCTGAACAAGAAGCGCTGGGCGATCGTCTACCCGAACTACGAGTACGGCCAGGCCGCAACCGCGGCCTTCAAGAAGCTGATGACCGCCAAGCAGCCGGGTGTCGAGTTCGTCGCCGAGCAGGCGACGCCGCTCGGCAAGATCGACGCCGGCGCGGTGGCGCAGGCGCTGGCCGACGCCAAGCCGGACGCGATCTTCTCGTCGCTGTTCGGGCCCGACCTCGCCAAGTTCGTGCGCGAGGGCCAGCAGCGCGGCCTGTTCAAGGGCGTCGAGGTGTTCAACCTGCTGGCCGGCGAGCCCGAGTACCTCGACCCGCTGAAGGAGGAGACGCCCGACGGCTGGTATGTCACCGGCTACCCGTGGAGCGAGATCAAGACGCCGGAGCACACCAAGTTCCTCAACGCCTACCAGGCCAAGTACAAGGACTACCCGCGGCTCGGCTCGGTGGTCGGCTACGCGACGATCATGTCGGCGGTCGAGATCATCAAGAAGGCCGGTTCGCTCGACGCCGACAAGATGGCGGCGGCAGCCAAGGGCGTGAAGGTCCTGACGCCGTTCGGCATGGTCGAGTACCGGCCGCTCGACCACCAGTCGACCATGGGCGCCTATGTCGGCCGCCTCGGCGTCAAGGACGGCAAGGGCTACATGAAGGAATGGCGCTTCGTCGACGGCAAGGACGCGCTGCCGACCGACGACGAGGTCAAGAAGATGCGGCCGGCTCAATAAGCGGCCAAGAAAGGTCCCTCGCTGCGCTCGGGATGACAGCCCTTCCTGTCATCCCGAGCGTAGCGAGGGACTCTTCATTTCCACGCTCACCGTGACCTTCGCCTCCATCCTCACCTCTCTCTTTCCTCCCTGCGCGACAGCGCGGGGAGGTGTCCGCGCAGCGGACGGAGGGGTCATGGGCGACCGTCGCGAGGCTTCCGACCCCTCCGTCGGCGAAGACGCCGACACCTCCCCGCGCTGCCGCGCAGGGAGGACATGACTCCGTCATTCCCCGTCATGCTCCTCTCCCCCGCGAGGGGGAGAGGCTGGGTGAGGGGGAGAGAAGAAAGCCGACACCGTAAGCCGTGACCTTCGCCTCCATCCTCATCCAGTTGCTGAACGGGCTGGCGTCGGCCGCGTCGCTGTTCCTGGTGTCGGCGGGCCTGTCGCTGATCTTCGGCGTCACGCGCATCGTGAATTTCGCGCACGGCTCGCTGTACATGCTGGGCCTCTACGGTGCCTACAGCCTGATCCAGCTGTTCGGCCGCACGCCGCTGGGCTTCTGGAGCGCCGTCGCCCTGTCGGCGCTGCTGGTCGGGCTGGCCGGCATCGTGATCGAGGTGCTGATCCTGCGCCGCATCTACAAGGCGCCCGAACTGTTCCAACTGCTCGCCACCTTCGCCGTCGTCCTGGTGATCAAGGACATCGCCCTGTTCGCGTGGGGCGCCGAGGACCTCGTCGGTCCGCGCGCGCCCGGCCTGTCGATGGCGGTCGAGATCCTCGGCCGCCGCATCCCGGCCTACGACCTGCTGCTGATCGCGATCGGGCCGGTCGTGCTGCTGGCGGTCTGGCTGCTGCTGACCCGCACCCGCTGGGGTGCGCTGGTCCGCGCCGCCACGCAGGACCGCGAGATGGTGGGGGCGCTGGGCGTCGACCAGGCGCGGCTGTTCACCAGCGTGTTCTTCGTCGGCTCGGTGCTGGCCGGGCTGGGCGGCGCGCTGCAGATCCCGCGCGAGCCGGCCAACCTCGAGCTCGACCTCACGGTGATCGCCGACGCTTTCGTCGTCACCGTGGTCGGCGGGCTGGGCAGCATCGGCGGCGCCTTCCTCGCCGCCATCCTGATCGGCGTCGCCAAGGCCTTCTGCATCGGCATCGGCACGGTGAAGATCTTCGGCGCCGAGATCGTGTTCTCCAAGCTCACCCTGGTGGTCGAGTTCCTGATCATGGCGGTGGTCCTGGTCGTGCGGCCATTCGGCCTGCTGGGCAAGCCGCAGGCCGCGCAGCGCGCCGCCGCCGAGCCGGCGCCGCCGCTGCAGGTGCCGTCCTGGACCTTCGCGCTGGCCTGGCTGGTCGCGCTGGTCGCCATCCCGGCGCTGGCCGACCGCTACGTCACCATCCTGCTGACCGACATCTTCTGCTTCGCCCTGTTCGCGGTCAGCCTGCACTTCATCATGGGCCCGGCCGGCATGGTGTCGTTCGGCCACGCCGCCTACTTCGGGCTGGGCGCCTACGCCGCCGGCCTGCTGTTCAAGACCGCCGGCCTGCCGATGGAGGCGGCGCTGCTGCTGGCGCCGCTCTGCGCCGGCGCCTTCGCGCTGGTCTACGGCTGGTTCTGCGTGCGCCTGTCGGGCGTCTACCTCGCCATGCTGACCCTGGCCTTCGCCCAGATCAGCTGGTCGATCGTCTACCAGTGGGATTCGGTGACCGGCGGCAGCAACGGCGTGTTCGGCGTCTGGCCGGCGAAGTGGCTGGCCGACAAGACCGTCTACTACTACCTGGCGCTGGCGCTGTGCGGCGCCGGCATCGCCTTGCTGTGGCGCGTGCTGTTCTCGCCGTTCGGCGCGGCGCTGCGCGCCGGCCGCGACTCGCCCCTGCGCGCCGAGGCGATTGGCATCGATCTGCGTGCCTACCAGTGGATGGCCTTCGTGCTGGTCGGCGCGCTGGCCGGCCTCGCCGGCGCGGTCTACGCCTTCTCCAAGGGCAGCATCTCGCCCGCCACCATCTCGATCGCCCAGTCGACCGACGGGCTGATCATGGTGCTGCTGGGCGGCATCGAGACCCTGACCGGCCCGATCGCCGGCGCGGCGATCTTCACCTGGCTGCGCGACGAGGTCGCCCGCCGCACCGAGTTCTGGCGCGCCGTGATGGGCGGCGTGATCCTGGTGATCGTGCTGCTGTTCCCGCAGGGCATCGTCGGCGGGCTGAAGGCGCTGGTGGCGCGGCGACGCGCGGGAGAAGTCACGTGACGGCGTCGTCCCTCGTTTCCTCCCCATGCGGCAGCATGGGGAGGTGTCACCGCGCAGCGGTGACGGAGGGGTCGGCCCTCATGAGGCATGACCCCTCCGTCCGCTGCGCGGACACCTCCCCGCGCTCGCGCGCAGGGAGGAAGACATGACCGCGGTCCTCCTGGTGGAAGGGCTGCACAAGTCGTTCGGCGGCGTGCAGGCGGTGGCCGACGTGTCGTTCGCCATCGAGCCCGGCGAGCTCTTGGCACTGATCGGGCCGAACGGCGCGGGCAAGAGCACCTGCTTCAACATGCTGAACGGCCAGCTGCGGCCCGACGCCGGGCTGGTCCGCTTCGAGGGCCGCGACATCGCCGGGATGAAGCCGCGCCAGGTGTGGCGGCTGGGCGTCGGCCGCACCTTCCAGATCACCGCCACCTTCGCCTCGCTGTCGGTGCGCGAGAACGTGCAGATGGCGCTGTACAGCCACGCCGGCCGGCTGCGCTCGCTGCTCGCCCGCTTCGGCACCGCCTTCCGCGCCGAGGCCGACGCGCTGCTGGCGCAGGTCGGCATGCTCGACCAGGCCGACCGGCCGTGCGGCGTGCTGGCCTACGGCGACCTCAAGCGCGTCGAGCTGGCGATGGCGCTGGCCAACGAGCCGCGGCTCCTGCTGATGGACGAGCCGACCGCCGGCATGGCGCCCAAGGAGCGCGTCGCCCTGATGGAGCTGACGGCGCGGCTGGCGCGCGAGCGGCGCATCGCCGTGCTGTTCACCGAGCACGACATGGACGTCGTCTTCACCCAGGCCGACCGCATCATCGTGCTCGACCGCGGCCAGCTGATCGCGGGGGGAACCCCCGCCGAGGTCCGCGCCAATCCCGACGTGCGCGCGGTCTACCTCGGGAGCGCGCACTGATGCTCGAGGTGAGGGACCTGCACGCCTACTACGGCCGTGCCCACATCCTGCACGGCGTGTCGCTCGACGCCGCGGCGGGCGAGGTGGTGGCGCTGCTCGGCCGCAACGGCGCCGGCAAGTCGACGGTGATGAAGGCGATCATGGGCGTGGTGCCGCCGGCCCGCGGCTCGGTCGCCTTCGACGGCCGCCGCATCGAGCGCCTGTCGCCCTACCGCATTGCCCGGCTGGGGCTCGGCTGGGTGCCCGAGGACCGCCGCGTCTTCACCGAGCTGTCGGTGATGGAGAACCTGTCGGTCGGCCGCCAGCCGCCGCGCGACGGCGCGCCGACCTGGACCGAGGAGCGCCTGTTCACGCTGTTCCCCAACCTCGGCCGCATGCGCGAGCGGCCGGGCGGCCGGATGTCGGGCGGCGAGCAGCAGATGCTGACCATCGCCCGCACCCTGATGGGCAACCCGCGCTGCGTGCTGCTCGACGAGCCCAGCGAGGGCCTGGCCCCGATCATCGTCGAGCAGATGGCCCACTCGATCCGCGCGCTCAAGGAAGAGGGGCTGTGCGTCGTGCTGAGCGAGCAGAACCTGCATTTCTGCCAGACCGTCGCCGACCGCGCCTACATCATCGAGAAGGGCCAGATCCGCTTCGGCGGCACCATGGAAGCGCTCGCCGCCGATGCCGGCTTGCGCGAACAGTACCTGTCGGTGTGAGGATGGGTGATGCCGGGCGCCACCTCTTTTCCTCCCTGCGCGTGAGCGCGGGGAGGTGTCGCCGTCCTCGGCGACGGAGGGGTCGAGCGTCATGACTTTCGACCCCTCCGTCCGCTGCGCGGACACCTCCCCACGCTGCCGCGTGGGGAGGAAAGTGAAACAACTCGCGGACTGACCCCCATGTCCCCTCGTCACCTCACCGTCGGCATCGATGTCGGCGGCACCTTCACCGACCTGCTGGCGATCGACCATCGCAGTGGCACCGTGCGGCTGGCCAAGGTGCCGACCACGGTCGACAACCAGGCGATCGGCTTCATGGCCGCGCTGGCCGCCGCCGACGCCGGGCCCGCCGCGATCCAGGCGCTGGTCCACGGCACCACCACCACGACCAACGCCATGCTCGAGCGCAAGATCGCGCGGGTCGGGCTGATCACCACGAAGGGCTTCCGCGACGTGCTGGAGCTCGGCCGCCGCACCCGGCCGCAGCCCTATGGCCTGCGCGGCACCTTCGACCCGGTGATCGAGCGGCAATACCGGCTGGAAGTGCCCGAGCGCCTCGACGCCGCCGGCCAGGTGCTGGTGCCGCTCGACGAGGACGCCGTGCGCGCCGCCGCCCGGCAGCTGGCCGACGCCGGCTGCGAGGCGGTCGTCATCCATTTCCTGCACAGCTACATCAACCCGGCGCACGAGAAGCGGGCCCGCGAGATCGTCGCCGCCGAGTGGCCCAACGGCTACATCACGGCCGGCCACGAGATCCTGTCGGAGTACCGCGAGTACGAGCGCGGCGTCACCGCCGCGGTCAACGCCGCCGTCCAGCCGGTGCTCGACCGCTACCTCGCGCGGCTGCGCACCGAGCTGGCGGCCCAGGGCTTCGACCGCGACTTCCTGGTGATGCAGGGCAACGGCGGCACCTCCTCGTCGAAGGGGATCGCCCGCACCGCCGTCAACACCGTGATGTCCGGCCCGGCCTCGGGCGTGATGGCGGCGGCCTGGACCGGCCGCACCTCGGGCCACCCGCAGCTGATCACCTACGACATGGGCGGCACCTCGACCGACGTCGGCCTGATCGAGAACGCGGTGCCCAGCGTCTCGGGCGAGCTCGAGCTCGAGTACGCCCTGCCGATCCACGTGCCGATGGTCGACGTCCACACGATCGGCGCCGGCGGCGGCTCGATCGCCGCGGTCGACGCCGCCGGCATGCTGCGCGTCGGGCCGGAGAGCGCCGGCGCCCGGCCGGGCCCGATCTGCTACGGCCGCGGCGGCACCGAGCCGACCATCACCGACGCCAACCTGGTGCTGGGCCGCCTCAATCCCGACCGCCTGCTGGGCGTCGACAACAAGGTGACGCTCGACCATGTGCGCGCCCTGGTGGAGGAGAAGGTCGGCCGCCGCCTCGGCCTCGACGCCGAGGGCGCGGCGGCGGCGATCCTGCGCGTCGCCAACGACCGCATGGCCGGCGCGATCCGGCTGGTGTCCTTGAGCCGCGGCCACGACCCGCGCGACTTCGCGCTGTTCGCTTTCGGCGGCGCAGGCCCGCTGCACGCCACCGCGCTGGCGCGCGAGCTCAGCATCCCGACGGTGCTGGTCCCGGCGCGGCCGGGCATCACCAACGCGCTGGGCTGCGTCGTGGCCGACCTGCGCCACGACTACGTCCGCACCATCAACAAGCCGCTGTCGGCGCTCGACGACGCGGCCATCGCCCGCGCCTACGCCGAGCAGGCGGCGCAGGGCGAGGAAACCATCAGGAAGGAGGGCGTGCCGGTGACCGAGCTGCGCCGCGTCTTGAGCGCGGACATGCAGTTCCAGGGCCAGAGCCACATCCTGTCGGTCGCCGTCGACACGGAAACCATCGGCGTCGAGGGCCTCAGGAAGGCCTTCGCCGTCGCCTACTTCCGCCGCTTCGGCATCGAGCTGCCCGAGATCCCGCCGGTGCTGGTCAACCTGCACACCGCCGTGATCGGCGTCCGCCCCGAGATCTCGCCCGCCGTGCTGGCCGCCA
>Ga0102832_1002164_pt1 | contig 12664 bp, 11 predicted proteins | sample EBPBio282013_DNA_FD_88942 | JGI IMG/M metagenome (GOLD analysis project Ga0102832, IMG submission 88942) | Wastewater treatment Type I Accumulibacter community from EBPR Bioreactor in Madison, WI, USA - Reactor 2_5/28/2013_ DNA (Illumina Assembly) | ecosystem: Engineered > Bioreactor > EBPR >...
CACCGCGCCCTCAAACGATCTCGACATCGAGCGGCGGCAGCCCGTCGATACGCGCCTCCAGCCGCTCGCCGCGCACGACCGGCCCGACACCGGCCGGTGTGCCGGTGAAGATCAGATCACCCGGCATCAGGCGAAGATAGCGCGACAGCGCGGCGACGATCTCCGCCACCGGCCAGATCATGTCGGACAGCAGCCCCTGCTGCCGCAACGCGCCGTCGACGGTGAGCGTGATCGCGGCATGGTCGAGCCCTTGCGCGTCGGCGGCGGGCAGGATCGGCCCGACCGGCGCGGCGCCGTCGAAGCTCTTGCCCATATCCCAGGGGCGGCGCTTGTCCTTGGCGATGCCCTGAAGATCACGGCGGGTCATGTCGAGCCCGACGGCGTAACCGAAAATATGCCGGGCCGCGTCGTCCGCCGCGATGTCGGCGCCGCCCAGTCCGAGCGCGACGACCAGTTCCACCTCGTGATGGAGATCCCCGGTCAGCGGCGGATAGGGCAGCCGCCCGGGCGTGGCGGGCAGGCAGCTTGCCGGCTTAATGAAGAAGAAGGGCGGTTCGGGAACCGCGTCGCCCATTTCCTTCGCATGTTCGGCATAGTTGCGGCCGACGCAGAAGATACGGCCGACGGGAAAACGGCCGCCGCCGACGATCGGCAGCGTCGGCGGCACTTGCGGTTCGACGATCATGAAAACTCCATCAGCTCGTGATCACGCGCCACGCCATGCGTATCGCGACGATCAGCAGGAAAATCCCGAAGGCGACGCCCAGTTGCCGCTTCGACAGGCGATGCGCGAGCGCCGCGCCCCAGGGCGCCGAGATCCAGGTCATCGGCGCGATCAGCAGGAAACCGATCACATTGACATAGCCCAGGCTCGCCATCGGCAGGCGCGGATCGCCCCAGCCGCCCCATATATAGCCGATCGTGCCGGGAATGCTGATCAGCAGCCCGAACAGTGCGGCGGTGCCGACGGCGCGGTGGATCGGATAGTTCATCAGGGTCAGGATCGGCACGCTCAGGGTGCCGCCGCCGATCCCCATCATCGACGAGGTCGTGCCGATCCTGCAGAAGCGCGGCCTGTTCCGCCGCGCCTACGAGGGCGCGACGCTGCGCGACCACTACGGGCTGGCGCGGCCGGCGGCGTGACGTTCTTCTAGTCGCTCTTGAGCAGGCCCTTCTTCGCGAGGTCGCCGATGCTCTCCTCGTCGGCCTTCATCACCGCCGCGAACTCGGCCGGCGTCGACGGGCGGACCACGGCGCCGAGCTCGGTCAGGCGGTTGAACACCGCCGGTTCCTTGAGCGCGGCGACGATCGCGGCGTTCAGCTTGTCGATGATCGGCTGCGGGGTCTCGACGCGGACCAGCACGCCGATCGTCGTGCCGCCGTCGAAATCCTTCGACCCGCCGGCCTGGCTGAGTGTCGGCACGTCGGGCAGGTCGCGCAGGCGCTGGTTGGCGATGACGACCAGCGGCCGCACCTTGCCCGACTTGATGTACGGCATCGACGAGGTCAGCTGGTCGACGTAGCCGTCGATCTGGCCGGCCACGACATCGTTCAGCCCGAGGCCCGAGCCGCGGTAGGGCACGATGGCGAAGGTCACGTTGTCGTACAGCTGGATGCGCAGGATGTCGGTGTGGTTCGGCGTACCGTTGCCGGCGTGGCCGAGCGACACGCCGCCCGGCTTGGCCTTCGCCGCGGCGACCAGCTCGGCCCACGTCTTGAACCGGCTGTTCTCGGGCACGACGATCACCATCGGCACGGTCGACAGCATGCTGACCGGGGCGAACTGCGACAGCATCGACGGCCGGCCGGCCATGAACGGCGCGACGAACAGCGAACCGAAGGCCCCCTGGACGACGGTGTAACCGTCGGCCGGTGCGTTGAGCGCCGCTTCCTGGCCGACCATGCCGCCGGCCCCCGGCCGGTTCTCGACGATCACCGACTGGCCGAGGAAGCGCTGCATCGGCTCGGCGATCAGGCGCACCGTCACGTCGACGTTGCCGCCCGGCGCATAGGGCACGATGAACTTGATGGGCTTCGAGGGATAGGCCTGGGCCGCCGCGGACCAGGACAGCGCGGTGGCGCCCAGCGCGACGGTGGCGCCGGCCAGCAGCCGGCGACGATCGATCCTGTTCTTCATGGGTGTTTCCTCCTGCCCGGACGCTAGCACGAGCCTGCCCCCGGCCAGACGCCGAGGCCGGTCGTCCGCGCGACCCTGCCCGTCCCGAACTGCAGACCTCGGTGGCAGGACGCGCGGCACGAAACAGTCGCGCCTGCACGGGGTTCCGCCGCCTCGGCCTGCCGGAAAGCATCATCCGGCTGTTCACCGACAGCGTGGCGCTGAAATGAAAACGGGCGGCCCGAGGGCCGCCCGTTTCCCTGTCCCGTCCGTCCGGATCAGAGGATGAAGTCGTTCGCAGCCAGGTTGGTCACGCCGGTCAGCGTGATCTGCAGCTCGACCGTGTTGGTGTCGCCGTTGTTGTCGACCCACACGATGGCGTTGCCATTGCCGTCCGAGTGCCAGGTGACGGCATTGGCCTGGACCGCGTTGGACTGGCCGCCCCACGCGAAGGCCTCGTTGGCGCCGGTGCTGGTGTCGGCGTCGATCGCCGACAGGTCGATCTTCTCGGGGTTCCTCGCGAAGTCGGTGATGGTGTCGTTCGTGTCCTTGGTCGAGAGGTACACGAACTTGTCGGTGCCGTTGTTGCCGGTCAGCGTGTCGGCGCCGTAGCCACCGATCAGGATGTCGTTACCCTGGCCGCCGACGAGTGTGTCGTTGCCCGACCCTCCGTAGAGCGTGTCGTTGTCGGAGTTGCCGTTCATGTCATCGTTGCCGGAGCCACCATACAGCACGTCGTTGCCGTTGTTGCCCCTGATGGTGTCGTTGCCGGCGCCACCGTAGAGCGTGTCGTTGCTGTTGCCGTCACCGGCAAGGTTGGTTTGACTGGCGGCGGACCCATTGGCATCGAAGTCGTTGGGATCGGCGTCGGGACCCGTGTAGGTCGGCGGCAGGACCGGGCCGTCGTCGGCACCGTTGACGTCGATGGTGACCTGGTGCTCCGTCCCATCGGCCGAGGTGACGGTGAAGACGTCCTGTTCCACGTCGCCGTCGTTGAGGTCGTCGGCCTTGTCCTGGTCGAGCGTATAGGTCCAGGTGCCGTCCGCGTTGAGCTTCAGGCTGCCATAGGTACCGTCCTGCTCGCTGGCGGTGAACGAGTCCTCGCCGTCGTCCACGTCGTCGACGGTGAGCGTGCCGCTTGCCGTCGCGTGCCCGGCATCGTCCTCGTTGACGAAGCCGGTGTCGTCGCCGGCGATCGCCGCGGCGTCGTTGACGCCGACGATGTCGACCGTGACGGTCTCCGTCGCGGTGCCGTCGGCGCTCGTGACGGTGAAGCTGTCGCTCGCGTGCTGGCCGGCGGCCAGGTGCTGGACGGCGGCGTTGTTGACACTGTAGGTCCAGTTGCCGTCGGCATCGACCGAGTAGGTCCCGAGGCCTTCGTCCGAGTCGCCGCTGGCCGCCTAGGTGTGCGCCTCGCCGTCGTCGACGTCGCCGACCGTCACCGAACCCGAGTCGGACGTCGCATCGTCCTCGGTGATGCTGGCGGCCAGGTCGCCGCTGATCGTCGCGGCATCGTTGGTGCCGACGATGTCGACCGTGACGGTCTCCGTCGCGGTGCCGTCGGCGCTCGTGACGATGAAGCTGTCGCTCGCGTGCTGGCCGGCCGCCAGGTGCTGGACAGCGGCGTTGTTGACGCTGTAGGTCCAGTTGCCGTCGGCATCGACCGTGTAGGTGCCGAGGCCTTCGTCGGAGTCGCCGCTGGCCGCCTCGGTGTGTGCCTCGCCGTCGTCGACGTCGCCGACCGTCACCGAACCCGAGTCGGACGTCGCGTCGTCCTCGGTGATGCTGGCCGCCAGGTCGCCGGTGATCGTGGCGGCATCGTTGGTGCCGGTCACCGTGATGGTCAGCGTCTTCGTGTCCGTGCCACCGTGGCCGTCCGACACCTGGAAGGTGACCACGACGTCGGTCGTGGCACCGTCGGCGAGGTGCTGGTAGGCCTCGTTGCTGGCGTCGAGCGTGTAGCTGCCGTCGGGGTTCAAGGTGAAGCCCGCGGGAGCCTCGCCGACCACGGCGTAGGTCAGCGTGTCATGCGCATCGATGTCGATGGCCACCAACTGGCCCTCGATGAGCGAGTCCTCGAGGCCGGCATTGCTGCCGAACTCCGCGACCGGGCCGTCGTTCGAGCCAGCGATGGTGATGTTGGCCGTGGTGACGCTGTAGGCGCCGTTGGCCATGCGGATGACGTAGGTGAAGGTTCCGATCGTCGCGGACTCGCCGACGCCGAGGCTCTGGAAGCTCAGGGTCGACGTGAAGTTCACGTTGCCGGCGCCGTCGAACGACACCGTGCCGAGAACGCCCGAGTAGTTACCGAAGCTGCCGCTGAGGTCGAAGGAGGTCGATCCGTTCGACGCAGCATCGCCCAGCTTGGCGTAGTTCGGGACGTAGCTCGCAAGGTTACCCTGGATCGCGGCGACCTTGTCGCCCGACCAGATGCCCATGATGCGCGCCGCGTTCCCGCCACCGTCGTTCGCCAGCATCATCTTGTCGACATCGGGCGTCGAAGCGGTCGAGTTGGCACCGACCTGGTCCTCGCTGAATACCAGGTTGTCCGCCTGTGCCTGCGGCGTGAACTTGACCGAAACGGTCAGGCCGGGCTTTGCAACTGCAGCCATGGAGATTCCCTTCCCACTGAGGCACACGGGGTCGGCTCAGGAAGCGCGCCGTCTCTGCGGTCGCTCCTGCGTGCGCGGTCTGGTTGAAAAATCCTGGCGACCGGTCCCACCCCGTCGCCGAACTCCCGAAACACCCTAGATGGTTCCTTCTAGGCGGCTTCGCGGGCGGGATCAGTGATGCACCTCACCGGACCGAGAAATTTCTGCATGTTCGGTGCCGTTTGTAGTCACGCTTTCGCGAGATCGGATCGCAGTGCTGTCGCAGCAGCGGCTCTCCTCTCCATTCAGCGCGTGTGCACTCGAATCGCATCCATCCTGGATACAACAAGCCAAAGTCTCTTGGACCTGTGAGGAAGATCACAGCGCGGCGCGGTCGCGCGTCACTAGAGTTCCTCGCGCTCGATTGGGACGGGCGCTGCTGCTTTAGAAAACGAAAACAAGACGGGGCCTTGGGGTGACGCCGACTGTTGCCGACCGCTATGTGCCGCGCGCGGACCGCTCGCTGCTGGGCCTGCCGCAGCCGTTCGTGCAGCAGTTGCAGACCGCCGCCAAGACCGTGACCCTCGCCGAGGACCAGGTGCTGTTCGAGCACGGCGAGCCGGGCGACGGCTGCTACTTCGTGCACCAGGGCGTGCTGAAGGTGGCCCGGCGCTCCGAGACCGGCGAGCAGCGCATCCTCGCGGTACTCGGCCCCGGCGCGATCGTCGGCGAGCTGGCGATGATCGACGGGCTGCCGCGGTCGGCCACCGTGGTCGCGCTGCGGCCCTGCCGCCTGTCGTTCATGTCGCGCGCGGCGTTCCTCGAGGCCCTGAAGCGCACACCCGACATCCACGAGTACCTGGTCGAGACGCTGGCGGCGCGACTGCGCCATGCCGACGAGGACGCCGCGGCGGCCAGCTTCCTGAACGTGCCGGCGCGCGTCGCCCGCGCCCTGCTGCAGATCGCCGAGCACCTCGGCGAGATGTCGAAGACCGACCCGGACCGCCTGGTCGTACGCCACGACATGCGGCAGTCCGACATCGCCGCGTTGGCCGGCGTGGCGCGCGAGAGCGTCAGCCGGACGGTCAGCGAGTGGCGGCGCCAGGGATGGATCGAGGTCGTGGGGCGCACGGCCTACGTGATCTCGCGGTCGCACCTCGAGGCGCAGGCGACGCCCGGCCAGGCGGCCTGAGCCGCGACCCGGAATCAAGAAGGGCGGCCCCCAGACCGCCCTTCCCATTTGCCCCTCGCCGGGTCTTGCCCGGACGTTCTTGTCGAACGCTTCGAGATACCTGGGGCCACCCTATCCGATGCCGCCGCGGTCGCAACGCGGCCGGTGTATCAATGGCTGGCATTGCGTATCAGACGTTCGTCTCAGGCCGATACAAAAAGCCCGCCCGCGATGCCGGAGTCGCGGATTCACAGGCGAGTCGCGGCCGGGCGCCAGGTTTTGACGGAGACTCGGAAGAGAGATTCGTTACCAAGTCGTCGGCATTGTTACACCGTGTGAATTGCGGGCCGGCGCGGCGTCGATAGTGTGTCCCCGGGTGCTTCGAATCGTTCGAAGGGGACCGGTGCGGGTAACGGGTGGGGCCGTCCGCACCGGCAGGGAAAAGTGGGGACTCAACATGCAAGCGATCACCATGGCGCGTGAGCCGTCGTTCGACGGCCACCTGTTTCTCAAGGCCGTCCAGCGCGGCATCTTCGGCCGTCCGCTGACCGACGCGCAGCGGGCCGCCTGCGTCGCGCTGCTCGAGCGCGGCCAGGCCCGCGGCGGTGTCTGCGCCCGGGCGCTGGCCTACGCGCTGGCCACCGCGACCTGGGAGACCGGCGGCGCGCTCCGCCCGCTGGAGGAGAGCGTCGAGTCGCCGTGGCGCGGCCGCGGCTTCGTCTGCGCCTCGGGCCAGGACTTCTACGCCAAGGCCTCCGACCTGTGCGGCGTCGACCTGGTGGCCGAGCCCGAGAAGCTGATGGATCCGAACACCGCGGCCGACGTGCTGCTGGCCGGCCTCGAGAGCGGCGCCTTCACCGGCGAGAGCATCTCGACCTACTTCGGCCCGGACGGGATCGACTGGGTCGGCGCCCGTCGCACCGTCGGCGACATGAGCCAGGCCCACCGCGTGGCCGGCCTGGCCCGCGCCTACTGGGTGGCCCTGCAGGGCTCCAAGGTTCACTGAACCGCCGAACACCAAAGCAAAAGGGGGAGCCGGTCCCGCCGGCTCCCCCTTTTTTGTTGCTGGTCCTTTGGACAAAAAGAAAGGGCGGCCCCAAGGCCGCCCCTTCCTCGAGCCGTTGCCGGCTACCCCCCAATTACATCGCGTTCGCGACGTTGCTCAGGACGCCGTTGACCTTGGTGCCGACGGTGCGCATCGCGACGATGGCGGCGACAGCGATCAGCGAGGCAATCAGCGTGTACTCGATGGCCGTGGCGCCACCTTCGTGCTTCATCAGGCGGCGAAAAATGGACAGCATTTGAAATCTCCTAATCAATGAGAATTTTGACCAACTTCCGTCGAGGCCGACTGGGAATTGCCTCGCCTTCAAGCGACTTGAATTGACCGGAGGGTAACTGCGTCTTGAGCGCAGATAAAATCATTCCGTGTATCAATCGACGTTCGATTGTAACGAGCATGTACGGCCCACGGAGGCCGTGTATCAGGTGTTTCGCTTCACCTCGAATGACACGCCGGACGCCGGTTGACTCGGCCCCGCCCCAAGCTTATGGCATTCTGAATTCAGAATTCCATGAAGCCCATCACCCCCGTTCCCGGCCGCGCCGACCAGGCCTACCAGGCCCTCCTCGACGAGATCTGCGACGGCGTCCTCGCGCCCGGCACGCACCTCGTGCAGGAAGAGCTGGCGGCCCGGCTCGGCGTCTCCCGCCAGCCGATCCAGCAGGCCATGGCCCTGCTCCGCAGCGACGGGCTGGTCGAGGAGATCGGCACGCGCGGCCTGCGCGTGACCGCCCTCGACCCCGCGACGATGCGCCAGCACTACGAGATCCGGGCGGCCCTCGACGGCCTCGCGGTGCGCGGCGCCGCGCTGCGGGCCGCCGGCTCGGCGGAGGTGGCGCGCGACATCGACCGCCGGGGCCGCGCCCTCGTCCAGGCCGGCAAGGCGGCGGCGGGCGGCACCTCGTTGCGCCGCATGGTGCGTTGCGACGTCGACTTCCACCGCTTCCTGTACGAGGCCTCGGGCAACCCCCTGCTCGCCCAGACCGCGGAGCCGCACTGGCGCTACCTGCGCCGCGTCATGGCCGACGTGCTGCGCCACGCCCAGCCGGGCACGGCGATCTGGAAGCAGCATGCCGAGATCCTCGCGGCCGTCGTCGCGGGAAATGCTGTGCGCGCCCAGGCGCTGGCCGCCGGCCATGTCGACGGCGCGGCCGACCGGCTGGCCGGGGCGCTGCAACGCGCCACCGCGGCCTGACCCCCACGCGACCACCGGGAGCGCCGACGATGAACGAGCTGATGACCCTGGGCCAGGCGCTCAGCGCGCAGGCCCGCCTCAACCCGAACCGGCTGGGCGTCCGCGACCTCGAGCGCGCGATGACCTGGTCGCAGTGGAACGCGCGCGCCTGCCGGCTGGCCAACGCGCTGGTCGGCCTCGGCCTGGGCGACGGCGACCGCGTCGCGGTGCTGGCCTACAACTGCGTCGAGTGGGCCGAGATCTACCTGGCCGGCGCCAAGGCCGGGCTGGTGATCGTGCCGGTCAACTTCCGGCTGGTGGCGCGCGAGATCGCCTACATCGTCGGCGACTGCGCCGCGTCGGCGCTGATCGTGCAGGACGACCTGGCCGGCCCGCTGGAGGAGCTGGGCAGCGACCTGCCGGTCCCGGCCTCGCGCATCGTCCGGTTCGGCGGGAAGGCGCCGCGCGGCGACTGGCAGAACTACGAGACGCTGATGGCGGCGGCGCGCGATAGCGAGCCCGGCCGGCCGGTGCACGGCGCCGACCCGTGGACCCTGATGTACACCTCGGGCACCACCGGCAAGCCCAAGGGCGCGATCCGCAGCCACCGCGCAGCCGCGCAGCTGGCGCTGGTCAGCGACCTCGAGCTGGCGGTCGGCGCGACCGACGACGCGTTGCTGGTCATGCCGATGTGCCACGCCAACTCGCTGAATTTCTTCGGCTCGTTCCTCTATGCCGGCGCGGCCAACACCATCTACTCGCGCAAGACCTTCGATCCCGAGCATTGCCTGCGCACGCTGGGCGAGACGCGCGCCAGCTTCACCTCGCTGGTGCCGACCCACTACATCATGATGCTCGGCCTGCCGGCCGCGGTGCGCGAGCGCTTCCCGTGCGAGCGCGTGTCCAAGTTGATGATCTCCTCGGCGCCGGCCCGCGAGGACACCAAGCGCGCCACCATGGAGATGTTCGCCAACTCCGGCCTGTTCGAGCTCTACGGTTCGACCGAGGCCGGCTGGGTGACGATGCTCCACCCGCACGAGCAGTTCGACAAGCTGGGCTCGGTCGGCCGCGAATGCATCGGCTCGCCGCCGATCCGCCTGCTCGACGAGAACGGCAACGAGGTGCCGGACGGCCAGCCCGGCGAGCTCTACTCGTCGACGCCCTACACCTTCGACGGCTACTGGAACCTGCCCGACAAGACGCGCGAGGCATTCCGCGACGGCGCCTGCTCGGTCGGCGACATGGCGTTGCGCGACGACCAGGGCTACATCCGGCTGATCGACCGCAAGAAGAACATGATCATCTCCGGCGGCGAGAACATCTACCCGTCGGAAGTCGAGGGGCTGCTGGGCGGCCACCCCAAGGTCAAGGACGTCGCCGTGGTCGGCGTGCCCGACGCCAAGTGGGGCGAGGCGGTGCAGGCAGTGATCGTGCTGCATGCCGGCGCCAGCGCCAGCGAATCCGAGATCCTCGACTGGTGCCGCGACCGCATCGCCGGCTTCAAGCGGCCGCGCGCCATCACCTTCCTGCGCGAGGAGCAGATGCCGCGCACCGCCACCGGCAAGGTCCTGCACCGCGAGCTGCGCGACCTGCTGGCCAAGAGATCTTCCTGATCCGAACGAACATCCCGAAGGAAACGCCATGGACCTCAACCAAGACCCGCAGTCCTGCGCCGCCTGGATCGCGCACTTCCTCAAGAGCCGCGGCGTCGACCGCGTGTTCGGCCTGCAGGGGGGCCACATCCAGCCGATCTGGGACAACGTCGCCCGCCTCGGCATCCGCATCGTCGACGTGCGCGACGAGGGCGCCGCGGTGCACATGGCGCATGCCCATGCCGAGCTGACCGGCACGCTGGGCGTGGCGATGGTGACGGCCGGGCCCGGTGTCACCAACACCGTGACGGCGATGGCCAACGCCAGCCTGGCCCGCGCGCCGGTGCTGCTGATCGGCGGCTGCACCTCGCGGCCGCAGGCCAACATGGGCCCGCTGCAGGACATCCCGCACGTCGACATCCTGAAGCCGGTGTGCCGCTATTCCCGCACCGCGCGCGTCGCCGACCAGGTGATGCGCGAACTCGACGAGGCGGTGGCGCGCGCCTTCGGCGACCTCGGCGAGCCCGGCCCGTCCTACATCGAGATCCCGACCGACGTGCTGCGCACCCACGTCGCGCCCAACCTCGTGCTCGACGAGTGGATGACGGCGCGCGGCCCGCGGCTGGTGACGCCCAACCCGGCGGCGATCGCCGCCGCGGTCGACGTGCTGTGGGGCGCGAAGCGCCTGCTGGTGGTGACCGGCCGCGGCGCGCGCGGCGCCAACGAGGCGCTGGTCCGCTTCCTCGACGCCACCGGCGCGGTCTACCTCGACACCCAGGAGAGCCGCGGCCTGGTGCCGGCCGAGCACCCCTCGGTGGTCGGCGCGATGCGTGCCGTCGCCATGACCGAGGCCGACACCGTGCTCGTGCTCGGCCGCAAGCTCGACTACCAGCTGGGCTACGGCTCGCCCGCGGTGTTCCCGCATGCCCGCTTCGTGCGCATCGCCGACACCGCCGGGGAGCTGGTCGACAACCGGCGCGGCGCGCCCGAGCTGCTGGCGACGCCGGCCCTGGCGCTGGAGGCGCTGGTCAAGGCAGCCGGCAATCGCCGCAGCAATGCCGACACGGCATGGACTGGCGGCCTGCGCGCCAGGCATGTCGAGCGCTCGGCCAAGGCCGCGCAGCCCGGCAAGCCGACCGGCGACGACGGCAAGATCCACCCCAACGCCATCTTCGACGCGATCCGCCAGCACGCGACGCCCGACTACATCGGCATCGCCGACGGCGGCGACCTCCTGTCGTTCGCGCGCGTCGGGCTGGACGCCCAGACCTACCTCGATGCCGGCGCCTTCGGCTGCCTCGGCGTCGGCGTGCCGTTCGCGATCGCCGCCGCGCTCGCCTGCCCCGGCCGCCAGGTGATCTCGGTCAACGGCGACGGCGCCTATGGCATCAATGCCATGGAGATCGACACGGCGGTGCGCCACGGCGCCAAGGCGGTGTTCATCGTCTCGAACAACGCGGCGTGGAACATCGAGCGCTACGACCAGGAGGCCAACTACGGCGGCCGCGTCGTCGGCACCACGTTGCGCCACTCCGACTATGCCGCGATGGCCCGGGCGCTCGGCGCCCACGGCGAGCGCGTCGAGAACCCGGCCGACCTGCCGGCGGCGATCCAGCGCGCGCTGGCCAATGCGCCGGCGGTGGTCGATGTCGTGACCTCGCAGACCGCGATCTCGTCGGACGCGCGCAAGGGGCTGGGCTTCGTGCCCGACTACCAGGCCCTGACCGCGTGGGACGACGCCGAGCGCGCCCGCCGCGGCCTCGCCTGAGCCCTGGGTTCTAGCCCAGCAGCGAGTGCCGCTTGCGGGTGAGCGGCACCACCACCACCGACGGGCCGGGGCGGGCGATCGCCTCGGCCACCGCGGCCGTGACCTCGGCGCCGGTCTTCGCGAGGCGCGACGGCACGCCGTAGCCCTTGGCCAGCGCCTCGAGGTCGATGCCCGGCAGGTCGAGGCCCGGCACGTTCGGCGTCTTCTCCAGCTCGGCGAAGTTCTTGAGGATCGCGTACTCGTGGTTCTGCAGCACCACGAACACGACGTGCGCCTGCTGCTGCGCCGCCGTGTAGAGCGCCTGCACCGAGTACTGGAACGAGCCGTCGCCCATCAGGGCGATCACCGGGCGTTTGCGCCCCGACTGGCGTTCCGCCAGGGCGAGGCCGACCGCCGCCGGCATGTCCCAGCCCAGTCCTCCGGAAGCAAAGGTGTAGAACGTGTCGGGCCGGTCGATGCGGAAGTGGTCCTGCATCTCGTTGACCACCGAGGGCGCTTCCTCGACCAGCACGAAGTCGGCCGGGCAGGCGGCGCGCACCGCCGCCATGATGGCGTCGCCGGCCAGCGGCTGGGCGGTCAGGTCGGGCGTCGACGGTGGGGCGCGCAGCGGCCGGGTGACGCTGGGCGTCCGCTTCGTGAGGAGCGGCTGCACCGCGTCGAGGAACAGCTTCGCATCGGCGACCAGGCTGTCGCCGACCGGCGCCTTGGCCGCCATGCCGGGATCGTCGGTCACCTGCAACAGCGCCGTGCCCGCGGCGAGGTAGTCGCCGGCGACCATCGGGTAGTAGCGGAACACCGGCGCGCCGACGACGACCACGAGGTCGTGGCCGGCGAGCTTCCGTCCCAGCGGCCCGATCGCCGACGGCAGCGCGCCGGCATGCTGGCGATGGCTCTCGGGGAACGGCGTGCGCTCGGCGAACGGTGCAGTCCAGACCGGCACGCCCAGCGTCTCGGCGAAGCGGATCGCCGCGTCCCACGCCTGGCTGCGCGCAATGTCCGAGCCGTACACGATCACCGGGCTCTTCGCCGCGTTGATGCGGTCGGCGAAGGCCGCGACCAGCGCCGGGTCGGGCGCGACCCGCGTCGCCACGGCGCGCACGGCGGCAGGCCCTTCCAGCGGCTTGTCCCAGTCGTCGAGCGGCAGCGACAGGAACACCGGCCCGGCCGGCGGCTGCAGCGCGGTGGCGAC
>Ga0102832_1002166_pt1 | contig 12661 bp, 8 predicted proteins | sample EBPBio282013_DNA_FD_88942 | JGI IMG/M metagenome (GOLD analysis project Ga0102832, IMG submission 88942) | Wastewater treatment Type I Accumulibacter community from EBPR Bioreactor in Madison, WI, USA - Reactor 2_5/28/2013_ DNA (Illumina Assembly) | ecosystem: Engineered > Bioreactor > EBPR >...
ACACAACATCCGTCCCGATGCTGAAGTGACCCAGCGCTTGCGGGCCGCGGGCGCGGTGATCCTCGGGAAAGCAAATCTTTCTCAATTTGCCGGCTGGCGTCCGGCGGAGACGGTGCTGAACAGCTCGACGGTGGGCGGCGAGTGCCGCAATCCGTTCGACTTGACCCGCAGCCCGGGCGGCTCGTCGTCCGGCGGCGGGGCGACGACGGCCGCGAGTTTCGCGGCGGCGAATATCGGCAGCGATACCACGGGTTCGATCATCGGGCCGTCGTCCTATAACGGCATCGTGGGCCTGCGGCCGACCATCGCGCTGGTGTCGCGTACAGGCGTCGTGCCGATCAGCGCCACCATGGACACCACGGGGCCGATGACGCGCAATGTGCGGGACGCGGCGATGCTGTTGAACGTCATGGCGGGCACGGACGCGGCCGATCCGGCGACGGCGCAGGCGGACGCGCATAAGACGGACTACGTGGCGGCCCTGTCGACCGACGCGCTCAAGGGAAAGCGCCTGGGCGTGGTGCGCGATTTCGGCGGTTATAACGAGGCGACCAGTCCGGTGTTCAACACCGCGCTGGACGTGTTGAAGGCGCAAGGGGCGGAGCTGGTGGAGATCCCGGAAGGACAGTTCCCGGATCACCGCTTCGAGCAGCTGGCGATCATGTCCTTCGATTTCCGCGAAGACTTCGCGGCTTATATGAAGGACGCGCCCGAAGCGCAGAAGGTGCGCACGGTGGAAGAGCTGATCGCGTTTAACAAGGCCGATCCGCGCGAGAGCGCCTATGACAGCGGGCTGATCGAATATGCCGCGAGCCGTGTCACCGGCCGGGCCGATCCGGAATACGTCAAGATGCGTGAGCTGGTGACCCAGCGCACGGCAAAGGACGGCTTCGACAAGGTGTTCGCGAGCTTCAACGTGAGCGCGGTGGTGCTGCCGACGCGCGATGTGGCCGATGTGATGAAGCCGAACGGCGAGACGCAGCCGAACCGCATCCCCAAAGACAACGGCAAGGCGCCGGGTTCGGGCTCGAGCATCGCGGCGCTGGCGGGCTATCCCAACCTCAGCGTGCCGATGGGCATGGTGAATGGACTGCCGGTGGGCCTGTCGTTGATCGGACCGGCCTGGAGCGAGGCGGACCTTCTCGCGATGGGCTATGCCTACGAGCAAGCGGCCAAGGTACGGGTGGCGCCCGTCGCGTATAAGGCGGCTGTGTCTTCGGCCGAACAGAAACAGAAATAGGGAAACCCAAGGCTTTCCGCGGCGCAACTTAACATAAGTTGATTTTGTTACATTTGATTTTGACGCGAAATCTTCTTTTAGTTGTGCCGCGGGAGCGTTAGCCTAGCCCCGTCGTTGATTTTTTTGGGGGGGTACCATCATGACTTTGACCTTGCGCCGCGCACTGATCGCGGCGGCTCTGACGGCCGCGGCGGCTTTGACGTCGGGCTGCGCTTCGATTGCGTCGGGCACGACGCAGACTTTGCAAATCGCATCCAATCCGGACAAGGCGCATTGCGACCTGGTGCGTGAAGACAAGGTGATCGGCGCGGTGGCGAGCACGCCCGGCGGCGTGGTGGTCGAAAAGACCAAACACGACATCACGGTTAAATGCCGCAAAGACGGCTACCAGGAGGCCACCGGACAATTGCCGTCCGGCATCGAAGGGTCGACCTGGGGCAATATCATCCTCGGCGGCGGCATCGGCTGGGCGATCGATAGCGCCCGCGGCGCCGACAATAAGTATCCGGAAGCCATCACCGTGACGCTGGTGCCGGCGGAAGGCTCGGCCCTGGCGGCCCAGTGCAACCCGATTCAACTGGAAGCCATCTATATGGCCGAAGCGGAGAAGAAGGGCGAGATGCCAGCGGCGCATAAGCTGGGGCGGCATGAGATCATCTACGGCCGGTATACGGACAATGCGGACCAAGTGCTGAACGGCTTCCTGCGCAGCCAGTTCGAGAACGAGCGCAATACCAAGGTCGGTCAATCCTGCCCGAAGTCGGCGCATATGGACGCCGCCAAGAAGGCGCTGCCGGATGCGGACAAGGCGAAGTTCCCGGAAGCGGTCGCCGATCCGGCCAAGGGCCCGATCTCCAATGCCGCGGCGGCGACGAGCTGAGGCGGGCGTCAGAGCGGAGAAAGATGAAGCGGGGCCGGGAAAACCTGGCCCCGTTTTGTTTTTGAGGCTGCTGTGAGCGCGCAAAAAGCGCGCGGATCGGTCCCGTGGACCGCGCCGCGGCGCGCCGTGTCAGATCAATTCGCGCGTGGGCCGACAGGGCAAGTGCGTCCGTTCTGTTCGCGAAAAAAGATCTTATATAAATCTTACTCATGCCCAAAACGTCCTTTCTGAATTGGCTGCAAGAGGCCCGCGAACGCCGCCGGGGAGAGCTACGCCATGCCGTGCGGCTCACGGTGGCGGCGGTGATCGCGTACGCCGTGGGGGAGACTTTGGCGTTGCCGCAGGCCTATTGGGCGGTGTTCACGGCGGTGCTTGTCAGCCAGGCCAGTGTCGGGGGCTCGGTGAAGGCGGCCGGGGATTGGTTGATCGGCACGCTCGGCGGCGGCGTTTACGCGGCGGTGGTGAGTACGCTGATGACGGAGACCGACCCCGTCACCAAGGCGGCGGCGTTGGGGACGGCGCTGTTGCCGCTCGCGTTCCTCGCCGCCGTGCGTCCGACGTTCCGGTTCGCGCCGGTGACGGGGGTGATCATCATTTTGATTGCACCGCTGACGCAGATGTCGCCCCTGGAAGCGGCCATGAATCGGCTGATCGAAATCTGCATCGGCGGCGCGATCGGGATCGTGACATCGCTGTTCGTGTTGCCGGCGCGGGCGTCCCGCATGCTCAATCAAACGGCGGCGCGCACGCTGGAGAGCCTGGCGGCGATCCTGACCCTGCTGCCGCGCCTGCATCAGGGCGAGACCGAGGAGGAATACAACGCGCTGCATGATCAGGCGCTGGTGAACCTCGATAAATTGATCCTGGCGGTCGACGAGGCGAAAAGGGAACGCGCGAGCTTTCTATCGGGGTCGCCGGATCCGGAGCCGATCCTGCGCGGTTTAAGACGTTTGCGCGCGGACATCATCATGCTGGGGCGCGCGATGGCCACAAGACTGCCGGAGGCTTATCACGCGCGGCTGACGGAGGACCTGACGGCGGCGCTGGATGTGGTGCGCAGGTATTTCGTCGCGATCGGGGAAGCGCTGGAGACACGCAGCGCGCCGCCGCCGTTGGCGCCGGTGGACGAGGCGCTGCGGCACTATGGCGCGGAGCTGAACGCGGTGCGCGAAGAAGGACTGACGCGCGGATTGGCGGCGGATGTGGTGGGGCGAACCTTCGCGGTGGGGTTCGCGCTCGAGCAGCTCAGGACGAACCTGGGGGACTTGGCCAGCCGGACGGGGGAGCGGGCCAGAAAGCCGAAGGTGACGGGGGTTTAAGGCAGGACGGAAATTATATCCGATATATTTCGCGGACTGGCTGTTACATCCGCACGGATGGATCGCGCGAAAATTTATCGGATATAATTTCCGGGCAGAGGTCGCTGAGAGCGCGCAGAAATTATCTCAGATAAATTTTCGCCCGCTCTGCTGGCGCTCGGAACGCGGAATTGGGATCAGACACGAAAAACACGGCTAGTCTGCCAAACAGATTCAGTCGTCGTGGTTATTCGTGTCTGACCCCAATTCCGCCGCATGAGTTGGCGAAAAAATATCTGAGATAATTTCTGCTCGGAGCTTCTATGAAAAAGTTCGTGTTCGCTGCTGTGTTGCTCGCAGCCAGCCCCGCACTCGCCCAATCCAATCTTAAAGATCTCAAGCTCGAGATTCCGGCGACGAAGTATGTGCTCAAGAATGGGCTGACGCTCATTGTGAATGAGGATCGGAAGGCGCCGATCGTGTCGGTGCAGGTTTGGTATAAGGTCGGCTCGCGCGACGAGCCGGCGGGACGTTCGGGGTTCGCGCATTTGTTTGAACACCTCATGTTCAACGGCAGCGAACATTCCGATACGGACTGGTTCAAGCCGGTGCGCGGCATGGGCGGCACCTCGATCAACGGCACCACCAACAACGACCGGACCAACTATTTCCAGACGGTGCCGAAGGGCGCGCTTGATTCCATCCTGTGGCTTGAATCGGATCGCATGGGGCACTTCCTGGGCGCGGTGACCCAGGCGAAACTGGATGAGCAGCGCGGTGTGGTGCAGAACGAGAAGCGCCAGGGCGAGAACCGGCCCTATGGGTTCGCGTATGAACGCATCATCAAGGCGACTTATCCCGCAGGTCATCCATATGCGCATACGACCATTGGCTCCATGGAAGACCTGGATGCGGCGAAGCTCGCGGATGTGAAGGACTGGTTTCGCACCTGGTATGGGCCGTCGAACGCCATTATCGCCCTGTCCGGCGACATCACACCGGCCGAGGCGCTGGCGAAGGTCGAAAAAGCCTTCGGCGATATTCCGCCCGGTCCGCCCGTGGTGCGCGCGAGCTGGGCTATGACCGGGTGGCGCAGCCCCGCATCTATAAAGTGTGGAATATGCCGCCCGACGGGTCACGGGACGCTTCGCTTCTGGATCTCGCGGCTGATGCGCTGACGGGCGGCAAGACTTCGCGCCTGTACAAGCGTCTGGTGCATGAGGAACAGGTGGCGACCGGTGTCAGCGCCAGCGTCGACCGCGGCGAGATCGCCGGGCAGTTCTATATCACCGTGGATGTTAAGCCGGGCGTGGACGTGGCCAAGGTGGAAGCCGAGGTGGACGAGGAATTGGCGCGGTTGGTGAAAGAAGGACCGACGCCGGAGGAGCTGGGCCGCGCGCGCACCGACCTGGTGGCCGGCACGGCGCGGGCACTGGAGCGTTCATACGTAAAAGCCGCGTGGCTGATCGCCGCGGAGTCCGTATACGGCGATCCCGCGCAATGGCGCGAACGGGTGACGGTGGCCTTGACGGCGACGCCCGCCGAGGTGCGGGACGCGGCGCGGCGCTGGCTCACCGATGGGCAGTATGTATTGACGGTCCTGCCGCGTCCGCCGCTGACGGCCGCGGACACCGATGTGGACCGCACGGCGCTGCCGACGCCGACACCAACAACCGCGGAGAACCTGCCGGCGCTGGAACATGCCACGCTCGCGAACGGGCTGAAGCTGATCGTCGCCTCGCGCCGCGCGGCACCGATGGTGACGATGACGCTGGCCGTTGAAACGGGTTTCAGCGCCGCGGAGGACAAACTGCCGACGGGCGCGGCGGCGATGACCGTGAGCCTGATGGATCAAGGTACGACCTCGCGCGACGGCTTGCAGATCAGCGATGAGCTGCGTGGGCTGGGCGCGGATCTGTCGGTGAACGCGGACGATGAGCGGGCGTCGGTGTCCTTGAGTACCTTGTCTTCGAGCCTGGATGCGTCGCTGGCGCTGTTCGCCGATGTGACCTTGCATCCGGCGTTCAAGCCGGAGGATCTGGAGCGTGAGCGCAAACAGGCCATGATCGGCATCGAACGCGCGCGCCAGCAGCCCAGTGCCGCCGGGGCGCGGGCGCTGCGCGCGCTGGTGTTCGGCGCGGATCATCCTTATGGGCGTTTGACGACGGAATCGACGCTGGCGGCGTTCACGCGCGCGCAGGCCGTGGACTATCACAAGCGCTGGTTCACGCCCGAGAACGCGACCCTCGTTGTCGTCGGCGATACGACGCTGGCCGAGATTCGCCCCAAGATCGAGAGGGCCTTCGCGGGCTGGCAGAGGGGAAGCGTGCAGCGTAAAGCCGTGCCGGCGGCGCCGGCGAGCAAGGCGGGTATTTATGTCGTGGACCGGCCGGGATCGCAGCAGTCCGTCATCATGGTGGGCGCGGCGGCGCCGCAGTGGACGGCGGAGGACCAGGTGGCGCTGGGGCTGTTCAATGATGCGTTCGGCGGCGCGTTCACTTCGCGGCTCAATATGAACCTGCGCGAGGACAAACATTGGTCCTACGGCGTGCGCAGCTCCGTGGGTATGGACGGGCGCGGGCCGCGCTTGTTTCAAGTCGGCGCGCCGGTGCAGACGGACAAGACGGCGGAAAGCATTCTAGAGCTGCGGCGGGAGTTCAATGACCTCGCCAAGGTTCGACCTTTAACGGCAGACGAAATCGCGCAGGTGAAGAATGATACGACGCTGGCGCTGCCGGGACGCTGGGAGAGCATCGGGTCCGTGAAGGGCACCGTGGTGGATCTCGCGTACCGGGGGCTGCCGGATGATTACTGGTCGTCTTATGCCGCGCGTGTGCAGGGGACAACGGCGGAAGAGCTGAGCCGGGTTGGCGCGAAGTTCGTGCGGCCGGGCGAGATGGTGTGGGTGATCGTCGGCGACGCGGCGAAAATCGAGCCGGAAATGAAGAAAGCGGGGATCGGGCCGGTGATGCGGGTGGATGCGGATGGGGTGCTGTTGAAGTAGGGCGCGCGGTGAGAGCGAAATTATCTCTGATATAATTTTCGCGGGAGTTTCGACCGAGAGAGCGCTCCAAGGAAAAGGGGGCAGACACGAAAAGCGCCACGCGCGTGCCAAACACGCTTTTCATCGTGGTTATTCGTATCTGCCCCCGTTTCTTTTCCGCTTGGGCCCGCTACGCCTTTTTGTCCGGCACGGCGCGGCTGATCTTGTACATGAAGAAGAGCGTGAACACGGCCGCGCCGGCGACGACGTAGCCGACGGTGGGGTAGTGCTCGAGGCGGCCGTCGGGCGCGCGGGAGACGATCGCGCCCGCGAGCGCGGCGCAGACGCCGCCGGAGATTTGCTGGAGTGAACCGCAGACGGCGTTGAAGGACCCGCGCTTGGTGGGCTCCGGCACGGCGCTCATCAGGGCCTGCGAGGGCACGATGCGCGAGAAGATTCCGATGAACAGGAGCACGTTGATGGCGATGACGCCGAGGAGCGGCGTTTCACCGAGGTGCGTGTAGAAGATCACCATCACGATCGAGAGCAGGGTTCCGAACATGAAGACCGGGTATTTGCCGAATTTGTCCGCGGCGCGGCCGGCAAGCGGCCCTACGAAGATCATGCAGATGCCGGTGACCAGATAAATCTTGGGCAGATCGTCGGCGGAGATCTTGTAGTTATTGAGGGTAAAGTCGGCGCCGAAGGGCAACAGCATGTAGCCGCCGGTGGCGAGCAGGGCGACCACGCCGAAGGCGAGGAAGTGGCGCGGCTCGGTGATTGTGGCCCAGAGATGCTTGAAGGCGTTGCTTTCGGTTTGCAGCTTCAGATGCGCGTCGACGGGTTTCATGCTGAGGGCGATGACGGCGCCCACGCCGAGGCCGATCACGACAATGGTCAGGAACGGCGCGTGCCAGTTCCAGTGGTTGGTGAGATAGAGGCCCGCCGGTAATCCAAGCACCTGGCTGGCGGCAAAGGCGGTCTGGATCATGCCCATGACGCGGCCGCGCTTTTCCATCGGGAAAAGGTCTGTCGCTATCGCCATGACGGTGGCGCCGATGACGCCCGCGAACATGCCGGTGATGACGCGGGCGAGGAGCAGGATCTGGAAATTCTCCGCCAAGCCACAAAGCAGCGTGCCGACCATGAAGCCGGAATAGAAAAAGAGGAGAAGCCGCTTGCGGTCGAATTTGTCCGCGAAGCCGGCGGCCGCGAAGCTGGTGACGCCGGCGGCGAGCGCGTAGGCCGACACGACGATGCCGAACTGCTGCGGGGTGATGCCGAGCGCGGGCATGACGAAGGCGCCGAGCGGCGAGAGGATCATGAAGTCGATGATGATGGTGAATTGCAGGAAGGCCAGCATCGCGACCACGAATTTTTCGTAGCCCGTGAAGAACGGCGGCGCTTTCGCGGCGCGGGCGGACATATCTGAGGCGGACATGCGGGACCTTCGGCGGGGTAGGGAAAAAGACCGTGTAACATATGGAAAAGGAGACCGATTGGCGCTGTCAAAATTATGAAAGCCGGGGTGTGAGAAGCCCGGCGTAAGACGCTGGAGCGTAAAAAAGGGTGTGAGGGGGGGGGGAGGTGTCCGGGGGGAAAGAGCGCCCGCCCCGGCGGTTCGAACACCCTGTTGAATGGGAGCCGACATGGCCGGTCAGGGCGCGTGCCCATCGCGGCGGAGAGGGCGTGATTTAACCGTCGCGACTCACTGCCAATTTCTTCGCGCGTGCGCGGCATCTTTGCTTTGCGCCGCAGTCGAAATTTGGTTCTCTGTGCGCCCCGGGGAGACTTCGCTTTCATGACCGCCTTGCCGACCGAGTTGCCGGAGCCGCTGCGCCCGTTCTTCGCGTATTGGCATTCGTTGCCGAAGGTGGGCCATCTTCCGAAGCTCGCGGATTTTTTCGACCATGTGCCGCCGGCCGTGGCGCCGTATCTGGCGATCGCCGACGTCATCGGTCCCGGGGACGCGCGCCTGCGTTTCTTCGGGACGCGGTTGGTGGAGCGCGCGGAGTTCGATCCGACGGGCCTGTCTGTCGCGGCCGTGTATGCGGGAACGTTACGCAAGAAGATCCATGAGGTCATGTGGGCGGCCGTGCAGCGGCCCGTCGGATATGTGCTGCGGCGTACGATCGTCGTGCGCAGCGGGTTCCTGAACGAGAACGTGAGCCTCGCGCTGCCGGTGGAGATCCCCACATCGCGCCTGCGGGCTGTGATCGCCTTCACCCAAGGCATCGCCGAGGTGCAGATGATCGACCGCGGCGAGGACACGCTGGTGCAGGAGATGAGGTTCGAACGCTGGGTGGATGTTGGAGCGGGGACGCCGTGAGGGTGACCTGGGCAGGCGGCGAGCCCGCGAAATATATCTGATATAAATTAGGCTGCGGTGTACCATCGGCGACATGACCGGGGTCTCGCAGGATCGGGCGGCATGGCTGGCGCGGAACGTGCTTCCGCACGAGGCGGCGCTGCGCGCGTGGCTGCGGCAGAAATATGTGCTGGGCGTCGAGGTGGACGATATCGTCCAGGAGACTTACGCCATTCTGGCGGGATTGGAGAGCGTGGCGGCGATCCGCAATCCGCGCAGCTATGCGTTCCAGACGGCGCACTCATTGATCCTGGCGCACCTGAGACGCTCCAAAATCGTTTCGATCCGCAGCGCGTCGGACCTGGAGCTGGCCGGCGCCATGGCCGATACACCAACGCCCGAACAGGTGGCGGAGGACCGGGACGAACTGGCCAATGTCGCGCGCGTGCTGAGCGAGATGCCGCCCAAGGTGCGAGAGGTATTCCTGCTGCGCCGTGTGCAGGGGTTATCGCAGCGCGAGACCGCCGAACGGCTTGGGATTAGCGAGAATTCCGTGGAAAAGCGCATTTCCCAGGGGATTAGGGCCTTGTTATGGGCCTTCGGGCGCGGCGGAAAACGGGCCGTCAAACCTCTAAGGAGTGACGAAAACCCGGAAAACGGGGCGCCGTGGCGCCGCCGCGATAAAGATTCCGAATAGGTTTTCGTATATGACCTGCGCCGGGACGGACCATCGCCCGGGCGTAGATATATGTAGATATATAGAGTGCGTTTTTTTAAGAGAGCGAAAGTCTAAGAGAGCAAGCTGTGACGTCCGCGTTTGAGACAGAGGCTGACCTGGGCCGCGAAAACGCCATCGATGTGATGGCGGCGGCGTGGGCCGCGCGCCTGGACCGCGGGCTTTCGGCCGCCGAGACGGCGGAGCTTGGCGCGTGGACGGCGGCGGATCTGCGTCACCAGGGCGCCCTGGCGCGCGCGCAGGCGGCGTTCGCTTATCTCGACCGCGCGAAAGCGCTGGGGGCGAGTTTCACCGGAGAGTCGGGATCGGCGCCGGAGGGGGAGCATCCAGCCGCGCCTTCACGGCGCGGGTTGCTGACGGGCGGCCTGGCCGCCGCCGCGGCCGCCGCGGGCGGTGTGATGTTCGGGCCGCGCCTCTACAATCGTTTCTTCGGCGGCGAACCGCCGCAGCTCTACACCTCCAAAAAAGGCGAGATCAAACTGGTGTCGCTGACGGATGAAAGCGTGCTGACCCTCAACACCCATTCGCTCGTCGCCGTGAACTATACGGGCGAACGTCGCGGCGTGGAGTTGATGGACGGCGAAGTGATGTTCTCGGTGGCCAAGGACCAGGCGCGGCCGTTCTCGGTGCTGGCGGGCGAGCTGGAGGTGCGCGCCGTGGGCACGAGTTTCATGGTGCGCAATATGGCGGGCCTGCCGCCGGAAGTGCTGGTGCAGGAAGGCATGGTCGACGTGGTGTACCGTGCGCAGCCGGCATCTTTGGTGCGCGCGGCGGCGAACACGCGCGTAACGGCCGAAAGTGGCGCGCGCCTGATCAAGGCGTCGGTAAGCCCCGACACGGTGGCGCGCGAGACGGCCTGGCGTCAGGGCATGATCGCCTTCGAGGGCGTAAGCCTCAGGACGGCGGCGGCGGAATTCTCGCGTTATTCGGATACGCGCATTGTGATTGACGATGTGGCGATCGCCAATACGACGATCACGGGCCTTTTCCAGGCGAACAACCCGGCCGGGTTCTCGCAAGCGGTCGCCGGGAGCCTGGGGCTCAAGGTGGAAATGGGGCCCGGCTTTGTCAGGCTTTATAGCGAGTAGCGTTTGAGCTGCTGCCCCGAAGACTGAGGGCGGACCCCAATTGTGGCGCGCGTCTTCGTCCAATCTAAAATCTTAAGCGGACGTGGAATTTGACCCCGATTCCTCTCCCGCTTCGTGCCCTTCCGGCAACAGTGTGCGGCGCACAACAATAAAATAACCCGCCGGGCCGCTTTTGGGCGGCGGAAACGCTCCCGGCGTCCATCTAAGTCGCGAAGGGGCCTTCCGTGGGAGGAGGGCGTTCCGGATGACCTTAGGGGGGACCATGTCATTTAAATCCAGACTTTTAACGACCGCGGCCACGTCCGTGGCCATGGTGGCCGTTGTCATGACCGGCGCGGCGTCCGCGCAGGCCCAGACGGCGCCGGCCGCTTCGGCGGTGGACGAAATCGTCGTCACCGGCACGCGCGTGGTGCGCGACGGCTATGAAGCGCCGACGCCGCTGACGGTGCTGGGCACGGAAGCCCTGGAAGCGGCGGCGCCGGAAAACATCGCCGACCTGGTGAACGACCTTCCCGCGGTGGTGGGCAGCGCGAGCCCGCAGACCTCGAACCTTTCCTTCTCCAACGGTCAGGCCGGTCTCAACACCCTCAACCTGCGCGGGCTTGGATCGAGCCGCACCCTGGTGCTGCTCGACGGCCAGCGCTCGGTGCCGTCGACCATCAACGGCCTCGTGGACGTGAACGATTTCCCGCAGCAGCTCATCAGCCGCGTCGATATCGTCACGGGCGGCGCCTCGGCCGCCTATGGTTCCGACGCGCTTTCGGGGGTCGTGAACTTCGTCTTGAACAAGGATTTCACGGGCGTGAAGGGTGAAGTGTCGGGCGGCCTGACCACCTACGGCGACGATCCGGCCGCGAAGGTCGCGATGTCCGCCGGGACATCGTTCGCCAACGGCCGCGGTCATCTGCTGGCCTCCGGCGAATGGAGCCGCCGCTGGGGCATCTTCGGCGTGCCGCGCGAGTGGAACAACGACGGCTGGGCGATCGTCAACAACCCCGCGTACGGCACCAACGCCGCCGCCGGCCAGTCGACCAGCGTGCCGCAGCGTTTGCTGCTCTCGGGCGTCGGCCTCGGCACGGCCATGCCGGGCGGCATCATCACCAACACGGCGTTGCGCGGGACCTACTTCGGCCCCGGCGGCACGCCGGCCCAGTTCAATTATGGTTCGATCGTCTCCGATCCGTTCACCCAGGGCGGCGACTGGAAAGCCTCGCAGGTGAACTTCTACAACACCCTGGATCAGCGCGTGACGCGCGAAGGCATCTTCCTGCGCACCAGCTACGAGGTGTCGGATAACGTCACCGCGTTTGCGCAGGCGCAGTGGGGCTTCGCCCGCTCCATCGGTCTCGCGCTGAAGCAGTTCAACGTCGCGAACCTGATCATCCGCGCCGACAACGCCTTCATCCCGACGGCCGTGGCGCAGCGCGTGCAGGCGCTCGGCCTAAGCCAGTTCACCCTCGGTTCGATGAACGTCGACATGCCGACGATCACCTTCGACAACGAGCGCACCGTCAACCGCTACGTCGTCGGCTTCAATGGCAGCTTCGACGCCATGGGCGGCGAATGGACCTGGGACGCCTATTTCCAGAAGGGTGTGTCGCGCACGTCGGAAAACGGTCTCAACGTCTCGGCCAAAGCCGAGTTCGGCGCCGCCATCGACGCGGTGCGCACGGCGAACGGCACCGTCGCTTGCCGCGTGAACACCGACGCGATCACCACCAACGACATGCCGGGCTGCGTGCCGTACAACATGATGGGTCTCGGCGTGAACAGCCAGGCCGCGATCAATTACGTGTTCGCCAGCCCGGAGCATCCGCAGCGCAACCAGCGCTTCGCGCAGGACGTCTATGCCTTCACGCTGAACGGCGAGCCCTTCGACATCTGGGCGGGTCCGGTCTCATTGGCGCTCGGCGCCGAACACCGCAAAGAGGCGGTGCGCGGCCGCGCCGATCCGATCTCGCTGATCAACGGTTGGTTCGCGGGCAACTACCTGCCGACGTTCGGGAGCTATAACGTGACGGAAGGTTTCGCCGAAACCGTCGTGCCGCTGGCGAAGAATGAAGCCTGGGCCGACGCGCTCGATCTGAACGCCGCCGTGCGCGCCACCAGCTATTCGACCTCGGGCATG
>Ga0102832_1002170_pt1 | contig 12643 bp, 14 predicted proteins | sample EBPBio282013_DNA_FD_88942 | JGI IMG/M metagenome (GOLD analysis project Ga0102832, IMG submission 88942) | Wastewater treatment Type I Accumulibacter community from EBPR Bioreactor in Madison, WI, USA - Reactor 2_5/28/2013_ DNA (Illumina Assembly) | ecosystem: Engineered > Bioreactor > EBPR >...
CCAACGCCTTCCTCGATCACTTCGGCCTTGAATCCATCCAGGACCTCCCGGGTATCGATGAACTCCGGGCGGCGGGTCTGCTCGATAGCCGTGGCGGTATGGCTTACGCCACCCGCGGCAGCGACACGCTGTTGTTCGATACGGACGAGTCCGATGAAGCCCTCGAGCCGCTGATGAGCGGCGATGAAGGCGAAGAGGGTCGTGAGGCGGGCGCCGAACCCGCGGAAGACGAAGATAAAAACGCGTAAGGTGCTGGAATTTAAAGGATCGCCCTCTTAGATAGAGGGGAACGAGGTTGCGGGTGGGGGCCCTTTTTGCGATGATGCAAGGTGAGCTTTCCTCGCTAAGCCATTGGAGTTGTTGAGCCATGGGTTTCGGTAGCATCTGGCATTGGGTCATCGTCCTGGTGGTCGTGCTTCTGCTGTTCGGCAGCGGCAAGATTTCCGGAATCATGGGCGACGTCGCCAAGGGCATTAAGTCCTTCAAGAAGGGCATGAAGGAAGATGACGACGAGCCGGGGCCGACGGCTTCCCGTACGACCATCGAAGGCAATGCGGCCTCCAAGGAAAAAGATACCGTCTAAAGCGGACGTGCGGCGGGCGCTCTAAAGGGGGACGCTCGCTTTAGGAAGGAACGGACCCCTCAATGTTTGATCTCGCGTGGTCCGAATTATTCGTCATCGGCTTGGTGGCCGTTCTGGTCCTTGGGCCCAAGGAACTGCCCACGGCCATGCGCACGCTCGCCAAGGCCATCCGCAAGGTGCGGAACCTCGGGTCCGAGTTCCAGGGTCATTTCAACGAAATGCTGCGTGAGGCGGAGCTGGACGAGGTGCGCAAACAGGTCCAGAAATTCTCGCAGACCAGCCTTGTCGAGCATGTCACCAATTACGTCGATCCCAAGGGCGAAGTTGCCAAAGAGGTGACCTCGGCCTTTCAGGACCCCGACTCTCAGACCCCGCCGCCGGCTGACCAGGCCGTCGCCGCGTCGGGAACCCCGGATGGCGCGGCCGCCGCGCCGCCCGCGCAAGTCGCGCCGGCCGAAACGGTGCCAGCCGAAACGGTGCCGGCCGAACAGAAGCCGCCGGCGGCCACATGAACAAGCAGGTTCCGAGCAAGGACGTCGCCACGCCGGACGATCCGGATAACCACACCATGCCGCTGCTCGATCATCTGATGGAGCTGCGCAAGCGGCTGCTTTATTCCGTGGTGGCGTTGCTGATCGCCTTCTTCGGCGGTATGGCGGTTTCGCAGCACATCTATAATTTCCTCATGCAGCCGTATGCCGATGCCATGCATCAGCATGGCGGCACGCAGCGTATGATTTATACGCACCTTGCCGAAGGTTTCTTGGTCGAATTGAAGGTCGGCTTCTTCGCGGCGATCTTCGTGACTTTCCCGATTTTCGCCAACCAGATGTGGGCTTTCGTCGCGCCCGGTCTGTACAAGCACGAGAAAAGGGCGATCCTGCCGTTCCTGCTCGCGAGCCCGATCCTGTTCGTGATGGGTGCGGCGCTCGTCTATTACATGATCATGCCGCTGGCGTGGAAGTTCCTGCTCGGATTCCAGACCACGGCGGCGGAAACCGCGCTGCCGATTCAGCTTGAAGCGGCCATCGGCGATTACCTCTCGCTGGTCATGACCCTGATCCTGGCCTTTGGCATCGCGTTCCAGATGCCGGTGTTGCTTGTGCTCCTGGCGCGCGTCGGGATCATCAGCTCCAAGGCGCTGAAGGAAAAGCGCCGCTACGCCATCATCGGCGTGTTCGTGTTCGCCGCGGTGGTGACGCCGCCGGACGTCGTCAGTCAGCTCGGCCTCGCGCTGCCGATGCTGCTCCTCTACGAAATCTCGATTATCTTCGCGAAAATGGTCGAGAAGAAACCCGAGGATATCGTCGCCGACGGCAGCGAAGCGGGCGGCGGCGATACGGACTTCAACGACGCCTAGGGCCTGTTCCGGAAAGTGTGCGCGATTTTCCGAGACCAGTAGGCGCCAACTAAAACCCGAAGGTTTCGGGCGGATTTCCAAAATTAATCTCTTCGGGCGGAGATCCCGGGTGCTTGCATCCTGGACGGATGAACCGGCGCTCGCGTATAAGCCCTGGCATGCACGACCTGAAATTCATCCGGGAAAACCCCGGCGCTTTCGATGCCGCTTTGGCGCGGCGCGGCGGCGCGCCCATGGCCACGTCCATCCTCGACATGGACAAGCGCCACCGTGAAACCATCACCGAGTTGCAGAGCCTGCAGAGCCGCCGCAACGACGTCTCGAAGCAGATCGGTCAGGTAAAGGGCAAGGGCGGCGACGCGGCCCCGCTGATGGCCGAAGTCGCGTCCATCAAAGACCGTATGACCGCGCTCGAAGCCGATGAGAAGAAGATCGGCGAAGAGGTGCGTGGCATCCTGCTCACGATCCCGAACATCCTTCACAAAGACGTGCCGGACGGGAAGGACGAGAGCGGCAACGTCGAAGTGCGCAAGTGGGGCGCTCCCCGCCCGTTCAATTTCCAGGCCAAGGAACATTCAGACCTTGGTCCCGCGCTCGGCCTCATGGACTTCACCCAGGCGGCCGTTATTTCGGGCGCGCGATTTGTCGTCCTCAAGGGCGAACTCGCGCGCCTGGAACGCGCGATCGCCCAGTTCATGCTGGACACGCATACGCGGGAAAACGGCTACACCGAAATGAACGTGCCGCTCTTGGTGCGGCCCGAAGCGCTCTACGGCACCGGCCAATTGCCGAAATTCGAAGAAGACCTGTTCAAGACCACGGCGGGTCTCTACCTGATCTCCACGTCCGAAGTTTCGCTGACCAACCTGGTCGCCGAGCGGATCGTCGACGGTTCCGAGCTCCCGATGCGTCTGACGGCCTTCACCCCGTGCTTCCGCTCGGAGGCGGGGGCGGCGGGTAAAGATACCAAGGGCATGATCCGCAATCACCAATTCGAGAAAGTCGAAATGGTGAGCATCACGGCGCCGGAGGACTCCGAGGCTGAACTCGACCGGATGACCAAATGCGCCACCGGCATCCTCGAGAAATTGGAACTGCCGTATCGCGTCATGGCGCTCTGCGCCGGCGACATCGGCTTTGGTTCCAATCGCACCTACGACATCGAAGTGTGGTTGCCCGGTCAGAACACCTACCGCGAAATCTCCAGCTGCTCGAACACCGGCGAATTCCAGGCGCGCCGTATGAACGCGCGCTTCCGTCCGGTGGGCGAAACCAAGGGCACGCGCTTCCTGCACACACTGAACGGCTCCGGCCTTGCGGTCGGCCGTACTTTGGTGGCGATCCTTGAGAACTACCAGGAAGCCGATGGGTCTATCCGGGTGCCGGCGGTGCTGAAGCCCTACATGGGCGGCCTCGAGGTCATTACCGGGTCGCGATCCGAAAGTTCGCGCAGCGCTTCCGTGAAAACCTGACGCTAAGTTTCGGATCAGAAGCGGCCCGGAAAATTATGAATCACATCCGGCAAATGGATTTGAAGTTCCTCACGCGAGCCGCGCAGCCGTCGCCGTGAGGAACTTCAAATCCGCCAAATGTGGGAAGTAGACATCATGTTCGCGCCACTGCCGGATCTTGCCAAATGCCGCATCTTGCTCTGCAACGATGACGGGATTGCCGCGCAAGGGTTGGCCGTGCTCGAACGCATCGCACGGTCGCTGACGGACGATGTGTGGGTGGTCGCGCCGACTCTCGAACAGAGCGGGGCAGGGCACTCGCTCACCATTCACCACCCGCTGCGGCCGATCAAAATCGACGCATGCCGGTACAGCGTGACGGGCACGCCGACAGACACGGTGATGGTCGCGCTGCACCATCTGATGAAAGAGAACCCGCCCGACCTGATCCTCTCGGGCATCAATCACGGCTCGAACCTCGGCGAGGACGTGCACTATTCGGGCACGGTCGCGGGCGCGCTTGAAGGCGTGCTCCTCGGCGTGCGCTCCATCGCGTTGTCCCAGGTATTCGTCGACCGCGCGGACATTCCGTGGACAACCTCGGAGCGATTTGCGCCGGATTTGATCCGCAAGATTTGTGCGGCAGCCTGCCCCAAGGACGTGCTGGTGAATGTGAACTTTCCGGCGCGCCGGCCCGAGGATGTGTTCGGCGTGAGGGTCACGGCACAGGGCAAGAACAAGGTCGGCGACAACCTCATTCTTCGGGAGGACCCGCGCGGGCGCCCTTACCTCTGGATCGGCGCGCGGCTTGAATCTGAGTCGTTCGCGGACGACAGCGACTTCAAAGCCATCGACGACGGATTTATCTCCGTCACGCCGCTCAACGTCGATCTAACCGACCGTCCGGCGATGGACATTCTGCGCAAGGTCCTGTGAGCACCGCCCCGTGAGCACGGAGAGTCGCAAAATCCGCTTGTTGATGGACCTGCGCAACGGCGGGGTCACGGACACGCGCGTGCTCGCCGCCATCGAGCGCACGCCGCGCGAAGCTTTTGTCGAGGAAACCTTCGTCGACCAGGCCTATGCCAATCAGGCGCTACCCATCAACTGCGGCCAGACCATAAGTCAGCCCGTCGTCGTGGGCCTCATGAGCCAGGCCCTGGAGATTGGCGAGCGCCATAAGGTGCTCGAAATCGGCACGGGCTCGGGCTACCAGGCTGCCGTTCTGTCGAAGCTCGCCCGGCGTGTTTACACGATTGAACGCCACCGCGATCTCCTCGCGGAAGCCGAACAAAGATTTAAGGGGCTCTCCCTTCACAATATCACCACAATGGTGGGCGACGGATATAAGGGGTGGCCGGGTCAGCAACCTTTCGACCGGATTCTCGTCACGGCCGCCGCGCGTATCGTTCCGCCCGACCTCGTCGCGCAGCTTTCGGACGAGGGGGGAATCATGGTGCTTCCCGTCGGCGACGTCGGCGGCCTGAATCAGGAAGTCATCCGCGTGCGTAAGGACGGCCATAAATTCACCAGTGAACGTTTGTTTCCCGTGCGGTTCGTGCCGCTCGTGCAAGGCGTGCCGGAGGTGCCCCGCAAATGAGCATCAAGAAACCTCTCATTGTCGCGTGCTTGATTCTTTCAGCCCCTCTGATTTCAGGGTGCGCGCCGGAGTTCAACCCGCCGCCGGGCTATGTCGGCGGCTTCCTGTGGGGCAGCGACAAAAGCCGCACCATCGTCGTGCAGCCGGGTGACACGCTCTACACCGTCTCGCGCCGCTACGACGTGCCGACGAAGGCGATCGCCGCGCGCAACGATATCCGCCCGCCGTTTGTGCTGACGGTCGGCCAGACGTTGATCCTCGACCCCGCCCGCCGGCATACCGTGACCGCAGGTCAATCGCTGAACGCCATCGCGAAGATTTACGATGTCGATCTCGCGCTTTTGGCCTCCGCGAATGACCTTCGTCAGCCGTACGCACTGAAGCCGGGACAGGTGATCTGGATTCCAGATCCCTTCACCCAGGCCGCACAGCCGACACGCAATGAGCGCCCGGATATCGACGTGGCCGAGACCGCCGTCGCGCCGCCGCGCCGATCGGTCATCACGTCGGAATCCCTCGCGCCGCCGCCGGGAACGCCCGCGCCTTCGAGCACCTTTGTGCCGCCGCCGGCTCCGATGCCGCCGCCAGCGCCCATCGCCACCGCGCCGAAGCCCGTCGCACCCCCGGCGCCGTCACCTGTCGCGCCGCCGCTTGAAGAACCGAAGCCTGGCGCTGAAACCCAGGTCGCCGCCATTCCGCCTTCGCAGCTCCCCGATCCGGCGCCGCGCGCCGCGTCGCGTTTCGCCTGGCCCATCGCCGGTAAAGTGATCGCGAACTTCGGTCCCGCGGGCGGAGGTTTGCATAACGACGGCATCAACATTGCTGCGGCGGCGGGGAGTGAGGTGAGGGCGGCCGACAACGGCGTCGTTGCCTATGCGGGCAATGAGCTGCGCGGCTTCGGCAACCTTCTCCTGATTAAACACGCCGACGGTTGGACGACCGCCTATGCCCACAACGATAAGCTTCTCGTGAAGCGCGGCGATGCGGTCACCCAGGGCCAGGTCATTGCGACCGTGGGCCGTACCGGCAACGTCGATACGCCCCAGCTTCATTTCGAGGTACGCAAGGGGACGCAGGCCATGAATCCCACCGAATTCCTGACGGCTCGGTAACTGCGATCACCGTCCCGTTACAGGCGGTCAATTAACGCCTTGTTCCGCTTGCAGAACCCGCGAGGCGTGCCTATTTGCTCCACAGGTCTTCTGGGGGTGGATAAGGTTTGCAAGACCTGCTCGGGTGGGTATATTCCGCCCGTTCCGGCCCCTAAAATGGGGCCTAGTTTATTGAGGGAGCTACCTAAATGTGGATTTCTCCGGCCTTCGCACAGGCCGCCGGCGCTGCGGGTCAGCAAAATGCCTTCACGGCGTTCCTGCCGCTCCTTCTCATCTTCGTTGTCTTCTATTTCCTTCTGATCCGCCCGCAGCAGAAGAAGCTGAAGGAACACAAGGCGATGCTCGGCGCGCTGCGCCGCGGCGACCGCATCGTCACCAACGGCGGGATCATTGGTCTGGTCACGAAAGTTGAAGACCGCGAGCTGATCGTTGAGATCGCCGACGGCGTGCGTGTCCATGTGGACCGCAGCATGGTCGCGAATATCGTCAGCAAGACCGAACCCGTCGCCGACAAGGCCGACGCCGAAAAGAAAGAGTAGTGGCCTCCCGGCCTTAAGCGAGGCGCTGACATGTCGTCGAACTCCCTGCAATACAGCCGCGTAAAGCTGGCTATCGTCCTGATCGTCACCCTCGCGGGCTTTCTTTTCGCCGCGCCCAACTTCTTGCCGTCGAGCGTGCGAAGCTCGTTGCCAAGCTGGCTGAAGCCGTTGCCGCTCGGTCTCGATCTGCGCGGCGGCTCTTATCTCCTGATGGAAGTCGACACTTCGGCGGTCGCGAAGGAACAGCTCAACGACCTGACCGAGATGGCGCGCGCGGCCCTGCGCGAAGCGAAGCTTGGCTACCGCACGCTGCGTGCGACCGACGAAGGCGTGTTCGTCACCTTGACCCGGCCGGAAGACGCCGCGGATGCCCGCGCCGCGATCGCCAAGTCGGCGGTGGGGATGACGGTTGAAAGCGTCGACGCCGAGCGTATCCGGATCTCGGTTCCCGACAACGTGCGCCGTGACCGCGAAATTTCGGCGGTCACGCAGTCTCTGGAAATCGTCCGGCGCCGTATCGACGAGTTCGGCACCAGCGAACCCAACGTTCAGCGGCAGGGCCGCGATCGCATCATCGTCGAACTGCCGGGCGTCGATGAACCGGAGCGTATCAAGAACCTCATCGGTCAGACCGCCAAACTCACCTTCCACTTGGTCGAGCCGGGCGCGTCCGCGGGCCGCGAACTTCCCGCCGGCACGATGCTGATGCCTTCGAGCCAGGATCCAAATTATAATTTCGTCGTACGCCGCCGCGTCGAAGTCTCCGGCGAGCGCCTTGTCGATGCGCAGGCGGGCTTTCAAAACGGCCAGCCGATCGTGAACTTCCGCTTCGACACCGCCGGTGGCATGGCTTTCGGCCGCACCACCAGCGCGGCCGTGGGCGAAAGCCTTGCGATCGTGCTTGACGACAAGGTCATCAGCGCGCCGCGCATCAAGTCTGCGATTGTCGGCGGCGCCGGCTTTATCGAAGGCGTCGGCGACGTCAAAGCGGCGCAGGACCTCGCGCTCCTGCTGCGCGCGGGCGCTCTCCCGGCGCCGCTGGTCGTCCTCGAAGAGCGTACGATCGGGCCCAGCCTCGGGGCGGATTCCATTCAGGACGGGGCCACGGCCAGTATCGTCGGGATGATCCTCGTGGCCATCTTCATGATCACGGCCTACTTTCGTTTCGGCCTCTTTGCGGTTCTCGCGCTTACCGTCAACCTGGTTCTCCTGCTTGCGGTTATGAGCGTCGTCGGCGGTATTCTGACCCTGCCCGGCATCGCCGGCATCGTGCTCACGATGGGGATGGCGGTGGATGCCAACGTGCTCATCTACGAGCGCATGCGCGACGAGTGGGGTTCAGGTCGTACGCTTTTGAATGGCCTGACGGCCGGGTTCAGCAACGCCGTCAACACGATCACCGACGCCAATATCACTTCGTTGATTGCCGGCGTCCTCTTGTTCTTCCTTGGCAGCGGCCCGGTGCGCGGCTTCGCCGTTACGCTCGTTCTTGGAATTATCACCTCGATGTTCTCGGCCATCATGATCACGCGGCTTCTTGTCGCCCTGTGGTTCAAGTATTCCAAGCCGAAGACAGCGCCGATTTAAGGAAACGTCCCCATGGCCGTTCGTCCCTTCATTCATTACCTGCCGAGCGAGTTTCATCTCGATTTCATCGGGGTCCGTTTCTATCCGATGATGTTCTCGGCGATCATCACGGTGGTCGCCCTGGTCTCGATCATGACCAAGGGCTTCAACCTCGGCATCGATTTCGCCGGCGGCGTTCTGCTTGAAACGCGCTCCGAGCGCGTGGTGAATATCGAAGAACTTCGCAATGATTTTCAAAATTTGAACGTCGGCGAAGTCGCGATCACGACCGCATCCCCCGACGGACGCGAACTCATGATCCGTATCCAGGAGCAGGAAGGCGGCGATCAGGCCCAGAACGAGGCGCTGAAAAAGGTACAGGGCGCGCTTCCCAGCGACATCAAGGTCGTCCGCACGGAAGTGGTGGGGCCGAAGGTGGGGGCCGAACTCATGATCGACGGCGCACTCGCCGTCGCGCTCGCGCTGATCGGGATCGCGATCTACGTCTGGCTGCGGTTTGAATGGCAATTCGCTTTGGCGGCGCTTCTTTCGCTCACCCACGACGTGGTCGCCGTGCTTGGCTTGTTCTCGATTTTCCAGCTTGAGTTCAACCTCACCGTCATCGCCGCGGTCCTCGCCATCGCCGGGTATTCGGTGAACGATACCGTCGTCGTGTTCGACCGTATCCGTGAGTTGCTGCGCAAATACCGCAAGATGCCGATCGCGGACCTCCTGAACCTCGCGTCCAACCAGGTCTTCGCGCGCACGCTGCTCACCACCGCCTCGACCTTTGTCGCCACCCTCGCGCTGCTTATCGCGGGCGGCGATGTGCTGCGTCCGTTCAGTATCGCCATGACCTTCGGCGTCGTGATCGGGGTTTATTCGACCATCTATGTCGCCAAGCCGATCCTTATCTACACGGATCTGCGCCGCGAGGACGTTCCGGGGAGCGGCAACGCGCCGGTTCCGGAATACGAGCGCGCGCCGAAGCCGGCCGAGTAGGCCCTATTTCGGTCAACCTCACCCGCCAGACGACCGGTTCGCAGCCGCAAATTCAAAAGTACGGCAGCGGCGGCTTTCGCGTGGCCAATGCGGATTACCGTGGCTCGATCATCGTCCATCCGGGCGGTGTCATCCCGTGGGCCGTCACCGGCTTCGCCGACCTCTCTCTTGAGACCCTCGCACCGGTTCTGGCCCTCGCGAGCGCCCTGGACGTCTGCCTGATCGGCTGCGGCGAAAAGTTGCTGCCGATCCCGCTCGCGCTCCGGACCAAGCTGAAAGAAGCGGGTGTCCCGCACGATCCGATGGACACCGGCGCCGCCTGCCGGACCTACAACGTCCTCGCGGGCGAGGGGCGTGCTGTGGCTGCCGCGTTGATCGCGGTCTAGCTTTCTCCCCGCTTGTCATCCTCCGGCGCGCGAAGCGCATCTGGGGGATCCATTTCTTATCCGCACACACGGCGCTTTAAGGCGCGATGGATTTCAGGCTACGGCAGAACCTAAGGCTCGCCCAGTTTCGCTCCCGGCGGCAACTTTCCGGTCCATTCACTGGGACAGGTGCGCGAGGCCATAGCCGTAAGCATCTCGGTCACGGTCTCCGTAATTTCCATCTCCTTGCGGCGCTGGTCCACGGCGTTTCGATCCCCGATGGGATACGCCACCCAGCGCGACATATGACAGACCATCTGCGTCCCGTAGGTCTGGAACCGGCCGTCCATCATTGCCAAGCGGTCGTCCAGTCGCGCGTACGAAGGTCTGTCCACTTCATGAGCCGCCAGCATGCCGTCCATGGCCGGTTTCACCGTCCGCAGCAGTTCAGGCTTGAGTCTCACGGCGTGCTGCAAAATCAGCCAGGCCGCTTCCGCGGCTTCAGCGCCGTATTTGCTTTTCGCGAACCAGCCCTCCGCCGGCAACAGATCGACAAGAGCCTTCTGATGTTCCGCGTCGCGGCGGTCGATCTCAGCGTAAACCGCGTCGAATGCCAAGGTTCGCTGCTCGCCCGTCAGCTTGGCGAAATCGATTTTCGAATATGCGATCCGGGTATCTTGGTCTCTGCGGCCCATGCGGATCAGTTGCTGTGCGACGTCCGTCGTGGGCGGCAGCGCCGCATAGTCGGCGTCGATGGTCTTAAAGGCCGCGAGGGCCGGCGCGATTAAAGCGCTAGCTTCCGGGGTCAGGCGAGAGGGCTCCGCCGCGAACGCGGGCAAGGCCGCGATAAGGAGGCCGATAAAGAGATTTCTGTACGCCACATCGATCTCCATACAAAAACGGGGAGCCGAAGCTCCCCGTTTTCTTTTCAGTCCGGCGCCGCTTACGCGAGGTGCATCTGACCGGTCATGCACAGCAGCATGGCCAGCGAGAGCAGCGTATTGATGCGCGAGAACAGCATCGCGGTGCGGGCGGCCTTGGCTTTCACGTCCGGCTCGACCTGCACGATCCCGAGGGCCTTCTTCTGGTTCGGCCAAATCACGAACCAGACGTTGAACCACATGATGATCGCCAGCCACATGCCGACGCCGATGATCGTGGCTTGTCCCGTCATCTGGCCCAGCATCAGGGCGTCCGCCAGATAACCTTGCAGGTGCGCGACGATGAGGCCGGTGATGAGCGTGACCATGGCGGACCAGCGGAAGTAGAACAGAGCCGCCGGGGCGATGACCTTGCCGACGGCCGGCTTCTGCTCGTCCGGGATCTTGGGCATGCTCGGGATCTGCACGAAGTTGAAGTACCAGAGCAGGCCGATCCACATCACGCCCGCGGCGACGTGCAGGTAACGGAACAGCCAGCCCCAAAAGGCGATATCGAACGTTGTACGGCTAAGGCCGACGATCAGGAACACGATGACCGCCAGCACGATGGCGGCGATGACGGTGTTCCGAAGATTGGTGAGAATGGCACTCATGGGATTCCCCCTTGTTTTGAGCCAGCGTTGCGCGAGGCGGCCAACCCTCGAGATCCTCCCGTCCGCCCGCGCGAGGGTTGCCATGTTACTCTATTTCCCGCACGGTGCAAACTTCCGCCGGGTAAAACATGAACAAACTCAATTCCTTAACGAAAACGAATTATAAAATCCGCCGATGAGCTACATCGCCGACCAGGTTCGCCGCGACGACCACGACCGCTATCTGTGTGCGCTGTTTGCGCCGGCCGCCGTGCGTGAGGATCTCTTCGCCCTCTATGCCTTCAATGCGGAGGTCGCCAAGGTGCGCGAAAGCGTGAGCGAGCAGCTCATCGGGCGCATGAAGCTGCAGTGGTGGCGCGATCTCGTCGGCACGATCTATGAGGGCGGGGACGTGCCGAAAGGAAATCCCGTCGTGCAGTCGCTGGCCGATATCGTCAAGCGGCATGGTCTTGCACGGGCCGATTTCGACACGCTGCTCGACACCAGGGAAAGAGACGTCGGCGATGAAGACTTCGCCGACGTGTCCGATCTCGAAAGCTATGCGGATGGGACTTCGGCCCGGTTGACCTCGCTGGCGCTCCAGATCCTCGGTGCCAAGGACGAAGCGAGCCGCGTGGCTGGGCGTCATGTCGGTATCGCCTGGGCGCTCACAGGACTGATGCGCGCGGTGCTGTTCCACGCGAAAGCCAACCGCGTGCCGCTACCTCAAAATCTATTGGCCGACGCGGCCCTGACCCCGCACGACGTTCAGGAACGCCGCAATGCCGCGCGTCTCGGAACCGTGATTGAACAGGTCGCGTTCACCGCGCGCGCGCATCTCGATAAAGCGCGCACCACCCAGGCGCATATCGACAAACGCGCGCTGCCGGCGCTTCTGCCCGCGACCCTCGCGGACTCTTATCTTCAAGGGCTACAGCGCCGGAAATACGATGTCTTCGATCCGCGCCACGCGCTGCAGCGGCCCGCCGTCGGGCGCCTCATCTGGAATGGGCTGCGCGGGCGCTTTTAGACGCCGGGCGCTGCGGGATATCGATCCCAAGCGCCGCGAGTTTGCGCTCGCCCAGGGCCGTGAGCCGCAGCGCGCGCGAGGACTTGGCGCGCGCGACCCAACGTAATTCGATCAGACGCGTAAGGAGGCGCGCCGCAACCGGCCCGGCAAGATGATAGCGCCGCTCGGTCCAATCCAGGCATTGGAACAAAGGCCCACGCCGTCCGGAGTTTCGAGTGTCGAATGCGAGCCCGAACTCCTTTGCGAGCCAGCGGCGGCCCGCTTCCGTAACCATTAATGCATCGCTGCTTGTCCGGATGGCGCCGCGGCGCGCCAAGCCTTGCGCCAGGGCAACGCCGAGCTGGCCGGCGAGATGGCCGTAACAGCTGCGGGCAAAGCAGAGATCAGGGGCGGGTAATCGCCTGTTTCCGCTTGAGGGCTCCCGTTCGCCGGCGGCCACGCACAGCGCTTCGATCGCCGAAGCGATGCTCGTCCTCGCGATGGCATAATACCGAAATCGCCCTTGCGTCTGGACGCGAAGGA
>Ga0102832_1002171_pt1 | contig 12637 bp, 17 predicted proteins | sample EBPBio282013_DNA_FD_88942 | JGI IMG/M metagenome (GOLD analysis project Ga0102832, IMG submission 88942) | Wastewater treatment Type I Accumulibacter community from EBPR Bioreactor in Madison, WI, USA - Reactor 2_5/28/2013_ DNA (Illumina Assembly) | ecosystem: Engineered > Bioreactor > EBPR >...
GTCGCGTTGGCAGCATACGTACCAGTGGTTCGACCCGCTCTCGAAGCAGCTGGTGGCCGACCGGCCATCATCTCGTCCATCGGCGGCCGAATCATCCCCTTGGTTGGTGAGCCTCCTCCCAACCTGGTGGTCTCAGAGTGGGACAGCCTGGCTGCAGCAGAGGCCTGGCTGAACTCTCCCGAGTTGGCCGCGCTGGAGCCGCAGCGTGCGAAGGCCTATCGCGTGATCCGCCAGTACCTCGTCGAGGCGCCGCCGCCACAACCGCCCAGGTCGACTTAGAAATCGTGCGTTGCAGACACTTTTCGCTAAGACAGATTCGGTCGGATCAGGTAGTTTTTGACCCATGCTCGCGCTAGGCGCGCGCCGCAGGCACCACCATCACCACGAACGACAAACCGGCGACCACGCCGTGACGCAGCCGCCGGTTCGGTGATCGAGGCGATGCCGTTTCTATTCCGGCGCCTCCCGCCATGATCCGCCGTCGCCCTCCGGCGGTAGCCAGATGCGGCCATTGTAGGAGATGCGGGCAACCACCCGGCCGTCCCTGACCACGCGGGACGAGGGAAAGTTCCCGCTGCCGAGGTGATGGCGCTCGATGTAGGCGCGGGCCGCTTCGGACGCTGCCCGCAGGCTGTCGACCATGACGACCTTGGTCGGTGACATGGGCTGATCGGGATCCTGACCGAAGTCCGGGTTGCCGACCGATCGCAGGACGATGCGGTACATCGGCGTCACCCGGCGATCCGGTAGACGCGGCCTCGGTCGTCGACCTTCTCGGACTCGATCGTGAGGCCGAGCTTCTTCTTGAGCGCGCCGGACATCGCGCCGCGCACCGTGTGGGCCTGCCAGTCAAGGGCCTTCACAATCTCGTCGATGGTGGCGCCCTCGGGCCGGCGTAGCATCTCGATGAGGCGGGCCTGCTTGCTGGCGGCGTGCGGTGCCTTGGCTTCGGCAGCCGCAGGCTTGGGCGCAGCGCGCTTGGTCTTGGTGGTGGTCTTCTTGCGGGTGGTCTTGGACATGATCGATGCTCCGTCTGTGGACCGCGACCATCGCGGCTCCTACTGACCGGAGCCCCGCCAGCCGGAGCCGGTCGGGGCTGCGGAGCGCGGCCGGCTGCTACTCGGCGTACTCGCCTTCCCTGAAGGCGCTGTCGGTCAGCTGCTTCAGCAGCTCGGCGTAGTGGGCGAGCGTGCCGACGTCGGCCCAGGTGACCCGCTCGGGCTCGACGTTGAAGTGGTCGGCGCTCAGCGCCGCAAGGCGCGTGAGCATGGTGTCGATCTCGGTCTTGCGGGCGGTGTAGGCGTCGAGGGCGTTGCGGCGCATGTCGGTCTCCGTCGTGGACGGGCGCATGAACGCTTCGGTCGTGCCGACAGCCAAGTGAAACCGCGGATCATCGAATTGCTTTGTTCGAGCCGAGACAATCATGGGATTGCAAGCGCTGCGCCCGCGCGTGGCGACGCTGAGCCTGCAGACGGCGGCGCTGCCGCCCAAGGTCGCGGACCCGTTCTACTCGTCGGCCGCGTGGATCGCGCTGCGTGATCGTGTGCGACGCGAGGCACGAGGGCGATGCCAGGTGCAGGGCTGCACGCAGCGCGGCGCCATCGTCGATCACATCGTGGAGTTGAAGGATGGTGGTGCGCCGTTGGCGCGAAGCAACACAATGCTGATGTGCGCATCACACCATGCGGCAAAGACCGCAGCAGAGCGTGCGAAGCGGACGGCGTGGAGGCCGGGGGGAGCTTGATCCTTGGGGCTTTTGGGGGCGTCCGCCGGCCGGGGGCTCACGCAGAGAATTTTCCCGTCCGCCAATACCACCAAGAAACGGCCCCTTCCGGGCCCTCGACCTGAAAGGCAACAATGACCGCTGAGACCGCCGGTTCGCGCCGTACGGGCCGGAAACCGGCCGCTGTGCCGACGCCAGGCCCTGTATGGCCCGCCGACCGCGTGGAGCGTCGGCCGGTGACCGGCTTGGTGCCCTCAGCGCGCAACGCCCGTACCCACAGCCCCGAGCAGGTGGCGCAGCTTGCGGCCTCGATCCGGGAATGGGGCTGGACGACGCCCGTCCTCGTGGACGAGCAGGGTACCATCATCGCCGGCCACGGCCGCGTCCTAGCGGCGCAGAGCCTCGGGATCAGCGAGGTGCCAGTGATGGTGGCGGCTGGCTGGTCGGAGGCGCAGCGGCGAGCCTACGTTATCGCCGACAACAAGCTGGCGCTGAACGCCGGCTGGGACGCCGAGCTGCTACCGGTCGAGCTGGGCGACCTGAAAGCCCTGGGGTTCGACCTCGGCCTGACAGGCTTCGGCGAGCTCGAGCTCGGCAAGCTGCTACTGGACACCGAAAGCGACGGCGATCCGGACCAGGCGCCGGGACCGCCGGCGGAGCCGATCAGCAAGCCGGGCGACCTCTGGATCTGCGGCGAACACCGGGTGCTATGCGGGGACGCGACCGTGCGCGCTGATGTCGACCGGCTGCTCGATGGCGAGCTGGCGGACATGACCTTCACCGATCCACCATATTCGGTGAACTACGCGAACTCGGCGAAGGACAAGCTGCGAGGCAAGAACCGGCCGATCCTGAACGACAATCTCGGTGATGGCTTCGGCCCGTTCCTCCAGGCCGCCGCGACCAACATGCTCGCGGTTACCAAGGGCGCGATCTACATCTGCATGTCGTCGTCGGAGTTGGACACGCTGCAGCGCGCGTTCCGGGAGGCCGGCGGCAAGTGGTCGACGTTCCTGATCTGGGCGAAGAACACGTTCACCCTGGGCCGCGCCGACTACCAGCGGCAGTACGAGCCGATCCTTTATGGCTGGAAGGACGGGGCCGACCACTACTGGTGCGGTGCTCGCGACCAGGGCGACGTCTGGTTTTTCGACAAGCCGGTGAAGAATGACCTGCACCCAACGATGAAGCCGGTGGCGCTGGTCGAGCGCGCGATCAGGAACTCGTCCAAGAGCCGGGATATCGTGCTCGACCCGTTCGGTGGCTCGGGCACGACGCTGATCGCGGCGGAAAAGACGGGCCGGCGGGCACGGTTGCTGGAGTTGGATCCGCGGTACACCGACGTGGTGGTGGGGCGGTGGGAAAAGCTAGGTGGACGAAAGGCGACGCGTGTCCCGGCCCAGCCGACTGCGCACGCTGCCGCGACTAGGTCGGCTTGAGCAACTTGCATCTATCTGGCGGAGGGACACGCGCCATTTGTCGGGGCTGGCCGTGAACCATCGCTCGGAGCCGGACCTGCGAGATTGTCGTCGTGTCGCCATTGGACACCATCTCGACGCGGAGAACCTGCATCCCCGACCTTTGCCGCGACGTCATGTGGGTCAGGGCGGCTTGGGGTGTAGAGAATTCGAGTATCGACGGCAGCACGTCGTTCGAACGAGGCCAGCGCATCGTCAATCTGAAGATCATTGTGGGTTGCGCGTTCACCTACTGTCCCATCGGCATATGAGCGTCATCACTGGCGTTCTGTGAGAGTTCCAGACGAACCCAACCTTCCGCGGTGGCCCCGGCCACCTAGTGTGCGTGGGGGATGTGGCCGGGGCCTGTCGCAGATGGGTGGGGGTGCTGGCTACCCACTGAAACACCCAATTCTACCCAATTCCGACCGTTCGTCCTTCAGGAGAATCTTAGGTGACCCGCCCCAGCCGCGGCCGGCCGTCCCACGCGCCGACCGACGAGACTCGCACCCTGGTCGAATCCCTGTCCGGCTTCGGCATCCCGCAGACGGAGATCGCCCGGCTGGTCGGAATCGACCCCAAGACCCTGCGGTTCCACTACGCCGACCAGATCGAGCTGGGGACCATCAAAGCGACGGCCAAAGTGGCGCAGAACCTGTTCACGATGGCCTGCAAGCCGACCCGCGAGGGGCTGTCGGCGGCGATCTTCTGGCTGAAGGTCCGGGCCGGCTGGTCGGAGTACGCACCGAAGCGGGTGGAGGAGACGGTAGGCAAGAAGGAGCTGGCCGAACGCGAGGCGCTGACGGCGGGCGAGGGCAACGAGTGGGGCCGCCTGGTCAACTGAGATGACGCCCTGGTCGCTGGCAGTGCCGGACTGGCGGGAGCGGATCCGGCATGGCCGGTCGCTGTTGCCGGAGCTGCCGCACCTCGACCGGGGGCAGGCCGGCCGCGCCATAGCGATCTTCAACAAGCTGCGGCTGCCGGACGTGATCGGCACGCCGGCGTTGGCGGAGGCAGGTGCGGACTGGTTCCGCGAGATTGTCGGTGCTCTGCACGGCTCGGTCGACCGGGAGACCCGGGAGCGGATGATCCGCGAGATCTTCCTGCTGGCGCCGAAGAAATCGAGCAAGACCTCGTACGCCGCGGCACTGATGGTCACGACGCTGCTGATGAACGAGCGCCCGCGGGCGGAATTCCTGCTGGTCGCGCCTACGGTTTCGCTCGCGCACATCGCCTTCAGCCAGGCGCTGGGCATGGTCGACAAGGACCCGGACGGGTTCCTGCCCAAGCGCCTGCATGTGCAGGAGCACCTGCGCAAGATTACCGATCGGCGGACCAAGGCGACGCTGGAGATCAAGGCGTTCGACACCACGGTGCTGACCGGGGTGAAGCCGACAGGCGTGCTGCTGGACGAGCTGCACGAGATCGCCAGGGTGGCGGCGGCCGAGCGGATCATCGGCCAGTTGCGGGGCGGGCTTCTGCCCAATCCCGAGGGCTTCCTGGTATTCATCACGACGCAGTCGGACGAGCCGCCGCGCGGGGCATTCCGGGCCGAGCTGACGGTGGCTCGCGCGATCCGGGACGGGAAGGCACAGGGCGCGATGCTGCCGGTGTTGTACGAGTTCCCGGAGGACATCGCCAACGACCCCGCGGATCCGCCGGCCTGGCAGGATCCGGCCAACTGGTGGATGGTCACGCCCAACCGGGGACGGTCGGTCACGATCAAGCGGCTGGAAGAAGACTGGGCGCAGGCCCGGGCCAAGGGCCAGCAGGAGATCATCCGCTGGGCCTCCCAGCACCTCAACATCGAGATCGGGTTGGCGCTGCGCTCCGATCGCTGGGTCGGTGCAGACTACTGGCAGGGGGCCGCGGACGATACGCTGACGCTGGACGTGCTGCTGGACCGAAGCGAGGTAGTCGTGATCGGTATCGACGGCGGTGGCCTGGACGATCTGCTCGGGCTGGCGGTGCTGGGGCGCGATGCCGTCACCCGGGACTGGCTGCTCTGGTCCCGTGCCTGGGCGCACCAGTCGGTGCTGGCGCGCCGGAAGGGCGAGGTCTCGATCCTGAAAGACTTCGAGCAGGCCGGAGAGCTGTCGATCGTGGAGGACCTTGGCCAGGACCTGGCCGAGATCACGGACATCTGCCGTCGGGTTGATACGACCGGCTGGCTGGCGGCCGTCGGCCTCGACCCGTTCGGCGTTGGCGCCATCGTCGACGCGCTGGCCGAGGTTGGCGTCGCCGGCAACGACCGGGTGGTCGGTATCACCCAGGGCTGGAAGCTCACGGGTGCGATTAAGGCCACCGAACGAAAGCTCGCGGACGGCACGCTGTGGCACGGAGGATCGAAGCTGATGGCCTGGTCGGTCGGCAACGCCCGGGTCGAACCCAAGGGCAACGCCATCACGATCACGAAGCAGGCGTCGGGTTCCGCCAAGATCGACCCGCTGATGGCGGCGTTCAATGCCGTGGCACTGATGACCACGAACCCGCAGGCAAGAGGGCGGACCTACCTACGATCGGAACAGCTGTTGGTGCTGTGAGCGAAAGCTTCAGCGCTTCACTTCGAGCGGGCCGCACCGCATTCTTGTCCCTCTGAGCGATCTAGGGAGATGCGGTGCGATGGCAAAACTGTCTGCCCTTTCGGCGGCCTTCATTGGCCGCTGGCGCATCGTTGAGATGGACAAGTGGGACGACGAGTTCCTCGATCTCGTCGAGACGGCGCACATCACCTTCGAGCCTGACGGCGGCGGTGAGATCGCCTTCGGTGCCCTGAAAGGCTTCCTCGATGTCCGGTTTGGGACCCGAGACGGTGCCGCCTGCGCAGAGTTCTCTTGGCAAGGATACGACGAACGGGACGATGCATGCGGCCGGGGATGGGCGGCGTTGGGTACGGCCGGCCGCCTGGTCGGCCACTTCTTCATCCATGACAGCGAGGATTCGAGCTTTGTTTGTGAGCGCGACTGACCCGCGCTGAATCTAAGGATTGCCTGGCGCAGACCGTGACTATGCCTTCGGCGAGTAAACACGCCGACAGGCATTGTAGGAGTAGGTCATGTAAAATGGGCGCGCTCCGCTGCCCGGAGCTATTGTGACGAAGAACCTTCGACCCTTGTCGTCTTCGCTCTCAACCCTTCCAGAACCATCGGGTTGCAGCGCCTTGAACTCGACGGTGAATGAACTGTTGGGCGCTCGGCTCTCGGTCGTATAGGTCAGCGTGTTCCCCTTTATGTCGACCACCCCTTCCGTCTGCCAAGCCCACTCGGGCATGGGAACTGAACCGCCGGTGCAGGCGGTAGAGGTGCCATCCTCGAGTTTGCCAGTGGCAGCCCACGTCGCGTCGGCCGCTCCCGCGTGAAGGACGCCTGGCAGGGCAAGCCAGAGGCCGAGCACAAGAGTGCCCGCAAGTCGTCGATACGCAATCGCCATTGCGATGACCTCGTCGTTTGTCGATTCAGCCTATCGAACCCGCGGCGCGCCGGGAAGGAAGACCGCGTGCGGCCCGGCGTCCGAATGGAGGGCTTTTAGGTAAATGGTCGGCCTATTCCGTTCGATCGCCCGCCGGCTGCGGCGCCCGGAGACCAAGGCGGCCGAACTGTCGGGCCTCGGTTGGGCTTCGCTGTTCGGCCAGCCCAACGTCCGGTCCGGCGTCGCAGTCAACGTCGATAGCGCGCTGAAGGTCTCGACGGTATTCGCCTGCCTGCGCGTGCTGGCCGATGGCGTGGCCCAGGTGCCGCTCAAGGTCTACCGGGAGAAGGCGGACGGCACCAAGGAACTCGCCAAGGACCACCCGGCCTACCGGCTGCTGGCCCGCCGACCGAACGAGTGGATGACCTCGTTCGAGTTCCGGCAGGTCATGATGTTCCATGCCGTTCTGGTCGGGAACGGCTGCGCCTACATCGGGCGGGTTCGCGGCGTGCCGCGCGAGCTGATCCCGCTGGTGCCGGGCAGCTTCTCCATAGAGCAGGCGGCGGACTACACGCTGACCTACCGGGTGACCGATCTCGGCGGCCGCACCACCGTGCTGCCGCGGGAGGATGTTTTTCATCTCCGGGGGCCGAGCTGGACCGGCACTGCCGGGCTTGACGCGCTGCAGGTCGCCCGGGAGGCCGTGGGGCTTGCTATCGCGACCGAGCAGACCCACGCGGCGCTGCACGCCAACGGCACCCAACCCGGCGGCGTGCTGTCGGTGAAAGGTTCGCTGGACGACGCCGCCCGGGCCCGTCTCAAGGAGGCCTGGGCCCAGTATCAGGGCGGACTGGCGAACCGGTTCAAGACGGCGGTCCTCGACATGGACAGCACCTGGACGCCGCTCGCCATGAAGGGTGTTGACGCCGAGCACCTGGATACGCGGCGGTTTCAGATCGAGGAGATCTGCAGGGACCTAAAAGTGTTCCCGCAGATGGTGGGCTACGCCGACAAGACGGCGACCTTCGCCTCGGCGGAGGCGTTCTTCCTGGCGCACGTGATCCATACGTTGGCGCCGTGGATCGAGAACTGGGAGCAGTCGCTGGCCCGCGACCTGTTCCCGGACGAGGACGACATCGTCGCCAAGTTCTCCCTGCAGGGCCTGCTGCGCGGCGATAACACGGCGCGGGCCAACTTTTATGCCAGCGGCATTACCAATGGCTGGCTGACCCGGAACGAAGCCCGCCGCTTCGAGGACCTGAACCCGATCGAGGGACTGGAGGAGCCGCTGCTGCCGCTCAACATGGCGACACAGGCCGAGCGGGCGGCTCCACAGCCCACCGGAGGCAACAGCTGATGCGACTGACGGCGACCCGGCCGTTCGAGGTGAAGTTCGCCCAGGACGGCCCGCCGGGATCCTTCTCCGGGTACGGCGCGGTGTTCGGCAACGTCGACGACGGCGGCGATATTCTCGTCAAAGGGGCTTTCGCCTCCTCGCTCGCCGGCTGGAAGGCCCGCGGCAAGCTGCCAAAAATGCTGTGGCAGCACGGGCTGGGGGCGGCAGCCGAGGACAAGATGCCGGTCGGCTACTGGACCGCCATGGAGGAGGATGCCCACGGCCTGAAGGTCGCGGGGCAGCTCGACCCGATCGACACGGAGCGGGGGCGCACCCTGCTGGCGGGCCTGCGCAATGGTTCGATCGACGCCATGTCCATCACCTATTCGGTGGTCGATGCCGCCTACGGCAAGACCGCGTCCGACCCGGCCCGGACCATCACCCAGGTCGAGCTCTACGAGGTAGGGCCTGTGCTGTGGGGCATGAACCCGCTTGCAGGGATCGAGGATGCCAAGGCGGCGTCCCGGATCCGTACGATACGTGACTTCGAGGCCTTCCTGCGGGACGCAGGCGGGTTTTCGCATGCTGCCGCCAAGGCGATCGCCAGCGGCGGCTTCAAGGCCAATCCGAATCCTCGGGACGAGGGCGGGATGGACGACCTCCTGGACCTGCAGCGGCAGGCCGAGAGGCTTTTCAGCACCACCTGACCCAAGAGGAATTTCATGAACGTCCAGACCCACGCCAGCGGGCGTGCGCCCGCGCGCGAGTACAAGGAAGCCAACGACCTGCCGGCCGTGCTGGCCGAGGTGAAGAAGATCGTGAGCCCGCTCATGACCGGCTTCGAGGAATACAAGAAGACCAACGAGCAGCGGCTGAAGGAGATCGAGGCGAAGGGCGCTGCCGATCCGCTGACCGAGGAGAAGCTCGCCCGCATCGAGGCGACGCTGTCGGGCTTCGAGGGCCTGAACCAGAAGCTGGTCAACGCCGAGGCGCTGGAGGCCAAGAGGGCCGAGCGCGAGAAGCAGCTCCAGGAGCAGTTCGACCAGCTGCAGCTGAAGATCCAGCGGCCCGGCATGGGCTCGGAGGAGGCCCGGATCGAGCGCAAGGCCTACTTCAACGACTGGGCGCGCGGGGTGATCGGCGCCTACACCACCGGCGTGCCGAACCTGCCCGAGGCGCAAGCCAAGGCGATCGCCCGGGCGACGGCCGAGTTCAAGTCGCTGTCGGTCAGCAACGACACGACCGGCGGCTACCTGGCGCCGGCCGAGTACGTGGCAGACATCATCAAGGGCATCACGCTGGTGAGCCCGGTGCGGTCGCTGGTCTCGGTCAAAGCGACGGCGAACAAGTCACGCATGCAGCCCAAGCGGACCGGGCAGTTCGCCGCCCAGTGGGTGGCGGAGCAGGGCACCCGCTCTGAGACGACGGGGCTCACCTACGGGATGGTCGAGATCCCGACCCACGAGATGTTCGCCCTGATCGACATCAGCCACCAGAACCTCGAGGACACGGCGTTCGATCTGGAGGCGGAGATCCGCGGCGAGGCCGAGGAGCAGTTCGCGGTGGCGGAAGGAGCGGCCGTGGTGAGCGGCAATGCCGTCGGCAAGCCCGAGGGCTGGCTCACCAATGCCGACATCGCCTCCACCAACTCGGGCACCGCGGCCACCATCGCCGACGCCGGCGGCCAGGCCGATGGCCTCCTCAGCCTGAAGTACGCGCTGAAGAGCGGCTACGCCCGAAACGCCCGGTGGGCGCTCAATCGCACCACGATGGGCTCGGTTCGCAAGCTCAAGGACAACAACAAGCAGTACATCTGGATGCCCGGCCTGGCGCAGGGGCAGCCCAACACGATCGACGGCGACCCCTACGTGGAGGTGCCCGACATGCCGAACGAGGGGGCCAACACTTTCCCTATCATCTACGGCGACTTCGCCCGGGCCTACACGATGGTCGATCGCATCGCGATGACCATGCTGCGCGATCCCTACACCCAGGCGACCAGCGGCAACATACGGTTCCTGTTCTATCGGCGCATCGGCGGTCAGGTCGTGCTGGCCGAGGCGGTCCGCAAGCTCAAGTGCTCGGCCTGATCTCGCCTCACCCCTAATCCAGAAAGGACAGCGCGATGGCGCAGGATCTCCACAATAATCTCAACTTCCGGCGCGGGATCAGCCCTGCGGCTGCCACGGCCGACAACACGCCCTTCGTGTCGCAGATCGTGGACCTGCTGGGCTACGAGGCGGCCGAGTTCGTGATCCTCACCGGCGGCCTGGCCGATGCGGACGCGACCTTCACCACGCTCCTGGAGCATGGCGATGCGGCGAACCTGTCGGACGCGGCCACGCCCGGCGCCGAATCCCTGCTGGGGACGGCTGCACAGGCGAGTTTCACGTTCGCCGACGACGACAAGGTGTTCAAGATCGGCTACCGCGGGCCCAGGCGCTATGCCCGGGTGACCATCACGCCGGCGGCCAACACCAGCAACGCCTTTGTCGCCGGCGTCTGGGTGCTGGGTCACCCGCGCAATCGCCCGACGCCGAACCCGCCGGCCTGATCATGAAGGCCAGAGTAGTAAAGCCGTTCGTGGGGGCGCCGGATGGCGCCCTCTATCCGCGGCCATTCGAGGTGTCGGAACTGGTCGAGGGCGACCTGGCCCGAGTGGCGATCACCGAGGGATGGGCGGAAGCACTCGATGGGGCGCCGTCGGAGCCCGAAACGCCCCGGCGCAGGTCGACCGGCCGGTGAGGCTGCCGCTGCTGGAGATCGTCACGCCTGTAGTATCAGCGTCGGCGCGGCGCCTTACGACTGCGGGTAAGGTGCAGGCGGCTCTAAGGCTGGGAGCCGTCGATACCGACCTGATCGAGGGCATCATCGACGCGGTCAGCGGGGAATGCGCCCGCTTTGCCGGCCTCGCACGCCCGGCCGGTGGTGCGGCGCCGACGTTCGGCCAAGAGGTCCTGCGCGCGACGTGGCTGGCCGGCGATGGGAACCGGGCCACCACCATGATTCTGCCCTGGCGCGCTCCCATGACGGCGGTCGGTGCTGTCGTCGACGAGGGAACGACGCTGGTCGAGGGCATGGACTACCGGCTCCTGTCCGGCGGAATGCTGGAACGAATGGCCGATGACACGGCGATTCCGTGGTCTTCGGCCAAGATCGTCGTCACCTACACGGCCGGCTGGGTGCTGCCCGACGGTGTGCCGGCAGAGCTCGAAGGCCAGGTCATCGAGCAGGTGAAGATGCGCTATCTCGGGACGGACCGCGACCCGGCACTGCGGTCTGAGGCGGTGCCGGAGGTCTGGTCGGGCACGTACGGCGTCGCCGGTGGCGATAGCATCGGCGAAAGCGGCCTGCTGCGCTCCCTGGAGGCCGCCCTGGCGCCCTATCGTGACTGGAGCGTGGGGTGAGTTCGGGTGTCGTGGGCAGCGTGGCCCGGATGCTGGCGATCCACGGCGAGAGCATGGAGCTAAAGCGCACAGGCGAACCCAGGTCAGTGATGCTGCAGGGCAAGAGGCTCACGGGCGACCTGGTGGATACCGGCGGCTCGTCGGCCCAGCAGCAGTTCCGGGTTCGGATCGGCACGACAGAGATGTTGACCTCATCCTGGGCTAGCAAGGCACCGGCTCGACACGACACACTCGTGGTCGGCGGTCGCGATCGGTCCGTGCTGGACGTTCGGCCGCTCAGAGATTGCACGACCGTGATCCTGTACGAGCTGGAGGTCGCCGGCTGACATGCCGATCGTGGTCGAGGGCATCGATGCCCCACAGCTCGGCCGCAGTGTGGCCGAATGGGTCCGCGCTGCCACGATCGACATCGCCGAACGTGCCCTGCGGGAGGAGGTAGCTCGCGGATTCGACGCCCAGCCGGTGGTCATCACCGACGGGATGCCGCGCCGTGACTACCGAGAGGTCCGGCCCTTCGGGCGCATCGAGTTCGCGGCCCGCTCGAACATGGCGGAGGTCGTGCTGTTTGCGCTGAACGAACTGCGCAAGGCGAGTCCCGTCCGCTCCGGCCGCTATGTGTCGAGCCATGCCGTCCTGCTGAACGGCAGCGAGATCGAGGGCAACCTCGCGTTGGCCCTGCGAGCCGTGACCCCAAGTGACCGGGTGCAGATCGTCAACCCGCAGCCCTATGCCCGCAAGCTGGAGGGCGCCACGGCCAACCGCAGTTCGGGCCGCGGCAAACGGCGGCCGAGCAGCCGACAGGCGCCAAATGGCATCTACCGGGTCGTCCAGCGCCGGGTGATTGCGAGGTACGGCAAGACGCTGTTCGTCGACTTCAAGTACGTGACGCTGAACCTCGGCGTAAAGGTTTGGGCCCGCCGTGGCGGCCGACGCGTACAGCGCGATCAGGTCTATCCAGCGCTGCAGTTCTTCATCAAGGCGGACGGCTAAGTGGCGGGAGATCCCGTTCGGTCCGCGTTCCGTGATCGCCTGCTCGCCTGGAAAGGCGATCTCGGGATCCCTTGGCCGGTCGTTGACCTCGTGAATACCGGCGAGAACCCCGACGCCTCCCAGGGTTTTCTCACCCTGGAGTTTCTGGGTGGGCCGGTCGAGTCCCAGTTCACCTTCGGAGCGCCCGGCCAAAACCTCTGGATCGAGGAAGGCCAGGCCACGCTCTACATAAAGACTCGGCTCGGGGCGGGAACTGCCGTTCGAGACCAGGCCGAACTTTACGGTGCCCAACTGCGCAGTCGCTTCCGCGGTGACC
>Ga0102832_1002172_pt1 | contig 12632 bp, 8 predicted proteins | sample EBPBio282013_DNA_FD_88942 | JGI IMG/M metagenome (GOLD analysis project Ga0102832, IMG submission 88942) | Wastewater treatment Type I Accumulibacter community from EBPR Bioreactor in Madison, WI, USA - Reactor 2_5/28/2013_ DNA (Illumina Assembly) | ecosystem: Engineered > Bioreactor > EBPR >...
AAAATAAATCTTAAGCCAATGTAAAAGTTTGTGATAAAAATAAAAATATTAGAATTCATTGACTGGCTAGTTTCCTAATGAGTCTTTGGTTTTCATCATTCGTCATTTCCAAAGTTCTCATTAAATTGGCATACTCTGCTTGTAACTTTTCATGCTATATTATATCAGCCTCTTAATCGATCGAATTGTGATAATATTGAACTTTTTCCATTTCCATTTATCTTTCTAAGAGCCTTACATGTTCGATTCTTTATCTGTTTTCTCTTGTTAGTCCTGCAATGATTTATTTTACTTATTCGATTTATTAAGCTAAGGTAATTACACAAGGAATCTATTGCAGTTTTGATCTTTACAAAGCCACCCTTTGTTGCAACTATTCCTTGTATCTTAGTAAAGCAATCGACTATTATTATCTTTTTTATGGTATTGGTAGTTTTTGATTACATGGTTGATTCGAACATAAACATTGCGATTTAAGTAAACGTATTATTGCCATTTTTGGGTTCTAAAAGTGTGAAAGATCTAAACTCATTTGTTTTTTAACAAGATTTTTATTTATTTGCTTTAGTTAGCAATAGAAATTTTTTGTTATTGATTTTAAATATATTTCTAAAGTTTTTATGTAAATCTAATTGAAAAGAAAAGTTAGAAATATTTTTTATCGATTCAATAAAATGCAATTCAGTAAAATTTTATTGACAGGAAAGGATATAGCTAACTTATTTAAAATGCTCTGAAATACAATAAAAAGTCTTTTATTAAAGGAAGATAAGAGATTTGTTTAACATAGAATGAAATAAATCATTTAGCACCGGTAAAAGTGAAAACAGTCTTTCCTCTTCCTTCGAATTCGAGAAACTCATATTTGCCCCATGCTTGAGTTTTAGAGTTATGATCTTTCAAGTTGCTAATAGCTCTAATGGCATCACTTCCTTCTTCGATGTGACCTTTATATCCCTTGTTGATGTAATCGTGGAAAGGATCTTCGAAAGACAAAGTAAAGGTTTGGTTAGTACCTTGAACTCTGATGGTAACAGCACCAATAATGGCTTTGTATGATCCCCAGGAGTTGGGGACAAGTCTGGCAGTGTAGAAGAGTCCTGGTCTGATGACGTTGGTTTTGAAATCTTCTTAGACTCTGCCTTATTTCATGTGCCATCCAACAACTTCGATGGGGGTATCAGAATCGTTTCTGATTTGGACTTGGTGGAGACCAAAGTTAGCCCAGTTGTTGCCTTGTTCGACGTATCTTGAATAGAAGTAATAGTGGGTGTTGTTGTGTTTACCAAAATTGTTGGTTGGGTAAATGTAAGTAGATCTCATTAATAAATTTTATATCTTTTTTTTATTATCTCTAGCAATTTATACTGAAACAGGTTGAGAAATATTTATCTTCTAATGACTATTTTATTTGATGTGTTAAAATATTTTTTTTATTCTAACTTAATCAAATCGCTAACTTCATTCTTATTATTTCAAATTTACACCCATTCAAAATTTATTATAAAACTGTTTAAAGAAAAAAGTTAATAGAGAATTTCATTGACATTAAAAATAGAAATAAATGCTTTAACGCCCCAAAAAGTTGAATGTACCAACACAAAAATAAACAGTTCAAGTAAAAATAGCTTTGGTTGGGAACCAGCAGACAGGAAAGTCTTGTCTCATGAGCAAATACTTTTCAAACTAATGTCCGAATTATTATGAAGCTACTCTTGGGGTTGAAACATTTAATAAATACACCGCAACTAAAAATAACGCACCTCTTCATATAACATTTTGGGACTTTAGTGGTAAAGAAGATTTCAGCGAAATTAGAAATTAATTTTACAGAGAATGCAGTAAAATATTGGTTTTTGTCGATCTCACGAATAAACCATCAATTGACAGTATTTAAACCTGGGTCAAAGAAATAAAATAAGCTGGAGGAACATGTCCAATCACAGTGATTGGGAACAAAGTTGATAATAAAAAGATTTAAGGAGCTGATAAAATCGCTAAAAATGTAGGCTCACAATATATTGAAGTCAGTGCTAAGACGGGTCAGAACGTGAATTAAATGATATAACAAGTCATCGCAGAGTTCAAATGAATTCTCAAATCCAATACTTCATATTTTTATTTTTCTGATTTCTTTGAATTAAAAAAAAAAGTTCTACTTTTGGATAAAAATGTAAAAACATATCAATCTCAAAGGAGAAAATTCATTTTTTCTTACCCGCTGCAGTAGTGATAGTCAAAATATTAGGACTTGAACTGTTGTTTGCATTTTCCTTGTTACCTTTTACAGCTAAAGTCGGAGCAACATTAAACTTTTTAGAAATCTTCGTTTATTTTGGCGATATTTTCTTCTGGAAATGTTAAAGAGTTTCTATGGCATATTTTTTCATTTCCTGTCCACTCATCATTCTTTACATATCATCATCTCTGACTTTTTAGTCCTTGACTTTTATTAAAAGTTCACTGGGGAATTCAGGAATTTTGTAGTTTGGAGAATGTGCATTCATATTATGAGCATTTTAAAGTGTAATGATATTGTTAAGTTATTGAACTTGTTTTTAAATTTACCACGTATTGCCTTTTTAAGCCCGTAGCTGTTCAGAAACTAACTTGCCATAAGAAGATATCGACTAGAGACCCTTACGTTAAAGTGATGCAAGAAATTCGGTCAAATTTTATTAGTTTATATTGGAATTTTCTAAAATAAAATGATAAGTACTGAGTTTATTGGTGATTTATTCATCCATATTGAGCTCTTAAAAGATATCTTAAAGGTATTTTTTTACCATAGCAATGGTCTGTACACTTTTTTAGTACTGATCATTGAGGATGTTCTTCTTTCTTTCTTGGTACTCAAATTTTCTTTTTAAATCTGCATTGAGTTTTTCATGGTCACATTCATCAGCTGATGACTTCATGTACATTTTTTGAATGAGGGATTTCTTTTATTAAATTTTTTACTCAAGTTATTTGACCTCTTTTGTAATTTATTCAACAAAGTTTTTCATGATGGCATTTTTCTCATATAAACCCATGAAAACTTTTAACAATTATTGTCCTTAGTTTTATACTCCAATTTATCCCATACCAATTTATCTTCTGATTCTAGCAAAACACTACTTTATTTACTTTTATCTCATCATGCTTTTTTCATATTAATTTTCAATTCGATAATTTTCTTATTTTTTCAACTCAATTTCCCTTTATTTTTACTTTATTTCTTCTTAAACTTTTTAAAGTTCCTATTTCTACACAAGTTTCGATTTTATGAACTGTTTGAATCTTATGTCGTGTTGAATTTACCCGTTTAATTTTTCACAATCTTATTTGAACTGTTACTTCTTCATTTCTGCTTATTATTTTAAGTTCTTTAATTCCTCTTATGCTTTGTTTCTGGCATTATAAGCTTCACCAGCCATTTTTATAGTTTTTTAAACATTCTCCTTCTTTTTTTATAACTCCTTTTTTAATTTGACGTAAATGTCTTACATTGCATTTTTTTACTTTCTTAACTGATTGATCTTTTCTCTGAGTTTATTATTGTTGGATGTCAGTTCGTTCAGTTTTTGATTGGCTCTCATAAGTTTATTTTAGAAATTTTCTGCCTATCGAACGGAATTATTCATTTTGGTTGAAAGTGCCATGGATTTTCCAGATCTTTATTCTTCGTAAATTTTAAGTTTTTTTTTCTTTTATTAGGAAATATCGTCCTCGATTTGTTTAATTTAATGCTCGAGTTATTCATCTTATTTAAGCTCTTTTTAAATTTTGAGAATGTATGATTTTTAAAGAGGGGAAATAACGAAGGTCTTAATAAGTTTCAAAATCATTGAATAGAAATCTTAGCACTGTTTAGAAATTAATATTTAGAGATCCTCAGACAATTATTTTTGTTTATCATTATCTAAAATTGTCTTAGCAACACTTTAAATTTTTTATTGCATTTATTAAGTGAAAGATTAAGGTCCTTGTTACATGAGTTTCATGAAAACCTTCTTTACTTACTTTTTAATTGATGATATCATGATTATCTTTTTAATTACTGAAATTCTGTTTTTTTACTGAGTCGACGTTGTCTCATAAAAACGTGAGTTGCTTGAATTCATCAAAGATTTATTAAATTTGGATAAAGTTGTTCTGTATGTGACTTGGGATGTTGTCATGTCTGTTTCAAAAGTTTCAAGGAATTTATATTTTAAACTAAAATATTTTCTATTTATGGAAATTAATTATAATCTTCAATTTTTCGTAGAGATTACTTTATTTATGAAGCAATTACTTTTTTATGAAAAATATCTTAGCAAATATGCATGCAAATCATTTTAATCTCATTTCATTAAACCAGCCCTTTTCATGTGGAACTAACGATTTAATTTATGCATTTGAGACATTGAGGTTCTTCTGTGTTGCATCATTTGTCCAAAACTCATTGGTTTATGACTCTCAGTTTTTTTATGATCATAAGTAACCGACCAGAACATTGCCCCAGAGTAGGTGTTTTTGGAGTCATTCCAATCTTTCCAGCAATTTCCATCATCGATTTTGCAATCTGGATATTGAAGCCATTTTTTGTAACATTGAACTTCGTCTTTTTACGAATGGCAATCAGGAATGGAAAGGAACTTCTTCAAACAGTCTATATCTCCTTTTTTGCAGTCAGGTCCATAATAGTTTTTCTTCCAACAGTCAAAATCATCGTCTTTACAAGTCGGAAGATAGTAGAACTTTTTAAAACAATCTACGTCTTTTTCACAATCTTTGCTTGGAAGATAAAGTGTTTCTCTCCAACAGTTCTCATCATCTTTTTTGCAAGGATTGCTATAGTATTAGGACACGCAATCATAACCTTTTTTTTAGCCGCAAATATACTACATGTACCTATTTTGTACCCAACAGTCCCAATCATCCCACTTACATGATGACGTCCACGTTTTAGTCTTCCAACACTCTATGTCATCAGATTTGCAGGACATATTAAGATACTCTTTGAGACAAGCAACATCTTAGCAATTACTGTACCCAAATGATTTTAACCAACAATCGTAGTCATTGTCTTAGCATTCCTTAGGGTAGCCTACAGCGACTTTCCAACATTTGATATCATCATCTTTACATTTTGGAAAACCATACCACTCTTGCCAGCAAGTTGCGTTTTCATCACAATGTGGATCAAAAGGATCAGGTAATAAACCAAACTTTTACATGCAGAATTATTTGGAGCATGAATTATTAGAATCAGGGTTTTCAACTGAAGTCACTGCATCTTTCTTAACTTACTTGTCCATATGAGCAGCTCCACTACGTTCAACCTTAAGTCCCAAAGAACTTGAGCAAAGCAATACTACAAGTACTGAAACGAAAATCCAAGTTTGAGATTTCATTTTTAATTTACTGAAAAAATCTTTATAAAATCTTTATCAAGCTAACGATTAAATCTGTATCATTTAAAGAAAGAATAAAACTGATTTTTAATAAAATCGTTATTATAAAATAGAAATCCGAGCAAATTCTTCTCAAATTCATTATAAAATCGTAAATTTACAACAAATAATCTTTTAAAAATCATATTTAATTATAGAATGCCAGGTGCTGATTCAGAAACAAAAAGAATTCTTTCCCAAAGCGAGAAACTTTCAAATTGTCTTGTCAAATCAAATTAAAAGCAAAAGCAAGATTATGTGAAGCTTGGATCTCAGATCCAAAATACTGTGGACATTATGAAAAAGAAGTTTCAATAATGTGAAAACAATTTGGAGTAAATTGAGACTGAATGGGATAAAGTAAAAAAGTTTGCTACTAACGGACCTGGCTTTTTAAACGCAAAATTATAAGAGATAAAAAGTAAGACTAAAAACATTTAATCAGTTATCACAGGAATTAAAGAAACAGTGAGCAAAATCAAACCTTAAAAGCTCATTGATTTGCCAGTGGAAAAAGTTAAGTCATTAACTTTTTTGTTCAAAACAATATTTTTTGTTTTATACCATAAGAAGATCTCTTAGTTCGACTGGTCAAACTTTAAAACCTTAGCACTTGAATTTTAGGATGGGGAAGATTTCATATCAAGATTGGTAAATGTTCATTTTAAAGATCTCAAGCCAGAAGAATATGAAGCTTTATTGATGTTGAAAAATGATCCATAATTTGACAATATTGTCGTCAACTCAGAATACTCTCATGATATTATCGATTTAGCTGATTGGTTATAATATGTGTGTGTAGGTGCTAAATTTTCAGAATAGAAAAAGGAAGCTGAAAAAGCCTACTAAAAGATAAGAAGGGACATGCATCGCAGGTAGGGAACAAATGTCGAAGCGAGTAAGAAGTTTTGGAAATAGGCATTAGAATAAGTGGATAGATTTCAAATGAGTTTGTTGAGTTACGAGTCGTAGATTAAAGCATTCTAAATTCAAACTTAAGGATCTTTGGATGATTTAAAAGAACGAATTTAAAACAGGAATCAAATGATAAAAAATATGAATTGAAAACTTTACTAAATGATCGATAGTAGCTTTAAATTTAAATGTTAAGTTTTATTTGGTGAAATCATTAAGAAAATTGACAGAAATATAATAAAAATACTTATAAACATTTCACAAAAGATTTTTAAATCAAATGTTCCGCTTCATCGCTTATTTATAACCCACTCCGAAACTAAAGACTCAACTTACTAAAATCGCTATTGTTTCTACTGGATTGCTTTGTGGGTACCTTAAAGGGTATCTGGTCAACTAAAAGTATTAAAATATCAATGACTCTAAACTCACACCTTATGAAACATAAGATCAGATTAACACTCTGATTTAAAAAGAGCAAAAGCCCGCAGTAATTTATTATGCACTTCCAATTCATCGTGACCATGCTCTTTTCAGAGAACTTATGTTCAAATACTCCAATTTGTACCCATAAAACGCGATATGGACCATGGTTAATCTCAATAAAAAACTTCAGGAAGCAAAATCTGCATTGGACTACAAGTACAAAACCAGGGTAATGCTTGAAGTGAGATTCCCTAAGTCCCAAGTGGCTATAAAAATTGGTGAAGAAGGATAACTGATATAGATAAATTAGAAGATGCACAGAAGGGAAGGATTTCAATACAATTATAATGATCAGGGATTTAAAAAGTTTCTTTAATAAAACAGAGTAATTTAAGGAAGTGATCCCATTAAAAATACCCTTTCGATTACTAAAAATGCCTTATTTAATGTCATCTCATAAACTTCCACTTCTTAAAAGAGTTAACTGTGATATTTTTATTGTTTTTTTATTAATTTAACTCATAAATATTTGAGAAAAAAGTTTTGATTTATTGAACAAAAAATAAATTGAAAAAACGATCAATTTGAATTATTTATGCTTATTATGGAATGGAATGTTAGTATTTTATCACGTGTAAATTATTGATGGACATATAAAAAGGAATATTTTTCTCACAGTAAAGCGAGGAATATTAACGTAAAAAGAGCGATAACTATAAGAATTAGAAGGTTGCAACCATAACAGGTTTTTGAATTCAGTTATTTAAGAATTTCGTTTGTTTTTTTAAGTGCATCACCTCCCTTGTCAAGGTAATCGAAAAGACTGTTTCTTGTTTATTTTTACTTACTGAGTTGTTTATGCGTCAAATCAGTGACAGTTCGTAAACGTCCAATCATGTTAGTCAACTCTTCTTCTTGTTAAGCAAAGTTTATTTTCTTATTTTTTGACATTTAGTTTTCAAACTGAATTTTCTTAATAAAAGTTTTATAATCTCTTAGTTTAAAAATTTTGCATTTGATAAATATTGTTTGTTATTTTCAGTTTAAATGTACATTCTGATTCCTATTTTAAAAAAACTTTTAAATGACACTCGAGATAAAAAAATGTCAATATCATAAATTATTCTTTTTAAGTGATTGAGAATTATTTATTTTCTGCAAAATCTCAATTACTACAACATTTCTTTCCTTATCTTTTATTTTTAGTCTCTTTTAAGTCCATACCTTGTTGTGTGCCTACAACTTTCGGAAATATTTCCATCATTTTCTTAGCGATTGTTATTATCGATTCATGAACATTTTCACCTGTTTTGGCACTTACTTTAAAAAATTAAATGTTATTTTCCTTCAAAAAGTTTGCATATTTTTAAGGAATCTAAACACTTGGATTGTCGCATTTATTTATGAAACAAAAAATGTTTTTATCTGAATCAGCATACTGTTTGGTTTCTTTGACCCAGAATTGTTATAAATCTTCAAAAGACTTGGGACTGTTGATATCACAAACTAAGATGACTGCATTGGCACCTTTATAATACGATTTTGTGATTCCTCTGAATCTTTACTGTCCCGCTGTATCCCATATTTGCAACTTGACATAATTTTGACCGATATTTAAAGACCTTTAAATAAAGATAGAATTACTTGAACCTAAAATCGATTCCAATGGTCGAAATGTAACTTTACTAAAAGCAATCGTCTGCGAATCTTTTTAATATTGATGACTTTCCTACGCTTGAAGAACCGATAATGACGAACTTGAAAATATAATCGTAATTTCGTTGCATAGGCTTTGATTTTTTATCTTAATGAAAGATGTTATTTTATAATCTTTAATGTCAATTTTGTTTCCTTATTTTAATGTAATTTATTTTCAACTTAGATTTTCGAAGTTATAAAAAATTAACTAACTTTTCAAATAAAAAAGTAAAAAGATTGAAGAAAAATGAAATGAAAAATCATAATTGTCGTCTTGCATAGTTTAAAGGAGATCCATAGTTTTTATATTATGTTCCTGAATATTTAGTTTCTGTCGTATGAATCCCTCTTTTTTTACTTGCTTAACCACTTACAATCGACTGATAGGCTGAAGAAGAAGGAGTCTCTGTAAATTTTGCCTTTTGTTATGTATTGTTTGATTTTAGTTATTGTTATACTTTAGGTGATGGCTTGACTGCTGAAATTTGGATGTTAGGGACGCCTTTACTGATGATGCTAATGTTTTCCAACATTTTAGGTGAGGGTGTTTTAACTTGATGTTTATTTTACTCTTTTGTTTGTGTAGTATCCTTAAGTCTTTTGATACTCTATTAAAGGGGTCTTTGCCTGACCTGATGCATTATTGGATCATACTTTTTGTGAGATAAATTAATGTTAAAGGCATCATCTCCTAACTTTTTGTTGATTTCTTTCTTCAATAAGTTAGGTTAATGATCAAAAGGCTTTACTCTTTCTCTTCTGTACAGTTAATCTTATAAAAATTTGTTATGACTTGAAGAATTTTTATCATACAAGGATCGATTGTAATTAGTGCTTTGGCCTCTTTGCCTGTCATATTCAAATGATCCTGAAATTGTGCCATATTTTCTTGAAACTTCAGATGAGGCATCGTAATTGTTTCTTCTGTAAAATTTTTCAACAATCGTGTTTATTTTGCTGTCATAAATTGATGCATATGGATGCTGATATTGTAAACCCAAATCGTAATCATAAGATATGCCCCGATTTCTTATTCTCGGTTCAGTAAATTGGTTTATTATTGATCTTTCTGGATAATAATCAGGGAATTCTTATCGATCACGACGTTGGGAAACCATCGTGTTTGTTTATGTGAGAACTCTCCTTCTTTGTTGGGATTTTTATTAAAATTAATTTCGAAGCTTATCTTTTAGCTGGATTTATGCTCTGATAAGTTATTCATCTTTTTTTAAAGCCTCTCTTTCTGCCTCTTTAAATCTTTGCATGATTGAGTCGAATTTTATTTCAGTAGCTGAAGTTAGATAATTTTTTCCCACATCTTTTTAAAGGGGTTGTTTTATTTGTTAGTTAACTTTGGACTTTTTCAAAGATTCATTGATTTTATCTTTTTGATAACTTTTTTGTTTTGATCGAGATGCATACATTGAAGTATTTTGACTGCTTTAGTTTTGTCTTGACTTTTAAAGCTATTTTTTCTCAGTATTTTTTTATTTTGATTTCAGAGGAGTCCTTACAAATTGTTTTTAAGTGACTTCAAATGCTTATTATATTTTATCTTTTCTTCTACTAGTCTTTCCTTTAGTTGTAGGATTTATTTTCTTTAAATATTCCTTTTCCTTATTTTATAAGCCTTCAATTAACCATTTGAGCTGATCAATGTTAATTTTACCTGTGAGTCTGGAATCTACAATTTCTAAGAAGTCTTAAATTTGTTATTTTGAGGCTTTGATGGCATAGTTTTGAAGAAACTTTAAAATATCAACAGCTGTAACAAATTAATGTACATTAGCATCGAGTGAGTGCAAAACTCCTTTTAATGAGTAATCTTCTTGTTTTAACAGAATTTTTCTTTGTTCGATAATTTTTAGTTAATGACTGATCATCTGATTTATGAGTTAAGTAAATATTTTCAGTTGTTAATTGATAGTCGTGGAAAAATTATCGTCACTGACAGGTTCTTAGATTCGTCTTGCTGTAACCTAACGCAATTATTCGTTTCTTCTCGGCATAAGAAACGATATGAATTAAAGTCTGCTCACTTAACCAAGTTTTGCTTGATCGAACCAAGAGAAAGCGTATGTAACAACTTTTTTATGACTCTCACCAATCAGATAAAGGAAATCATTTAATCTTAAAAATCCTTTTTCTCCACGGTCTAAAGTTCTGAATAATTATACACAGTCATAATATGGAACTGAGGCCAGAATTTGACGAAAACTTTCAACTTTTTACGATAAAAGTATCAGTTATGCGAATAAATTTGCGAGGATTTTGTTCGTCTTTATTGACAACTGGTCACGGAAATAGTAAGACATGTTTTATTAAAGAGATGTTATAAATTTAGTATTAAAAAAATTATCACCTAAAAAGTTATTATAAACAACCGATTGATTCCAAAATCAAAATACTTTTATTTGATAAATTTATATAATTTTAATGATCATTTTTAATTTTTCATAAAAAAAGCCTGTATCCGGAGTCGAACCGGAGACCTCTTGCTTACTAGGCAAGTGCTCTACCAACTAAGCTATACAGGCTTACTGAACTTTATGTTTCCAATCTCAACTCATAATCTTACAAGATAGCTATTAAAAAATTACAATCCTACCATTGACTTATGATTTGATGATTTTGTTGGTTTTTTCTTTAATAAAAGTAAAAAAAATCACACTTTACAAATAAAAAAGTTTTACCATTTGAGACTCTCTGCAAATTCAGACTTTATCAGTATTTCTTTGCTTGTAAACGATATTTAAAAAGCACATGGATCTCCAAAAATTATACTTTTCGTTTTGTTACTGTATCGTACGACACTTTTTAAAGTTTTATAAATATTTAAGTCATATTTGGCTCTTTAAGTCATAAATAATCCTGATTACATGTCTTCTAAAATTGATCCTTCACCTGAAGATATTTTGACTGGTTCTGTATGGAAAGCACCAAATATTATTTATTTCCCAACGAAGAAGAAAATTAAAGGAGAAGTTTTGTGGCATTTGTCAACTATTTTTTACCATTGGATTGGTTATTTTAATCCTCCTGACAATATTGATTTTTTATTAATTTCAAGAAGAATAGCATTGGACTTCAGATCGCATGATGTGAAGATCTTTTACAGTTTTTTAATGACTTTACCATTTCTGTTAAGAAAACTCCCTAAAATTGAAGCGTTTAATTAAGATTTGGATACTAGAGTCAAAAGAGTAGAATTTTTTATTTACGATCTTTTGAGAATTGAATTTGACTCTTTGAGTTTAATATAACATGTGACACATACTACGGAATCGTTGACAATCAATTGGGCTTAGTTTTAGCTGCATTTTTGACATTGATAATTAATGGCGGGAGGTGGATCTGGATTGAATTTTTCAATGCATTTTGTGCACAATCCATGAACTTAATTGTTCATTATTAAGGTTAAAAGTAAATTGTAATAATTTGGTTATTACATAAATCTCTCAAAAACTAAAAGATATAAACTTAAAAAAACATCAAAACATTTTATCTTTTTTTCGTACAATATATGAAATCAAAATCCAAAATTGTTTCTTACTTTGATATTTACTGAATCGTCTCTTGAAGCTGCTTGAATAATTATACCAGGGCCCCACTTTTTGAGAATTTCCTACTCGATTGAAAGAGCATTTCCAGATGAAATGTTGTCTTTTTATTCACCAACGAATCTCATAAATCTGTGCAAATAATCCAATAAAATTTCACATTAAGATTCACTGAATTGAGAAAGAAGATCAGTAACGTGATTATTGGTCAATTTACTGATAATGAACTGAAAATTTTTAATATCTTCGTTAATGACTTGTAACTTTCTAATGCCGACAGGTCTTACTTTAAGGAATTCTCTCAATGATTTTACAGGTTCATTTGGGTTTATTATTGACTTTTTCTTTAACACTGCATTTTACAACTCCGTTTAGTTCATCTGCATGATTGATTATTTATTTTATCAAAATTTTAATAAAAATTTGTTTAGAAAATCTATAAAATTGAAATTTCATAAAAATCTTAATAAAAATCAATTAAAAAGTCTCTCTTAAACAATTTTGGAGATGGATTTTCTTTATAAATTCATCAACTAAAACAGTTTTTCATTTTTTTATTTAATCTCTTTAAGTTTTTTTTCATTCATTCTTTTCAAAAACTCATTTTTTTCAA
>Ga0102832_1002175_pt1 | contig 12621 bp, 12 predicted proteins | sample EBPBio282013_DNA_FD_88942 | JGI IMG/M metagenome (GOLD analysis project Ga0102832, IMG submission 88942) | Wastewater treatment Type I Accumulibacter community from EBPR Bioreactor in Madison, WI, USA - Reactor 2_5/28/2013_ DNA (Illumina Assembly) | ecosystem: Engineered > Bioreactor > EBPR >...
GCATCCGGCACGACACGCCGATCGTCGAGGCGTCGTCCGGCTCGACCGCGATCTCCGAGGCCTACTTCGCGCGGCTGCTCGGCCTGCCCTTCCATGCCGTGATGTCGGCCAGCACCTCGCCCGAGAAGATCCGCGAGATCGAGCGCCAGGGCGGCCGGTGCCACCTCGTCGCCGACGGCAAGGGCATCTACGCCGCCGCCGAGGCGCTGGCCCGCGACCTCGGCGGCGTCTACATGGACCAGTTCACCCATGCCGAGCGGGCGACCGACTGGCGCGGCAACAACAACATCGCCGAGTCGATCTTCGAGCAGATGAGCCGCGAGCCCCACCCGGTGCCGGCGTGGATCGTGATGAGCGCCGGCACCGGCGGCACCACCGCCACGCTGGGCCGCTACATCCGCTACCGCCGCTACGCCACCCGCCTGTGCGGCGCCGATCCCGAGCATTCCGCCTTCTTCGAGTCCTACGCCACCGGCGACCGCTCGGTGACCTGCGCGGTGCCGTCGCGCATCGAGGGCATCGGCCGGCCGCGCGTCGAGCCGTCGTTCCTGCCGCAGGTCATCGACCACATGATGCGCGTGCCGGACGCGCAGGCGCTGGCGGCGATGCGCGTGCTGTCGCGCCGCCTCGGCCGCCGGGTCGGCGGCTCGACCGGGACCAACTTCCTGGCGCTGTGCGTGCTGGCCGACCGGATGAAGGCGGCAGGCGAGGCCGGCTCGCTGGTCACGCTGATCTGCGACAGCGGCGAACGCTATGGCCAGACCTACTACGACGACGGCTGGATCACCGCGCAGGGCTTCGACCTCGCGCCGCACGAGGCCACCCTCGACGCCTTCCTCGACGGCAACAGCGGCCGGCTCGCGCCGGCGTAAGGAGTCCGCATGACCCGCCTGCTCACGATCCTGGCGCTGCTCGCCGTCGCCCTGCCCTGCCACGCCGCCGACGAGCTGGTCGGCAGCGCCCGCACCACCGGCGGCGAGACCGTGCCCTACGTCCTCACCAGCAAGCCGGGCCAGCCGTCGGTCGCGGTGATCCTGATGCCCGGCGGACGCGGCGTGCTCAACCCGCGGATGGAGAACGGCAAGCTCACCATGTCGCTGGCCGGCAATTTCCTGATCCGCTCCCGCGAGCTGTTCGCCGACGGCACCGTCGTCGCGGCCTCGACCGACGCCACCTCGACGCCGGACCGCATCCTCGCGATCGTGCGCGACCTCGAGGCCCGCTACGGCAAGCTGTCGGTCTACGTGGTCGGCACCAGCCGCAGCACCGAGGCCACCCTGGCGCTCGCCCGCTCGCTCGACGGCCGCGTCGCGGGCTTCGTCCACAGTTCGTCGATGAAGGCCGTCGGGGACTTCGATCCGCGCGGCCTCAAGAGCCGCAACCTGGTCGTCCTGCACGTGCGCGACGCCTGCCGCGTGACGCCGCCCTCGTCCGGCGTCGCCTCGAACAGGAAGTACGGCACCGACCTGATCCAGGTCGACGGCGGCAAGTCGACCGGCGACGACTGCGAGGCCTACGCCTACCACGGCTACAACGGCGTCGAGGCCGACACCGTCGGCAAGATCAAGCAATGGATCGCCGCGCGCTGAAAGGTCCCTCGCTGCGCTCGGGATGACAGCAAAAGACCTATCATCCCGAGCGTAGCGAGGGACCCTTCCTGGCCCTACGCGTGGATGTGCTCGTGATCGTGCGGGCCGGTGCCATGCCGGTGGCGCCGCGTCTGACGCTCGGCGGGGATGACGTGCAGCTGGCCGTGGCGCACGCCGCGCTGGCTCATGGTCTGGTCGGCCAGCGACCGCACCTCGCGAGTCGGGCCGCGCAGCACCGACACTTCGAGGCAGGCATCGTGGTCGAGATGGACGTGCAGGGTCGAGACCTGCAGGTCGTGGTGGGCGTGCTGCGCCTGGGTCAGGCGCCGGCCGAGATCGCGGGTCTCGTGGTCGTAGACGTAGGACAGGGTCGCGATGCAGAAGCCGTCGGCTCCCCGGGCCTCGTCCTCCAGCTTCTGCCGGACCGCCACGGCGCGCAGGATGTCCCGCAGCGCCTCGGAGCGACTGTCGTAGCGATGGTCGGTCATGTGCCGGTCGAGCACCTGCGCCAGGTCGTCGTCGATCGACAGGGTAATGCGCTGCATGGCGGACTCCGGATTGCTGCCCGGCATGGAGTATGCATAATTTTCCGGAAATGCATACGCGCCCGCTCGCCCTGCTCGGGCTGCTCGCCCTGGCCGCCGGAGCGGCCCGTGCGCAGTCCCCCGAACCGTTCGGTCCCGGCACCGGCGCATCGACCGCGCTGCCGGCGGTGACGGTGATCGCGCCGCGCGCGCTGGAGGCCGAGCCGACCGACGCGGCCAGCGAGAAGCGCATCTCCGGCGAGACGCTGAACACGCGGCCGATCGAGCGGCCGGGCGAGGTGCTCGAGGCGGCGCCCGGCCTGATCGTCACGCAGCACTCGGGCGAGGGAAAGGCCAACCAGTACTTCCTGCGCGGCATGAACCTCGACCACGGCACCGACCTCGCGCTGTGGCTCGACGGCATGCCGCTCAACATGCGCACGCACGGCCACGGCCAGGGCTACGCCGACGTCAACTTCCTGATCCCCGAGCTGCTGCAGCGCATGACGGTCAAGAAGGGTCCGTACTGGGCCGAGGAAGGCGACTTCGCCTCGGCCGGGACGCTGCGCCTCGCCTATGCCGACCGGCTCGAGCGCAACGTCGTGCTGGCGACCGGCGGCAGCTTCGGCTACTGGCGCGGCCTCGCCGCCGGCTCGTTCGCCGCCGGCGCCGGCGCGATCACCGCCGCCGGCGAGATGGTGTTCTACGACGGGCCGTGGCAGGCCTCGGACGCGCTGCGCAAGTTCAACGGCTTCCTGCGCTACTCCGAGGGCACGCCGGACAACGGCCTGTCGATCACCGCGCTCGCCTACACCAACTCGTGGCACGCCACCGACCAGGTGCCGAACCGCGCGGTGTTCGACGGCAGCCTGTCGCGCTGGGGCGCGGTCGACCAGACCGACGGCGGCGACACCCAGCGCTACTCGCTGTCGATGCGCTGGAGCCGCAGCGGCGACAAGGGCGCCAGCCTGGTCGAGGCCTACGCCATCTACTCGACGCTGAATCTCTACAACAACTTCACCTACTACCTCGACGATCCCGACCTCGGCGACCAGTTCCAGCAGAGCGACAAGCGCAAGGTCTTCGGCCTCAACGCCAGCCAGTCGTTCAACCACGGCCTGGCCGGCTTCCGCTCGGAGACGACGCTCGGCACGCAAGTGCGCTACGACGACATCGGGGTCGGGCTGTTCCCGACCTTCCAGCGCACCGCCTACGGCACCACCCGCTACGACCAGGTGAGCGAGACCAGCGTCGGCCTCTATGCCCGCAACGCTACGCAATGGACCGACTGGCTGAGGGTGACGCTGGGGGTGCGCGGCGACCTGTTCATGGCCTCGGTCGACAGCACCACCCAGTCGCTGAACTCGGGCACCACGTCGGCCTTCCTCGCCAGCCCCAAGGCCGGCGTGGTGTTCGGCCCGTTCGAGCGGACCGAGTTCTACCTGAACGGCGGCTTCGGCTATCACAGCAACGACGCGCGCGGCGCCACCATCACGGTCAACCCGGCCGACCCGACCCAGCCGGTCGCCGCGGTGCCGCTGCTGGTCCAGTCCAAGGGCGCCGAGATCGGCATGCGCAGCCAGGCGCTGAAGGGCTACGACACGTCGCTCGCCCTGTTCCTGCTCGACTTCAACTCGGAACTGCTGTTCGTCGGCGACGCCGGCACCACGGTCGCCAGCCGGCCGAGCCGCCGCGTCGGCGTCGAGTGGACCAACAGCTATCGCCCGGCGGCGTGGGCCAGCTTCGACCTCGACCTCGCCTTCACCCGCGCCCGCTTCACCGATGCATCGCCCGACGGCGACCTGATCCCGGGCGCGCCCGACTTCGTCGGCTCGGCTGGCATGACCCTGGGCGGCGACACCGGCTGGTTCGGCGCGCTCCGGCTGCGCAGCCTCGGCCCGCGACCGCTGGTCAGCGACGGCAGCGTCTGGTCGACCTTCACCACGACGCTGAACGGCCGCGTCGGCTACATCTTCGAGTCGGGGATCAAGCTCAACCTCGACGCCTACAACCTGCTCAACACGCAGGCCAGCCAGATCGACTACTTCTACACCTCGCGGCTGCCCGGCGAGCCGGCCGGCGGCGTCGCCGACCGCCACTTCCACCCGCTCGAGCCGCTGGCGGTCCGCCTGACGCTGGCGAAGGCGTTCTGACGCTCAGGGCGCGGGTTCGACCGACAGCTCGGTGCCGTTGACCGCGGCGACGCGGACCCGCGCGCCGGCCGCCATGTCGGGGCCGGTCACCGTCCAGCTGCCGTCGCCCACTTTCACGCGGCCGCGGCCATTCAGGATCGGCGCGTCGAGCACGATGGTGCGGCCGACCAGCGCCGAGCCGCGGGCGTTGATCGTCTCGTCCTGCGCCTTGCCGCGCTGCAACCGCTTGAGCGTCGGCCGCAGGACGATGGCCGAGGCGACCGACGCGACGCCGAACACGAACAGCTGGAACTCGAGCGACAGGCCGGGCACGACCAGCAGGAAGAAGCCGGCCGCGACGGCGCCGAACGCCACGAACATGAACACCACGCCGGGCAGCAGCATCTCGAAGACGAGGAGGACGGCGGCGATCGCCCACCAGTACCAGAAGACCATGGTGGCGCCTCAGCCCGAGCTCGGAACCGAGCCGCGTGGCCGGTTGGAATCCAGCGCGGAGCGCGCCTGCGCTTCCTTGGCCAGCTCGCCGATCCCGGCGATCGAGGCCATCACGCCGGCCGCCTCGACGGGGAGGAAGAACATCTTGGCGTTGTTGCTCGACCCCATCTTGGCCAGCGCCTCGACGTACTTGGTGCCGAGGAAGTAGTTGATCGCCTGCGCGCCGTTCTCGGCGATCGCCTCGGCCACCACCCGCGTCGCCTTGGCCTCGGCCTGGGCCTGGCGCTCGCGCGCCTCGGCCTCGCGGAACGCCGCCTCGCGCTTGCCCTCGGCGATCAGGATGGCCGACTGCTTGTCGCCCTCGGCGCGCTTGATCGACGCCTCGCGCACGCCCTCCGCCTCGAGGATGGTGGCGCGCTTCTCGCGCTCGGCCTTCATCTGGCGCGCCATGGCGTTGACCAGGTCCTCGGGCGGCGCGATGTCCTTCAGCTCGACGCGCAGCACCTTGACGCCCCACGGGTTGGTCGCCTGGTCGATCACCGCCAGCAGCGTGTCGTTGATCTCGTTGCGCCGCGACAGCACCTCGTCCAGCGCCATGTTGCCCATGACGCTGCGGATGTTGGTCACCGCGAGGTTGCTCATCGCCTGGTGCAGGTTCTGCACCTCGTAGGCGGCGCGCGCCGCGTCGATCACCTGGTAGAAGGCGACGGCGTCGACCTGCACCGTGGCGTTGTCCTTGGTGATGACCTTCTGGCCGGGGATATCGAGCACGCTCTCCTGCATGTTCATGCGGCGGCCGACCGAGTCGATGAACGGGATGATGAGGTGCAGGCCCGGCGACAGCGTGCGCGTGTAGCGGCCGAACCGCTCGATCGTCCAGTTGGTGCCCTGCGGCACCGTCTTCACGCCGGCGAACACCAGCACGAGCGCCACCACCACGAAGGCGATGACGAAGATCAGGGCAGCGGAAATCATCAGGCCTCCCGGGACTGCGGCGGCGAAGCCTAGCACATTGCAGGAGCGCGGGCCTCCGGCCCGCTCACGAGGCGCGCGGGTCGCGCGCGCTCCCGGTCAGCTGGCCGCGGCGGCGAATTCGAAGGCGGGGGCCGGCACGGACTCGGGCCGCGCGTCGGTCGCCAGCCAGCGATCGAGGAAGCCGTCGATCCAGCGGCCGAGCGGCGGGTCGTACAGCGCGTGCATCGACAGGTGGACGCCGCGCGGATGCACGCCGGGCTGGCCGACGCTCTCGCGCAGCCGCTCGGAGTTCAGCGTCCACAGCTCCTTCATCTCCAGCGTCACCTCGGGGTGGAACTGGAAGCCGAAGGCGTTGGGCCCGCAGCGGAAGCCCTGCACCGGGTAGGTGTCGTTGGTCGCCAGCAGCTCGCAGCAACCGGGCAGGTCCATGCCCTCGCGGTGCCACTGGTAGACGGTCATCGGGCCCGGGAACCAGTCCCGGCCGGCCTCGGTCGGCACGATCCGGGCATAGCCGATCTCCATGCGGCCCTGCGGGTGCGGCGCCACCCGGCCGCCCGCCACCCGGGTCAGCAGCTGGGCGCCGAGGCACAGGCCGAGGAACGGCACGCCGGCCTCGATGACGCGGGGAATCCACTCCAGCTCGCCCTTGATGCCGGCCAGCGTGCCGCAGTCGTTGGCCGACATCGGCCCGCCGAACACCACCACGCCGGCATAGGCGTCGAGGTCGCGGGGAAGCTGGCAGCCGAGGTTGGGGCAGAAGCGCTGGAGCTGGTAGCCGCGCTGCTCGAGGAGGGCGCCGACCCGGCCGGGCCGCGACTTCTCCTGGTGCACCACGACCGCGATCTTGGATCGCGAACTCTTCTTGGGCTTCTCAGCCATGACCATCATGGAATTGAATCTTAGGCCCGGCCTGTGGCAACGACAAGGCAGAACGGAATCGGGAGGACAAAAATGGCGCGCCGGCTCGAGGTCTACTTCGACTGTTCCAGCCCGTGGACCTACCTCGCCTTCCACGCCGTCCAGCCGCTGGCCCGCGAGGTCGGCGCGGAAATTGCGTGGAAGCCGATTCTGGTCGGCGGCGTGTTCAACGCCGTGAACCAGACCGTCTACGAGAGCCGCGCCAAGCCCAACCCGCGCAAGCAGGCCTACATGCTCCAGGATCTCCAGGCGTGGGCCCGGCTGTACGGGCTGCGCATCGTCTTTCCGCCCGCCGTGTTCCCGGTGAACAGCGTCAAGGCCATGCGCGGCGCCTTCCACGCGCTCGACGAAGGCAAGCTGGTGCCCTACGCCACGGCCGCCTTCGAGGCCTACTTCGGCGAGGATCGCGACATCGCCCGCGATGACGTGCTGGCCGAGGTCGCGACGCGGGCCGGCCTCGATGCCGGCCGGCTGCTGGCCGCGGCTGCCGGCGACGACGCCAAGGGCCGGCTGCGCGCCAACACCGAGGAGCTGATCGCGCGCGGCGGCTTCGGCAGCCCGTCGCTGTTCGTCGGCGAGGAGATGTTCTTCGGCAACGACCGCCTGCCGCTGGTGCGCGCGGCCCTGCTGGCCTGAGGAGACCGACATGAGCGGCAACAGCGATCCCGCCTTCTGGGAGAAGGCCAACGCCCACCTCGTGCGCTACGGCGGCGCCTTCGCGCCGGTGATCGCCGAGAGCGCCGCCGGCAACTGGTTCACCGACGCCGATGGACGGCGCATCCTCGACTTCACCTCCGGCCAGATGAGCGCCATCCTGGGCCACAGCCATCCCGAGATCGTCGCCGTCGCGCGGCGCTGGATCGGCGAGCTCGACCACCTCTACTCGACCATCCTGTCGCGCCCCGTGGTCGACCTCGCCGCACTGATCGCCGAGGTCTCGCCGGGCACGCTCGACCGCGTCCTGCTGGTCTCGACCGGCGGCGAATCGAACGAGGCTGCGCTGCGCATGGCCCGGCTGGTGACCGGCCGGCACGAGGTCGTGGCGATGAGCCGCTCGTGGCACGGCGTCACCGGCGGCGCGGCCTCGGCGACCTACTCGTCGAGCCGCAAGGGGTACGGGCCCGGGCTGCCGGGCTCGCTGGTCCTGCCGGCGCCCGACACCTACCGGTCGCGCTTCATCGGCGAGAACGGGGTGTACGACTGGCGCGGCGAGCTCGAGTTCGGCTTCGAACTGGTCGACCGCCAGTCGACCGGCGCGCTGGCCGCCTGCATCGTCGAGCCGATCCTGAGCTCGGGCGGCGTGCTGGAGCCGCCGGAAGGCTGGCTCGCCGCGCTGGCCGAGATGTGCCGCGCCCGCGACATGCAGCTGATCTTCGACGAGGCGCAGACCGGCCTCGGCCGGACCGGCACGCTGTTCGCCTGCCAGCGCGACGGCGTCGTGCCCCAGTACCTCACCCTGTCCAAGACGCTGGGCGCCGGGCTGCCGCTCGCCGCCATGCTGACCACGCCGGAGATCGAGGACGAGGCGGCGCGCCGCGGCTTCCTGTTCTACACGACCCATGCCTCCGACCCGCTGCCGGCGGCGGTCGGCCTGAAGGTCATCGAGGTCATCCTGCGCGACCGCCTGGCCGAGCGGGCCGCCGAGCTGGGTACCCGGCTGAAGGCCGGGCTGCAGTCCCTGCAGCAGCGCTACGAGTGCATCGGCGACGTGCGCGGCCGCGGCCTGCTGCTGGGCCTCGACCTGGTCAAGGACCGGCGGTCCCGGACCCCGGATCCCGAGCTCGCCCAGCGCGTCGCCCGGGAATGCCTCGACCTCGGCATGATGACCAGCACGGTGCGCGGCGGCTTCGGCATCTTCCGCATCGCCCCGCCGATCACCATCGAGCCGGCGGAAATCGACCTCGGCCTCGAGATCTTCGACCGGGCGCTGGCCCGGGCGCTGGGCTGACGGCCGCTTCCGCGGTGCGGCGGCTTGCCCCAAGGGGGCCCGCCGCGGCGCCCACACGGTATTTGGATTTGAAACCAGCCCCTAAGTGTTGTACCCGCAAGCGGTTTCCGGCCAATGCGTTGGGAGTTGATGGATGATCACGAAGCTCGTGCAGGCGGCCGTTCTGGTCGCTGGCGGTCTGGCCCTCAGCGGCTGCCAGCTTGGCCAGCAGCAGGCCCAGTCGGCGGCCCCCGCCAAGAAGCCGCCGGCCGCCGACTACCAGGCGCCGGGCTCCGGTAACCCGCCGGCCGCCGGTGCCATTCGCGGCATCTGCTACGACTCGTCCGAACTGGCGACCTACAACGGCCGCATGCTGCACCAGCAGATGGTCGTGGCGGTCCTGCAGTGCCAGAACCCGAACGGCACCCGGGCCTACGAGTCGCAGTACAACGCCTACGCGACGAAGTTCGCGGGCGAGCTCAGCACCAACTCGCGCAACCTGACGGCGCTGAGCCGGGCCAAGCGGTTCAACATCGACACCGTCGTCACCGAGTTCGCGAACCGCACGGCGCAGAAGGCGCCGGTCGACAAGGAATTCTGCTCGCGCTTCCTGCGCGCCTTCGACTGGGCGAACTCGCCGCAGGTCACGCAGCTGTCGCAGATCCCGCCGGTGTACGATCTCGGCCCCGACATGAACGTCTACCCCTGCCCGCCGCGCTGAGCGACGCGGCACGGAGCGAGAGGGCGGCCCACGGGCCGCCCTTTTTCGTGGCGCGGCGCTTCGGCTAAGGTCACGCCATGGATACCAAGACCGTTCGCACCGACCTCCTCGAGGTCGCCTACCAGGAGCATGGCCCGCACGACGGGCCGCCGGTCATCCTGCTGCATGGCTTTCCCTACGATGTGCGCGCCTACGACCAGGTCGCGCCGGCGCTGGCCAAGGATGGTTGCCGCGTGTTGGTGCCGTGGCTGCGCGGCTACGGCGCGACGCGCTTCCTGTCCGACGCGACGCCGCGCTCGGGCGAGCAGGCGGCGCTCGGCCACGACCTCCTGCAGTTCATGCAGGCGCTGGGCATCGAGCGCGCCGCGCTCGCGGGCTACGACTGGGGCGGGCGCGCGGCCTGCATCGTCGCGGCGCTGTGGCCCGAGAAGGTGCGCTGCCTCGTCAGCTGCACCGGCTACAACGTCCAGAACATCGCCGCCTCGGTCGAGCCGGTGTCGGCGGCCCAGGAGCACCGCTTCTGGTACCAGTACTACTTCCATACCGAGCGCGGCCGCGCCGGCCTGACCCGGAACCGCCGCGACATCTGCCGCCTGCTGTGGCAGCTGTGGTCGCCCGAGTGGCGGTTCGACGAGGCGACGTTCGAACGCAGCGCCGTCGCCTTCGACAATCCCGACTTCGTCGAGGTGGTGATCCATTCCTACCGCCACCGCTACGGCTACGTCGCTGGCGACCCGGCGATGGCCGGCATCGAGGCGCGGCTGGCGCAGCAGCCGACCATCGGCGTGCCGACCATCAACCTGCACGGCGGCCACGACGGCGTCGGCCCGGCGCCCGAGAAGGACAGCCAGGCCCGCTTCTTCACCGGCCCCTACGACCGCCGGATCCTGCCGCGCATCGGCCACAACGTCCCGCAGGAGGCGCCGGGCGACACCGTCGTCGCCCTGCGCCAACTCATGAAGGGAACCCCGCGATGAAGCTCGCCCTCGCCGGCGCCACCGGCAACATCGGCAGCCGCGTCCTCGACGAGGCGCTGCGCCGCGGCCACGCCGTCACCGCGATCTCGCGCGACCCGGCGAAGCTCGGCGCGCGGGCCGGCATGACCCCGGCGCGCGGCGACACCAGCGACCCGGCCGCGTTCGCCAAGGTGCTGGCTGGCCACGACGCCGCGGTGCTGTCGATCAAGTGGAACGAGAACGACGTCCACAAGGTGCTGGAGGCGATCCGCAAGGCGGGCCTGAAGCGCTGCCTGTTCGTGGTCGGCGCCGGCAGCCTGCTGCGCGCCGACGGCCGCACCCACTTCGACCACATGGCCGAGAAGGGCATCCAGCCGCCGACCTCGAAGCCGGCCGCGCTGGCGCTGGCCGAGGTGCAGAAGGTCGGCGACCTCGACTGGACGGCGATCTCGCCGCCCGCCTCGATCCAGCCCGGCGAGCGCACGGGCAAGTTCCGGCTGGGGCTCGACCACCTGCTCGAGGATGCGGCCGGCCAGAGCCTGATCAGCCGCGAGGACTTCGCGATCGCGATCGTGGACGAGCTGGAGAAGCCCGCCCACGTCCGCAAGCGCTTCACCGCGGCCTACTGAGCGCAGCGAGGGACCTTTCCTACTCCAGCGTCTCGAGCAGGCGCGTGCAGAGGTAGGTGCGCGGGACCAGCGACGAGTAGTAGATCTGCTCGTTCGCGGCGTGCGCACCCTTGCCGTCGGCGCCCAGCCCGTCGAGCGTCGGGATGCCCAGCGCGGCGGTGAAGTTGCCGTCGCTGCCGCCGCCGGTCAGCGGCACGTCGTTCAGTTCCTTGCCGATCTCGCGGTAGATCGCCTGTGCCTTCTCGAACAGCGACGTGATGCCGGCGTCCTTCTGGTAGGGCGGCCGGTTCATCTCGCCCTCGACGGTCAGCGTCACGTCCTTGCCGATCGGCTCGAGGTTGAGGAACCAGTGCGTCATCTCCTCGGCCAGCTGCGGGCTCGGCACCCGCAGGTCGACGTCGACCCGGCACTCGGCCGGCACGACGTTGACGCCGGTGCCGCCCTGGATCAGGCCGACGTTGCAGGTGATGCCGCGGGCGTAGTCGGTCTTGCCCTCGATGCGCAGGATCTGCCGCGCCATCTCGGCGATGGCGCTGCGGCCATCCTCGTGGCGCACGCCCGAGTGGCTGGCCCGGCCCTTCACCGTCAGGGTGAAGCGGCCGACGCCCTTGCGCGAGGTTACGACGCGGTCGCCATCGCGGCCCGGCTCCATGACCAGGGCGTACTTGTGGCCGCGCGCCGCTTCCTCGATGCGGGCGCGCGAGGTCGGGCTGCCGACCTCCTCCTCGGGGATGAACAGGAAGGTCACCGGCAGCTTCGTCTTCTTGCCCTGGCGCACGAGGTGGCGCAGCGCGTAGTAGGCGATGTAGCCGCCCGCCTTCATGTCGTAGATGCCGGGCCCGAAGATGCTGTCGCCCTCGCGGCGGATCTTGAGGTCCTTCTCGATCATGCCGATCGGGTGGACGGTGTCGAGGTGGGCGAGGACGAGGATGCCCTTGCCCTCCCCCTCGCTCATCTCCGGCGTCGTGCGGCACTCGAGGATGTCGCCGAAGCCGTCGCGGCCCGGGATGCGCTCGAGCTTCAGGCCGAGGTCGCGGAACTGGCCCTCGACATGGTCGACCACCTTGTTGACCGAGCCGGCGTCGTGGCTCGGGCTCTCGATCGACACCCACTCGACGATGCCGGCGAGGACCTCGTCGGCATCGATCTTCGGTTCGTTCTTGCGCGGTTGCGCCATCAGATCGGATCCCAGGTGAAGTACTCGGGCGAGCGCTTGAGGTCGGTGAAGAACGGCTTCATCGACGGCACCGCGTGCTCGGCGATCGCCTCCAGCGTCCAGCCCTCGGAGTTGTGCACCGAGCGCACCGGGCGGTTGGCGTTGAACAGCATGATCTCGTTCATGCGCACGCCGAAGATCTGCGACGAGATGCCGTCGGCCGCGTCGGACAGCAGGAACACCGCCATCGGCGCGACCTTGGCCGGGGTCATGCGCTTGGACCGCTCGAGCCGCGCCTTCTGCGCCTCGGTGTCGGCGGGGATGGTGCCGATCATGCGTGTCCAGGCGAACGGCGAGATGCAGTTCGAGCGGACGTTGAAGGCCGCCATGTCGAGGGCGATCGAGCGCGACAGGCCGATGATGCCCATCTTGGCCGCCGAGTAGTTGGCCTGGCCAAAGTTGCCGACGAGGCCCGAGGTCGAGGTGAAGTGCACGAAGGCGCCCGACTTCTGTTCCTTGAAGTAGTTGGCGGCGGCGCGGCTGACGTTGAACGCGCCGTTGAGGTGCACGTCGATCACCATCTTCCAGTCCATGTGGCTCATGCGATGGAAGATGCGGTCGCGCAGAATGCCGGCATT
>Ga0102832_1000829_pt2 | contig 12607 bp, 9 predicted proteins | sample EBPBio282013_DNA_FD_88942 | JGI IMG/M metagenome (GOLD analysis project Ga0102832, IMG submission 88942) | Wastewater treatment Type I Accumulibacter community from EBPR Bioreactor in Madison, WI, USA - Reactor 2_5/28/2013_ DNA (Illumina Assembly) | ecosystem: Engineered > Bioreactor > EBPR >...
GCGGGATCGGCCTTGGCGGCTTCCCCCATCCAGATCCAGATCAGGCCGTAGCGCTCTTCGACCGGATAGGAATGCACACAGGCGGCTTTGGGGATGCGCTGGCCGCCCGGCGCGCGCGTGCAGGCGCCTTGCTGGTTGAACGTCAGACCGTGATAGCCACACTCCACCTCGTCGCCCTTAAGGCGCCCCATGGACAGCGGCAGTTTGCGGTGCGGACAGGCGTTCTCGAGGGCCACGGCTTTGCCCGCGCTGTCGCGGTACATTACGATGCTCTCGTTCAGGATCGTAACAGCCGTAAGGGCGTGGCCGATCTCGTTGTCCCAGGCGGCCACGTACCAGGCGTTTTTCAAAAATGCGGGCGATTCTCTCCCGCTCTCAATGCTCGTCATCGTTGGTTACAGTCATCTCGCGGTTAGCCCCAGGGGATCTCGTTCAGCGTCACTTCAAGGCGACGTCTTGTTGATGCGCATCATTGTCGGACAGGAGACCCACCCGACAAGGCGCGTTGGCGTACGATATTATTTAGGAAAACTAACGTGAGAAAAGCACGAAAACCCGCGGTTTTCGTGCTTTTCTGGAAAAAAAGGGCGCCGCGTGACGCCCGAATTTCTTCAACGGGGCGTAATTGTAATTACATAAAGGGTCGACAGAACATCGGCCCGGAAGGTCATGGTGCCGCCGGGCGAGACGCCCACCGCGGTATCGCGTGCTTTTAGAGTTTCTCCATCGGGAAGACGAACAGACCCGGTGTGACAGAACAGGACCAGCGTCCCCGGCGCCGCCGTCACGGTCTTCTCGCCCATCACCGACAGACGCCGCACCTGGTGCATGAAGTCCGCGCGGCGCGTCATGACATTCAGATCCGTCACCGGGCCGCGCAGCACCGCGCCGTGAGTCACCGCGTCGCCGGAGAAGCTGTGCGGCGGCGACATCTCCATCAAATCCACATGCGCGCCGTCGATGGATAGACGCAGCGTACCGGACAAGACGGACAAGGTCCGGTCGATCCCCGGGAAAGACGAGAAGGGGCCATCGCTCGCCACGGTCGCCATCGACAGGCGCCAATCCATGGACGTGAAATCCGCGGCGGGCGGCGAGACCATGATCTCGATGGTCTCGCCGCCGCCGTTCTTCCACGGCATACACTTGTAGTCCGACGACCTCAGCAGCTGCATGACCGCGAACTACTTCGCGAGGCTCGGCAGATCGAGGCCCTTCTCGCGCGCGCAATCGATGGCGATGTCATAACCGGCATCCGCATGGCGCATCACGCCCGTCGCCGGGTCGTTCCACAGTACGCGTTCGATGCGGCGCGCGGCGTCTTCGGTGCCGTCGCAGCAAATCACCATGCCGGAGTGCTGCGAGAAGCCCATGCCGACGCCGCCGCCATGATGCAGCGACACCCAGGTCGCGCCCGAGGCGGTGTTCAGCAACGCGTTGAGCAGCGGCCAGTCGGACACGGCGTCCGAACCGTCCTTCATCGCTTCGGTTTCGCGGTTCGGCGACGAGACCGAGCCGGAATCGAGGTGATCGCGGCCGATGACGATCGGCGCCTTGAGTTCACCTTTTTTCACCATTTCATTGAACGCGAGACCCAGGCGGTGACGCTCGCCGAGACCGACCCAGCAGATGCGTGCCGGCAGACCCTGGAACTTGATGCGCTTCGCGGCCATGTCCAGCCAGTTGTGCAGGTGTTTATCGTGCGGGATCAGTTCCTTCACCTTGGCGTCGGTCGCGGCGATGTCGGCGGGATCGCCGGACAGCGCGGCCCAGCGGAACGGACCGACGCCGCGGCAGAACAGCGGGCGGATGTAAGCCGGCACGAAGCCCGGGAACGCGAAGGCGTCTTTCACGCCTTCTTCAAAGGCCATCTGACGGATGTTGTTGCCGTAGTCGACGGTCGGGATGCCTTGCTTGTGGAAGTCCAGCATCGCTTTCACATGCACGGCCATGGATTCGCGCGCGGCCTGTGCAACGGCCTTCGGGTCCTTCTGGCGCATCTCTTCCCACTTCGCGAGGTCCCAGCCGATCGGGAGGTAACCATTTACGGGGTCGTGGGCGGAGGTCTGATCGGTCACCGCATCCGGCTTCACGCCGCGGCGGACCAGTTCGGGCAGGATCTCGGCGGCGTTGCCGAGCAGGGCGACGGACAGCGCCTTCTTTTCCTTGGTGGCCTTGGCGATGATCGCGAGCGCGTCATCCAAGTCCTTCGCCTGTACGTCGACATAGCCCGTGCGCAGGCGGAATTCGATCGAGGTCGGGCGGCACTCGATGGCCAGGCACGACGCGCCGGCCATGGTCGCAGCCAGCGTCTGCGCGCCGCCCATGCCGCCGAGGCCCGCCGTCAGGATCCATTTTCCGGCCAGGTCGCCGCCGAAATGCTGGCGGCCCATTTCGACGAAGGTCTCATAGGTACCCTGCACGATGCCCTGCGAGCCGATGTAGATCCACGAACCAGCCGTCATCTGGCCGTACATCATCAAGCCCTTCTTATCGAGCTCGTTGAAGTGTTCCCACGTCGCCCAGCGCGGCACGAGATTGGAGTTCGCCAGCAGCACGCGCGGCGCATCTACATGGGTCTTGAAGACGCCGACCGGTTTTCCGGATTGGACGAGAAGGGTCTCATCCTTTTCCAGACGCTTCAGGGTCGAGACAATGCGGTCGAAAGAGTCCCAGTCGCGCGCGGCGCGGCCGATGCCGCCGTACACCACCAGTTCTTCCGGCTTCTCGGCGACTTCGGCGTCGAGATTGTTCATCAGCATGCGCAGCGGCGCTTCCGTCACCCAATATTTGGCGTTCAGTTCGGTGCCGCGCGGTGCGCTGATCTTACGGGCGTTGTCGAGACGCTTCATGTGGTGTCCCCTTGAGGTCAGTTAATTTTTTGCGAAAGTGAGGCAGGCGTTCAGCACCTGCGTGAGCGCCGCGCGCATCGGCGCGGCGTAGTCCGGATCGTATCCAACGGGCCAGTCCTTCTCGTCGACCGGCCCGTTGCACTCCTTTAAGTATCCGCGGCACGCGAGTTCCATTTGGATCGCATGCACATTGTCGGCCGGCTGGCCGTAGTGGCGCGTGATGTAGCCGCCCTTGAAGCGGCCATTCACGACATGACTGTAGTTCGTCGCGGCGCAGGCGCCGGCGACGGCGGCTTCCAGTTTGGGATCGCAGGACTTACCGCTGTTGGTGCCGATGTTGAAGTTCGGCAGCTCCCCCTCAAACAGACGCGGCACCACGGAGCGAATAGAGTGGCAATCGTAAAGCACCACGCGCGGGTGTTTCGCGGCGAGGCGCGCGATCTGCGTCTTCAGCGCGTTGTGATAGGGATCGTAGTACTGCGCGCGGCGGCGCGCGATCTCGGCATCGTCCGGCGCCTGGCCGTCTTTATAGAGCGGCTCGCCGTCGAAGGTCGTGGTGGGGCAAAGTTCCGTCGTCGCCTGGCCCGGATACAACGAAACACCGGTGGGGTCGCGGTTCACGTCGATCACGGTGCGCGACAGCCCGGTGCGCACGATGCTCGCACCCAGTTCACGCCCGAAGTCGTAAAGCTTCTCGATGTACCAATCGGCGTCTTTGCGCGCGATCCAAGGTGAAACCAACTTTGACTCGATATCCGCCAGTTCCGTGCCGGTGTGCGGCATGGACAGGATCAGCGGTGCGCTACCCTCGACGACGGTCAGCCAGGACGGACTCATGCAATCGCCTCCGGCAGCTTCACGCCCTTCACCACCTCGGCCAGCGCGCCCGAGCGCACCAGGTGAAGCGCCTTTTGGATGTCCGGATGGAAGTAGCGGTCGTCTTCCAACTTCGGCACTTCCGCGCGCACGCGCTTACGCACGGCTTCCAGCGGCGGGCTGGAGGTCAGCGGCGCCAGGAAATCGCAAGCCTGCGCCGCGGCCAGGAGTTCGATGGCGATGACGGCATTCGCGGTTTCGGCCATCGGCAGCAGGCGGCGTGCGCCGTGCGCGGCCATGGACACATGGTCCTCCTGGTTGGCCGAGGTGGGGATGGAATCGACGCTCGCGGGATAAGCGCGCTGTTTGTTCTCCGACACCAACGCCGCCGCCGTGACTTGCGGGATCATGAAGCCGGAATTGAGACCCGGTTTCGGCGTCAGGAAGGCGGGAAGACAAGAAAGGGCGGGGTCGATGAGCATGGCCAGGCGGCGTTCGGCGAGAGAGCCGATCTCGCAGATCGCCATGGCGATCATGTCCGCCGCGAAAGCCACCGGCTCGGCATGGAAGTTGCCGCCCGACAGGGCTTCGTTCTCGTCGGCGAAGATCAAGGGATTGTCCGATACGCCGTTGGCTTCGGTTTCAAGGAAGCCCGCCGCGTTGCGCAACATGTCAAGGCACGCGCCCATGACTTGCGGCTGGCAGCGCAAGCAATAAGGGTCTTGGACGCGGCTGTCGTTGACGAGGTGCGAGGCGCGGATCGCGCTGCCCTCCATGAGGGCGCGATAGGTGTTCGCCGCTTCGATCTGGCCTTTGTGCTTGCGCAGCGCATGGATACGCGGATCGAACGGCGTATTGGAGCCCTTCGCGCCGTCCGTGGTCAACGCGCCGGTGACGACGGCGGCCTGGAACAGCACTTCGGCTTCGAACAGGCCCGCGAGGCCATAGGCGGTCGAAAACTGCGTGCCGTTCAGCAGCGCGAGGCCTTCCTTGGCGCCGAGCGTGATCGGCGTGAGACCCGCGCTCTTAAGGGCGTCGACGGCGTTCATACGGCCCTTCGGTGTGAAGGCCTCACCGACGCCGATCATCACCGAGGTCATGTGCGACAGGGGCGCAAGATCGCCCGACGCGCCCACCGAACCCTGGTTCGGGATGACCGGGATGATGTCGTGTTTGATCATCGCCTCGAGCATGTCGAGGGTCTCGGGCCGCACGCCCGAGGCGCCCTGGCCCAAGCTTGCGAGTTTTAGCGCCATCATCAAACGCGCGACATTTGTCGGCATCGGTTCGCCGACGCCGGCCGAGTGCGACAGCACGATGTTGCGTTGAAGCTGTGTGAGATCGGCGTCCTCGATCTTCACGCTCGCCAGCTTTCCGAAGCCGGTGTTGATGCCGTAGACCGGCGCGCCTTTGGCAAGGATGCGCGCGACGGCGGCCGCGCTTTTCTCAACGGCGGGACGGCAGGCGGGATCGAGTTTCGCGGGCGCGCCACGATAAATCGCGCGCCAATCGGCAAGGCTCGTTGCGCCCGGCTTCAAGACAATGGTCATTGGCCTCTCCAGATACGCGCGTGCAGGGGGTTGAAGCCCATGCGATAGACCAGCTCCGCCGGCCGTTCGATATTCCAGATCGCGAGATCGGCGCTCTTGCCGGCTTCCAGCGTGCCGATTTCATCCGACATGCCCAGCGCCTTCGCCGCTTCACGCGTCACGCCCGCCACGCATTCATCCACGGAAAGGCGGAACAAGGTCGCGGCCATGTTCATGGACATCAGGATCGAGGTCAGCGGCGAGGTGCCGGGATTCGAATCCGTCGACACCGCCATGGGCACGTTGTACTGGCGGAACAGCGTGATCGGCGGCTGTTTCGTGTCGCGCATGAAATAGAATGCGCCCGGCAGAAGCACCGCCACCGTGCCCGCCTTCGCCATCGCCGCGACACCGGCTTCGTCGGTGTGCTCCAGATGGTCGGCGGACAGGGCCTTGAACTTCGCGGCCAGCATGGCGCCGCGCAGGTTCGAAAGCTGATCGGCATGCAGCTTCACCGGAAGATTATGCGCGGCGGCGGCTTCGAACACGCGCGCGACTTCTTCGGGCGAGAAGGCGATGCCTTCACAGAATGCGTCGACGGCGTCGGCCAAATTCTCTTTCACCACGGCCGGCAGCATCTCATTGACGATGGAATCGATATAGGCGCGCTTGTCGCCTTTGGCTTCGGCCGGCACGGCATGTGCGCCGAGGAAGGTGGTGCGGATTGTCACCGGGCGCTCCTTGCCCAACTGGCGCGCGGCGCGCAGCGCCTTTGTCTCGGACTCGAGGTTGAGGCCGTAGCCCGATTTCACTTCGACGGTCGTGACGCCCTCGGCCGTCAATGCATCAAGGCGCGGCAGGGTCTGGCGGATGAGTTCGGCCTGATCGGCGTCGCGCGAATGTTTGACGGTCGAGACGATGCCGCCGCCGGCGCGGGCGATCTCCTCGTAGCTCGCGCCCTTCAGACGTAGTTCGAATTCATGGGCGCGGTTGCCCGCATATATAAGGTGGGTATGGCAGTCGATGAGGCCCGGGGTAATCCAACGGCCTTCGCAGTCCGTGATCTCGCCCTTTTTCATCGCGGCGGGCATGTCGGCTTCGAGGCCGGCGTAGGCGATGCGGCCGTCTTTCACGGCGATCGCGCCCTTTTCGACCAGTCCAAGGCCTTCGAGTCCCGGCGCGACGGTCGCGAGGCGGGCGTTACGGAAAACCCTTTCCGCGGTTCGCGATTTTGTGCCCTCTGGCATGTGAATTCCCGGTTTCCAAGACGCCCCGACCTGGATAATGTATAGACATATTCAGACCGAAAGCAAGCTGACTCCCGACTCTAAAGGGGTTTAGCTCATTTCAAAGGACACGCTGATGACCGTCATCCACGCCGCCCAGGCGCTCACTCCACTGGGCTGGAATTCCGACGTGCGGGTCGTGATCGAGGCGGGGCGGATCGTGTCGGTCACCGCCAATACGCCCGCGCGCGAAGGCGACGAACAGCACGCCATCCTGCTTCCGGCGATGTCGAATCTGCACAGCCATGCGTTCCAGCGCGCCATGGCGGGCCTCACCGAATTGCGCGGTCCTAGCGAGGATAATTTCTGGAGCTGGCGCGATCTCATGTATCGCTTTGCGCTGGAGATTTCACCGGAGCAGGTCGAGGCCGTCGCCGCCCAGCTGTACGTCGAAATGCTCGAAGCCGGCTTCTGCCGCGTCGGTGAGTTCCATTACCTCCACCACGACCGCGACGGAAAGCCCTATTCCAATGTTGCCGAAATGGCCACGCGCGTCGCGGCCGCGGCCGCTGAAACCGGCATCGGTCTCACGCTTCTGCCTGTCTTCTACGCCCATGCCAGCTTCGGCGGGCTCGCGCCGCGCGACGATCAGCGGCGCTTTATCAATGATGTGCGCGGCTATAACCGTTTGCTGGAAGGCTGCCGTGCCGCCGTGAAGCCGCTGGGCACCGGCATTGTCGGCGTCGCGCCGCACTCCTTGCGTGCTGTAACGCCGGATGAACTGAAAGATGTGGCCGGAATGGCGGGCGACGCGCCCATCCACATCCACATCGCCGAACAAACCGGGGAGGTCGACGCCTGTATCGCCTGGTCCGGCCGGCGGCCCGTCGAATGGCTGCTCGATCACAACGACGTGGATGAACAGTGGTGCCTTGTTCACGCGACGCACATGACCGACGACGAAACAATCCGCATGGCGCGTTCCGGCGCCACGGCCGGTTTGGCGCCGATCACCGAAGCCAATCTCGGCGACGGGGTGTTTAACGCAAAGGTGTTTGTCGCTCACGGCGGCCGTTATGGGATCGGTTCCGACTCCAACGTGCAGATCGGCATCACAGACGAATTGCGTATGCTCGAATACTCGCAGCGCTTGTTCAATCGCGCGCGCAATGTCATGGCCGCCGAACGCCATTCCACGGGCCGCGCGCTGTATCAAAGCGCCGTCATCGGCGGCGCTCTGTCCGTTGGTGCGCATCCCGGCGGTTTGTCGGCCGGCGCGCCGGCTGATGTCTTCACGCTCCGGCGCGAACAAACCGCGCTGGCCGCGCGCAAGGGCGACGACGTCCTCGATACCTGGATTTTCACCGGCGGCGATTCGCCGGTCGATTGCGTGTGGGTCGCGGGCAAGAAAGTAGTCGCGGGCGGCCGCCACCGCCGCCGCGACGAAATCGCGGGTAAGTTCGCCGTCGCGATGCGCGAACTCAGCGCCCTCTAATCAGCCTCTGGCGCTTCTTTTCACGCGCACCGGGATCGGCGCTTGGTCCCGGCCGGCGGAAACCGTGGCCTGCCGGCGCGCGGCCGCCAGCAGGAAGGCGCGGAAATCCGACCCATACGGACGGTCCAGCGCGGCGCGGTCCCAGGCCAGAAAATACGACTCCGGCATGCTGAGGCGCCGGTCGAGCGGGATCACAAGCCGCCCGCTTTCAAGGTCGTTCATGATCATCGACATTTGCGCCAATACGAACCCACCACCGGCGACCGCGGCGTCGAGTCCCGAGGCCGACAGCGAGAACGTGAGTTCACCCGCGGCTTTCGGGGCGGGCTCGGCGACGCTCTGCGCCCAATCGGCCCATGACGGCGCCGAGGAATGGCGAATATCCCATTCGATATCGATGAGCGGCCCGGCAAGGATATCGGCCGGCGTGCTGACCGGATGCTTCGCCAGCAATTCGGGCGAACAGGCGGGCACCACCGTATCCGTGAACAATTCGGCGAAATGGTCGTATTTGCGCGCGTCGGTCCCGTAGGAGAGACGGAAATCGATGTGATCGTTCTGTAGTGCGGCTTCTTCGTCCGTGCCGATGAGGCGAATCGTCGCGTTCGGGTGCGTGGCGCGCCAGTCCTGGATCAACGGCCGAAGCCAGCGCATGGCCAGTGACGGTAGCGAGCTGATGACGATGCCCGGCTTGGTGCGGGCCAATTGCAGCGTGTCCTGGGCTAGGCGCAGCTGATCGAACGCCACGCGCACGCGCTCGTAATACATCCGGCCCCACGAAGTCAGGGTCAGCGAACGCCCGCGCCGTTCGAACAGGCTGGCGCTGAGTGCTTCCTCGATATTGTGGATTTGCTGGCTGATGGCGCCCGGCGAAACGCAAAGCTCTTCAGCGGCGGCGGTGACGCTGCCGCATCTCGCAACGGCCTCGAAGGCCTGTACCGCCCGCATCGTAGGAATAAGCACCACGGATCTGTCCCCCGGGTTTAGCTCAGTTAAAATATAATGCACCCCGCTCGCTGGTGCGATGCGGGCCGGCGCCCGTGAACCCCTGAAACACAGACGTTTATTGCACTGCACACAACGGTAGACACAATAAATCAAGCCGTCAATGCGATATGCAAAAAAAATGACCAAATACAAATATAGCCTAAAATTTAAACAAAAGCGCCGTTTTTACTAAAACCAAAAAAGTGCCTGGAATCATCGGTGGAATCGACACGCACTCACATGGCGTTGCATGATTCACGGCTTTTAGACGGCCTAAACTAAATGCCAAAAGCTCTCCGTTGCGCGCATCCCGCGCCCTACGGTCTGTTCAGTTAGGTCTTAATTGGGGGAGAAGAGCCCGTGATTCGAACGGTTCTCAAACACGCACGTCACCTGGCGATTCTTTCACTCGCGCTGCTGGCGCCGGCCGCGAATGCAGCCGATTCACTGCCGCCGATGCCGCAGTACAAGATCGATACCAGTTGGCCGAAGCTGCCATTGCCCAACAACTGGACCTTCGGACTCATCGGCGGAATTTTCGTCGACTCGCGGGATCACGTTTACATCTATCACGCGCCGTCCGAGATTCCGCGTTATGCCCTGAGTGCGGCCGCGACGCCCAAGCGCGGCAAGTGCTGCATCGCCGCGCCCTATATCGTCGAGTTCGACAAGGCGGGCAATGTCGTGCGCTCATTCGGCGGTCCCGGCGACGGCTACGACTGGCCGCGCGCCGAGCACGGGCTCTATGTCGACTACAAGGGCAACATCTGGCTCGGCGGCAGCGCCACGCGTCCGAGCGAAAAGGGCGAGCCTGCCAATGGCGTCGTTCTCAAGTTCTCGCCCGAGGGCAAGTTCCTGATGCAGATCGGCAAGCCCGGTCCGTCCAAGGGCAGCCTCGACACCACGCAGCTTTCCGGCCCGGCGAACTTCTTCGTCGATCCCACGGACAACGAGGTCTATATCGCTGACGGCTACGGCAACCATCGCGTCATCGTGTTCGATGCGGACACGGGTAAATTCAAGCGCCAGTGGGGCGCCTATGGCAAGCCGCCGACGGACAACGACATCGGTCCTTATGATCCGAAAGCACCGCCGGCGCAGCAGTTCCGCATCGCGCACTGTGTGCGCGTGTCGAAGGACGGGCTCGTCTATGTCTGCGACCGCCTGAACAACCGCGTCCAGGTGTTCAAGAAGGACGGCACCTTCGTCACCGAATGGATCTATGACAAGGAAACACTGCAGTCCGGTTCCGTCGGCGCGATCGCCTTCTGGCCCGACGCCAAACAGACCCTGCTCGCCATCAACGATATGGGCAACTCGCAGGTGCGTTTCGTGAACCGCGCCGACGGTCAGGTCGTCGGCACCTTCGGCTGGTACGGCTCATGGGCCGGCGAGCTGATGCGCCCGCATGAAGTAGCCCTCGATTCCGAGGGCAATCTCTATACGTCGGAGGACTGGCGGGTGCAAAAATTCACCAGAACGGGCGGTCCGGCAATCAAATAAGTCAGCAGCAGTAGAAAAAGAAAAGCCCGCGATGAGCGATCATCGCGGGCTTTTTGTTTCGGACTCTAAAAGCTACTTCTTCACCGGCATCACCGTGCCGCCCGCGGCTTCGGCTTTCTTGATGCCTTCGATCGTCTTGGCGACGCGCAGCTCCGTGATCTCCTTTGTGATGGCGTCGGCTTTCGCTTTATCGAGCTGATTGCCGTCAATCGTGGCTTTACCCATCTTCTGGCGCTGCTCGAAGTTGATCGTCTTCGGATCGATCGCCAGCAGCTCCGTGGAAATCGCGAAATCGTCATGCAGCGCTTCGCTGCCCTGCGAGCCTTTCTTGGCGTAACCCTTCTCCACCAGCATCGCGTGGACCGAGGCGTAGTCGTAGTATTCGGGGATCCAGGCCGCGAGCACACCGCCGCCGTTCACCTTCGCCGCCGCCGCGGCCATGCCCTTCTCGTTGCCGCCGCTGTCGCTGATGAAGAAGATTTTCTTGAATCCGTTCACCTTGTAGCTGCGCGCGATATCCGTCAGCAGCGCTTCATAGGTGGACTCTTCCAGGCTGATGGTGCCGGCCGAGAGCATATGGCCGACACGGGGCTCGATCTGCATCTCGCGCGAGAACTTCACGATCGGGGCGCACAGGGCGTTGATCTTGCGGGCGAGGGCTTCGCAGTTTTTGGTCAGGATCCAGTTGTGTTTGCCGAGTCTGATCCACGGGCCGTTCGGCTCGATGCCGCCTGTGGCGATGATGACCGTGGTCTTGCCCTCCTTCATGGCGTCGCGCACGTCCATCCAGGTCATGTCCTCCATCCACACCGTATCGTTCTTCGGCAGCGGGTTGGCCGTGGCGATGCAGTTATAGGTGTTTTTGGCGCAGTCGCCGCCGCCGGCCGATTTGCCGTCGTCGGGTGTGCCTTGCGCAAAAGCTGCGGACGCGACGCCCAGCATCATTCCCGTCGCGAGAACGAGACGCACGATCTGTTTCATGAAGGTCCCCTGTGTGGATGGCAGTGGCTGAATTAGATACAAAAACGCCCGCGGTTCCAAGGGAGCCGCGGGCGCTTTTATCTCGGATCGAAGGCGGCCTAGGCCGCCGGCTTCGCGGAGCGGCGCTCCCATTCGGCCAGAACCGCCGGGTCCGTCGGTTTCCCCATGAAGGTGCCGACGATATAGGCGATGAAACCTGCGCCCATGCCGTAGAAGATCGACGTGTCGGAATCGGGGTTCTGCACATAAATCATGTGCCCGAAGGTCACGATGATCCCCGCCGCGATGCTGGCGATGGTGCCCGTGATATTCGCCCGCTTCCAGAACAAGCCGCCCATGATCGGGATGAACAGCCCGGTCACGACGATGGCGCTGCCAATCGCGATGGCCGCCACGACGTCGTTCAGGGCGGCCGCCATGGCGATCATCAGCGCGCCGAAGAACAGGATGTAACCACGGCTCCCCTGGACCTCGTCATGCGATTCGGTCTGCTGCTCTTCCTCCGTCTTGAGGCGCTTTTTCTTGAAGCCACGCACGATGTCCTGTTTCGCGACTGTGGCCGAGGCGATGAGCGTGCCGCTCGACACCGACATGATCGCCGCCAGCGCCGCCGCCAGCACAAGGCCTGAAAGGCCTGCCGGCAGAACGTGATCGACCACCATGCCGTAAACGGTATTGCGGTTTTCGATGTTCGGCAGCAGTACCTTCGCGCCCATGCCGATGAAGGCGCCCGCGAGCGCATAGAAGAAGCAGTAGAAGCCCGCGGCGGCGCCGGCCCACTTCGCGACCTTATCGCTCCTCGCGGTGAAGATGCGCTGCCAGACGTCTTGGCCGATGACGATCGAGAGGTTGTAGATGATGAGGTAGCTGAAGATCGTGCCCCAGCCGCGCGCGGTCAGGTCGAAGGCCGAGTCCGGAAGGCTCGCATGCAGGCCGTCCATGCCGCCCACCGCGAACCATACCGCCGGCAGAAGGATCACAAAGATCCCAACGGTCTTGATGATGAATTGCACGAAGTCGGTGAGGGTGATGGACCACATGCCGCCCAGCACCGAATAGCACACCACCACGCCGCCACCGAGCAGGATCGCGGGCACCTTGCCGAAATCGAACAGCACCGCGAAGATCGAACCGTACGCGATGGTGGACGTGACGGCGATCATCAGCGTGTAGCTGAACATCACGATGCCCGAGATCACGCTCGAGCCCGGGCCGTAG
>Ga0102832_1002178_pt1 | contig 12602 bp, 10 predicted proteins | sample EBPBio282013_DNA_FD_88942 | JGI IMG/M metagenome (GOLD analysis project Ga0102832, IMG submission 88942) | Wastewater treatment Type I Accumulibacter community from EBPR Bioreactor in Madison, WI, USA - Reactor 2_5/28/2013_ DNA (Illumina Assembly) | ecosystem: Engineered > Bioreactor > EBPR >...
GAGCCGCGGCCATTCGTAGGCCGAATAGTCCATGGCGAGCAGCGGCACGGTCATCCATTCCGCCATCGACGAGAAGAGCGATACCGAGATGGCTCGGCCCTCGCCGGTCTTGTGGCGCGCCAGGAGCGCTTCGAGGACGGCGGCATGGGCATACATGCCGGTGCCGATGTCGGTCGCCGAAATGCCGACCCGGCCCGGTCCCTCTTCGGTCCCTGTAATCGAGGCGAGTCCGCTCTCGGCCTGGACTAGCAGATCGTAGGCGCGGCGGTCCTTGTAGGGTCCGTGATCGCCATAGCCGGAGACGTCGACGGTGATCAGCTTCTTGTGCGCCGTCCGCATCGCGGCAGAGCCGAAGCCCGCGCGTTCCGCAGCACCCGGCGCCAGGTTCTGGATCAGCACGTCGGCCTTGCCGATCAGCCGATGCAGCAGGGCGAGGTCGTCCTTCTGCTTGAAGTCGAGGGTGAGGGACTGCTTGCCGCGGTTCAGCCAGACGAAATAGCTCGAAAGCCCGTGCACATAGCCGTCGTACGCCCGGGCGAAATCGCCCTCGGGCCGTTCGATCTTGATCACCCGCGCGCCGGCATCCGCCAGGCGAGCCGAGCAATAGGGGGCAGCCACCGCCTGCTCCACGCTCACAACAAGCAGACCGTCCAGCGCTCCAGACATTGCTCACCTTCTCTTTGTCCAGGGCCGGCAACATGCCTCAGCCGGCCCGGGTATGCCATAGTGCGTCGTTCAGGGAACGAGGAGCGAGGACGAGGAAATGCCGGGACCGTTGCAGGGCGTACGTGTGATCGATTTGACGGCCGTGTTGTTGGGGCCGTTCGCCACGCAACACCTGGCCGACATGGGCGCCGACGTGATCAAGGTCGAGCCGCCGGAAGGCGACTTGTTGCGCGCCTCGGGCGGCAGCCTGGGACGCGACAAGGACATGGGCCCGATCTACATGGCGGCCAACCGCAACAAACGGTCGATCTGTCTCGACCTCAAGAAGCCGGCCGCCTGCGCCGTCCTGAAGGACATGGTCAAGACGGCCGACCTGTTCATCCATAACAGCCGGCCGCAGGCGATCGAGCGTCTGGGCCTGGGCTACGAAGATCTGAAGAAGATCAACCCGTCGATCATCTACGCCTATTCGCTGGGCTATGCGCGCAGGGGACCCTACGGCCACAAGCCCGCCTTCGACGATCTGGTGCAGGGCGTGAGCGGTGCGGCCTCGCTGCAGAGCCGGGTCGATGGCCTGCCGCCGCGCTTCATGCCGAGCCTGATCGCCGACAAGACGACGGGGCTTCACCTCTGCATCGCCGTGCTGGGAGCGCTCTATCACCGCAAGGCGACGGGCGAGGGGCAGATGATCGAGGTGCCCATGCTCGAAACCCTGGCGTCGTTCTGGCTGACCGAGCATCTGTTCGGCGCGACCTGGAAGCCCGAACGCGGCGGCATGGGCTACGACCGCATCATCAACAAGTTCCGCCATCCGTTCCCGACCAAGAACGGCTATATCTGCGCGCTGCCGTATACCGACCAGCACTGGGTTACCTTCTTCGAGCTGGCCGGACGGCCCGATCTGGCGAAGGAGAAGCGCTTCGTCGACCGCATGGAACGCGCCAAGCACTTCAGCGAACTTTACCAGATCCTCGACTCCCTCCTGAAGGATCGCACGACCGAGGAGTGGCTGGAGATGTTCGACAAGGCCGACATGCCCGCCATGCCGGTGCGCACGCTGGAGGAACTGCTGGACGACCCGCACCTGAAAGCGACCGGCTTCTTCACGGAACGTGAGCACCCGACGGAAGGCCCGATCACCACCTTCGCCAGCCCGCTCGACTTCGAGAAGACCAAGGTCGAGTTCCGCCGCCATGCGCCTCGGGTCGGCGGCGACGGCGTCGAGGTGCTGCGCGAAGCCGGCCTGAGCGATGCCGACATCGAGAAGCTCAAGGCCGACAAGGCGTTGATCGTCCCGTAGCGCCGGCAGCTGGCGTCAGGTCGAGATGATCCCTTCCCTTGTAAAGCGTCTGATGGCGCTGACGCCCTATCGGATATCGCGTCGGCGCGAGAACCGCTTCGACGCGACCCACAGCTGCCTCCCGCATTTGCGCGAGTTGGGCTTTGTGCCGCGTCTGATCATCGACGGCGGTGCCCATCTCGGCGCGTTCGCCGAGGCGGCGCATGCCACCTTTCCCGAAGCCGAAATCCACCTCGTCGAGCCGCAGCCGGCCTGTCGCGCACCGCTCGAAGCGTTGGTCCGCCAGCGAGGTTGGTTCCTGTACCCCTGTGCGTTGAGCGATCACACCGGCACGGTTCGCATGGCATGCGACGTGAAACCGAGTACCGGCGCCTATGTCGCGACGACTGCAGAAGCGACGGTGGACGTCCCGGCCGCCACGATCGATTCGCTGCTCGGTGCACGCCTCACCCCGGAGCATCATGCCCTGCTCAAGCTCGACCTGCAGGGACATGAGCTGCTGGCGCTGCGAGGGGCTGAAGTTTCGCTGCCCAAGATCGACGTCGCCCTGATCGAAGTCTCGTTCTTTCAGCCGGGCGCGCCGACGATCCCGGAGATCGTCGGCTTCTTCGACGAGAAGGGCTTCGACCTTTTCGACATTGTCGGACTGGCAGGTCGCACGCGCGATGGCCGTTTGCGGCAGGGCGATTTCGTCTTCGTGCGGCGTGGCAGCCAGCTGTCGGCCGACAATTCTTGGGTCTAGGAGTGGCCTTTGTGGCAGGCACAGCGCAGGAAATGGGGCAGGCAGGTGTTGAGCGTTGAGATTTGCCCGTGCTGTTGACGCTCGGAAAATCCACGTAAAGGCGTTCCGCTTCGCGGCGGAATCAGCCGCTATCCGGTTGCGTTTTGCTTGTCCGAACGGGGCTCGCCGCTAAACTCCGGCCAAATCAAATTCCGCCCCGGGAGGGCCAGATGGACCTCGCTTTCACGCCTGAAGAACAGAAATTTGCCGACGAAGTTCGTGCCTTTGTCCGAGCCAATCTGCCCGCCGATGTGCGCGACAAGGTGAAGAACGGCAAGCACCTGATCCGCGACGACTACATGCGCTGGCAACAGGCGCTCGGGAAGAAGGGCTGGCTGGTCTATACGTGGCCGAAGAAGCATGGCGGGCCCGGCTTCACACCGGCGCAGCGTTACATTTTCGAGAACATCTGCGCCGAGGAGTATGCGCCGGGCATCATCCCGTTCGGCACCAAGATGGTCGGGCCGGTGATCTACACCTTCGGCACGGAAGAGCAGAAGGCGAAGTACCTGCCGTCGATCCGCGAGAGCACGGTGTGGTGGTGCCAGGGCTACTCCGAGCCGGGCTCGGGCTCCGACCTCGCGAGCTTGCGCACCAAGGCCGAGAAGCAGGGCGACCACTACATCGTCAACGGGTCGAAGACCTGGAACACGATGGGCCACTGGGCCGACTGGATCTTCTGCCTCGTGCGCACCGATCCCAAGGCCAAGCCGCAGGAGGGCATCTCCTTCCTGCTGATCGACATGAAGACCCCGGGCATCACGGTGAAGCCGATCATCATGGCCGACGGCGGCCACGAGGTGAACGAGGTGTTCTTCGACAACGTCAAGGTCCCGGTCGAGAACCTGGTCGGCAAGGAGAACGAGGGCTGGACCTGCGCCAAGTTCCTGCTCGCCAACGAGCGGCTGGGCATCGCCGCGGTGCCGCAGTCCAAGCGCGGCGTCGAGGCTTTGAAGGACATCGCCCGCGCCGAGCAGGACAACGGCAAGCCGCTGATCGAGAACCAGGCCTTCGCCGAGAAGATCGCCGACCTCGAGATCCAGGTGACGGCGCTCGAGTTCACCGAGCTGCGCGTGCTGTCGCAGATGGCGCAGGGCGGCCAGCCCGGTCCCGAGGTCTCCGGCCTCAAGATCCGCGGCTCGGAGATCCAGCAGCGCATCACCGAGCTGACGATGGAAGCGGTCGGCGAGTACGCCGCGCCGTACCTGCCGGGCCTGCTGTGGCAGGGCACCAACGAGGAGCCGGTCGGACCGTCCTACGCCCACCTCGCCGCGCCGCGCTACTTCAACACGCGCAAGACGACGATCTACGGCGGCAGCAACGAGATCCAGAAGGGCATCATCTCGAAGATGGTGTTGGGCCTCTGATGGACCTTTCCCTGTCTCCCGAGCACAAGGCCTTCGCCGACGAGGTGCGGGCGTTCGCGCGCGCCAACCTGTCGCCGGCGACCCGCGACAAGACGTGGGCCGGCAAGCACTACGACAAGGAAGACCACGTCGCGTGGCAGAAGGCGCTCGGCCGCAAGGGCTGGCTGCCCTACACGTGGCCGAAGAAGTACGGCGGCCCGGGCTGGGACGTCACGCGCCGCTTCCTGTTCGAGAACGTGCTGGCCGAGGAGGGCGCGCCGCGCATCATCCCGTTCGGCGTCAAGATGGTCGGGCCGGTGATCTACACCTTCGGCAGCGACGAGCAGAAGGAGCGCTTCCTGCCGGGCATCCGCTCGTCCGAGGTGGCGTGGTGCCAGGGCTACTCCGAGCCCGGCGCCGGCTCTGACCTCGCCTCGCTGCGCACCCGCGCGGTGCTCGACGGCGACCACTACGTCGTCAACGGCCAGAAGACCTGGACCTCGTTCGCCCACTGGGCCGACTGGATCTTCTGCCTGGTGCGGACCAATCCCGACGCCAAGGCGCAGGAGGGCATTTCCTTCCTGCTGATCGACATGAAGACGCCGGGCGTCACCGTCCGGCCAATCGTCATGCTGGACGGCGCCCACCACGTGAACGACGTGTTCCTCGACAACGTCCGGGTGCCGGTCGCCAACCGCATCGGCAAGGAAGGCGAGGGCTGGACCTGCGCCAAGTTCCTGCTGGCCAACGAGCGGCTGGGCATCGCCGAGGTCCCGGCCTCCAAGCGCGGCGTGCGCACCCTGCGCGACATCGCCCGCAGCGAGCCGATGAACGGGGGTACGCTGGCCGACGACCCGGCCTTCACCGCCCAGGTCGGCGACCTCGACCTGCAGCTGCAGGCGCTGGAAATGAGCGAGTTGCGCGCGCTCTCGACCATGTCGCTGGGCGGTGCGCCGGGACCGGAGGTCTCGACGCTGAAGATCCGCGGCTCGGAGATCCAGCAGCGCATCGCCGAGCTGGCGATGGAGGCGGTGGGCGAGTACGCCGCCCCCTACCAGCCGGGCATGCTGTTCCACGACAGCAACGAGACGCCGATCGGGCCGGACCACGCCCCGCCGGCCGCGCCGCGGTATTTCAACATGCGCAAGACCAGCATCTACGGCGGCAGCACCGAGATCCAGAAGAACATCGTGTCGAAGATGGTGCTCGGGCTATAACACCCGGCAACGAATTTGGAGGAAGAGAACCATGGACCTGTCCCTTTCCGACGAACAGAAGCAGCTGCAGGAAGCCGCCGAGCGCTTCGTGCGCGACAAGTACCAGTTCGACGCGCGCAAGAAGATCGCCGCGACCGAGCGCGGCTGGCTGCCCGAGAACTGGGCGCAGTTCGCCGAGCTGGGCTGGCTCGGCATGGCGTTCTCGGAGGAGGACGGCGGCTACGGCGGCGGCCCGATCGAGACCATGATCGTGATGGAGCAGTTCGGTAAGGGCCTGGTGCTCGAGCCGTTCCTGCCGACCGTCGTGCTGGGCGGCGGCATGATCGCCCGCGCCGGTTCGGCCGCCCAGAAGGAGGCGCTGCTGGCGCCGATGATCGAGGGCAAGAAGCAGTTCGCCTTCGCCTGGCTGGAGCGCCAGTCGCGCTACAACCTGGCCGACGTGTCGCTCAAGGCGACCAAGGAAGGCAACGGCTGGTCGCTGTCGGGCCACAAGGGCGTGGTCTACAACGCCGCCTCGGCCGACCAGGTGATCGTGCTGGCCCGCACCGCCGGCGGCGCGCGCGAAGAGAAGGGCCTCACGCTGTTCGTGGTCGACGGCAAGGCGAAGGGCCTGTCGCGCCGCGACTACCCGACCCAGGACGCGCTGCGCGCCTCGGAGCTCACCTTCGACAAGGTCTCGGTCGGCGCCGACGCCGTGCTGGGCAGCGTCGACGGCGCCTTCCCGGTGGTCGAGGAGGCGGTCGACCGCGCCATCGTGGCGATGTGCGCCGAGGCGACCGGCTGCATGGACGCGATCAACGCCGGCACGCTCGAGTACATCAAGACCCGCAAGCAGTTCGGCGTGCCGATCGGCAAGTTCCAGGTCCTGCAGCACCGCATGGTCGACTGCTTCACCAATGCCCAGGAAGCGCGCTCGATGACGCTGATGGCGACGCTCAAGATCGACGACAAGGATCCCGTCGTGCGCCGCAAGGCGGCCTCGGGCGCCAAGGTCCAGATCGGCAAGTCGGGCAAGTTCTGCGGCCAGAGCGCGGTGCAGATGCACGGCGGCATGGGCGTCACCGACGAGATGGCGGTCAGCCACTACTTCAAGCGCCTGACCATGATCGACCTGATGTTCGGCAACCAGCAGCATCACCTGACCCGCTACAGCAACCTCGCCATGGCGGCCTGAGGGTCTTGGGGGAAACCCTTGACCCCTCCGTCGGCGCGCGGCGCCGACACCTCCCCACGCTGGCGCGTGGGGAGGGCATGAAGAAGCTTCCTCCCTGCGCGGCAGCGCGGGGAGGTGTCCGCGCAGCGGACGGAGGGGTCATGAGCCCCGTTCTCCTTCCATGACGGCCGTCATCGACATCATCGTGCCGGTGTTCGGCACGGTCGCGATCGGCTGGTTCCTCGGCCGCTCGCCGCTGCTCACGCCCGACGGGCTGCGCGGCCTCACCAACGTCACCTTCTTCGCGCTGTTCCCGGCGCTGCTGTTCCGCTCGATGTCGCGGGTGCGCGTCGACGCGCTCGAGCCGGGCATCATCATCGCCTTCTTCGGCACGGCGCTCCTGCTGTTCGCGCTGGCGCGCTGGATCGCCCGTCCGCTCGGCCTGTCGGGCGGCGACCGCACCATGTTCGCGCTGTCCTCGACCTTCTCGAACGGCGTCGGCATCGGCATTCCCTTCGTGTCCTACGCCTTCGGCGAGGCCGGGCTGGTGCCGCTGCTGATGATCATCAGCGTCAACTCGCTGATCCTGCTGACCCTGACCTCGTTCCTGCTGGAACTCGATACCGGGGCCCAGTCGGGCGAGCGGCTGCTGGCCAAGCTGGGCGGCGCGGCGCTCACCATGCTGAAGCACCCGGTGATCCCGCCGATCTTCGCGGGGCTGGCGTGGTCGGAACTGACCACCCTGGTGCCGGGGCTGGCGACGCCGATGGTGATCGACCGCGTGCTGCAGGCGCTGGCCCAGGCGGCGCCGCCCTGCGGCCTGATCATGGCCGGGGCCTCGCTCGCCCATGTCGGTCTCAAAGACCACTGGCAGCCGGCGGCGCTGACCGCGGTGCTCAAGCTGGTGGCCATGCCGCTGCTGGTCTTCCTCGGCACCCGTTACCTGTTCGGGCTCGACCCGCTGTGGGTCACCGTCGCGACCATCAACGCCGCCATGCCGGGCGGGGCCAACGTCTACCTGATGGCCCAGCTCTACCGCTCGGGGATCGGGCTGGCGACCAACGCCGTGGTGATCTCGACCGGGGCCAGCGTCGTCACCCTGTCGATCGTCCTGCTCCTCCTCGACGTCCAGACGCGCTAGGCTCTCCCCCAGGAGGAAACGACATGGCTTATGAAACCGTGAAGGTGCGCAAGGTCACCGGCGGCTGCGGCGTCGAGGTGACGGGCGTCGATCTCAAGTCGATGAGCAACCGCCAGTGGGACGAGGTGCAGCGCGCCTTCGTCGAGAACGGCGTGGTGTTCTTCCGCGACCAGTCCCTGACGCCGGAGGAACACATCGCCTTCGCCCGGCGCTGGGGGCCGATCGACGTCAACCGGTTCTTCTCCGCCGTGGCCGGCCACCCCGAGATCGCCGAGGTGCGCAAGGAGCCCGAGCAGAAGACCAACATCGGCGGCGGCTGGCACACCGACCACAGCTACGACATCGAGCCGGCCATGGGTTCGGTCCTGCTCGCCCGCGAGCTGCCGGACGAGGGCGGCGACACGCTGTTCGCCAACATGTACCGGGCCTTCGAGGCGCTCTCGCCGGGCCTGCAGCGCACGCTCGAGGGCCTGCGCGCGGTGCACGGCGCGGCCCACATCTTCGGGCCGAAGGGCGTGCACAAGAGCAACCCCGAGTCGGCCAGCCGCTACGGCAACGACCACCTCGCCGGCGACGACGTGCTGCACCCGGTCGTGATCCGCCACCCGCTGAGCGGCCGCAAGGCGCTCTACGTCAACCCGGCCTTCACGCTGCGTTTCGAGGACTGGTCGGTCGAGGACAGCAAGCCGCTGCTCGAGCATCTCTACCGGCACGCGACGCGGCCGGAGTTCACCTGCCGGTTCAATTGGCAGCCCGGCTCGATCGCCTTCTGGGACAACCGCGCGACGTGGCACTACGCGGCCAACGACTATCACGGCGAGCGGCGCCTGATGCACCGCATCACCGTCGCCGGCTGCCCGCTGCAACCGGCGACGGCGCACTGATCGCGGTTACTTGACCTTCAGGGTCATGGCGGCGATGCCGGTGGCGAGGTTGTAGCCCGCGTCCTGCACCACGCCCGAGGCCAGCATGCCGATCTCGGCATTCGGGCCGCCGTAGATCCAGTTGCCGCCCGCCTGCGCGCCGGCGGCGACGGTGCCCTGCTCGCCGACGTAGGTGCCGGAGAGGTTCCACGGGCCGCGCACCGAGCCGAGCGAGTAGACGCGCCAGATCGTGTGCACCGCCTTGGTGTAGCCGATGTCGATGCCGACCTTGTCGATCGTGCCGGTGTACTGGGCGCTCAGCACGCCGTCCTTGTCGAGGAACACGCAGTCGAGGGTCTTGCGCGAGGCCAGCACGTAGCCGGTGCTGCCGCCGACGTTGCAGCTCAGCGAGCCGATGTAGATGCGCGAGTTGGCGTTGGTGGTGTTGAGCTGCTGCGGCGTCGACTGGTTCATGTTGCAGCCGGCGAGCGAGGCGGCGAGGGTGGCCGCGACGGCGGCCTTGGCGATCAGGTTCATTGCGAACTCCGGTTGAGGGTGGACCGGGTATGGCACAACCGGGCTTCCTCGTAACCCCCTTCCCCCCGCCTCACCCCCTCCCTGCGGGAGGGTGAGGCGGGGGGAAGGGTCAGGCCAGCGCCTGCCACAGCAGGGCGAGGCCCGACACGACCATCACGACGTCCAGCAGGCCCTGGAAGGTGGTGACGCTCAAGCGCTCGACGACCAGCCGTGCGGCGTAGGTGCCGGCCATCACCGACGAGCCGGTGATCAGGCCCTTGACCACGATGTCGCCGGGCAGGGCGCCGAAGGTGTGAAATGTCGCGGCCTTGCTGACGTAGAGGGCCAGCGACCCGGCGGCCTCGGTGGCGATGAAGGCGCCCTTGACCAGCCCGTAGGCGGCGAAGGCGGGCACGCTGAGCGGCCCGGTCGAGACGACGATGCCGGTCAGGAAGCCGATCGGCGCGCCGGCCGCCGCCAGCCCCCAGGGACCGATCGTGCGATGGCGGCGGGCCAGCCAGCGCCGGCCCGGCACCATGGCGAGGAAGAACAGGCCGAGCGCGATCTCGACGGTACGCTGCGGGAGCACCAGCAGGGTGCGGGCGCCCAGAGCCGCGGCCGGGATCCCGGTCGCGGCATAGGCGGCGCAGGCCCGCCAGTCGATCGCCTTCCACCACGAGGTGATCTTGGCGAAGTTCGACATCAGGGCGACGACCGCCATGATCGGCACCGCCTCGCGCGGCCCGAACACCATGACCAGCACCGGCAGCAGGATGACGGTCGCGCCGGTGCCGACGATGCCGCTGACCAGCCCGGCCACGGCGCCGACCGCGAGGACGAGGGCGTAGCTCACCGTCCTCGCCGCCGTCCGCTCAGTAGCCGATGTTCGGCCGCAGCCACTTTTCCGCCTGCTCGAGCGTGACGCCGCGCCGCTTGGCGTAGTCCTCGACCTGGTCGCGGCCGATCCGGGCGACGCCGAAGTACTGCGCCTCGGGATGGGCGAAGTAGTAGCCCGACACCGACGCGGTCGGCAGCATGGCGAAGCTCTCGGTCAGCGACAGGCCGGCGTTCTGGCCGGCATTGAGCAGCCGGAAGAGTTCGGGCTTCTGGCTGTGGTCGGGGCAGGCCGGGTAGCCCGGCGCCGGCCGGATGCCGCGGTACTTCTCGCGCACCAGCTCGTCGTTGCTCAGCGCCTCGTCGGGCGCGTAGCCCCACAAGGTCTTGCGCACGCGCTCGTGCAGCCGCTCGGCGAAGGCCTCGGCCAGCCGGTCGGCCAGCGCCTTGAGCAGGATGTCCGAGTAGTCGTCGTGGTCGGCCTTGTAGCGGGCGAGGTGCTCCTCGATGCCGTGGCCGGCGGTCACGGCGAAGCCGCCGATCCAGTCGGCCTCGGGCGAGATGAAGTCGGCCAGGCACATGTTGGCGCGGCCGGCACGCTTCTCGATCTGCTGGCGCAGGAAGTAGAGGCGGGAGACCTCGCGGGTGCGGCTCTCGTCCTCGTACAGCACGACGTCGTCGCAGTCGCGGCGGCACGGCCAGAAGGCGACCGCGCCCTTGGCGGTCAGCCACTTCTCGCGGACGATGCGCTCGAGCATCTTGCGCGCGTCGCCGTAGAGCTTCTTCGCGCTCTCGCCGACCACCTTGTCCTCGAGGATCGAGGGCCAGGTGCCGGCCAGTTCCCAGGCGCGGAAGAACGGCGTCCAGTCGATGCGCTCGACCAGCTCGTGCAGCGGGTACTCGGCGAACACCCGGGTGCCCGACACGGCCGGCTTCGGCGCGCTGTAGGCCTTCCAGTCGATGGCGAACCCGTTGGCCCGCGCCGCCGCCAGCGGCACCAGCTTCTCCTTGCCGCCGCCGTCGCGCTCCCGGCGGATCTTCTCGTACTCGGCGGCGACGCCCGCGACGTACTCGGAGGCCTGCTCGCCCGACTCGGAGATCAGGGCGCTGCACACGCCGACCGCGCGCGAGGCGTCCAGCACGTGCACGGTCGGGCCGTGGTAGCGCGGCGCGATGCGCAGCGCGGTGTGGACCTTGGAGGTCGTCGCGCCGCCGATCAGCAGCGGCACCTTGAAGCCGGTGCGCTCCATTTCCTCGGCCACCGTGACCATCTCGTCGAGCGACGGGGTGATCAGGCCGGACAGGCCGATGATGTCGGCCTTGTTCTCGTTGGCCGCCTTCAGGATCTCCTGGAAGGGCACCATGACGCCGAGGTCGATGACCTCGAAGTTGTTGCACTGCAGGACCACGCCGACGATGTTCTTGCCGATGTCGTGGACGTCGCCCTTGACGGTCGCGAGCAGGATGCGGCCGGCCCAGCGGTCCTCGGAATGGAAATAGGGCGCTGCGATCCGCCAGATGGTGGCGAGGGTGGACAGCAATCCGCGCACGGGGAACTCCGGAATGGTGCAGAGCGCAACGAAAGTCGGTGGAGAGTTGCTGATATCGACTTTCTGCTGAGAGCGAAATCCAGGCGCTTCTAAAATCTCGATAAATTCCGGCTAACGGCGCTTGCGGACGTTCCGCCGCGCTCTTGCCGGTGATGAGGCTGTGACTTCTTATCCCCCGGCCGCGCGGCTGCCTAATGACAATCCGGTAAGCCGCGCCTCGAACAACAAGGCCGCTGCGCGATCTGCGCCCATGTTACGGACTTGTGGCGTTGACGACGGCGGCTTGGGGAAACACCCCAGGGGAAACGCCGAAGGAACACGCCAATGTGGAACCAGGTCTACAATCCGTTTGGAAATGCCGCGCTGTCGACGGTCGCCGCTGCGTTGCCGGTGGTCACGCTGCTGGTGCTGATCGCGTCCAACAAGGTGAAGGCGCATATCGCCGCCATCATCGCCTTGATCGTCGCCAATCTGGTGGCGATCTTCATCTTCACGATGCCGGCCGGCATGTCGATCCGCTCGACCGTGCTCGGCGCCGTCACCGGGTTCTTCCCGATCGGCTGGATCGTGCTCAACGTCATCTTCCTTTACCGGCTGACGGTGGAGAAGGGCGCGTTCGAGACGCTGCAACAGACCATCGGCAGCGTCAGCAATGACCGTCGCATCCAGTTGCTGCTGATCGCGTTCTGCTTCGGGGCGTTCTTCGAGGGCGCGTCCGGCTTCGGTACGCCGGTCGCGGTCACCGGTGCGATCCTGATCGGGCTCGGCTTCTCGCCGCTTGCGGCATCGGGCCTGTCGCTGATCGCCAACACCGCGCCGGTCGCCTATGGCGCGCTCGGCACGCCGATCGCCGGCCTGTCGAGCGTCACGGGCATCGACCCGTTCCTGCTCGGCGCGATGGTCGGGCGGCAGCTGCCGTTCTTCTCGCTGATCGTGCCGCTGTGGCTGATCGTGGTGTTTGCCGGTTGGCGCGGCGCGCTCGCCATCTGGCCGGCGATCCTCGTCACCGGCGTGTCGTTCGCGATCCCGCAATATCTGATCTCGAACTTCATCAATCCGTGGATCGTCGATATCGGCGCGTCGCTGATCTCGATGGCGTGCCTGATCGGCTTCCTGAAAATCTGGCAGCCACGGGAAATCTGGACCTCGGCGGCGTTGCGGGTGAAGGACGATTCCGCCGTCGGCCGTCCGGCACCCGCTGCGGCGGCGCTGCCGGCCTCGCGCGGCGAGGTCTG
>Ga0102832_1002179_pt1 | contig 12601 bp, 10 predicted proteins | sample EBPBio282013_DNA_FD_88942 | JGI IMG/M metagenome (GOLD analysis project Ga0102832, IMG submission 88942) | Wastewater treatment Type I Accumulibacter community from EBPR Bioreactor in Madison, WI, USA - Reactor 2_5/28/2013_ DNA (Illumina Assembly) | ecosystem: Engineered > Bioreactor > EBPR >...
AATCGGCGCTTTTGTGGTAGCATAGCGCCTCATTATCGGCGTTTATCCTACCAGTGATTTCATGCTGAACACCCTCAAAAAAGCCTTACGTGAAAGTCCAATTCGCCCCGTCTATCTGGCGCTGGCGAACAGCTACCGCCAGTTCAAGCGGCTGTTCATCTACCCCAAAACTGCCCGTGTCGGCGTGCTGGATTATGATGTCTACTGGGATACCAAGCTGGAAAACAGCATCGGGCAGTTGTCACCGTGGCGGCGCAAACGGGCGCAGGTGTTCACCGATCTCGTCAGCGATGGCGACCGTGTACTTGACCTCGGCGTGGGGGATGGTGCGCTGCTCATGTACATGCTCGAACGCAAGAAAATCGACGCGGTAGGGCTGGATGTGTCGCCCAAAGCCGTCGAGTTCTGCCAGAAGCACGGGCTGAATGTGGTGCTGGCGGACATCAACAAACCCATCAGCGACTTCCTCACGGGGCAGTATGACTACATCATCTGCTCGGAAATTATCGAGCATCTCCCCGATCCCGAAGGCTTGCTCAACAACCTGCGCCCATTCGTGCGAAAAGGCATCATCATATCCATCCCCAACACCGGCTACTACCAGCACCGGCTGCGGCTGCTGTTCGGGCGCTTCCCGCTCCAATGGGTGGTGACCCCCGGTGAGCATCTGCGCTTTTGGACGCTGGCGGACTTCCGCTGGTGGGCGCGGCAGCTCAACTTCACCATCAGCCGTGAAATCCCCTACGAAGGTACACGCGGCCTAAAAGACACATGGCCCAGCCTGTTCGCAGCGGCCTTTGTGTATGTCTTGCAGGATAAGTCAGCACCTTAAACAATTTAGTATTGACACGCCATCCAGATTCGATTGTTTTATGACCGAATGTGTACAAACTTCACAAAGAATAGGCAAAAAGTCGTACACTTGTGGCAGAATGAAATCCAGAAAGTCTGTGGTTTACTGAGAATTAAATTATTGACTGTTATTAGATGAACTCAAATACAGCCCTATATTCAGATACTTAATTCATTTACGCACATTTTATTTAATGACTTGTAACGCTCGGCTTGTGATTTGCAACTCAACCTTTAAACGAACCGACTCATTTGGAGCTATATGAACATCCTCATTATCGGCGGCACACGTAATGTCGGGCATTTCCTTGCCCAAGAACTCCTCAATGCCGGACACACCATCACGCTCTTGAACCGGGGGAAAACACCGGATACCTTACCTGACCACATCGAACGGCTGCGTGCCGACCGTACTGACCCCGCCCAACTGGAAGCGGCGTTGACGGGGCGTGAATTTGATGTGGTGATTGATAACGCGCTGTATAAACAGCAGGAAGCCGAAACTATCGTTCGGCTGCTCAATGGACGTGTCGGGCATTACATCTTCCTCAGCAGCGGGCAGGTGTATCTTGTCCGTGAAGGGTTGGAGCGCCCGTTTAGCGAGGACAGCTACGAAGGCCGTTTGATCCCACCGCCCAAGGCCAACACCTTCGCCTATGAAGAATGGCTCTACGGCATCGACAAACGCAAAGCTGAAGATGTGTTGATGGCCGCGAAGGATTTCCCCTTCACCTGCCTGCGTCTGCCGATGGTCAACGGCGAACGCGACCACTTCAGCCGCCTCTACAGCTACGTGCTGCGCCTGAAAGACGGCGGGCCAATCCTTGTGCCGGAAACACCGGATTATGCGCTGCGCCATATTTACAGTCAGGATGTCGTCAAAGCCATCCTGCTCGCCATGCAGCAGCCCGCCAAAGGCCGCGCCCATAACATCTCGCAGGATGAAACCACCACACTCGGCGAATTTTTGGGGATTGTGGGGGATTTGCTGGGCGTGCAGCCGCACCTCATCTCCATCCGCCGCAGCTTGCTCGAAGCCAATGGTTTCCTGCCGGACTGCTCCCCATTCAGCGAACGCTGGATGTCCGAACTCACCAACGACCGCAGCAAGGCCGAGCTAGGCATGACTTACACACCGCTGCGCGAGTACTTAGGCAAGATCATCGCCCACTACGAGGCCAACCCACCGCGTGATCCGGTCGGCTACAAACGCCGCCATCGTGAAATCCAATTCGCGGAAGCCTCACCCGCGAAGTAGGCTTCAAGGCTACCTAAAATTTCTGTCGGGCATCAATAACCCGATTAAACCAGCCCAAATACAGTTTGTTCTCAGCGGCTTGTTTGCCATAATTGGCTTTTACGTGGTCAACTTCGCGTAAGTAGAGTATATCCATCATTGCGTTGTGATGTGCCGGAGCAAGCATACGACTTAAAGCCCCTCGTGGCTTTGATTCCATCGCGGGCATCGGTGATCTTGTCAGGGATAAATAACCTTTTGTGCCGAAATCGAGATGGAAATTCGGCTGTGTGCCTGAATATTCATTCTGAATGGTCGCTTTTTGCAAATACGGATATAAAAATGAAGTTGTCCGGTTACGGGTGTAATCAAGCACAACCACACGCCAATTTGTGACCACAACATTCGCGCTGCGCTGCTGCCCCCCACTAATGCTGTTCCCACTGACCGATATGTACCGCAGCCAACTGTCCTGCTTCACCGAGTCAATACACACGATCATTTCAGTCGAAGGGTTAAAGTCTGGATCAGCACGATTTAACTGTGACCGCATTTGCGTGTCATCAACACTCATAGGCCATTCATAACTCTTGAAATGCGCCTTCCACTCTTCTGCTTCGTGAAACGGAATTCCAAAAGTCGCCTGCGATAATTCGACGCTGCATTCCTGACAAAATTTAGACTGCATCGAATTTCGCGTCCAACAGCGAGGACACTTCTGACTTAACTCTTTTCCGGTAGTCGGGCAAAATTTGACATCCGGTAAATGCATTTCGCCACAATATGGACAAGCAGTCATTGCAGGCATTATGACCTCCTTAAAATAAATATTTTCAAAAAGATATTTTATTCCATACGTTTAATAGTCGTCAATCATTACTAAAACAACCGCATTTGACCGGGCTTATCCTCATTCGGCTTCTTGAGCGGCTTCGGCGTAAGCAGGCGGTTTTCGCGCAGCCATTCAGCGGGTGGCCCATCCCAACCGTAGGTATTCAGGTTGATTTTGCCGCTGGCGCTAAACGCTACCCCTTCCTGAACTAACCGCTGGCGCTGTTCAGCCGCCGCTAGGCTGTCTGCTGGTAAGCTAACCCCGCCTTGGCTGTTAACCACCCGCTGCCACGGCACATCATCGCTGTCGGCGGAGGATACAGCGTTCATGGCTTTCCCCGCCCACACCGCGCCGTAACGCTCATAATCTGCTTCCTCGACACCGGGCGGTGGCGGAATCATCGACGCAAGCTGCCCATATGTGCTGACCACGCCACTTGGGATTTCGCGCACGATTTTCCAAACGATTTCAAAGTAGCTTTTACTATCCGGTGGGAAATTCATGGGAACTCTCCGTTCTTATTGAACGTCTATAGAGATAACCGTTCCGTCCTAAGAAAGAAGGCCGCTACATCTTTAGACGGATTTAACGCTTTTGGCGGATTCATTTTTACAAAAACAGTGTACGATTGGTTTATCAACGACCTTCATCAAGCCATTGATTCGGTGCAGCCCAAGGAGTACAGCGAATGCGACGGTTTTCTTTTTTAAGCCTCATTTTAATGTTTATCTTGATGATTGCTATGCCTGTCCGCGCCCAAAATGATACGGATAGCATCAACGTCACCTGCCCTGACGGCACGGACATCCTGAACGCGGTCGAAGTGGTTGTGAACATGCGTCCCAGTTTCACCTACACCGCCACCGCCATCGGCATCAACGGTTACGACCCGATCATCGGCGTGGGGACTGATGGTGAGATCAACCTGTGCAACGATGACGAAAAAGCCGCCCGTACTTATTCGGTGTCGCTGCCCTCAACCGGTGAAGTACCCAGCGACAATACGACCGCCCAGATGCCCTTCTTCCACAGTGACGCTGGCCTTTCGAATATCTCGTTGGTGATCGGTTCGCCGGATGGTTCGGAAGGTGAGTTCGTCCTGATCCTCGAAGGCATGGCTGTGACCACCAACGATGGTAAAGGACAAGGCGCGGGTGACCCGTATTTCGTCCAAATCACCCAGAACATCGTCAACAGCGGCGTTCCTCTGTCGGTTTATATGGTCGCGAAGGTCACGGACCTCGATCCCTATATGCAGTTAGTGGATAGCGACTTGAACGTGGTCGAGATGAACGACGGTTCAACCATTGAATGCGATGACGCAGGTTCGAATTCCTGCTGGACGGACAGCGATGACCTTTCCGACAGCTATGTGTCCGATGCCCCCGGCGAAGGTATCCCCGGCGGGGACGTGGACTCCGTACTGAGCTTAAATCTGGATAACTTTGAAGTCTATCCAGATCCTGCCGACAACTATCTGCAATACCTGATGACCAGCACCAACCAGCGTACCTTCGGTGAATATATCGTGGTCATGCACATGGGCGTGGGGGATGGCGGTGGCGCGACCAACACCAACACCAGCAATAACGAGAATAACAATAACAACGGTGACAAGCCGGATGTCGGTGGCCTCGCTTCCGGCGTACCTGCGCCGGACAAGACCAAGCCGGATAAGGAAGACACCAACACGACCCAAACACAAACCAACACCGTTTCCGAAGGGATTGATGTCGAATGCCCCGACGGAACCCAAATCCTGAACGCGGTGGAAGTGACGGTCAGTATGCGACCGGGTTTCACCTACACAGCGACTGCGTTGGGTATCGACGGCTATGACCCGATCATCGGCGTAGGTGACGAGAACGGCATCAGCCTGTGCGAAGATGACGACTCGGCGGCGCGTCAATACACGGTTGATTTGCCGACGACCGGTTTCGTGGACTCGGAAAACACCAATTCGCAGATGCCATTCTTCCACGAAAACAGCGGCTTCTCAACCATCTCGGTATTGGTCGGTTCGACCGATGGCTCACACGGCGAGTTTGTCCTGATCCTCGAAGGTATGGCTGTCACCAACAACGATGGCAAGGGCGAAGGCGCGGGTGACCCGTACGCGGTACACCTCACACAGAGTATGGTGGACAGCGGCGTTCCCCTGAACATTTATATGATCGCCAAAGTCACCGACCTTGACCCGTTCATGCAGCTAGTTCACTCGGATAACACCATCGTCGAACTCGATGATGGCACCCGCGTGGAATGCGACGACGCGGGTACCAGTTCCTGCTGGGGTGAAAGTGAAGACCTTTCCGACAGCTATGTTTCCGACGCGCCCGGTGAAGGTATCCCCGGTGGCGAGGTTGACGCGATGATGAACATCTCGTTAGACGGTATAGAACTGGACTCGGACACCAACAATAATTTCTTCAACTTCCTGATGACCAGCGCCAATCAGCGCACCTTTGGCGACTACATTGTGGTCTTCCACATGGGTGTTTAACCGCAGCGTTAAGTTGTAAGCGAATCGAAAGGGCGCAGTGATGCGCCCTTTTTTGTTTGGCCTCAAGAAGCGGTTTGAAAGTAGGTTTGAGGTTAATCGGACGCGATGTATCGCGTCCCTACACTAAATTCGCAGCACAATCTCGCATTTTTGTAGGGGCAGCATACATGCTGTCCGATATTTTCTAAGTCTTCTTCGCCCGCCGCACGATGTCCTTCGAAATGCGTTCGGCCTCAATGCCGATCTCCCGCAGTCGGCCGGTCATCGCGTTCGTGAACCCGCACAGATACACGCAATCCTCCAGCTTCGCATCCGCCTTGTATTCCGGTAGGATTTCGCTGATATTCGTCCGGTAGCCAGTCGCTAGCACCACCAGATCAAATGCTTGGCTTGTCCCGTCGGTAAAGGTCACGCCATCCGCCGTAAAGCGTTCGATACCCGCGTACACTTTAATTTCGCGCCGCTTAATCTTGGCGATGATACCGGGGTCGATCACCGGAATTTTGGAATACTGCCGAACCTGTGTCGCCGCGCCGTAGGGTGGTGACTGCAACCCGTAGGGCTTCAGGTTGCCAAAGGTTAGCATGAGCAGGGGCGCGGTTAGGAAATCAATCACTTTTGCCGGAAGCGGGTTGAGCATAATGGTCATCAGTTGCAGCGGGATACCAAACTGCTGCTGAAAAATCACATTGACCGGATTGCGGACTGAAACGCCAACCGTCGCGCCGTGTTCGTAAGCATCCAGCGCGATCTCCGCGCCAGAGTTGCCGAAGCCGACGACCAGCACCTTCTGCCCACGATAAGGCTCACCGTTCTTGTAATCCTTACTGTGGACGATTTTGCCCGTGAACGCTTCTTGCCCCGCCCACGTTGGAACGGTCGGCACTTGGTTCAGGCCGGTCGCCACCACCACAAAGTCGGAGGTGTAAACCGTGTCATTCGTTTTCGTCTCCCACTGCCCATTTTGCCGCGTGATCGACGTGACGGTTTGGTTAAAAATCGGATGCAGCTTGAACCGCTCGGCATAGGCATCAATGTAATCCACCACCTGCTGCCGCGAGGGATAGCGGGGATAATCCACCGGAAACGGCATGAAGGGCAGCGCTGAATAGCCCTTCGCCGTATGCAAATGCAGCCGTTCGTAATGATTACGCCAGCTCGTCCCCACCTCGCTGCTGCGTTCGAGAATGATGAACTCGATACCCTGCCGCCGGAGGCACGCACCCACCGCTAAACCGGCTGGCCCCGCGCCGATAATCACCACCTGCGTATGATCGACCATATTATTTCTCGAATCCGTAAAAAGGTTTGTATAAGTAAACCCAAAATGATGCAGAAGTGCCACTGTTCACGTGATGTTGTCTAAAAGGGGATTTGTTGTCGGGGTATACAATTGTACCCCCGAACTCCAACGGATTGCTTACAACAAGCCTGCCGCTTGCTCGGCTTGTGTCAGCGCGCGCTCGAAACGCTCTAAGCCTTCGTTGACGGTCGCACGGTCGATCATCAACGCGGGCGCAAAGCGCAGGCCGCTTTCACCGCAGCCGAGGATCAGCAAGCCGTTTTCGATGCCAAAATCCTCCACACTATCGCGCAGTTTCTTGGCGGGTGTGCGCTGTTCATCCAACACCAACTCCGCCCCGATCATCAAGCCCTTGCCGTCAATACGGGCGTGTTTCAGTGACGGATGATGCGACCGCATTTCTTCCAAGCATTCCATGATGTACTCGCCCTGTTCGGCGGCGTTTTGCATCATGCCGCTTTCGACCAGTTCCAGCGTGGCTAAAGCTGCCGCGCAGGAAATCGGGTTACCGGCGAAGGTGCTGCCGTGCGCCCCCGGCGGCCAGCTCATAATCTCGTGGCGGGTAATGAGTGCGCCGAGCGGCATTCCACTAGCCAACCCTTTGGCTGAACACACCATATCCGGCTGTACTCCGTGATGCTCGATTGCCCACCACTTGCCGGTGCGCCCGATTCCGCTCTGTACCTCATCGGCGATTAGCAGAATGCCATGCTTATCACAAATGTCGCGTAACTGCTGGACGAAGCGGCTGTCGGGCAGCACATAGCCACCTTCGCCTTGCAGCGGCTCAAGGATAATCGCGGCGACGCTCTCGGCTGGCAGCGTCCGCTTAAACAACACATCGGTAATATAATCGGCACAGATGCAGTTGGCGCGGCAGGCGGCTTCTTCGCGCCCGTGCATACACCGGTACGGGTTGTTATACGGCACATGATGGACACCGGGGATCAGCGGCAGGAAGCCATCTTTCTGCACGACTTTGCTGGCTGTCAGCGAAAGCGCCCCCATGCTGCGCCCGTGAAACGCACCAAAGAAGGCAATAATATTCTGGCGCTTGGTGTACCAGCGGGCGAGCTTGAACGCGGCCTCTACGGCCTCGGTGCCGGAGTTGGTCAGGAAAACACGGGCAGGACCATCAAACGGGGCAATTTCAGCTAAACGTTCCGCAATTTTTACCTGCACATCGTAGTAATAATCGGTTCCCGCGATATGAATAAATTTTTTCGCCTGTTCGGTGATGGCTTCCACCACCTTTGGGTGCGAATGTCCGGTTGAGGTCACAGCGATGCCTGCCGCGAAATCAACATAATCGTTGCCGTCCACATCCCATACCCGCGCACCTTCACCCCGTTCAATCACGAACGGGTAGCGCGGTGTGATAGAACCACTCATAACCGCTGAGTCGCGTTCGATAATAGTCTGCGACCGGGGGCCGGGACGGGTGGTGGTGTTCATAACCATAAGTTTGCTCCAATGGGTCAAAATGCCGAAAAAAGGTTGTACAAGACGCACAACCCGGACACGATCAGTATACTTCTGGATTAATCAGGCAATCAAGTGGGGCGCAAGGCCATATGGCTGAAACAATATAGCCCTGTAGCCATTGACACCCAATTGGAAGTCGCTAACAGTTGGGAAGTATGGATAGACCATGTAAAAGCGTCTTGTTATTGTGAATAATTGCACAACAAAGACTGTGAGGGAGCAAGACCATGACCACTGCACAGCGCGTCGTTATTATCGGGGGCGGGTTCGGCGGACTGCACACCGCAAAGTCGCTGCGAAATACCGATGTGCATGTCACATTGATTGACCGCCGGAACTTCCACCTGTTCCAACCGCTGCTCTACCAAGTCGCGACCGGCGCACTATCGCCCGCCAACATCGCCGCGCCACTGCGAGACATCTTCAAGCGCCAGATGAATACGGAAGTGCTGCTGGGTGAAGTGGTTGATTTCGACGTGGAAAAACGCGAGGTCATCCTGCGTGACGGACGCATTCCCTACGACACGTTGGTTTTGGCAGCGGGTGTTCGCCACCACTACTTCGGTAACGACCAGTGGGAAGAACATGCGCCCGGTCTCAAGACGATTGAGGACGCAACCGAAATGCGGCGGCGTATCTTGCTGGCTTTCGAGGCAGCCGAGCGCGAAACCGACCCTGAGGAAATCCGTAAGTGGCTGACGTTTGTGGTCATTGGCGCGGGGCCAACCGGTGTGGAACTCGCGGGTGCGGTGGGCGAAATCGCGAACTACACCCTGAAGAACAACTTCCGGCGCATCAATCCCGCCAGCGCGAAAGTTATCTTGGTGGAAGGCATGGATCGCGTCCTGCCGCCCTATCCGGCTGATCTTTCCGCCGCCGCGCAAAAGTCACTCGAAAAGCTGGGCGTAACGGTACGGACGAAGGCGATGGTCAAAGATGTTCAGGCGGATAAGATCATCATCGGCATTGGCGAAACGGACGAAGTGATTGACTCGCACACGATTTTGTGGGGCGCGGGTGTGCAGGGTTCACCGCTGGGGCGCAAGCTGGCGGCAGCAACAGGTGCCGAACTTGACCGTGCCGGGCGCATTATCGTGCAGCCGGATTTGAGCTTGCCGAACCACCCCGAAATCTTGGTGATCGGCGACCTCGCTCATTATGCCCACCAGACCGGTAAACCGCTGCCCGGTGTGGCACAGGTCGCCATGCAATCGGGTGATTATGCCGCGCGGCTGATTAAAGCACGGCTGAAGGGCGAAACTGTGCCAACCTTCCACTACCGCGACCTCGGCAACATGGCGACGATTGGACGGGCTGCGGCAGTCGCCGACCTCGGTAAGCTGCACTTCACCGGCTTCATCGGCTGGGTGTTGTGGCTGTTCATTCACCTGCTGTATATCGTACAGTACCAGAGCCGTATACTGGTGCTCATCCAATGGGCGTGGAATTACATCACCCGCAACCGTGCTGCCCGCCTGATTACCGGCGAACACCGCCTGCCGCCTGCCGATCATGAGTCTCAGCCACCGCAAGCCGAAGAAACGCGCGAGAAGGAGTTGGTGTAGTCCAACGGCGTAGGATAAGATGATGCGATATTTCATCTATACGGGCAAGGAACAACACCCATGAAAATCGCACTGGTCGGCTTCGGCGTGGTCGGGCAAGGACTCTTAGAAATCCTGCGGGACAAGGCTGCTGCGTTGAAAGCCAGCGGCTTTGAGGCCACGGTGGTCGCCGTCGCCACCCGCAGCAAAGGCACGCTGTATAACCCGCAGGGACTCGACATTGGGCAACTGCTCGCCGCAGCCGGAGACTTCCAGCAGTACCCCGACACGGCGGGCTTGGAACACGGCACGGACATCCTCTCGCTTATCAAAACCTGCAACGCGGATGTACTCGTCGAGTGCAGTAACACCGACCTGCAAACCGGACAGCCCGCCATCGACTACTGCTACGCGGCCTTCGACAGCGGCAAGCATGTGGTGCTGGCAAACAAGGGGCCGGTCGCGGTTGCTTACCGTGAACTGGTTGCACGGGCGGCACAGGCGGGTAAGCAGCTTCGCTTCGAGGCGACCGTGATGGCGGGTACGCCGTCGATCCGGCTGGCGATGCAAGCGCTACAAGGCTGCACCATCCGCGAGGCGCGTGGCATCCTCAATGGCACGACCAATTACATCCTCACGCAGATGGAAGGCGGCATGAGCTACGCCGAAGCGCTGGCACAGGCGCAGCAGTTGGGCTACGCCGAGGCTGACCCCGCCGGGGATGTTGAAGGCTGGGACGCGGCGGGTAAGGTTATCATTCTGGCACGGGCGCTGTTTAACAGTTCGATCACGTTCAAAGATATGGATGTGAAGGGCATTACGGCGATCACCGCTGACGATGTGCGCGAGGCGGCTGCCGCCGGTGAGAAGTGGAAGCTGGTGGCACGGGTTACGCCGGATGGTGGCAGTGTTCAGCCGTTGCGCGTCAAGCTCAGTAATCCGCTGGCTGCCGTTTCCGGTGCGACGAATGCCATCACCTACAGCACCGATTTGATGGGTGATGTAACGCTGGTGGGCGCGGGCGCGGGGCGTTTGCAAACAGGCTTTGGTTTGCTGTCGGATTTACTCGACATCAACCGAGGCGTTTGATTCACCCTATTGACGAAAAATAGAGGTGATGCGATAGTAACTTATATGGATAAAGGGTGATTGTTTCCCTCAAAGTTGTCGTTGGGAGCAGGTTAGTTATGCAAAAAGCAAAAGTTCTGGTTGTCGAAGATGATATTCATCTCTTAGAAGGCATACACGATATTCTGGAGTTAGATGGATACCAAGTTCTGACGGCTGAAAATGGCATTAACGGCATTGAAGTCCTCCAAGCTCAATCGTCGCCACCAGACCTGATTGTTTCCGACATTATGATGCCCAAAATGGACGGCATCCAATTTTTGAAGGAAGTCCGCAAGGAAAATCGCTGGTTTAGCATTCCCTTCATTTTCCTGACCGCTAAGGGCGAACGGGCGGATGTTCACCGTGGGATGCGGTTGGGTGTCGATGATTACGTCATCAAGCCCTACGACCCCAGCGACCTGCTGGTTAAGATCGAGTCCCGCTTGGAACGGCACCGCGAAATCAACCGTGTTTATAACAGCGGTATGGCGACCCTCAAACGTCAAATCCTCACCATGCTCAACCACGAGTTCCGCACGCCGCTGACCTTAGTGGTGGCCTACGCCGATATGTTGAACAATCCCGGTGAGCAGGAACTCTCCAGAGAGGAGATGATTAGCTATATCACCGGCATTACGGCGGGCGCTGACCGGCTGCGAAACTTGATCGAAAATTTCATCCTGCTGGTCGAACTCGAAACCGACTCGGCCAAGCAAACCTATGAATGGCGCAAAGGGCCGATTGCCAGTGTCGAGGGCATCTTTAAAGAGGCGCAGGAACGGGTCAAAGAAGTCGAAGCCCGCCATCATAACGTGACCGTTAGTATTCCCTCCGAAATCCAAATTTTTACAGGTGATGTTGATTATCTGACTTCGGCGATAGCGCTGCTGCTCAACAATGCGTGTAAATTCTCCGAGGAAGGCGCACCGATTGAGATGGGTGCGACGGTCGAAGGTAAGGATGTGGTGCTGTGGGTGACTGACCACGGACGCGGCATCCCTGCGAACGAGCAGGAGCAAATTTGGGAGAGCTTCTACCAGATTGACCGCGCGTTGAATGAAGATCAGGGCGCGGGCGCAGGTCTGGCGATTGTTAAGGGCATCGCCAATCTGCACGGTGGGCGCGTGGGTTTGGAGAGCAAGCCCGGCGAAGGCAGTACCTTCAAGGTTATCTTACCCGTGACTGAAACCGAATCCGCAGGTGTGATGTAACGAGCGACGGCGATTATAGGCGTATTACGAAGGGCGAATCACTGTGATTCGCCCTTTTGTTTGAGGAACAGATTTAAGCAACTTGGGGTATACTGAGTGCGTATACGGTTTATTCACATTTTGCGCGATCTAAAACGGGAGAATATGGATTTATGGCTCCATCTCTATTCGAGAAAATCAACACATTAATTAGCGCCAACTTACATGGCATTGTCGACCGTGCTTTGCAATCCAACTCCGTTCAGGTGATGGACGAGTACATCCGGCAGGTGGAAAGCAACCTCGGCGACTTGGAAGAATCAACCGCAACCGTCGGTGGGACGGTCAAGACCCTCAAGCGGAAGTACGAGGAATTCGCAGCCGCCGCTGAAAAGCTCGACCGCGACATCGACACCCTGATCGTGAAGGGTAAGGATGATCTGGCAGCCGCCGCGCAAGCTGAATTGAACACCAAGCAGCAGCTTTCGCAGGAATACTACCAACAGTGGCAGGAGCAGGATACCCAGTATCAGAAGATGCTGGAT
>Ga0102832_1002180_pt1 | contig 12598 bp, 6 predicted proteins | sample EBPBio282013_DNA_FD_88942 | JGI IMG/M metagenome (GOLD analysis project Ga0102832, IMG submission 88942) | Wastewater treatment Type I Accumulibacter community from EBPR Bioreactor in Madison, WI, USA - Reactor 2_5/28/2013_ DNA (Illumina Assembly) | ecosystem: Engineered > Bioreactor > EBPR >...
GGCTTCGAGATTTTCGTAACTTTAACTGGTGATGTTAGGATTGAAGGAAGATTGGATGACCCTCCTTAAAACGAGCTTGCATTCGGCCCATATAATTTTAATGCATGAAAGTTTTTTTTACTTCATTAAAGTAAATAATGACCGGAAATTGAATATTAAACTAATTTATCAGACAATAAAAGTTTACGAAAACTCAACAAATAGTATAAAATCCCATCAAAATAGTATAAAAAGATGCAATTAGGCTAAAACAATTAGAATGGGAAATAGAAATGTCCAATAATAAAGCTACAGCAAATGAATAATAAAGTTGAGGATAAGAGATGATTAAATACATAATAACAAAAAATCAATTATTTTACATTTTTGTTAATTTCATTCATGGTTTCTCATTTGGTTAATAAAAATAGTTTTTATACAATCATAAATTTATTAAGGATTCTTACTGTTTTTGAATATTTTCACCCAAATCCATTCTCACATTTCTCTCTTGTACCCCTTAACTGTTTTAAATCATTGTTATTGACCCATCTCCGAACTGCTCCAAATGAAGAGCTTCGTCTTATAAAATTTACTGTTGAATTTCCATCAACTATTGTCTTCTTTCATAAAGAGAAACTGTTTTTGAAAAGCTGTTTACATTGGAAAAAGGGTGTTAGATTGTGTTTTATGTATTTTGAAAGTGTTACACTGTTTACATGATTCTGGTCAGTTCAGTGACTAAAACTTCAATCCGTGAAATCATTTCTTCTTCATTTTAAGAGCCAAGTATCCTGTTGAAAGATGTCGAAATATTTGAATTTTGATTGCTCAGTTGTGGGAGATTTTCGATGGCGATTTTATTGGCACTTGTTCCAATTACACTGACATCTCTGTTCTTTTCGATAAAACTTTTTAATTTCTTTAACTCGATTTAAAGCTACAAATTTTATTTCTCAGCTTTCAAAGTTCGAATATGCATCTCATTGCATCTTTTTTACGCCTAAATCAATCTTTTTCGCAAAAAACAACATTTTTAGCAATCTAGACATTGAATGGCTTCATCTGAAGATACTTTTATAGATTTTTTACTTCCTTTTAATTTGTTTTTTTCATCTTGAGAAATAAAAAGTGTATTTTTTATGTTGTTGATTTAAAGGGTTTGATTTTGTTTTTACGTTTTGGAAAAGTTACTTAATTAATTTTCATTACTTTTATTCGCACTGTTTGTTGGTTTACGATGTGAATGATGGTTTGATGCGTTTTTAAATCTTTCAGGAGATTTTATTAAAACTTTCGCAGTGAGATTCTTTTTTAATCGATTGGAAAAATGATCTGATTTTGTAAGCTGTTTATTAAATTGTGGAAACTAGTTTGTTTTAAGCTGTTAAGTTTTTTGGAGTTTAGCTTTATGGTACTCACTTAAAAGCTTGAATTGAGATTAATTTTCCAAAGTAGAAAACTGTGCGTTATTTGAGGTGGTAGGAATATTTTTTTTATGGATATTTTACATTTTTCTACTTGCATTGTTAGTTTTATGCAAAGACAAATTATGCTTGAGTTTGTAGAAAATGAGTTTGGAGTACTTTTTATTGAATCCAGGATTAAGTCTAAGATCAAGGTTAAGAAGAGTATGATTGGATTATAATATCGAAGAGAACTTGTGGATTTCTTGTTATTAAAGTTGATTTTGTTTGAGATTGATGGATTTTACCCATTAATCGTGTTGGAGAAAGTGGGCAATTTAATTGATCGATTTTGGCGAAACTACATTTCCCTCGAGGTTGATTTAATAAATTCCCGTGTTAGAAATGTTGAACTGTGGGATTTTGTTGTTCCTCTAATGCAGCTCTAAGATATTCCTTTTTCTCTAACCATGTTTATAAAGTATCTATAGGATAAATTACCCAATTTATTCAAGTTTGTTGAATGAAAAGTCAATAATGTTCAAAGACACGTTCTAAGAAAGGGAATGTTTCAATGTCTATATGTGAGAGTCATTTAATGAGCAATTTATTAATGAAAGCTATTTGAGATATTTTGCTTTTTTTATACTCGGGGAAATGATTTACAAATGATTTGATAGGAAAGGAATATTTTGAAACTTTAGTGATCTTAAATGCTTATTTTTATGATTTTAAAGTAATTGAGTTAATGTTTTCAAGATACTTTCCAAAGTTTTTTTTTGATTCAAGGACTTTTCATCTTCATAGAATCTGCTCTGATTAAAAGGTGTACTTTATAAATGTTAGTCTTTAAATACATGGATATGTTTGAACGGTAGTGACAAAAGAAAAGGCAAAAATATTTTATTTTAAGAGTTTACTTTATCCAAATTCAGTTTTAAACTATTTCCATTAACAAAACATTCTGTAATATCTTTAGGAATAGGTACGATAAATTATTTCCTACACTTTTCTTAAAACTCCATCAATAAATCTTTCTACTTTGACATCTATTTTACAAGTACTTAAGTATTTTTGCTAATTATTAAATTAAAGGGTTAATAATAATTTATCCCGATGATCTTTACTTTAATTAATCAATGCGATATTAAGCTTTGATAAATTAAAGTTAAAATATAAAAAGTAGTTAGTTTATCTTTTTAACTTAAATTCAAATCATGCTCACTCACTCTCATAAAATCATTTAAAAAATACTCAACTCTTCACTTACTCATGATTCCCCTACCCAAAATAATTCATATGACAATAATTAACAAGATCCTATCGAAATGGTCATTGAACTCGATGCCAACACATCTGCTACCATACAAATACATCCTCATGATGACCCGTTGACACTTGCTAAATCTTTCTGCTTCCAACACAGTATTGATCCCAGAGTCATTAATACCCTCGCTAATAACATCAAAAATGTCAAAAATCTTGAGTTTAACCAACAACCATCAATCTAAAAAAGCATTCGTCATTCTTAAAATAATAAAAACAAACATTACAACTCAATGGCTGACAAATAAAATCAATCCATTTTCATGAATGTCTCTCAATCCATTGATGACTCTTTCAATAAAGGTAACTCAACATAAAAATATAAAACATTGGACAAATCGTCAAGCTTAAAAAATGATACAACTCTCATTTCTAACAACGATTTCTCAAGAAGGTCAGTATTTGACAGACTTTATCAAGATTCTAAAAGAAAGAAAACTTCAAGAAATGTTCTCGATTAATCAACCACAAAAAATAAGAAAATTAGTCAATCTTTTTTACAATCTTCACACATATCTTCTGACCCTTGTTTACTTATTTATGAAAAAAATACTAAAGCTCATCAATCAGCCCTATTGAAAAGAGAATAATTAAAAAAATAAAATTAATACAAAACTGTTCAATAATGTACTTTCCACCCTTAAATCAATTTTATTTCCTAAATAATAGCAAAAAAATTACCTCAAAATTACCCCTCTTAAAGAAAAAGAGAAAAAGATATCAAAAGAATCCAAAGATATCTCGAGGAAAAATAAAAGAAATAACTTGCCGAATGTACATTTTAACCTTCAATCCTTCGAAAAAGCCGTTCAAGATCAAAGTCAACTTAAAGATACAAAGCTTTGTATGAAGATTCAAAAATTCAACAAATGAAGAGAAAGAAATCCTTATAACAATTGTAAATGTCACGCAAAAAATCAGCTGTAAAAATTAATAAAATATCATAATGTATCGTCGGTGACAGGACATTTTTTGAAAGATTAAAACAAGATTAACAAAAAAGACAATAAAAAAAAGCTAAAATTCAATATGAAATTAAGTAAAGTAAAAATCGTTTACCTTCAACAGGAAGAGGACCTACAAATCGGCCTCGAAATATTTCAATTGGATAACATTTGTACAGTCAAGCTATGAAAAAATCCTTAGAAAAGCAAATCTAAAATAAACCTATGAAGCTAAGCAAATTAACTTGCCAAAAATCAGACGAGATTTATGAAAACACAAAAAAGACAGCATTTTAATACATTTTTGCACTTTTAGACAATGATTAAGATGGTCTTATTTCCAATATAAAAATAAATTTAAGCAGACTTCCTGGAGAAGTATTGAGGCTTTTAGCTCCATTACTAATTGAAATGGAAGATATGAAAGCTTAATTGGATGAGTCTTAGTTTGTTGAAGCTTTATAGAGACTTTTCAATGTAATTTTTGTTTAAATTTTAGGGTTTCTCAGTTGCTGAAAAGCAAGTGATATTGAATGTGTTCAAGTTTAAAAGCAGACCAATTTAATAATACCCTTCGTTTAAAGTAAATATCTTATTTAACTCAGCCATAACTTAATGAAAAGAGTTTGATGTGGGCAAGATAGAATCGACCTGAAAAGATTGATTTGTATGAACTTTGGAGGGAGACTGAAATGTAAAAATAGTAAAGACTGTAATAAATCCGAGCTTATAAAGTACTGTCATAGCTTTAAGAGTGCACTTTCCATCCCCTTCTCTTCAGATGAGAAAGATTTATCAATAATTGATGTTGTTAATTTTTGCTTATTTTTTCATTCATCATCCATCACATTAATAAATATCAATAAAAAAACATAAATTATTAAAATCACTGAATTAATTGGATTTGTTTAATCAAATGCCTTTATTTGATAAGGAAAGCAAGTTCATAGCTTACCTTTGAGCCAGTATGAGTTTGTTGTTCAGTTCCTCATTTTATTACTGTAGATTCTCACAGGAGATATTGCTATCAGCCAGTTACCGATGTAACTGATCCCTTTCTTAGCTGATTCTCTTGATCATGTCTGCCAGTTAAAGAGCCTCTTGAACTGCTTATTTCAGCATTCTGTTGTTATTTTCAAGGTCTTGATAATATTGTTCAAGGTCGTGCATTTATTATTACATCGAATAAAGTTTATTGTTTCCTCTTTCTTATAAGTCATAAAGTTCTTGATCTCTCGACTCCTATGCTCTTTTCCTCCATGTTTCAAATGCAAATTCTTTGACTTTTCTTGCCTGTCTGAAGAGAATCTGGGCAAAAATTCTTTACTTTCTTTTCTCCTGGTAAGACAGTAACTTATATCTCCTCAATTATCTTTAGACTTTCTCTTACACGTCAACCTTTTTGCCATACTATATTTACATCCTATCCTTTTGACGATTAAGTAGTCTTATCAAGTCTGTCCTTTACATTTCTTCGAAGTTCTTTCTTACTTATCTGACATCATTCTGCCATTTCTTGAAACACGTATAAAGATCTCCTTTTTACATTCTATTTTTTACAATTAAAGCGAATTTTTGGCACTTTACTCTCAGTTTAGAAAACGTTTCTAAATTATTCCATGCTTTGACTGGAGCCTCATATCCGTTCATAGACAAAATTAAACGAGAAACAAATTTATACTTGAGAAGATTTTATCTTTTGACTTGTTTTTATTTGTTCTGCTGGAATCTTGGTGAGACAACATAATCGCCTTATTAATTTTCAAGAAGGAGACCTTTTTATTTCTTATAGTCATCGATAAATTTTTTAAGTCTTTTGATTTCTACCTTTCTTTTTTTGACTTATCCTTCTTAGGTGTGTTACCTGACCATATTTCTTGCTTAAGCCTATAATTTCCAAGCATAGAATAAATCTTTGACACGGTTATTCATTGCATTTTTAACGAGTCTCCTAAGAAGATTTTTTTCAATTTGCATGAGGTACATGTTTCTTTTCCAAAGTCTCATATTTTAGCAGAGAATTCCTTTTCTTTTCTTTTAAAAAGTGTAAATAAGTTTTTGAATGCAGTAAGTTCTACGATCAGTTTATTGAACTTCTTTGAATCTTTGATAGTTTTTGGCTTTGGACAGGAATTATTGTTTAAGTTAATAAATTTTATGGTAGCAGAATTTGTTAATGAAGAGTCTTTAAATGGTATTTTTTGAAAGTTTGACATTGTAAATGTATTTGAGAAAGGCTCTTGCTCTGTCTTAAATAACTTTTTGTTTGAAGCTTTAAACAATATTTTTTTCTTTAATACATTTATTTCTATTTCTTTTTAAGACACTAATAACATCAGCACTGTACCCAACTGATAACCATTTGGTTAGTTGAAGATATTTTTCGTTGTTATTAAGTTTCTTTTAGGTATAAATCCTCCACTAATTAGTAATTCTCCTTAACTTCCACTGATGTATTCTATAATTCACCTCTGTATTGTATTTTTCCTTTACATCCACAAGCTTTTACTCTATATGCTCCATACCTTTCATTGCTTATTTCAAAGCAGATTCGCTTTATTTAATTTTTGTGTTGATATTTACATTCCTCCATATCTTGAAGTACATTCCTACATTATGGCGATATGTTTTTGTCATTGCTCTATTTAAGTTCTTTCTTATTCTGTCTCTGACTAATTACTCCCTCACTTATTAAGATAACTTTTTGAATGGGTCTCTAACCGAAAACGTACTCAATACGCTAAAAACTGCAGTTAATTTTTCCTTAAGCTCATTCTTTTGATTCTTCCACTCCCTAAAGACAAATTTACAAATATTTTTCCCCCAATGTCTCAAAAAAGACTCCACCTTCACCTTATTAATGTGTTATATTTTTTTCTCATACTCTGACACGATTTGATCATTCTTCTGATTTTCTATTTCCATCGCTGCAATCTTTTCTTAAGATGTTGCAATAAACTTATCAAAGTATTCATTTGCATGTTCATACTCATCAGTGTATTTGACCAGTTTATTTTCAAGTTATCTTTGGTAAAGTTCTTGTTTAGTTTTTTGAATTGCGAATAGTAATCTCATTTTGACAATATGTTAGGTTTTTCGTTAAAGATTGCTGATAAAACTCATAATTCTTTTTTCCTCGTCAACCTTATTTTTCCATCTTTTAATGTATTTTCCAACACTATTTTTGATGTTTTTAGCAAAGAATTTATAAATCGCCATCGTCTTTCTTTCCTTAAAAATTTGTTCTTTAGTTTTTAGTCTCTCACTTAAAGTTTCTATTGTTTATTGAGTGACCAAAATGTTTTAATCAGTCTTTTTGATTTCTTGTTAAAGTTAATTTTGATGTTACTGAATTTGGTTAAGTTAAAATTGATAAGATTCGTTTCTCATTTTACCAAAAGCCTAGTAGAAATTAAGCTCCATGTTTCTATCAAACACACCAGCCATTGCTCTTCTCATTCTCTTATTTCTTTCTACACATTACTTAAATCCCTTCATAGAATTTCTCAATAATTAATAAGCAATTTTTTCATCTTTTCTTTAAGTAAATGTTTAAATTTTTTCTTGTTGAATTTTTTAAGTTTTGTTTAATTTTAACAAGAAGAAAAGGACCAAAGATATCTTTTTTTTCATTAAGTAATAGATATTTTGAAGGGATTTCTTAACTTTCCAGCATTTAAACCCATTTTTGAGGAACTTATAAAAATACTTATGTTTGATTTCTTTTTATCTGCGAATTAATCTTTGTAAAATTGCTGTAAATTTAGCTTTTTCCAATTAATGTGACTTTTTGTCCAGTACTTCTTTAATATGTGTATTTTACTGGACTAAATAATTGTAACTGTAATCACAACTTGCAATTTTGTCTTTAATGGACAGTTTTAACTTCTCGAATCTTCTGATTTGAATTCTTGAGAAGGCATAATTGACTGATTTTTGAGTGTATAATGAAATAAGAGAAAGGAACTTTTAGACTGCACGAATTCTTTTATTTTATACTCTCCAAATGGAGAAAGCTTCTTTAACTTTTCTATTCAAGTATTTTTGAACTTTAAACATCGCCTGCCTTTTGTCAATTTACTCATCCAAAATCAACTTATTTTCTGTGTCTTATTTCAAATCTTTTAAAGTTACAGAAAGCTTTTATTTTTCTTGTATTGTTCTTTCATCCTTGATAGTGAACCTAAATATTTATAAAAAATACAGTTATTTTTTAAGCGCAGCAAAACAAATGGACTTTATTTTGACTTCATTCAGTTTGATTTTGGTCTCACCTAACATTTAACTAAGGACATTTCTCTTTTTAATAACGAATATTTTTTTGAGTTTTTTAAAGTACTAACAACTTAATTAAAAGATTTACTTTAAATTTCAAAGTTAGAGACTCTTTCTTCTTGTCTTTCATCCATGCCACCCAGCCATAAAATATTCTGCTCATTATCAACGCTTTTGACTGTTATTCAGCACTGTTTTATATTTACTGATGAATTTGATAAGAGTTGTTGTCTCTTTATAAAATGCTAAAAAACCCTTTGAATGAATTGTTGATATTCTTTGCCAATAGATTGTACATTTTTGTAACACTTATTTAGATTCGATGATCGTTTCTGAAGTATCTCATTTTGTTGAACGCACAAAACACTAAACCTTTCATCATTGTATTGGCTATTTTTTATATCACTGTTTGACTCTCATATTTTCTTATCAAAGAGTACTCAGCTTTGGCTGTTTAATTCCTCCATATTCTCCAAATCTTAGCCTTTTATCTTCTGTTCTTCATATCCTGCAATATTCTCACACATTTCTCCTCTTATGGCAATGGTCTCAAAGGTTCTCTAAAAACAGACATGACTCTATTTTTTATAAAATTAAGATAATTTTTCCTAATCAAAGTCAAAAGAAAAAGCTTCTTTTTTATTAAAGCCTTTTTTAGTCCATGTCTTTATGTTGTTAAAAAACAAATCTTTTTTCTTTGTAAAAATAAATTTGCGATAATCTGCAGAATAAGTTAAGCAGATTTTTATTTTCTCAATGTTTTTTAAGTAACATTAAGATTTTTCATGAGACGAATTCTTTATTAAATTTATTGAGAGATGGCTCTTTGTTCGGGTTATTTTGAGACTTTTTTGAGTGAAAGTTAATGATTTTTTTTACGCATTTCTTAATTTTGTTCTTCGAGATTGATGAGTACCTTTTTTAATCCTTAATTTTCCATTTTGAGGATTCTAAGTTATTATTACATTCTTTTATGTTAAGAAATGAGAGATGGTATTCTGTCTTATTCAATGACGACTTCCCTTCTCAACTCATCAATTTTACTTTCCATGTTTCTTATTTTTTAGTCACTGAGTAATAATTTATCAAGAAGAATTCTTTTTTAATTTTCGAGTTAAATATCTTTGACATAAATTGTTCCTGTGATGGCTTCTCTAATGTTTTGACATTATTTTTCCTTATCAGAGATTCTTTGTTTTCTTTGTTTAACTTACATATTTAGGGCGTCAACTCTGTAGGATAATTATTTGTTTCTTTTTGGTAAGAAAATATGTACTTGATTTTGAGGATTTCGTTTTAATTTTGTAACAAATACACAGTATCGTTGGGTAGTTAGTTTTTATTGGTAATTTTGTTTTTCGACGTTGCATTGGAAGTTGAGGATTTTCGTGTTGTGGATTTGCCTCGATTCATCATTAGGATTTGATCAATGGCTTATTATAACACTTAAAATTTAAAATTTGAATTTTTAACAATCCAATTACAATAACAAATCCAATTTAATATTTTGATATTTTCCAATTAATAGTTTGAATAAATAATAAAACAAATTTTAATTAATAAAAATATCAATCAATCAATTAGTTAATATAAAATCAACTCGAGAAATTACTAATAATAATAAATAGAGATCAATTCTCCTTACCACAAGAGAATTGATCAGAGACCAAATGAGGGAATACCTCAGCTTTCCTTCTTTTCCTGTTTTGTTCCAAATCGAGGTGGGCCTGTCAGGAGCATTATTTTCCTGATCCCATACTCATATTAATAAAAATAAATTTAATTAATTACTTTATTTAGATATTGTAAAATTTAGCAAATAAATCCATCTTTTTATTAATAAATGGGTAGGGAAAATATAAAAACAAAATTTGATTTTGGCTTAAACAACCGTTTTCTCTTTTTTTTTTCATATATTTTGTCTTTATCTTAAAGTGAAGTCAAGATAATGTTTTGTTTATAAAATAGGTTTTGTATTTAGAACATCAGCAAGATATTGGCAGATATTTTTTTCAACAAAACGAAAATCATATACGATAAATTTCAAAAAAAGTCGATTAAGATCGTACACTGTTTTTCTTAAGGAATCTATCTCGGTAACTCTAATTAGGCTGGTTTAAGTCCAAATTAAGTTATTAATGAAAATGCAGTTTGGGTCGATAGATCGTTTTAGTTTTAAGTGCAGCGCTGATATAAATAATTCAGTTTCTAATTCAAAAATTGAGAAAATAATGTATAATATAGATCATCTTGTATAACCTTCATTTACTCTCTATGCTGGTAGAAGGAACCCAAGTCTGCTTTTCAAATAATATTTTGTCGTTACAAAGTATGGCTTTCTTCAAAAAAGGGATTTTGTTTTTAAGTTCTTTAAAGTCTTTGATTAGGGACACTTTTTTGATAATGACAGTCTTAGCAGGTAAAGTTTCAACAGAACTGATGGTTTGAATTCTTTACAAAATAAGATCTGATTTCATGGCTTTTTTGATTTTAAGGTGTTATTTATTATAAGAACATAAATTAAAACCATGTATTAATAATTTTATCTTTGATCATTAATTTTCCGTTCTTTATAATTTAAATCTATCGATATTAATTTGATTTTATGATTTTCTAATTTTTAATTTCCTACTCCATTTTAGATAACATTATTAATATTTGTTCAATTTAACAGAAAATATTGTAAAAAATGAAAAAGCAATAAAATAACAGGATCGGTTGAAGTCACTTTCCTGAATACTTAAACCCCAAAACTACTGCGAGGATTAAGATGGCACTCATCAAACAAACAATGCATTTTCTCGCGTATTTATTGCTCGCCCATTCATCCGCACTTCTTAAATGCTCATTCCCCTTCTGGATATGCGTGAATGTCTCCTCAATATTAAAGTCGATTCTATCAATTAATGAGCCCTGGTGAATGACAAGTTCATTCAGGTCCCTGTAAACTGCAGTTAACTGATTGATTGACTTCACAATCTCTTGGATTCCTAAATTCCTCTCATCTTATTCATTCATTTGTTACTCAGTCATGAACAAATCAAAATTATCTGCACTTTTCATTCTCTCCCTGTCCTCAGTGTTCAATTGAATCGCGTTATTAATGGTACCTTTTTCGTAGGTTTTTAATCGCTAAAAATACTCTTTTTATTGGTTTCTTAAATCCCTACTTGCCTCTCTGATTTACTGTGCTAAAGACATTTCCATATTGCGGTAATCTTTTTTAATGGAAAATTACATTTTTATTACATTAAAGTTTTGCCTTTCATATTTCTGATTTGAGTTAAACTTTTTTATGCTTTTAAAATATTCTTTTTTATTATCGATCTTATACTTTGACAGCTAATTTGCTTAAGTTACAAATATTTTCATCTTTTTTCTGAGTCTCGCTTTCTTTAAAAGAACTGTAACGAGATTTTGCTTACAAAGCCATTTGTTTTTCTTTGTTTATTGACAAATTTTATACTGATTTAAGTAACTTTTTGTAACAAGTCTTTAACTTCCTAACAAAGTTACACACAAGTTGTATGATACTCGTATGATTTTTCACTGCTGGATGAGTTTCTTGTTGTCTCGCAAAGTAATTCATCAGGATTGGGGTTTATTTAATCTTATATTAAAAGCCAGTGTACTTTAAGTGATGGAATCTTAGTTTTTATTTACGTATTTGAATCTTACATAAGGGGAGAAAAGTACCTGTTCTTTTTTTTGAAAATGCTGATTTTAGCCTGTAAATATGCATCATGTTTGTTTCTAGAAATTCCCAATGTTTTTTTCAGCATTATTTCTTTCTTAGCTTTTTATATATTTTTTATATTTTAAACTTTATAGTTATTACATTCTTGACTTATCAAATTCTTCAAAAATATATATTTTGTATTTTTGTCATTTAATCAGATAAGCTATGAAAATATATTTTAAGAGGAAAATAAAAAATAAACGAATTAAAAAGCAATCAGTAATGTAAGATTTTCTACTCAATCATTTATCGAGTAAAGAGGAATCTCAGGAATTTAATGTCTTCTTGGCAAAAGTTCCAACAATCTTTTTCCATTATAAGATCTTAAAATCTTTAATTTCTTTTTGAGCCTTTAAGATTAAAAAATTTGTAGAGTACATTTTTGATTCCACAGAGCATCATCATTCCACAGTCATTTTGATTATCTTGCTGTGGGAAATCTTTAACCACATGAACATCGTTTAAAGAAACTTACTTAATTTGATAAAGTGTCTCATAAAGTTGAAAACATTTTTTAATGGTGGATTTATTTGAATAAGAATTTTTTAATGTCTCAAGATTCTAAATTTTGGCAATATTTTTGGGTAGGATACTGTCACATATGAATATTTGGCGATTGGAAATGACAACGAAATACCAATGATAATTGTCATTAATGGGGATGATAATGGTTGATTACATGGTAAAGTTCCGCTTTTTGATTTATCTTTGAATTTTCTATGTTGTTGCCTTGAGGGTAGCAAAATATGACTGAATCAAGTGTAGAGTCGGAAGAATCTTTCCATTATTATTAACAATCACTGGTAAACTTGACTTAATAACATCCAACTCCATAAGCTGAATGTAACTGTTAATAACTTCATCATTGAGCCAATGTTTGGGTTTGAGCCTTTTCATCATAGTAAAGGTAATTTCTGACAAGTAAGTAA
>Ga0102832_1002182_pt1 | contig 12578 bp, 8 predicted proteins | sample EBPBio282013_DNA_FD_88942 | JGI IMG/M metagenome (GOLD analysis project Ga0102832, IMG submission 88942) | Wastewater treatment Type I Accumulibacter community from EBPR Bioreactor in Madison, WI, USA - Reactor 2_5/28/2013_ DNA (Illumina Assembly) | ecosystem: Engineered > Bioreactor > EBPR >...
CCGCTGCCGCCAGCGCGATCGAGGCTGATCCCCTGGCTCCACTGGATCAGGAACGGCAGCGTCATCACCACCATGAGGATGCGCGTCGAATGGACCAGCGCGATGATCCGCGCATCGCCGCCGCGCTCCTCGCCATAGATCACCATCTCGACGAGCCCGCCGGGCATGCCCGAGAAGAAGGCGGTCACCCAGTCATAGCCGCCGACCTTGCGGAAGTACCAGACAACGCTGACGCCGCAGGCGAGCATGAACAGGACGAGCCCGCAGAGCGGCACGATCCATTGCGGCACCTGGCCGATGATGGCCGGCGAGAATCCCGAACCGAGCATGACGCCGATGATCGCTGACATGGGCGAGCGGATCACGCCCGATGCCGCCACCGGCAGGCGCGCCAGCGCCGCGATGGTGCAGAAGATCATCGCGCCGAGCATCCAGGGCAGCGGCAGCCGCAGCTTGTAGAACAGCCAGCCGCCGGCAATGCCGATGAGAAGCGCCAGCGCGAAGCCGCGGTAGGGAAAGACCGAAGGCGAAAACTGGGCGAGGCCGCTGCGGACCTCGGCAAGCCAACTCGACACGAACGGTTCCCTCCCTGCCCGAAGGCCGAATAGCACGAGATCGGCGATCAGCATTCCCGATTTGAGGGGATCAGCCGTCTTCGGATGTCGGGGCAGGCAGGAGCGGCAGGCATCCCGAGCGCAGCCGGCGACGTGCGGGAATTTGCCCAGAGGCCGGGGAAATGGTGGGCAGTGACGGGCTCGAACCGCCGACATCCTGCGTGTAAAGCAGGCGCTCTACCAACTGAGCTAACCGCCCCTTGCGGCCCAGCGGCCGGGACCGGACCATGTAGACGGCCCCTGCCCGGCCCGCAAGACCCGCCGGCCTCTCGAGGGGCTACCGATCCGGCAAAAGTCCGCCCCCGGCGCCAGGCCTCGCCCTGAAACGCACAACGCCGCCGGGTTGTCCCGACGGCGCTGAAATGCGGAACGTGTCAGGCCGATCAGGCGTTGACGGCGTCCTTGAGGCCCTTGCCGGCCGAGAACTTCGGCGCCTTCGAGGCCTTGATCTTGACGGGCTTGCCGGTGCGCGGATCGCGGCCCTCGCGGGCGGCGCGGTTGGTCACCGAGAAAGCGCCGAAACCGACGAGCTTCACATCGCCGCCCGACTTCAGCGTCGCGGTGATGGAATCGAAGGTTGCATCCACTGCAGCACCCGCCTGCGCCTTCGTGAGGCTCGCCGCTTCGGCGACCGCGGCGATCAGTTCGTTTTTGGTCACGTGCTGTTCTCCTTGCGTTTTACGCCGGGCCGGGAATCCGTGATTCCGTTGCCGGCGGGGTTTCTCGTTTGCCGTGCAATGGCTCGAAAAGCAAGGCGGGCACTGGATTCTTCGCGCGACGCCGGACGTTTTTGACGCATTTCAACAGAAAACCCCGGGGCGGTGGCCCCGGGGTTTTTGAAGCGTTCCAGACTGGAGCGTCAGTGGGCGACGACGCCGGCGGGGTCTTCCTCGCCCGGCTTGCGCGAGGCGATGGGCTCGGCCTCCTCGTCCCACTCGACCGGAACGGGCTGGCGGATCAGCGCGTGCTTGATCACCTCGTCCATGCGCGAGACCGGGATGATTTCCAGCCCGTTCTTCACGTTGTCCGGGATATCCGCCAGATCCTTGGCGTTCTCCTCGGGGATCAGCACGATCTTCAGCCCGCCGCGCAACGCCGCGAGCAGCTTCTCCTTCAGGCCGCCGATCGGCAGCACCCGGCCGCGCAGCGTGACCTCGCCGGTCATGGCGATGTCCTTGCGGATCGGAATGCCGGTCAGCACCGAGACCATGGCGGTCGCCATGGCGATACCCGCCGACGGGCCGTCCTTCGGGGTCGCCCCCTCCGGCACGTGGACGTGGACGTCGCGCTTGTCGAAGAGCGGCGGCTTGATGCCGAAGGCGAGAGCCCGCGAGCGGACATAGGAGGCCGCCGCCGAGATCGATTCCTTCATCACGTCGCGCAGGTTGCCCGTCACCGTCATGCGGCCCTTGCCGGGCATCATCACGGCCTCGATGGTCAGGAGCTCGCCGCCGACCTCGGTCCAGGCGAGGCCCGTGACGGCGCCCACCTGATCCTCGGTCTCCGCCATGCCGTAGCGATAGCGGGGCACGCCGAGATACTCCTCGACCACCTTCGGGGTGACCTTGATCGTCTTCTTCTTGGTCAGCGTCAGGTCCTTCACGCCCTTGCGGACGAGATTGGACATTTCGCGTTCCAGGTTACGCACGCCCGCCTCGCGGGTGTAGCGCCGGACCACCGTCATCAGCGCCTCGTCCGTGATCGACCATTCCTTCTCGGTCAGGCCGTGCTTGGCGATGGCATTGGGGATCAGGTGCGTCTTGGCGATCTCGTGCTTCTCGTCCTCGGTGTAGCCGGCGATGCGGATCGTCTCCATCCGGTCCAGCAGCGCCGGCGGGATGTTGAGCGTGTTCGCCGTCGTCACGAACATCACGTTGGACAGGTCGAAATCGACCTCCAGGTAATGGTCGTTGAACGTCGCGTTCTGCTCGGGGTCGAGCACCTCCAGCAGGGCCGCCGAGGGGTCGCCCCGGAAGTCCTGGCCCATCTTGTCGATCTCGTCGAGCAGGAACAGCGGGTTCGCCGTCTTGGCCTTCTTCATCGACTGGATGATCTTGCCGGGCATCGAGCCGATATAGGTGCGGCGGTGACCGCGGATCTCGGCCTCGTCACGCACGCCGCCGAGTGACATGCGTACGAACTCGCGGCCGGTCGCCTTGGCGATCGACTTGCCGAGCGAGGTCTTGCCGACGCCCGGAGGGCCGACGAGGCACAGGATCGGGCCGGCGAGCTTGTTGGCGCGCTGCTGCACGGCGAGATATTCGACGATGCGGTCCTTGACCTTGTCGAGGCCGAAATGATCGTCGTCGAGCACCAGCTGGGCGGCGTTCAGATCCTTCTTGATCTTCGAGCGCTTGTTCCAGGGGATGCCGAGCATCCAGTCGAGATAGTTGCGCACCACGGTCGCTTCCGCGGACATCGGCGACATCTGGCGCAGCTTCTTCAGCTCCGCCGTCGCCTTGTCGCGGGCTTCCTTGGTCAGCTTGGTCTGGGCGATGCGCTCTTCCAGTTCGGCCAGCTCGTCACGGCCTTCCTCGCCGTCGCCCAGCTCCTTCTGGATCGCCTTCATCTGCTCGTTGAGATAGTACTCGCGCTGGGTCTTCTCCATCTGGCGCTTGACGCGCGAGCGGATGCGCTTCTCGACCTGCAGCACGGACATCTCGCTTTCCATCAGCGAGAGCACCTTCTCCAGGCGGTGGGCGACGTTGGTGATCTCCAGCACGCCCTGGCGATCGGCGATCTTGACCGCGAGATGCGAGGCGACGGTGTCGGCGAGCTTGGTCGGCTCGTCGATCTGCGTGACCGCGGCGACGATCTCGCCCGAGATCTTCTTGTTGAGCTTCACATAGCTCTCGAACTCGCTGACGACCGAGCGGGCGAGCGCCTCGACCTCAACCTTCTTGCCCTCTTCCTCGGCAAGGCCGGTGGCCTCGGCCTCGTAGAAGGATTCGCTGGCCGCATAGGACGAGGCCTTGGCGCGGCCGACGCCCTCGACCAGCACCTTCACGGTGGAGTCGGGCAGCTTCAGGAGCTGCAGCACGCGGGCGAGCGTACCGATCTCGTAGATCTCGTTGGGCTGCGGGTCATCGTCGCCGGCGTTCTTCTGGGTCGCCAGCAGGATGAGCCCGTCCGTCTTCACCACTTCCTCGAGCGCGCGGATGGACTTCTCGCGGCCGACGAAGAGCGGGACGATCATGTGGGGGAAAACGACGATGTCGCGCAAAGGCAGAACCGGGAAGGTGCCGGTCTCGCCTGGGACGAAGGGGGCGCGTGGCGTCGAGCCAGTCATGGCAATTCCTTTGCAGTTGCGCCCGGCGGACCCCCGAGATGGGCGGAGCGATCGGACGTGTGCGGCCAAGGCGACCATTCGCCCCTCCGCCCTCGCGCATCGCACCCTCATCAGGCGTGCGACTCTCGCAAGTGCACCTAAAGTGGAGACTTCCTCGCCGGCTTTCAAGCGAGGTATCCGGTTCATGCACTACAGCCTTGCATGGCCGGAGGGTCGGAGAAATTCCTATCCTTCAGCTTTGAATTCGCAGTGCTTTTTGCTCAGGCAATCTGGCCGTCATTGCGAGGAACGGAGCGACGAAGCAATCCGGAAGGACTGGGCTGGAGCGTTCGATCCAGTTCGCTGGATCACTTCGCTGCGCTCGCGATGACGTTCATAGCCGGATCGGGGGCATCTCGTGTGTCGATTTCGGATCGGACTGTCGCGGCGCGAAACCGCCTTCAGCCCCACGCCGCCAAAAACGCAAAACGCGCGCCAAGGGGCGCGCGTCCTGTTGTCGCAATCGAGGAGAGATCAGGAGGCCGAGGCGGTCTTGGTCTCGTCCTCGCGCTCCGCGTAGATGAAGAGCGGGCGCGCCTTGTTCTCGACAGCCTCGGGGCCGATCACGACCTGCTCGACGCCTTCCAGGCCGGGCAATTCGTACATGGTCTCAAGCAGAATGCCTTCCATGATCGAACGCAGGCCGCGCGCGCCGGTCTTCCGCTCGATCGCTTTGCGGGCGATCAGGCTGACGGCCTCGTCGGTGAAGGTGAGCTGGGTGTCCTCCATCTCGAACAGGCGCTGATACTGCTTGACCAGCGCGTTCTTCGGCTCGGTCAGGATGGTCTTCAGCGCCGGCTCGTCGAGATCCTCCAGCGTCGCCAGGACCGGCAGACGGCCGACGAACTCGGGGATCAGGCCGAACTTCAGGAGATCCTCGGGCTCGACCTGACGGAAGATCTGGCCGATGCGGCGATCATCCGGGGCCTCGACCTTGGCGCCGAAGCCGATCGAGGTGCCCTTGCCGCGGCTCGAAATGATCTTGTCGAGACCGGCGAAGGCGCCGCCGCAGATGAAGAGGATGTTCGTCGTGTCGACCTGCAGGAATTCCTGCTGCGGATGCTTGCGCCCGCCCTGCGGCGGCACGGAGGCGACGGTGCCTTCCATGATCTTCAGCAGCGCCTGCTGGACACCCTCGCCCGAGACGTCGCGGGTGATCGAGGGGTTGTCCGACTTGCGGCTGATCTTGTCGATCTCGTCGATATAGACGATGCCGCGCTGCGCCCGCTCGACATTGTAGTCGGAGGCTTGCAGCAGCTTGAGGATGATGTTCTCGACGTCCTCGCCGACATAGCCGGCCTCGGTCAGCGTCGTCGCATCGGCCATCGTGAAGGGCACGTCCAGGATGCGGGCGAGCGTCTGCGCGAGCAGCGTCTTGCCCGAGCCGGTCGGCCCGATCAGCAGGATGTTCGACTTCGCCAGCTCGACGTCGTTCTGCTTCGTCGCGTGCGAGAGGCGCTTGTAGTGGTTGTGCACCGCCACGGAGAGCACCTTCTTGGCGTGCTCCTGGCCGATGACGTAGTCGTCGAGGACCTTGCGGATTTCCTTGGGGGTCGGCACGCCGTCCTTCGACTTCACCAGCGCGGATTTGGATTCCTCGCGGATGATGTCCATGCAGAGCTCGACGCATTCATCGCAGATGAACACGGTCGGGCCCGCGATGAGCTTGCGAACCTCATGTTGGCTCTTGCCGCAGAAAGAGCAGTAAAGCGTGCTCTTCGAGTCGCCGCCGGGCTTGTTAGCCATCCGTCCATCTCCAGTTCGGGAGCCGGAAGCCGCATCGCCTGCAGCCGTCGTCTCTCCGTCATACTTAAGCGCTCAGATCACGATGATTAGGTTAACGGCCCGTTCCGGTACATTCGGATACGCAGGGCCGGCCCAAGCCGGATCAGAATGGAGCGCCAGTCCGCTCACCCCCGGCCCCATGCAAACACGGGGCCGTCCCTCATTCAATATGGGGGCTCGGATGAGCCGGGCCAACCCACAGGATCGCGAGCGCCCGATCAGGCCTCGGCCTCCGGCCGGCGCTCCATGACCTTGTCGATCAGGCCGAACTCCTTGGCCTGCTCGGCGGTCATGAAATTATCGCGTTCCAGCGCGGCGTGGATGTCCTCGTAGGAGCGCCCGGTGTGCTTCACGTAGATCTCGTTCAGCCGCTTCTTCAGGCTCTCGACTTCCCTGGCATGGATCAGGATGTCGGTGACCTGGCCCTGAAAACCGCCGGAGGGCTGGTGAACCATGATGCGGGCGTTCGGCAGGGCGAAGCGCATGTCCTTGGCGCCGGCCGTCAGCAGGAGCGAGCCCATCGAGGCGGCCTGGCCGATGCAGACCGTCGTCACCGGGCAGCGGATCAGCTGCATCGTGTCGTAGATCGACAGGCCGGAGGTCACCACGCCGCCGGGCGAGTTGATGTAGAAGGAGATTTCCTTCTTGGGGTTCTCGGCTTCGAGGAACAGGAGCTGCGCCACGATCAGCGACGCCGAGTAATCCTCGACCGGGCCGGTCAGGAAGATGATGCGCTCGCGCAGCAGGCGCGAATAGATGTCGAAGGCGCGTTCGCCGCGGCTCGACTGCTCGACCACCATCGGGACGAGATTGTTGTAGGTCTCGAGCGGATCGCGAAGCATGGATCTGTCCTTGAGGTGAAGGCGCCGGGCAACCGGCGAAACATCGAATCGGCAGCGTTTAGGAAGCCACCCACATAAGCACGGCAATCGCGACTGAAAAGGGAAGCGCCGCCGGTCGCGAAGGCCGGCGGCGCGATAGCTGTCGTTAAGGTTGCCGTGAGGCTCAGGCGGAGGCGTCGTCGGCCTTGGCTTCGGCCTTCTTCGTCTTCTTGGCGGCGGCCTTCTTCGGCTTGGCCTCGGTGGCTTCCTCGGCGTCGTCGTCGGCGTAGAGCGCCTCGCGCGAAACCGTCTGGTCCTCGACCTTCACCTGGCCGAGCAGATGGTCGACGACCTTCTCCTCGAAGATCGGGGCGCGGATTTCAGCCAGAGCCTGCGGGTTCTTGCGGTAAAAGTCCCAGACCTGCTTCTCCTGGCCCGGGAACTGGCGGGCGCGCTCGATCAGGGCCTGCGTGACCTCGTCATCCGAGATCTGGACCTTGGCCTGCTCGCCGATCTCGGCCAGCACGAGGCCCAGACGCACGCGGCGCTCGGCGATCTTGCGGTAGTCGGCGCGAGCGGCGTCCTCGGTGGTGTCCTCGTCGGCGAAGGTCTTGTTGGCCTGCTTCATGTCGGCCTCGACCTGGCTCCACACGCTGGCGAACTCCTGCTCGACCAGGGTCGGCGGCAATTCGAAGGTGTACTTGCCGTCGAGCGCGTCGAGCAGGCCCTTCTTGAGCTTGCGGCGCGACTGGGCGGTGAAGTCACGGCCGATCTGCTCGCTCACCGCTTCCTTGAGCTTGTCGAGCGATTCCATGCCGAAGGCCTTGGCGAGCTCGTCATTGATCTCGATGGCGTCCGGGCCCTGCACGTCGGTGACGGTGACCTCGAACTCGGCCGGCTTGCCGGCGAGGTTCTCGGCCGCATAGTTCTCGGGGAAGGTCACCTTGACGGTGCGGGTCTCGCCGGTCTTGGCGCCTTCGAGTTGCTCCTCGAAGCCCGGGATGAACTGGCCGGCGCCGAGATCGAGCGGGATGCCCTCGCCCGTGCCGCCGTCGAACTTCTCGCCGTCGAGCGTGCCGACGAAAGAGATGATCAGGCGGTCGCCCTTCTCGGCCTTGGCCTTCTCGCCCTTCGAGGTGTAGCTGCGGTTGCCGGAAGCCATGCGCAGCAGCGCGGCGTCGACATCGGCGTCCGGAACCTCGGCGACCGGCTTCACGAGCGAGACGTCCGAGAGGTCGGCGAGCTCGATCTTCGGGAGAACCTCAAGCGCGACGGTGAAGGCGAGATCGCCCTTGGCTTCCATCGCGGCCTCGATCTCTTCCTTGTTCTCGGGGAAGCGGATCTGCGGCTCGAAGGCGAGCTTCAGGTTGTTGTCGGCGACGATCTTCTGGTTCGCCTCGTTGACGGCGTTCTGCAGCACGTCGGACATGACCGAGCGGCCATAGAGGCGGCGCAGATGCGCGACCGGCACCTTGCCCGGGCGGAAGCCGTTGATCTTGGCCTTGCCCTGGAGGTCCTGGAGGCTGCCATCGAGCCTGGACTTCAGGTCGGCGGCGTTCAGCACCACCTGGAATTCGCGCTTGAGGCCCTGGGACAGGGTTTCGGTCACGTTCATTTTTCTACCGCCAACAGCTCGTTTACGTCTCAATGTCCAAAGCGCGACGCCGGTTCCGACCGCCGCCGCGCTCGCGAAAAACTAGACCGATGGTGCGGGCGGAGGGACTCGAACCCCCACGACTTTCGCCGCTGGTACCTAAAACCAGTGCGTCTACCAATTCCGCCACGCCCGCCGGCCGATAGCGCTGCGCGCGAGCAAACGCAGCGCGGCCATCGTCAAGCCGCAGGCCTATACGCATTTCGGCCGGGCCATGCAGCAAAAAAATGACGGTTCTGCAAAACAGGCCGCCCACAGCGCATTTCGAAGCCAGGGCGGGACCGGCTCTCGCCAGAACCGGCCGGCCGGATTATGCGATAGGCCATGACGAAGCCGCCCGCCACCGCCCGCCTCTCGCTCACGCGCCGCCATATGTTGGCGGGGCTCGGCGGCGCCGGCCTGATCGCGCCCTCGACGGGTTTCGCGCAAACACCGGTCTCGCCCGCCAAAGCCCTGGCCGAGCCGCAGCGGCAATCGCTCATCGCTGCCCCGACGAAGGCACGCCTACGCCCCTCGCCGCCGGTCGATACGGAAATCTGGGCCTTCGATGGCGCGACGCCGGCCCCGCCCCTGCGAATCAAGCAGGGCGAAACGCTGGCCGTGAAGCTCGAAAACAAGACGACCGCACCGCTCGACCTGCACTGGTACGGCCTGCGTGGCGAGGCCGAACGCGATGGCGCCGCCAGCTTCACGCGCCCGCCGATCGCGCCCGAAGAAGCCGGCGAGTTCCGGATCACGCCACAAGATTCGGGCACCCTGCTCTATCGGCCGCTCCGGGCCGGTGGCTCATCCGAGCCGGCGGGCCGTGGCCTGAGCGGGCTCGTCATCGTCGAGGAGAAGGAACCGCTGCCCGTCGATCTCGACCTGCCCGTACTCGTTACGGACTGGCTGATCGGCGACGACCAGGCGATCCAGCCTTTCGTGCTGCAGGGCAACGCCTCGGCCTCGGCCGGGCGGCTCGGGAGCTGGCTCACCGTCAACGGACGCTCGCCGCCGCTGCCGATCTCGGCGCGCCCCGGCGCACGCATCCGCCTCCGGCTCGCCAATGCCTGCAACGCCCGGATCATGCGACTGCGCTTCGACGGCGGAAAGCCGACCGTGATCGCCGTCGACAGCCAGCCGACCGAGAGTTTCGAGCCCGTGCGCTCGCAACTGCCCTTCGCGCCGGGCACGCGCTACGACGTCATCCTCGACCTGCCGATCGAGGTCGGCGCCGCCGTCAATGTCAGTGCCCTGATCGGCGGCGGGCTACCTTTGGTCCGGATCGTGACGGCGGGCCAGCCACAGGTGCCGCCGGCTGCGGCGCCGGCCCTCAAGCTCAACCCTGCATTGCCGCTCGGCGTGCGGATGCAGGACGCGCTTCGCCCCGAACTCCTGATCGAGGGCGGCGCCAAGCTCACCGAGGATCAGAAGCTCGATTTCACCGGGCTGGACCTCGCCAGCCCGTGGCGGGTCAATGGCGGCACGGGCTCGTTCGAGGGCAAGCCGCTGTTCAGCGTCAAGCGCGGCACGCCGATCGTGATGGCGATCGACAACCGCACCGCCTTCATCCAGCCGTTCCACGTCCACGGCCACAGCTTCCGGCTGCTGCATCCGCTCGACGACGGCTGGGAGAACTATTTCCTCGACACCGTGCAGATTCCCGAGCGCAAGAAGCTGCACATCGCCTTCATCGCCGACAACCCCGGCCGCTGGCTGATCTCGTCGACGGTGCTGGAGCGCTTCGACCTCGGGCTGTGGAGCTGGTTCGAGGTGATGTGAGGTTGCCTCCCCGTCATTCCGGGGCAGGCCGAAGGCCTGAGCCCGGAACCCATGAACACCGCACTACCGTCGTGATCGTGCTTGTCCCGACCATCCACGTCTTCGCTGGTCGAAGGCCGTGGTTAAGACGTGGATGCTCGCCACAAGGGCGAGCATGACGAACTGGAACTGCGTCGTGTTCATGGGTTCCGGGCTCGCCGCTACGCGGCGCCCCGGAATGACGGCAATGGTTCAGCGGCTCATAGCCCCAGCCGCTCGACCACGTCCTGCACGATCGCGTCCTTGCTGTCCTCGACCGAGACGACGAGTGGGCGCTCGTCGTCGCCCGGCTCTTCCAGCGCGGCGAACTGGCTGTCGAGCAGGGCTGGCGGCATGAAATGGTGCTGGCGGGCGGCCATGCGCCGGCCGATCAATTCGCGCGAGCCCTTGAGGTAGACCAGCGCTACATCCTGCCGGTCGCCGACGATCACCTGCCGATAGGCGCGCTTGAGCGCCGAGCAGGTGACGATGCCGTGCTCGCCCTTGGCCCGGAGATCGTCGATCCAGGCGGCGATGGCCGCGAGCCAAGGCTTGCGGTCGTCATCGTTGAGCGGCGTGCCACCGGCCATCTTGGCGACGTTCTCAGGGGGATGGAAGGAATCGGCGTCGCGGAACGGCCAGCCGAGGCGCTCCGCCAGCCGCTCGCCGAGTGAGGTCTTGCCCGAGCTCGCGACGCCCATCACGACGATGACGGCCGGGCGGCCGCCGCTTGTTGCCTCTGCCACTGCTTCAGCCCTGCTTCTTGGCTTCGACATGGCCGCCGAATCCGGCGCGCATCGCCGAGAGGATCTTCTCGCCGAAGGTGTGGTCGACGCGCGAGCGGAAGCGCGCGAACAGGGCCGAGGTCAGCACTTCGGCCGGGGTCGCCGTCTCGACGGCGGCATCGACCGTCCAGCGGCCCTCGCCCGAATCCGAGACGTTGCCGGTATAGGAGGAGAGCTCCTCGTCGGCGGCCAGCGCCTCGGCCGTGAGATCGAGCAGCCAGGAGGTGACGACCGAGCCGCGACGCCAGACCTCGGCGATCTCGGCGGTATCGAAATCAAAGCCGTATTCGGCCGGCAGGCCTTCCTTGGCCGAGGCGTTGCGCAGGAGGTCGAAACCCTCAGCGAAGGCCTGCATCATACCGTACTCGATGCCGTTATGGATCATCTTGACGAAATGGCCGGCGCCGGTCGGGCCGCAATGGAGATAGCCCTGCTCGCTCGTCGGGTTGCGACCCTCGCGATGCTTGGTCGGCTCGATGTCGCCCTTGCCGGGCGCCAGCGTCGCGAAGATCGGCTCCAGCCGGTCGAAGGCGGCCTTATCGCCGCCGATCATCAGGCAATAGCCGCGATCCAACCCATGGACCCCGCCGGAGGTGCCGATATCCATGTAATGGATGCCCTTCGCACCCAGCTCCTTGCCGCGGCGGACATCGTCCTTCCAGAAGGCATTGCCGCCGTCGATCAGCGTGTCGCCGGAGCTGGTGATCGTCATCGACAGCTTGGTCGATGCGTTCAGGATGCTGTCGCGGATGATGTCGCTGGCGGAGCCCAGCTCGTCACGCAGCGTCTCATGGGCGCCGGCAATCGAGGAGCGAACGCGCTCGGCATGGCTGACCACGGCTTCGCGCTCGCTGCCGAGGCCGTCGACCAGCGAACGGATGCGGGCGGCGTTTTCCGAATAGGAGCGCTCGATCTGGTTGACTTCGGTGTGGACGAGCGTTTCCAGCTCGACGGCACGCGCCAGCGTGCGCTCGATGCCTTCGCCCATGGCGGCGACTTCGCGGCGCACCGCCTGGCCGACCATCATGACGCGGTCCTGGGCCATGTTTTCCGGCTCGGCGAGACGGAAGGCGACTTCGGTCATCGACTGGGCGGCAATGCGCATTTCCTGGGCGCGGCGTATCATCGCGGCAAAAGCCCAGAACAGCGCAATCGGAATGACTGTTGCGAGAACGAGCATCAGCAGGCCCGGGCGGGCGAGGGCGTCGTCAAGCGAACGGATGGCCCAGATGCTGGGCGTGACAAGGCGATCGGCCAGGGCTGCTGCGCCTGCGACCCACGCGACCGATACGAGGCCGACCATCCAGTAGATGGTGCTCGAGGCGCGGCGGTTGAGGCTGTGCAGGAGCGACTTGTAGTCCTTCTGGCGCTCGTCATTTGCGGGCTTCAGGCCTTCGGGCTGAAGCGGGCGCGGCGGATCGATCGGGCGAAGCGAGGTCGGCGGCTCGGCAATGGCCTGCTTGACCGGAGCCTGCTTGACGGGCGCTGGCGCGGGCTTGGGAGCAGCTGCAACGACAGGCTTCTGCTTGTTGCTCTCTTGAGCCAGTTCGGCGGCAGCCTGGGAAATCTGCGCCTCGAAGTCGTCGATCGATGCCGTCATGTCCAGGCCGCCGTCATCGGCGCCCGTCAGATCGAGATCGAGGGCTGCCTCGAGCTCCTTTGCCACATCCATGTCGATTTTTGTGGGAGTGGATTTTTTCGCCATGCCTTCGCTACCCTGTACTAAAGACGCGGAATTACTGGACTTTTTGTCCTATTTTTGACCGCGTCCGAGGCTCAATATGGACCGCCCGTATCGTAGTGACACAATCG
>Ga0102832_1000779_pt2 | contig 12550 bp, 5 predicted proteins | sample EBPBio282013_DNA_FD_88942 | JGI IMG/M metagenome (GOLD analysis project Ga0102832, IMG submission 88942) | Wastewater treatment Type I Accumulibacter community from EBPR Bioreactor in Madison, WI, USA - Reactor 2_5/28/2013_ DNA (Illumina Assembly) | ecosystem: Engineered > Bioreactor > EBPR >...
AAGTCATAACGCATGATGGAATATCTTCCGATTTCTTGAGTGAGATAGGGAGAGGTGGGAAATGTGGGTCAAAACTCTAATTCAAGAAAATCATGCGTATATTTGCTAATTTTCACTAAAGATACATCACCCATGCCGGGGGCGACAATAGAAAATCGCGTCAATATTTGGATTATATTCTTGTATTGGCTGTGTGTGCCTCGCACGTTTAAGCGCTTATATGTCATTATTTTTTGATTGAGCGAAGATCACTCTGTCACCGGTTGAGTAAGGTGTCACTTTGGAACAAATGATGAAAATTTGGGTTGTTATCCGTTCGATTTCTGTATTTTGGGTATGAAACCTAACATAAAACCAACCTTTGATTCAGTTCTCCCCTCGGTATTAGTACGCGCATAACTACACCCTATTGTTCTAATTGCATAATGCATCTACGATTATGATAGGGCAATGTAAAGTTATTGCTGGAATATGAACGTGTGTCACTATAGTTGCTTAAGGTGTGTTATGGCTTTTCGTCGCGTCAATCTATTCACCTTCATTGTTGTTTGTTTACTCGTTATGACCAGCGTTCAGGCGCAAGAACCGCCAACCCCTGAACCACCGACCGCAATTGTAATTCCTACAGACATCCCTACGCTGCCACCAATGGCAACGGATTTGCCTACGCTTACGCCGCTTCCAACTGAACTGCCTCCATTGGAACCGAGCTTTACACCGCTTCCGTTACCCACTGAAACGGAGACAGCGACCATTACGCCTTCGGCGACTTTTACGGATACACCCAGCCTTGAGCCGAGCTTAACCGCAACGGCTTCGAGTACGGCTTCCGCAACGGCAAGCGCTACAGCCAGTTTGACTCCATCGCTGACGGCTTCGGCAACGGCTGAGGAATTGGTTGGCGCACAAAATGTACAGGCGCTGAATGTGACCTGTGATCCGTCGGCGAGCATTCAACAGGCGAATGTCAGCTCTACGGGTGAGGAAGGCAATGTTTCGGGTAACCTGAACAGTTTGTCTGCTGATGGTCGCTATTTGTATTTCCCATCACGGGCGGCGAACCTTGTGGTTGGTGATACGAACAATATGGTCGATTATTTTGAGTTCGACCGTACGAACTGCCAGACGCGGCGGATTACGGTGGGTTCGAGCGGGGAACAAGGTGACGGCGACTCGGATGTCGGCAATATTTCGGGTAACGGGCAGTATTTCGCTTTCGCGTCGAAGGCATCGAATTTCGCTGTTGGAGACACCAACGGCAAGTACGATATTTTCGTTAAGAACCTGCAAACGGATGCAGTTACCCGTATTCCGGCTGACCCGGATAACCTGATTTCAACAGCTTACTATATCGGTGACGTGACCATTTCGGACGATGGGCGTTTTGTGGCGTTCGATGTGCTGGTGTCGGCTGCTACACCAAGCGGTTTCTCTGGCACACCGGTGCTGTATGACCTGCAAAGCTCGACGCGGACGGTGATCGCATCCGAGGGGCGCAGCCTTTATATTTCAGGTAATGGGAACTACATCGCGTTCGAATCATCTCTATCGAACCTCGTTGCAGGTGATACCAACAGCGTTGATGATGTGTTCATTTATGATCGTGTTGGAGCGAGTTTTACCCGTGCCTCGGTGATGACGGACGGCACACAATCTTTCTTTGCACAGGAATTTCCTTCCATTTCCATATCGGGAGATGGTCGGTACGTCTCGTTTACGTCACTTATACCCTTTGCAACGAATGACACCAATAATGCGAGTGATGTTTACGTGCGGGATCGTATCAATAATACGACCACACTGGTATCCCTTCAAAATAATGGGACGTTATTTGCTGCCGGCGGCTTGGGTACTCGACTCTCAGCCGATGGGCGCTATGTGGTGTTCATAACCAGCAGCGGTGTTCAGGTGCGCGATCTGGCGATCAGTCAAACGTACCTCATCACTAATGCATATCCTATTAACGGTGGGCTTGAGATTTCAGCAGACGGGGCTTACCTGACTTTTAGCACGGGTTCAGGAACTCCACCGAATGATATACGCAATGTTTATGTTGCTCGCCGGTTGGCGTTTGCGCTGCCTACTATAACACCAACATCTTCGCAAACCCCCGCGACAGGTTTTGCGACGTGCGCACCGAGCGCAAATCTCTCGGTTGTCTCGGTCAGTTCGAGCGGAACTTTAGGTAATGGTGACGCAGGGTTGTGGTACTTTGCCCTGTCGAACAATGCGCGTTATGTCTACTATGTTTCATCCGCTACCAACTTAGTAGCTGGTGACACCAATCTGGTTGATGATATTTTTCGGTTTGACCGGGAAACCTGCCAGACGATCCGTGTATCTACGGATGCGAGTGGGAATCAAGCTAATAATACCTCAAGCATGTTTGGCGTTTCCGAGAATGGGCAGGTTATCGTTTTTGGTTCTAGCGCGACTAATTTGGTTGCGGGAGACCCGAATGGGGGTATCTTCGTCCGTAATCTGACGAACAATACAATTATTCGTATCCCGAATTCGACTACATCGGGTAATCCATCAATTTCTGCTGATGGACGGTACGTTGCGTATACAAGCCCTGCGACTGCGAGTTCCTTCTACGTGATGTTATACGATACGCAAACGGCTCAAAGCATTACAGCCGCTACGACCTCTACTCAAATTCAGTGGGCGAAAATATCTTCAGACGGAAGCACCATTCTCTATCATTCCACGGCTACTACGCTTGGGGTTTATGATCGTGTCGCAGGCGTGAATACTCCACTCAATTTCAATGCTGATCTTGCCTCATTAGCGGATATTTCAGCTAATGGACGGTACATTGTTTTTGTGTCAGACGCAACCAACCTTGTGCCGAATGATACAAATGCCAAGAAGGATACGTTTGTTTATGACCGCCAAACGAGCCAATTTGTAAGAACATCGGTTAGTTCGGCGGGGGCGCAAACAGCGAGTAATTCCGGTTTTGTATCCATATCACCGGATGGTCGTTATGTGTCGTTTGTTTATAACGGTAGCGATTTAGTTCTGAGCGATACGAATAACACCTCAGATCTCTATGTGCGTGATCTGGTGTTGCAGCGTACCTATTTAGTGTCGACAGGGGATAACGGGCAGTTGGGGAATAATGGCTCTGGTGGGTCGTGGCTGCCATTCTCGTCCGACAATCAATATCTTGTCTTCCCTTCCGGTGCGGGTAATTTGATTGCGAATGATCTGAATGTACGGCAAGATGTTTTCATCACAAAGCTCTTGGCGTTCCAAGCCAATGATTTTGCAACGGCGACGGCTGCTGCGCCCATGACTCAAACGGCGGTGGCGCAGGCTACGCAAATTGCTGCTGCAACGGCGACCAAGCAGGCGGAGAATTGTGCTGCGGCGAATAGTGAACCGCTTCAGTGGGTTGATAATGGCACATTGGGAAATGGTTTGTCTCGCAGACCTTATATATCATCTACGGGTCGTTATGTGGCGTTTGAGTCAAGTGCACCTGATTTTGTGATCGGTGACACCAATAACAAATCAGATGTGTTCGTTTTTGATCGTGAAACTTGCCGTATCGTACGTGCGTCCGTTTCGGCAAGCGGAGTCGAAGCGAACAATGACTCGATGTCAGCATTTGTTTCTGCGAATGGTCGCTATGTTGCTTTTGTGTCCTTAGCTAATAATCTCACCAGTGGAGACAGTGATAACTTGTGGGACGCTTATGTCAAGGACTTGCAAACGGGTGCAGTAACACGATTGCAAGCCGGATTTGCAGCGGCATCCAGTTTCACCGGCATGGTGTATATTGCTGACGATAATCACTCGGTTATTTTCAGAACGCCTACTACGTTTACCCTTTATGACTTGCAAAGTCAGCAGCAAAGCGTTCTTGTCACATCAAACGGCCTTCAAACCAATGTGATTTGGAGTCCCTTATCGTCAGACCTGCGCTACTTTGTTTTTAGCGCGTCTGATGCAGCGCTTGTATCTGGCGATACAAATAATGTCTCAGACGTATATCTACTGGATCGTCAAACTAGTACGCTCTCCCGTATATCAGTATCCACGGCTGGTATTCAGGGCGATGATAATAGTGGCGACGGTATCATCAGTGCAAATGGTCGCTACGTCGTTTTCACGTCTTATGCTCGCAATTTCGCAAATGATACGCTCAATAATTCAGACGTTTTTGTCCGCGATCTTCTGGCTAACACAACCACTCGTGTGTCAGTATCGACTTCTAATATTGAGGGGAACGGGCAATCGGGACATGGCTCGGTTTCTGCTGATGGTCGTTATGTGGTCTTTTTGTCGGAGTCCACGAACTTAGTCAGTAACGATACAAATGAAAGCGACGATGTTTTTGTTCGCGATCTGGTGATAGGAGAAACTTATCTTATTCCCAGAAATTTGACGGGGAGTTCAGATAATTACAATTCTGATCGACCAGTAATTTCTGGTTCTGGCGATTACGTTACATTTGCTATCCATTCGAAAGTTACAATTCCACCTACTAATTTGTATTCCCACATATTGGTTGCAAAACGTTCCGCTTTTGCTCCAGCAGATATAATCGCAACTCAAACGGCGGTTGCTCAAGCGACGGCGACGGCTGCTGCACCCATGACGCAAACAGCAGTGGCGCAGGTGACTGCGACCTATGTGGCGGCGACACAAACGGCGGTAGCGGCGAATACGATTGTGGTGAATACGACATCAAGCAGCACGAGTGGGTCATGTAACGCGGTGACCTGTACGCTGCCGCAAGCGGTGGCGCGGTCGAACAGCATGATCGGGGTACAGACGATTACGTTCAATATCCCCGGTACGGGTGTGAAGCAGATTTTTCTGAGTGATTCGCTGCGGTTTACGTCATCAGCCATTTTGGATGCCTCCACTCAACCCGGTTATGCGGGCAGCCCACTGATTGAGATCGTACCGTATAGCGCTACAAGCCCTGTAGATGGCATTGTGGTGAATGGGGCAAACCCCACTGTTTATGACCCTGCAACCTCGGTCACAATTCGCGGGGTTGCTATCGGCGGCTTTGTGGGCGGTGGCATCTTGCTGGGGAACGGGCAAAGCCATGTCGTAGAAGACAGCTATATCGGCACAAATGCGGCGGGTACAGAGGCGAATGGCAATGACACCGGGATTTTCGTCCGCGCTCCCAACAGCATTATTCGGAACAACCTGATTTCGGGCAACAATAACGTCGGTCTCTATATTTACAGCAATGGTGGACGGAACGGCAATAACAACAGCATAGTAGGAAATTTCATTGGCACGGATGTCACAGGTGAGTATCCGCTGCCGAACAGCTATGGTATTCGCCTGACTGAGGGCGCACTGAATAATGTGGTGGGTGGGGCAACGCTGGCGGATGCGAACCTGATTTCGGCCAATCTCAATAACGGTATCTTGATTGACGGAAACAGCAACGCAAACGTGGTGGCGGGGAACATCATCGGTTTAGACGCGACGGGCGATTATTTGCTGGGGAATGGCGGCACGGGCATCTATGTTTCACAGGCGACGAACACGGTCATTGGCGGTGATACGCCCGAAGCTGGCAATGAGATTTGGGGAAACCTCAGCGGTATTGCTGTCATCAATCAGTCGGACAATACGATTGTTCGCAACAATGTGATCGCCCAAAATGGCTCAACCGGGATCAGCGTTCTTGCGAATGGCACCCAGCTTATCGAAAATGTGGTGGCTTTCCACACCAATGCTGGCGTGACAATCGGCAGCGGCACCGGCAACCGTATTTCGATGAACCGTGTTTACTCGAACGGCGGTATGGGCATTGATCTCGGCGGGATTTACTCGGTTTTACCGAATGATGTTGGTGATGTGGACAATGGTGCAAACGGCTTACAAAACTATCCTGTAATCACGAGTGTGGTTACTGGTGGGGGTAGTTCGACGATTACCGGATCACTGAGCAGTAAGGCTAATTCAACTTACCGCGTTGAGTTTTTCACGAATGCCGTCTGTGACGCAACCGGATATGGTGAGGGGCAGACTTACCTCGGCTATACGGATGTGACGACAAACGCGAACGGCGTGGCGAATTTCTCGGTTCAATACCCGCCGATCAATTCGGGCGCGACATTTGGCATTAACTGGTCAGCCGCGTTCTTCGCCTCATCCAACTTAACTGGAACGGCTGTAAACGTATCTGGTATCAATGGGCTTAATTTCAATTGGGGCAGCGGTTTGCCCATTGTGAACGGGAACGCTGTTCCGGGTATGCCAGCCGATAATTTCTCGGCACGGTTTACCTCGACACAATCCTTCGCGGCGGGGACTTACAATTTTGTCGCAAGCTCTGATGATGGCGTGCGGGTTTATATTGACGGTGTGCTGCGGCTCGATAAATTCTTCGGTCGCCCACTGACGACTGACCAATTCTCAGTGACTTTAACCACCGGTACGCACAATCTGGTAGTCGAATATTTCGAGGGTATCGACACGGCATCGTTGCAGTTGAACTGGTCGTTAAATGGGGGTGCGCCGAACGTCGTCACCTCAACAGCGACGGATGCGCTCGGTAATACATCCGGTTTTTCAGCCTGTCGCGCGGTTCAAACCATATTGGGGGTGGGCAGCATCCAAGAAACCAGCAGTGCGCTCATCTATCAGGGCAACTGGGTAAGTTTGACTGGTGCCGGGAATGGCGGCGGCTTTAAATACACGACTGATCCGAATGCCCGCGTCAGTTTCTGGGTGGATAGCAGTGTGTCGCGTGTAACTTTCTATCGCACCATTCATCCTGCCTATGGTTCGACCCAAATATTCCTCGACAACGGCACAACGCCGTTCGCTACGATGGTGAATACGAGTGCGACTATCGCTAATGGGGTTCCGTACACCATTGTCCTTCCGGCAGGCGGGCATCGCATTGAACTCCGTAATGTCGGTACTGCTTATAGCAGCCTCGATCAAATTGATTTGTTAGGCGCTGCTGCCACTTTGCAGACTGGAACCTACCAAGATACCGACGCGAATTTGACCTTTGTAGGCAATTGGGTACATAACCCGATGGCCGGTGCTTATGGTGGCAGCCGCCGTTATACCAATGATCCAAATGGGCGAGTTATCTTCAATATTGATAATAGTGTCGGACGCATCTTGGTCTACCGTACGCTGTACCAGACTGGCTCTTACGGCTCGATGCAAATCTTGGTCGATGGCGCTTTGACCACGACGATGCCCAACAATCCAAGCTCAACGGTCGTGTACGGTGTGCCGTTTGCGTTCGAAGTTACCCCCGGCAGCCATACGATTGAATTCCGAAATGTAGGCAGCACCTACAGCGATATTGATCAGATCGTCCTATTACCCGCGGCCACGCCAATGAGTGTCGGGACGTTCCAAGAGGCAGACGCAGGACTGACTTACAGTGGTAATTGGACGAGTGTTTCCAACGTCGGGGCATTGGGCGGTTCACGGCGCTACACGAATGACCCGAATGCTCGCGTGTTTTTCTATACGGACAGCAGCGTAGGGCGGGTCACGATCTACCGTACTATCGCGGGCAGCACGTTTGGCTCGATGCAGGTTTATGTGGATGGGACGCTGCACAGCACGTTTGCGAATAACACCAGCACTACCGTGCAGTACGGTGTGCCGAACACCTTCCTTGTGACCCCCGGCACGCATCGGATTGAGCTGCGAAATGTTGGCACTACCTTTGGCGACATTGATCAACTTGTTTTACAGCCTGCTCCAGCTTCGCTCGGTGTGGGGGTCTATCAGGAAACCGATAGTGAACTTATTTACATGGGTAACTGGACGAGTATTGCTGGCGGCGGGGCGCTGGGCGGCAGTCGGCGCTATACCAATGATCCGCTTGGGCGTGCGGCCTTCAATATTGACAGCAGCGTGGGCAAAGTCACGATTTACCGGACGGTGGCAGGCAGTTCATTCGGGACGATGCAAGTCTACGTCGATGGTGTTTTGAACAGTACGATTGCCAACAACACTGCGAGTGCTGTGCAGTATGGCGTGCCGTTTACGATCCTCGTAACGCCCGGAAACCACACTGTTGAACTGCGGAATGTTGGTAATAAATTCGGCGATCTGGATCAAATTACCCTAGAAGCGCCTACTGCCGCGCTGGGCATTGACACCTATCAGGAGACGAATGCCGAACTGACCTATATCGGTAATTGGACGAGTATTGCGGGTGGAGGCGCGTTGGGCGGCACACGCCGTTATACGAATGACCCAAGTGCGCGAGTGAGTTTTAACGTCGATAGTACAGTTGGCAGGGTAACCATTTACCGCACCATCGCTGGCAGCACATTTGGAGCGATGCAAGTGTATGTTGATGGGGTGTTGAACGGAACCATCGCGAATAATACGGCTAGCGCGGTTCAATATGGTGTTCCTTATACCTTCCCGATTGCACCGGGTAACCACACGATTGAGCTGCGAAACACGATTAGCAAGTTCAGCGATCTTGACCAGATTGTCTTAGAAGCACCAACGACTGCTTTAGGTGTCAACACGTATCAAGAAACGACCCCGGAACTTTCCTACGCCGGCAATTGGACGAATATCGCGGGTGGCGGGGCGCTGGGCGGCACACGCCGTTACACGAATGACCCGAACGCGCGGGTGAGCTTTAACATCGACAGCAGCGTGGGCAAAGTCACGATTTACCGCACGGTAGCGGGCAGCACGTTCGGGACGATGCAGGTTTACGTCGATGGGGTGTTGAACAGCACGATTGCGAATAACACGAGCAGCACTGTGCAGTTTGGCGTACCTTATACCTTCGCTGTCATCCCCGGAAACCACCTGATTGAACTGCGTAATGGGAGTGCGACATTTAGCGACATCGATCAGATTATGCTGGATGGGCCACCCGCGCCGCTGACAGTCACAACCGGTACCTACCAAGAGTCGTCCAGTGATCTTATCTATGTGGGCAGTTGGACGACGATTTCCCATGCAGGTGCTTTGGGTGGTTCACGCCGCTATACCAATCAACCGAGCGCGCGGGTGAGCTTTACGATTGACAGCAGCGTGGGCAAAATCACGATTTACCGGACGGTGGCTGGCAGCACGTTTGGGACGATGCAGGTGTATATTGATGGGATGTTGAGTGGGACGATTGCGAATAACACGAGCAGCAGCGTGCAGTACGGTGTGCCATATTCGTTCACGGTAGTTCCCGGCAACCATACGATTGAACTGCGAAATGGGAGTAGTACATTTAGTGATCTCGATCAGATTGTGGTCGAAGCGTCATAAGTCAAAAACACCCCTGTCCGCGCCGACAGGGGTGTTTTTAGTTACAGCTTAGGCAGCGGTTTATTCGCTTTCGATCTCAACATCGAAATGCTTTGCCGCCCGCTTGATGCGCTCTTTGATGAGTTTTACCTCATCGGCATCATACTTGGTGGCGTTGTCCTTGTAGTTGATGTAGCTCCACGCTGCCCGCACGTGTTCCTCAGTATCGATGGGATATTTGTTGTTCACGGGATCAGCGAACTTTACGTCGCCGTATTTATGTTTGCCCTCTTTAGGGCTGACATCCTCGCGCCGGTCAATTTTGGTTGCCATCTTTCCCTCCAATTTATTGACACTTTGGATTAGAGATGGCTTTATCTTCTCACCCTTACGGGCTGCGCTGAACAGTAAGTAAGGTAGTATTCTTAGTCCTTTTCACCTACGGCATGACAGGTCATTTTACCTTCAAAGTTAATATGGCGGTGAGCGTCGAATGTGGGGGGGGGCTGGCATTAGCGTTTGCTGCCTCACCCAGCGCAAGATTCGATTATCTCTGGTGGAAGGTCACTTCAACTTTGCCGAAGCGAATAACATCGCCTTCTTTCAGCGGCTCGGCCTGACCCTGCGCCAGCTTGATCTGGTTGACGTAGGTATGGTTCGAACTGCCTAAATCTTCGATGTAGTAGACATCTTTGATTTTGGTGATCTGGGCGTGGCGGTGGCTGACATATTTGCCTTCGGGATAGCCTTCAAGGTCGATTTGCAGGGATGTGTCTTCGCGCCCGACGATGGCAACATCGCCCAAGCGGAAGATTGACCCCGTGCTGCTGAGGAGTAAACGCGGGCCAGTATAGGGTGCGGGAGCCGGGGTGTTCATCGGTTGCAGCGTTTGCGGGGCGGGCGCGGGTATTTCGTGTTCGTCGGCAGAGCGGACGCTGACCTGTGCCGAGGCGGGCTGCTTAACTGCGCCTTCGAGTTCAAAACCACAATCTTCGCAAAAATGTGCGCCTGCTTTGTTCCAATGTTGACAGTTTGGACATTGCATCATGTCGTGAATCCTCCCGAAGCGTACTCTACCACCACAAAAGTTTTTGAATTCCCTAATGACGAGGGGTGTCGTAAAGCATAGACAGGATATGACAAAGCTGGTTATCAAGGCCGTCCACACATTATAGCGCAAAAGCGATTCTCGAAAGCTCTACCTTTAGCGGGATACTCGATGGGTAATCGCAGGGAAAATTGCCCGTAAATCAAGTTTCGATGATAGGCGGTTCATGCTATGATTAAATGATATTGACGTGTCATGAGGAGGCGTAATTATGCCGGCCAATGTTGACGGAATGGTTCGCGAGGGGATTAGTGCCTACCGTGCCGGTAATAAAGAGGAAGCACGGACTTTACTGCTGCGGGCAGTTGAGATTGACCAGTATAACGAACAAGCGTGGTTATGGTTGAGCGCGGTGGTTGAAACACCGGAAGAACAGCGTACCTGCCTCGAAAATGTGCTGACGATTAACCCCAACAGTGAACGCGCCAAGCAAGGTATTGATATGCTTGACCAGCGCTTCGGCAGCAGCCCGAAGGTTAGCCCGACGCAAGCCGACGACGTGATGGCGAGTACGAGTTTTATGCCGCCCCCGGCCCCACTGCCGCGCCCATCAAGTGATGACGAGCTACCGAGCAGCATTGAGTGGGAAGTGCCCGCTACGGCTTCCAGCAGCGCCAGCTCGAACTTTAAAGTGAACGAGCCGTCGGAAAAAGAGTACGACGATTGGGTGAGCAAGCTGAACATCGGCGGCGGCGCGATTAGTGAAGGCATGTTGGACGAAGCCAACCGCTTCATGTCGATCACCGATGACGATGATGAGGAACGGTTTGACCCGAACGCGGTTGATGATATTTTCTCGTCTGGCCCGTTCAGCGCTGATCTTTCCACCCAAACGATGCCGAAGCCGGAACCGATTAAGGCACAAAGCCCGCTGCGGCAGTCACCCACGCCAGAAGCGCCACTCAAGAGCGCGGCACCGATGCCAAAGGCGACGAAGCCCGCTTCTACTCCGTCTGTCGAAAATCGGGTTTTTGCGGGTCTGGATGACGATGATGATTTGAGTATGGGAGCGCTGGTCGAGGACTTTGACGACGCGGTGATGGAGAAGTTGGAAGCGGACGAGTTCTTCCAGTACATCCCGAAGGAGATTAAGGCGACGCGCCTGCCGGGAACCAGCGAACGTTACCCGCTCGTGGCGATCATTGGGCTGCTGGTGCTGGTGCTGGCGAATATCGGGGCGTTGGCGTTCTTTATTCAGAATATGACGGCACCGTAGGCATAATCGAACTAGACAAGGGTGGGGGCGTATGATAATATGTCCCACTACTTAAACCGACATCTATAAACAGCAGTTATTGCTAGAGGCAGAATGGCTAACCACCGATCCGCAGTCAAGCGTTTCCGCCAGAGCGAGAAACGCCGCGTCCACAACCGTATTTACCGTACTCGCGTCCGCACCTACATCAAGAAGGCGCGTACCGAGATTGCCAGCGGCAGCGATTTAGAAGCGGCACGCGCTGCGACCAAGGTGGCTGTTCGTGACCTTGATATGGCTGCCAGCCGTGGTACTATCCACCCGAAGAATGCTGCTCGCCGTAAGAGCCGTATCATGAAGCAACTGGCTGCACTGGAAGCCAAGGGCTAATAACCCCTCGCTTCACCGAGAGAACATGAAGAACCGACTTTAACAGTCGGTTTTTTGTTGTTATTTGGCAGGTATCAAGATGGGTTCTGGTTCAGTGATGATGTCCAGCCGGTAGCCGACACCGCGTACCGTGTGCAGGTATTGGGGGTGGCTGGGATCGGCTTCGAGCATTTCCCGTACCCAGCGGATGTGTACGTCGAGGGTGCGGGTATCACCGATGTAATCGGTTTGCCAGACTTTTTCCATGAGGGTGCGGCGGTCTAGGGTGGTGCAGGGGTTGGAAAAGAAGGTTTCGATGAGTAACTGCTGCTTGGGCGTGAGCTGGGTTTCTTGACCACGGGCGAGCAAGGTGCGGCGGGTGCGGTTAATGACGAACGGGCCGCAGACCAGCAGGTCATCCGATTTGTCTTGTAATAGGGACTCGATGCTGGATACCAAGCGGCGGATGGAAACCGGATGCACGAGGACAATATCGGCGTGACTTTGGACGGTGGACTTCGGCCCCGGATGTAGATGAATTAACGGAACCGAGGGCAGGGCGGCGCGGAGTTCGTCGCAGATGCGGTCGCCGGGGGTACGCATGGAGATGGCATCCAGCACAATGACTCGTACTGGCTCGGCCTGTGCGA